>Ga0105240_10015013_pt1 | contig 10546 bp, 9 predicted proteins | sample KBSC54metaG_FD_80426 | JGI IMG/M metagenome (GOLD analysis project Ga0105240, IMG submission 80426) | Corn rhizosphere microbial communities from Kellogg Biological Station, Michigan, USA - KBS C5-4 metaG | ecosystem: Host-associated > Plants > Roots > Rhizosphere > Soil | place: Michigan, USA...
CAGCGAGCCTTCCATCGCGATCGGATACAAGGCGCCGCGACCGAGGAATAGGGTGTGGTGTTTCTCGGCAAAGCGCTCCGCGAGCTTGTGCACCACAGGATCGAGCTCGAGCGTTCGCTCCATGAGAGCCGGCAATTCAATGAGGCGTGTGACCAAACCTCGCTCGCGTTCCGCATCCGCGCCATGATGCTTGGCGAGAGCGATAACAAACATGGAAAGCGCGGCGAGCTGGGTCGTAAACGCTTTGGTGGAAGCGACGCCGATTTCCGGGCCCGCGCGCGTCAACATAACGAGCTCGGACTCGCGTACCAGCGAGCTCTCCGGAACGTTGCAAATAGAAAGCGACGACAGGTAGCCAGACTCCTTGGCCAGGCGCAGCGCAGCCAACGTATCCGCAGTCTCACCCGACTGAGAGATCGTCACAAACAGGGAGTTTGGCGGCACCAGTGGGCTGCGATAGCGATACTCGCTCGCAATATCCACCGCACATGGTACTTTGCAGATCTGTTCAATGAAGTAGCGCGCAACGCAAGCGGCGTGATAGCTCGTACCGCAGGCAACGATGTGCACATTCTGCGTGCGCTTCAAAATTTCCGAGGCGGCAGGTCCAAACGCCGCTTCCAGCAGCCGGCCATTTGCAACTCGCTCTTGCAGCGTGTTGGCTAGAGCGCGCGGCTGCTCATGGATCTCTTTCAACATGTAATGCCGATATTGTCCCTTCTCGGCGGCATCGGCAGACAGCTCGCTTTCCCGAATCACTCGCTCGACGCTGTTGCCTTCCCTATCAATCACGCGCACGGTCTTACGCCGGACCTCGGCGACATCGCCTTCCTCGAGGAAGATGAAGCGGCGCGTCACGGGCAAAAGCGCGGAAACATCCGAAGCAACAAAGTTCTCTTCAACCCCGATACCGATCACCACGGGGCAACCTTCACGGGCGAGAATCAGGCGATCAGGGTCATGCTCGCTCACTACCGCGAGCGCGTAAGCGCCCTCGAGCTCCGCAACGGTCGCGCGAACCGCCTTGAACAAATCCTTCACCGTCGCGAGGTGATGATGGATTCGATGGGCGATAACCTCCGTATCCGTCTCGGAGGTGAACTGATAACCGAGGCGACTCAGCTCCTCGCGCAGCTCCTCGTGATTCTCGATGATGCCGTTATGGACAATCGCGAGTCCGTCTCGGGAGATGTGCGGATGGGCATTGCGCTCGCTAGGGATCCCATGCGTCGCCCAACGCGTATGGGCGATACCAATCTTCCCGGTTGTGGGTGTCTGCTCCAGCGCCTCATCAAGCATCTTCACCTTGCCCACGGTACGCAGTCGGGTGAGGTGCTTCGAGCCGTTCAATACGGCTAGACCGGCCGAGTCATAACCGCGGTATTCGAGCCGCCGCAGACCCTCCATGAGAATGGGGACGATATTGCGCTCGGCGATGGCTCCGACGATTCCGCACATGTGTTTCTTGCCTCGACTAAGCTTGGCGCGGGTGAGCTGTCAAGTGTGCCTGAAGTCGCGCCCGAAGGTGACTCCGGTCGCCTCAGACGTGAACCGGTTCGCGCGCTGAGGGCCTCTCTAGGTACGCAATTTGCGGAACTGCGGCGACCGTCATCAGTCACGCAAGGGGCTTTTATGAATTTCATTATTTGGTTGATTGTAGGAGGACTGATCGGCTGGGTGGCCAGCAAGATCATGCATACGGACGCCCAGCAGGGAATCGGTCTCAATATTGTGGTGGGTATCATTGGCGCCCTGCTGGCCGGGTGGCTCATCACGCCCTTAATCGGCGGAGGCACCATCAATCAAGGCGACTTCAGCCTGAGTGGGCTGTTCATCTCCCTATTGGGAGCCATCGTTCTGCTGGCTATTGTGAATTTGGCCCGGAGCGGACGGGCGCGCTAGGGCTGCGCTGCATCAGCCGGATTGCGAGCCCTTGAGGCTCGCCAGGGCGGAGCGTACCTCCTCCGATCCTGTGAAGTGCGATCAGCGTCTCCTACAAGTCGGCGAGCTCGCTTACGACCCGAGGCTGTGTCGGGGCAACCCGGCCGGCCTCGTACTCCTCGATCGTGCCATTGACATCCCCGGCAGCCAACCGACCCCACCTATCTAACAGATCGAGCACCTGCAGGTCCCCGGCTCCCGAACAAGAACGTCCTGCAAGCACTCTATAGCAGCCGCGCTCGAGGCTAAACCGCGTAAGTGAGGTCAAGATGTCGATCGAGCGAGGCTGTAACTTAAACGCGCGTTGCAGATTTTTCTCGCTTTCTTCGGGCCGATGATCGCCATGAGCGATGAGACCCGCAAGGTAAATACCCTTCGGCGTCTTGCGGGCGGAGTGTCTTCACCTCCTCCGCCGCGGCCCGCGCCGCCGGCAAGTCTTGATTGGCAATATAGGCGTGCACGAGCGCCTCACGAGCCCGCGGATCATCCCGTGTCGTTTTGACAGTTTGCTCGAGCAAGGTCAACTTGTGGACCGGTGCAAAATAGTTAGCGAGCTGCAGGCGCGGTGTCATCTCTGTCGGCTCAATTGGTGGGTTGAAAGATAGACCCCTGCAAGTAAAATTCCCGGATATCACGTATCCGACACACGCGTAACCCTAAACTCCCCGCACTCATGAGCCCCCCCTCGCCGCGCTGCCGCCTCGCAAACGAGCTCCCGACATGATTTTGGTCACCGGCGGCGCCGGCTTTATCGGCTCGAACATTACGTCTGCGCTCGTCGAGCGTGGTTTATCGGTCGCCGTTTGCGACCGCTTCCGCACCGGACATAAGTGGCGCAACTTGTCGAAGCTCGAGCTCCGCGACGTGGTTGCTCCCGAGGCACTAGCGTTCTGGCTCGATGAGCATTTACAAGAGGTCGAGGCGATCGTGCATATGGGTGCGATCTCCTCTACAACGGAATCTGACGTCGACCTCATTATGGAGGTCAACTTCCAGCTGTCGCGGCAGCTGTGGACTTGGTGCGCAACACATGGCAAACGGCTTCTCTACGCGTCATCCGCTGCCACATATGGTGCTGGCGAGCACGACTTCGTTGACGACGGCTCGCTCGAGGCCCTAGCAAAACTGCGGCCGCTGAACGCCTATGGGTGGAGTAAGCATCTGTTTGACCGTTGGGTCGCGCGCGAGCTCGCCAACGGGAGCCCGCGGCCGCCTCAGTGGATCGGGCTGAAATTTTTCAACGTCTACGGACCGAACGAATATCACAAGGGCGGCATGCAGAGCGTGGTTGCGCAGAAGTACCCGTTGGCCGCTTCGGGTGAGGCACTGACGCTGTTCCGGTCCTACCGCCCGGATGTGCCGGACGGCGGTCAGAAGCGCGACTTTGTGTATGTTGGCGACTGCGCCGATGTGGCGTTATGGCTTCTCGATCATCCCGAAGTCAACGGCCTTTTCAACCTCGGCACCGGGCACGCTCGTAGTTTCGATGACCTCGCTCGCGAGGTATTTTCGGCCCTCGGGCGTCCCGTAAACATCAAATATATCGACATGCCAGCTGTCATCCGCCCTAACTACCAGTATTTCACCGAAGCCAGCATGGAGCGCCTGCGCAAGGTGGGCTACAGCCGCCCATTTACCTCGCTTGCTGATGGCGTGCGCGAATATGTGGGACGCTATTTGTCACAGCCGGACCGCTACCGCTGATTCGCCGCGGCGACATCACCATGACATACAAACACGTCATCCTAGATCGCGACGGCGTGTTGAATCGGGAGGCGCCGGACTCGGGCTACGTGTTGACCCCATCAGCCTTTATTTGGTTGCCCGGGGCACTCGAGGCGCTTTCGATGTTGCGGCGCGCCGGTTTGTATCTAACGGTTGCGACTAACCAATCAGGTGTTGGGCGCGGCCTGATGAGCGTCGCGGAACTGGAAGCCGTCCATGAGCGGATGCGCAACGACGCATCCAAGCACGGCGCCGCGTTGGACGCCGTTCTGTTCTGCCCCCACGCCCCTGACGAGGGCTGCGGGTGTCGCAAACCCGCACCCGGCTTGATCCAAGAAGCGCTACTGCGCTCCGGCATCGGTGCGGCGGAGAGCCTCGTAGTCGGCGATGACCAACGGGACCTAGAAGCCGCGGCAAGGGCGGGAGTTCCAGCCGCCCTGGTGCGCACCGGAAAGGGACGCAAAACAGAAGCGTTGCTAGCTGGGATTGAAGTGCCGGCCTATGACGATCTGCCGCAACTCGCCCGCGCAATCCTCGGGGCCGAGCAGACTGCCGCCCACTTGCGGTAACCTACAACGCGACGGATTAATACCATTATGTCCATTGCCAACGTCTTCGCAGAGCACGCCAAGGTAACTGCCCGCGCGGCCGAGGAGTTACCGGAAACCCTCGAGCGCGTTGTGAAGGCCGTCGATGCTTGCCTACGTGACGGGCACAAGATCTTCGCCTGTGGCAACGGTGGCAGTGCCGCGGACGCGCAACATCTCGTGGCGGAGCTTATCGGCCGTTTTCTACACGAGCGCCAGGCGCTTCCTGCAATCGCCCTTACCGCGGATGCGGCTACACTCACCGCGATAAGCAACGATTACGGTTACGAGCGTGTTTTCGCACGGCAACTGGAAGGTCTCGCGCAACGCGGCGACCTGTTGTTCGCCATTAGCACCAGTGGAAACTCTCCTAATGTCATTCACGCGGCGCAGACGGCGCGCGGCGTCGGCTGCGTCGTCGTGGCCATGATCGGCGAGCGTGAAGGGAAACTGGCTGCGTACGCCGAACCGGGTCTGGTCATTCGTGCTCCGTCCACAGTAACGGCGCGTATTCAGGAAGTGCATGCCCTCTGCATTCATGCCATTGCAGATTCACTTGATGTGCTGCTGCGGCAGAGGACGACGCCATGAGCGATGACACGCACAGCTCCCTGCTGCACATCCTGGAGCGCTACCCGGGACTACGCATCTGGGTGGTTGGCGACCTCATGCTAGACGAGTACGTCATGGGTGCTGTCGAACGAATCTCACCCGAAGCGCCTGTACCGGTTGTGCGAGTCCGCGACACCGCACATCGGCTGGGAGGCGCCGCTAACGTCGCACGACAGGTGGCGGCGTTGGGAGCGGAAGTCAGTCTCGCGGGCTTAATCGGCAATGACGCCGCAGGGGACGACTTCCTCAGACTGTGTGAAGCATCAAAGATCGATACTCGCGCGGTGGTCCGCCTTGCTGAGCGCCGCACTACCCGTAAGCTCCGGGTCCTAGGTCACAGTCAGCAGTTGTTGCGACTTGATTGGGAAGACGCCAGAGCCTGCGCGCCGCAAGCGAGTGTCAGAATGATTTCCAAGCTTGCCGACGGGCTGCGCCCGGATGCCATCATTCTCAGCGACTACGCCAAGGGCGTGCTTACGCCCGAAACCATTGCCGGCATCACTGGACTGCGCGGCACCGGACCGGTCGTCGTCGACCCCAAGCATCGCGACTTTACACGTTATCGTGGCGCGACCACCATCACGCCGAACCTGCGTGAGTTGGAAGCCGCCGCGGGTCAGACATTGGATGCAGATGACACTGAGGCGATAGCCGCTGCAGCCCGGCCGCTCGCGCAAGCGGCCGGCCTCGAAGCCATGGTGGTGACACTTGGCGACCGCGGAATGTTGGTAGTGCCTGTACAAGGACAAGAAACAGCAGTCCCTGCGATACAGCGCGCTGTATACGACGTTACCGGCGCTGGCGATACCGCAATTTCTGTTTTGACTCTCTCTCTAGCCGCTCAGGCGCCCCTCCTTTCAGCAGCACAGCTGGCGAATGCGGCCGCCGGCGTGTCGGTTGGACAGATCGGCGCGGTAGCTGTCGACGCTGGCAGCATTCGCGACGCGCTCGCGGCGCGCCCGGACGGGAAAATCTTAGGGCGCGACGATCTCGTGGCCCGCGCCGCAACTTGGCGCATGGCCGGCAAACGGGTCGTCTTCACCAACGGATGTTTCGATCTGTTGCACGCGGGACATTTGTCTCTGCTGAGTCAGTCCGCAAAGCTCGGGGACGTGCTCGTGCTAGCAATCAACAGCGACTCTTCGGTGCGCCGCTTGAAAGGTCCGGAGCGTCCCTTAGTGCCGCAGGAGGATCGCGCAGCCGTGCTTGCGGCTCTGACGTTCGTCGACGCCGTAACCATCTTCGACGAAGATACACCGCTCGAGGTAATACAAAGTGTGCGCCCTCACGTATTGGTAAAGGGGGGCGATTACAAACTCGAAGAGGTTGTCGGCCGCGAGTTCGTCGAGGCGACAGGAGGTCGAGTGGCACTCATACCGTTGACCCCAGAGAAGTCCACGACGGCTCTAGTGGAGCGGATCCGAGGCAGTAACAAGGCGCGCTAGCATCGAACCGCCGTTACGCGGGAACCGGAGTGGGTTTGCCCGCCTCCACGACGTATGACATTAGCGTGGTCCGAGCCGACTCCGGCGTCTTTACCGTGTCGAGCGCTATAAGGTCGGCGCGAAGGTGATCCTTCGTTATATCCAGTTTGATGTACCCGCGATGCTCACCGGTGGCAGTAAGGAGATTGGGGTTAAGCTTGCGTGCGGTTATAAAGTAGTCCTCAGCGACGGCATCGGAGCTCACCGACGTAGTCACGAACTCCGGTGCGACGATCGGTGAGTCGAGGTCCGCCGCTTTAAGGTGCAGTCCGCTAACCACAAAGGCGTGGATATCGCCTGACAATACAACCGGGTTGGCGATGTGCCGCTCGGACAGGAATTTCATCAGGCGCTCGCGTGCGGCCGGATAGCCGTTCCAGGCATCCGTCCAGTATCGATGCTCTGGCAAAGGCGCCTCATTGTTGTAAGCCATGAGCGTGCCTTGCGCTAGCAGATTCCAGCGAGTCTGGCTGCCGGCAAGCTGACCCTGCACCCACGCCTCCTGCCGGCCACCCAGCATGGTGCGCGAAAGCTCTTCGAGCTCGGGACATTTCGACTCGAGTACACGATGTCCACCGGCCCGACCCAGAGGTGGGCAGGCTTCTGGTGAACGGTATTGCCTCTGATCCAACAGAACTATCGAAGCTAGGTCACCGAAGCTTCTCGTTGTGTATAGACGCATCGCCGGTCCTGACGGCACAGCCCAGCGCGGCACGGGAGTGTGCTCATAGTAGGCTTGGTAGGCGGCCGCACGACGCGACAGAAACAGTTGAGGATCGTCGTCCTCCTCGGAAACCTCGTTGGCATAGTCGTTGGCGACATCATGATCGTCCCAAATCAGCAGCCACGGAGCGGCCGCGTGCGCGTTCGCAAGGTCATGGTCGGTTCGATACAGCGCATGGCGGGCTCGATAATCCTCGAGCGTGTAGGCAACCGGCATCTTGTGATTGCGCACCTTGTGTACAGAATTGCCTTCATAAATGTAGTCGCCCACGTGGACGATCAAATCGAGATTATCGGCAAGCATGTGGCGGTAGGCGGTGTAATAACCCTGCTCATAGTGTTGGCAGCAGACGACCCCGACCTTCAAACGCTCTAGCAATGCCCCGTGCTCCGGGGCGGTGCGAGTACGACCGATGGGACTGCGCTCGCCACCGGATTCGAACCGATACCAATAGTCGCGACCCGCATCTAGCCCCGATGGCTCAACATGTATGGAGTACGCCCAATCAGGCGTCGCATACGCGATACCGCGTTGGACAACCGATCGCATCCGCTCGTCAGTAGCGATCGTCCATTCGACGGGAAAGGCCTCCGCCGGTAGGCCGCCACCGGGCTCAAGTGGCGAAGGCGCAAGGCGTGTCCAAAGCACTACGGAATCCGGTGATGGATACCCCGACGCGACCCCCAGCGTGAACGGATCGACGCCAAATCTGAAGCCCTCCATAGCGCGTAGTAGGCGCGCCGGCACTAAGCCTGCCCCACTCGCGGCCAGCGTGGCGGTCAAAAACTTCCGGCGGGTCGTCATCGTTGAGCTCCCTGGATGCGAGCGTGACGGGTCATTTATGCGAGTTGGCCAGTAGCTGCTCGATCTCGTTATGTTTTAGCGCGCCGGGTAAGCGCCTGCCGTCGACAGTGAACAGCGTCGGGGTCGAATTGACATGTAGTTTGTCACCGAGCGCCTGCAACCTTTCGATCGGTGCGCCTTTGCAGCGCCCCTCACCTGGGTCGACTTTCTGCAACATCCAATTGGACCAGGCGGCGGCGCGATCCTTCGCGCACCAAATGGCGACCGCCTTGGCGCTGGCGCCCGGATGAATGCTCTCCAGCGGATACAGGAAGGTGTACACAGTGACATTCGTGATGCCCTGCATCTGCTGCTCGAGCATTCGACAATATGGGCATAGTGGATCGGCGAATACCGCGAGCTTGCGGCTGCCATCGCCGTGCACGGCCTTGATCGCCAGATCGAAGGGCAGGGATTTGAAGTCGATCGCGTTGAGCTCGTTCCAGCGCTGCGCAGTTAAGTCCTGGCGTGATTTGCTGTCGAGGATACGACCCTGAAAGATCAACGTGCCGGTGTCGTTCGTGTAGATAAGCTCATCGCCCGTGTTGATTTCGTAGAGCCCCGCGATGGGCGCCTTGTGAAGCGATTGGATGCGCAGCTCGGGGATACGCTCGTGGAGCGTCGTGGTAATTTTCGAAGCGATCTCCGGTGGAACATCATCACTCGCGGCAAGCGAGCCCGTGCAGGCGAAAGCAGCCGACAGTAGCAGCGCATAACGTTTCAGACGCATTCACCCTCCGATTGTGGGTATTCTGCCATTACGGCCTGGCAGCGGCGGGTCAGTACCACGGCTTGCGCCAGCACGACACCCAGCGCCAGAGCCATGGCGCCATCGGTGTACAGCCCAAACGGCGCGCTGGCGTTCACCAGGCCCGACTGCCGCAGTAGGATTCTGCCGGCCATCCACACCAGAATAATCAGCAGCCCCCAGGCGGACAGCCTTGCCTCAATGGCTCCAGTGTCGGGATGCCGTTGCAATTTAACGGAGTGGGCTCGCACGGCGCCCAGAACAACGCCAACAGCGGCCAGACCCGCAACCACGCCCCAGTCGCCCCCGCTCAATCGCGGGCCATGCTGGGCTGCGTTGAATGCATAGAACCCGACCAGGACAAACAGGATCACCGGCGCTATCCATAGGCGCCCGGGACGGATGATCCTGGGACGCTGGGTACGGCGAATAAGAATCATTACGGCGATTGCGATCGGCAGATAAGGCAGTAATGCATGCATGGGTTCCCTCGTTCACAGTCCATTGGTGCGCTTCGCTGTCAGATCGGCTAGCGCTTTTGCTTAGTCGGCCGTTGCCAATCCTCTATCGTCGTTTGCCGCGCACGTGCCACGGTAAGTTTTCCCGCAGGGACTTCGCGCGCTACAGTAGAACCAGCCGCAATCGTCGCGCCGGCGCCCACCGTGATCGGAGCGACAAGCACGCTGTTCGACCCTGTATGGACGTCATCAGCGATAGTCGTACGATGTTTGTTCGCACCGTCGTAGTTCGCGATGATGGTGCCCGCGCCGATATTCACACGACTGCCCACCTGTGCGTCGCCAACATACGCAAGATGATTGGCTTTGGAGCTCTCGCCCATTGTCGAATTCTTCACTTCGACAAAGTTGCCGATATGCACTCCGCTTGCGAGTGTCGATGTCGGCCGGAAACGGGCGAACGGCCCTATGTTGCAGGAAGCTCCAATCACCGCGCTGTCGACTACGCAACTAGCGAATACCTCGGTATCGTCGCCGATTTCGCTGTTACGAATCACGCAGTTGGGTCCGATGCGTACGCGGTCACCGAGCTTCACTTTCCCTTCAAACACGACGTTCACATCGATAAATACGTCTGTTCCATGTGTCAGTTCCCCTCGTACGTCGATCCGTGCAGGATCGACGACAGTGACGCCGGCGAGCATCAGATCGCGAGCCGCCTTCCGGCGTACTGCTGACTCCAACTCTGCGAGTTGGGTTTTGTCATTCACGCCCAACACTTCGATCACGTTGGCGGTGACAAGGGGAGTGACCGCTACTTTGTCCTTCGCGGCCATCGCGATGACATCTGTGAGGTAGTACTCGCCCTGAGAGTTGTCATTCTTCAGGCTCTTGAGCCACTTCTTGAGCAGTCGCGCGGGAGCTGCGAGAACTCCGGTGTTACATTCACGGATCTTGAGCTCTCTTTGGGAAGCGTCTTTCTGCTCCACAATCCGCTGCACGCGGTCGCGCTTGCCGCGGATGATCCGGCCGTAGCCCGACGGATCGTCCAACTCCATCGTGAGCAGTCCAACCTGTTGCGAACCGGCAAGCGCCAGCAACTCTTGCAGAGTAGCCTGACTTATGAGCGGTACGTCGCCGTAAAGCACGAGCACGATGTGCTCGTTCGGCACGCTTGGCATCGCCTGCATAACGGCGTGGCCGGTACCGAGCCGCTCGGCCTGTAACACCCACGAAACCGGTTCACCCTGCAACACTTCGCGGACTTGGTCGCCACCATGGCCATAAACGACGTGGATGGCAGCCGGCTCGAGCGTGCGAGCCGTATCAATGACGTGCTTCAGCAGAGGCCGTCCGGCCAGCGGTTGCAGTACCTTGGGTAGCGCGGACTTCATGCGCTTACCTTGGCCGGCGGCGAGAATGAC
>Ga0105240_10015014_pt1 | contig 10546 bp, 12 predicted proteins | sample KBSC54metaG_FD_80426 | JGI IMG/M metagenome (GOLD analysis project Ga0105240, IMG submission 80426) | Corn rhizosphere microbial communities from Kellogg Biological Station, Michigan, USA - KBS C5-4 metaG | ecosystem: Host-associated > Plants > Roots > Rhizosphere > Soil | place: Michigan, USA...
CGCCTGGGTCCTGCGTGAAGCTTGCACCCAAGCCCGAGTCTGGGCTGATGCGTGCAGTTCAGTGAGAACGGTGACAGTCAACATCTCAGGAATCGAGCATCAGCACGACCAATTTTTGGACGGCCTGTTCCAGACCCTCGATGCAATCGGACTAGATCCGGGCTCCCTCGAACTGGACGTTACCGAGAGTGCGCTGATGACCAATCTCGCACGGGTGAAAACCTCCTCAACATCGCTCAAGCTGACGGATACGCCTTCGAAGTTCTTGCAAAGCCACTTCACCCCATGGACGTGATCAAACGCGTAGCCTCTCTGATAGAAGGCTGATCGGCGGGAACAAAAACTCTCAACCGCACCCCCACACTCTCTGCGCCGAACACTGTGACAAGCGATATTGATGAAGTGCTAGCCAACTCTGATAGTGCGGTTGTCGGTTTCCCGAGGCGCGAAGCCAGTGCTCGAAAGTCGGAATCGCTTACCTGCGAAATAATGCAAAGCGCCTTTCTTTCAGGCCATTATCCGTTCGCAGATTGAGCTTACGGAGAGCAGTGCTGCCTGAAGAGTTGGTGCCTCCCTGCCCCAGAAGTGCCGCGATTACCCCATATGTACTATGTTGCAAGGACCTTCGTTACCGGCATACTGCTCCAATGAAAATGAGATTGATCCTCCTCAGTTTTGGCGTGGGCCTCTTTTTGACTGTGGTCATTGGGTCGCTAGAGAGCGAACCGGGAACCAGTGCATTTCTATGGCTGCTCGTGCCAACCTTTCTGCTGATTGGCGTTGGTGGAGATCGTAAGTTGTGGCGCAAAACCGAACGAACAGAATCCTCCGATTCGATTTGGTTCGCCGCCAATTCTTAGTTCGCATGTGTCGTTTCCGCCGCACACCCCATGCGGTTAATCACTGTCAGCTCTCCCACACCCGTCAGGGAGTGAGAGGGATAGAAGGGTGAGGCGGATTATGATCTTTTATAGGGATCTGCCGCACCGCCGCACCTCTCCCCGCGAAAGTACAATACGTCCAGTTGCCCATACGAAGAGTATGTGAAAACCTCTCCTTGCCCGACGCTTTGGGTGATGAGCATTCAAGAAGCTATCGAGTATTCCGCGAGGACGAAGGACTCTGGTGCGAATCGCTGCGGGAAACTGATAGCAGAGTTCGCCACTGGTTTTAACGATAGCTTTCATGGTGAGCCACGAAGGGTTGATCGTATGCGCCTTGTTGTGGCGTCATTACGAAAGATCTTGGCACTCCGATTCATCTCTTGATCGGCGGGCGTGAATAGACGTTTCATTACCATAACCGCCACGGCACGAACGATTGCCTCAAGCAGAAACTCGATCAGTTGCGCCAACAGTTCGCGCAACAGAAAGAGGCGTCATGAGAAAACCTCGCAAGGTTCTCAAACCGCAACGCCGGATGACTGAATTAATTTGACTTCACTTCGGCAATTGTCTCTCGCGCTGCATCTTCCCGATACCGTGCGACGGCTCGTGTCTCTCTCGTGAAAACGCCTACGAAATGTTCATCCCATGCCAGGACGGGGAACATCTCCGCTTGTACTATTGTTTCCATGAGCGCACACACGTGCTCACGAATTACATTCCCGCCCATACCACGAAATGACGCGGGTGACGAGCCTGTAGGCTGGAGTGCACCTGTTTACCACCATCGGGCCAAAAGATAAATGCCCGAAGGTTGAGCTGGTAGGGCATTAGGGGTACTACATTCAGGAGGAATTCAAGAACGCTAGCAGACAATTTGTTCGAGACGCTCGTCATTTCTCATGCCCCCCATGACGAAGGTCACGTTCAAAACTCAGTAACGTGATCGTTTAGATTCGAATGCTTCCGTACCCCCAAATCCACATACATTTCGAGCGAGAATGGCAGTATGCAATCCCTCCTCGATCTCCATCTGCTTGTCGATCAATTCGCCGAACTTCTCCCTGGATTAAACCTCGATGGCGACGAGCAGGAAGAGTACAGCACGATGCTTCTCTGGCTGCAGAACCAGGTCGAGGGGGGAACACCGAACCCAACCTTTGTAGATCGCTGTCTCACATGGCTAGAGCGCGCGGCACCAAGTCATCCGCTTCAACAAGCGGGCTAAAAAAGGCCACAGATTGTGATCGCCAGATGCCATTGATCACAATCTGTGGTGCTCAGTGCTTTCACCCCAGAGAGGGGGTGTTTTGCTTCATCTTCGGATGTCAGGAGCTTTGTACCCGTTGCGTGGATGTAATTCAGGTACTCACGCTTTACATAGCTTTTTGATGGGGTTGGTGCACGGACTCGGCCTGGCTGGAGGGTGAATCGACCAAGGGTTGGTGCACGGACTCGGCCTGGCTGGAAGGTGAATCGACCCAGCCCAGATTCCCCTGCGGTGACAGCCCGCAGGCCCGCGCATGGTGAGCATAGGGAATGGTTTGTTCTATCGCAACAATGGATGGCGCTAAGTGACCTAGGTTTCGAACGGGTTACTCTTCTGGTCGGCACGGACCAAGAGAACCTTTGCTTTCGGCTTGGCAGCGGCCAGCCGATCAGACAGGCGCAAGAGGACGCGATTCCGAAGTTTCCCAAAGAGTTGGGGATTTTCGGTGCCCTGCTCTCTTTGAAGTTCAGTGATGGTTCGGAGAACCGCTTCAGCTAGTCGGGAGCGTACGGAATTCGCCATGTAAGCACTCCGGGAACAGTGATGCCGGACCCGGGCAAATGGGTTGGCCCGCGGTGCGTGAACTGATGGAAAGCGAACTCCTTAGAGAGCCCTACCGTCGATCTTCAAGCGGCAGACGCAAAATGGCTGACTTTTCTATACCGCTCCACCATTTGCAGCAATCGGGGGCGGCATTTACGGTCTTCCTCCGCCTCATCAACCTTTTTGTTTGCTTAAGAGTCGGCCAAGGTGGCGAAGCATCGGGAACAATAAGAGTGGATGGTCCAGTCTGAATTGACCTTACGGAACGAATTCGAGCCTCTTCATCTATTCCACCATCTTCGCTTTGCGAGCTGACAAGAATGCTCGCCGTGTGGTGAGCGAAACCTGAGGAATTAGATCCCAAGAAGACACCATCGCGGGCATGTAAAGAGGCTCGTGCCATCGCCAGCCGCATCCTCGCCGCCAGCCCCAGCTTGTAACCCTCCGGTGCGACTTCCCCCGTATCACCAGCATTTGGCTTACTTCCGAGTACGCGGTCACACGTCAGATATAGATTTCGCGGACAGTCCCGCAGTCCAGATCACATCCCTTCGGCGTCAGTTTCCTGATGGAATGGCGACACCCATTTGCCGCCCTTGTTTTGCCACAGGGAACTGGCGATCACCTTCCCAGCTTGTTTCTTGCCCGAGCAGGTGGCGTCCTGCGTGGCGGAGTACGTCATCAGAACCGTGTTCTTGTCGAGCCACAAATAGGAGAAGTTGGAAAGTGAAAAGCTTTTGACGTCGCACCCCGACGAAGTGAAGCCATTCAGGACCTGCTGTTTGCCTTTCTCAAGGGTCCCGTCGGCGATATTGATGGTGTTGTCAGGTATCGTCGCTTCGATCGGCTTGGGGTTGTGATCCTTCCAGCTCTGCCAGCCAGCCTGCTCGTTGGCTTCAAGAGCCTTCTCTACTGCTGCGTTCGTCTGGGAGTACAACTGGACTCCGGATAACAGCAGGGCGAAACCAAGTGACACCGAAGCGATTCGATGCATGATCGACCTCCAGTCTCGTGTGCGGGAAGACTATATGTTGAGGTAAAGGTCATGTCAACAATCAATAAATCGGGTAATGTCCGGTTACGCGGTGATACGCTCAGGACCTCGATTCGTAACCACCCGCATTGATGCTATCTAAAGCATCATCTTTGCAAGGTAGGTAGCCACATCCATGCCAACGACAGCTGCTCCTCCCCAGAGGAATGCAGGATGTAGCCGATGCGACTTCGTTTTATCGAAAAGGGCGCAAGTCAGAACGGTTCCAGTGCAAAGTAGCATGACTCCGAAATCGCTGTTGCCCCGGAAGCCACTCGCATATTCTGTAAGGCGACCAAATGCCGGCCCAAGTAGGCTGAGCGTCGCAAGCAGCATCAATCGCTTGTGATAGTCGCCACGCAGGCGAAGCACAATCGCAGCGGCCACGAGGCCCGCAAATACAGCCAGAGCAATACCATCAAACGCCACGAGCATCCACAAAAACCGAACACTGTGAACGTCGTGCGACCTGCGTGCGGCCGCATTAACGAGAGAGGGCATTCCTACCAGAATCACCAGCGTTGCAAGCCCGACGCCGAACATTCCAAGCTGCCGGTGCAGCTCAATTCGATGCTTCGCGATCAGCAAGGTCTGCGTTAAAAACAGGGCGATCCATGCTGTCATCACGAAACCATGAGCATGCACTAGTAAGGTCAAATTTGGGTCATGACGCAAGAGACGCAGAGTGTAGAGCGGGATAAATCCTGCGAGTACCGTTACTGTGACGACGACTGCCACAATTGAGAAATAACGATGTTCAGACAGAGAAATCGAAGTTGAATTCACGGTCGGACCTCGAAGGAAATACCGCTGGGTATCGGTAGTTGTGTTCCAAGTCTACCTTTGCATTCACGAGCGTGCTTGGCCGGATGCGCCACGTCTCCTGCCTTTTGAGACATGGGAGACCACGAGGCGAAGGCTCGTTTGCCCCGATCCATAGAAACCTTACTTCCGAGTACCGCGGTGATCCTCCCGCAACTCGCGAAAGCATCTCTCACGAACCAGACACTCCCGCACTGTCTTAATCCGGATTCCCGTATCTGCCCCTAGACACGCGCTCGGTTTCGATAACAGATGTGCTGGCTATATTCACGAATGGCGCGGTCTCGAAGCGTCAGCCCATTTTTTACGGGCAACTCAACCGGGGATCAAGGCGGCGGCATGGCGGACGGAGCGCCCACGACGCGACTGCAACGCCCACCATTACGATCGGGTATGCCAACCTACTCGCACCAATCAGCCCCGAGGCCGATAGCGATACAACAGCGCCCGTTAAGTCGAAGAATACACCGGCGTAGGCCCACTCTTTGAGTCGGGGGAACCGAGGAATGACCAACGCGACAGCGCCGAGCAGTTTCCAGATCCCCAGGATGACCAGGAAATATTGAGGATAGCCCAACCGTTCGATAAGGCCGCGAACCTGGGGCACACGCAGGATATCCCATACGCCGCCCAAAGCCAGTTCGAAGACAACCAGAACAGTGGTCACCCAGTAAGCAATGATGTGAAGGCGCGACCTGAATGCTAAGCTGGCGCGGTTGGTCATGGCCTCGAACTGCAAGTCACGACGGGCTTGGCCTCGTCCGTGAATATTATGTCGAAGAAGCACGAAAGCGTAGACGATCACGAACAGTCGAAGAGCGTTGTTCCAGCGTGACTGGCGAAAGTTTAAGCTTACATCCCATCTCCGAAGGGTGCACTTGAAAAAGTAGTGGACACTTCCACCACTCATCCGACATGGTCAACCCGGACGCTTACGAGTTAGCTTGGGGCCGAATCGAAGCATCAACGGATTGGCAGACCGAACTGCCTGGAATTGGCATACAGTTTGTCGGCAGGCAACGACATCCCGGTTTTTCGCAACTTCCGGTTACGCGGTGACACGTCAGAGCTTTCACTTAAGCGAACATTTCGCATTTTCCGGGTGATTCGGAGACCAGTAAACGAGGCAATCGGACGGATGAGAAGCCAGCTTCAGCAGCAGACTGTCTTGTGACAAATTGTTCGAGATGCGGAGCCAGCGATCCTGCATCTGACCGTCCGCTACGTACTGAACGTGCGCTTCACCCCGGTAGATAATCTTTCCGCCGTACTTCGTGTCTTGAGTGTGGTCAACAACTTTCCTGACCTCCAGAACTTTTGCCGTGGCCATCGTGTATGTCGAAGGAGACGACCGAAGCGACCTGAGCATCATGACAAGAGCTGGGGCAGCAAGCAGAAACGCAAGGGCACTCAGCCAGATGTGCCACCAGACTATTGGCTTCCTGTTTTGACTTTGGCTCATATGGACCAAGGAACGGCGCAACCATTCAAACAACGAAATCTTCCACAGTTCGACAGTAGAGTGAAAGCAACGCACTACAAGGGACGCCGTGGTAGTCCACGCCGATTTTATTTGCCACCGAACACAATGGAAGTATCGGCTTGCAGGTTTTTGGATTATGCTACGCTCCGTAGATCACCATATCCGAAATGTTCAGGGCGGAGGCAGTGGATGAACATCGTTCTTTGGATTCTACAGGCCCTCACCGCGATCCTGTATGCAGGGTCAGGCGTCATGAAGGTTTTTATGTTTGACAAGGTAAGCAAGGACGTTCCGTCCTTTGGTGCCCTACCGCGCCGTGCCTGGCTTTCCCTCGGCATACTTGAACTTGTCTGCTCAGTCGGGCTGATCGTTCCGACCGCTTTCCACTGGCATCCGACGCTCACGGTAGCGGCGGCTGTGGTTTTGACGCTTGAGAGCTTCCTGTTCATCTGGGTCCACATGAAGTACACCGAGAGGACGCCGATTCTCATGAGCGGCGTGTTGGGCATCGTAATGGCTCTTATCGCTTGCGGAAGATTCTTTGTTAACCCCATCTCCTGAACAGTGGGAGCGGCGAGCATCGCACCCGCTTGATTATGACGATCAGGTCAGAAGCGATCCGCTCCGAGTTGGGATCCCTCGGATCAATGCGTGAGAGGCTGGACGATCATTCGAATGGCATCCGCGTTTAAGGATGCCGAATGACTTAACCCAATAGCGAGTGATGTAAGCGCCCACGCATCCGACACTATAGGCGAATTGGTTATTAGTACTGAAGCTAAGAGGAAAGTTCCAAACCTATCGCTTCCCACTGTCACCCACGTAGCTGAGTGCCTTGTTAATCGCGAATGACTATGCTTTCGTCGGAATCATACGTTGAAGTCAGCAATACTCCCGGATGGTCCACTAACCGGAAGTAATCAAGTCGACCCTGATTTCCTCAAGCGGCGCCCCATATTCTCAAGGAGTGAGCAAGGATGAAATTTTATGCCGCGGTTCTCGTTGCCTTCGCAGCATTGGTCAACTGTTGGGCACAATCTCCTCAATCCAATGACATAGCGTTAAAGCTCAAGCTGTACCACACGGATGTCACGCACATGGATACCACCGTGGACCCGTGCGAAAACTTCTGGGATACGTGTGCGGAAAGCTGAATGCGGAAAATCCAATACCGCCGGACGAGATATGGTGGGGACCGGCCGTGGAGTTGCAGGAATGGAACCGCCAGGTGCTGCGGGAGATCCTGGAAAAGAATAAGGCAGCATCGGGTGCGCGCACGGTCAACGAGCAGAAGATTGGTGATTTCTATGCCGCGTGCATGAGCCAGGTGGACAGCGGCAGGAGCGATCTCAACGAGATTCAGCCTCTGCTTGATCAAATCGACGCGATGAAAGACAAGCGGGAGATTGGCGCTGTGCTGGCGCGCGTGCACAGCGCGTTCGGTCGCGCCTGGGAAGGTAGCGACAATCAGACGGACGTGCCGATGTTCGGCTACGGTCCTAGCCCCGACTACACGGACGTGAGTCGCGTAATCGCGGGACTTGACCAAGGCGGGCTGGGGATGCCCAGCCGAGATTTCTACCTGAATAACGACGACCATTCGAAAGCAATTCGCGAAAAATATGCGGCGCTGATCAAGTCGTTGTTGAAGCTGGCGGGTGCAAGCGAGACTGATGCCGCCCGGGATGCGGATACAATTGTGCGGCTGGAGACCGCCATGGCCCAGGCGCAAATGGACAACATCAGCCGACGCGATCCCAACAAGCTCAACAATCGCTTCACGCTCGCGCAGGTGAAAGCGCTGGTTCCGGCATTCGACTGGGACGGGTACCTTCGCGGGCTAACCGCACCCACAGTGCCGCTCTATGAAGTGAGTTCGCCGAATTATTTCCGGGAATTAGATAAGCTTCTGGTGGATGAGGACCTCGACGCGTGGAAGATCTATCTTCGCTGGCAGGTGCTGCACTCCGCTGCGGACACGCTGGGCAACTCCTGGCGCGACGCCTCATTCGCGTTCGCTAGCGCGCTGCTGGGAGAAAAGCAGCAGCCTCCGGCCTGGCGTCGCTGCGCGATAGCTACCGATCGCTATCTCGGACAAGCGCTGGGTCAGGTCTACGTGGCGCAGGTGTTTCCGCCGGAGAGCAAGGCCCGCGCCCAGAAGATGGTGAAGGATATCGAAGCCGCAATGGGGCGCGACATTGACGCAGCAACCTGGATGCGGCCGGGCGCGAAGCGCCAAGCGCATCTGAAGCTTGCTGCCGTGGTAGACAAGATCGGGTATCCGGACAAATGGATCGACTACAGTTTCATGCCAATCGAACGCGAGAGTTACGCCGGCAACGTGATGCATGCTACGGCCTTCGAATTGAAGCGACAAATGGCCTTCATCGGTCATCCTCTGGATCGCACCCAATGGTGGATGACGCCACCCACGGTCGACGCCTATGAAGATGCACAAGCAAACACCATCAACTTCCCGGCCGGCATGTTGCAGCCGGTCTTCTTCGACGCCACTCTCGATGACGTGATGAATTACGGCGCGGAAGGCGCCATTGTTGGTCATGAGCTGACCCATGGGTTCGACGACCAAGGCCGGAAGTTCGACTCAAATGGCAACCTGCGCGACTGGTGGACAGCAGAAGACGCCAAGGAGTATGAGCAGCGCGGCGCGTGCGTAGCGAAGGAATACAGCGGACCGGTGCCAGGACTTTCCGGAGTGGAGCAAAACGGAAAACTCACGCAAGGCGAAGACACAGCCGACAATGGAGGAATCTACCTGGCCTTGTCAGCGCTCGCGGAAGATCTGGGACAGCAGGGCAAGACACTGGATGATACCAATGCAAACGGGCTTACAAATCTGCAGCGTTTCTTTATCGCGTATGCAACTGGTTGGTGCGATCAGATTCGTCCAGAAGCGGCTCGGACGATGATCATGACCAACCCGCACTCGATCCCCATGCTGCGTGTAAACAACGTCGTGTCAAACATGCCTGAGTTCCAGAAGGCGTTCAAGTGCAACGCAGGCCAGGCGATGGTCCATGCATCACGCTGCAGAGTGTGGTGATAACTTCAAGGGCTGCAAAGAAAAACATCCAGGCATGTTTGCTGCCTTCATCGAAGGCCATGCGGGTGGATCGGCGGTGGCACTTCGGTGCGAGTAAAGCAGATTTGATCCCGCAATTGATGATTTCATGGAAATGCGCTCCTGCGCGCTGGTCCGCAGTTCTCTAATACGCAGACTCCTCCCCATGGCTTATCGGGATTTCGGCCAGCAGGATCGGGGAGAAGGGATAGCAGGCTCATCCCGAACGACAGGCGTTTCAACTTCGCCGCGGTACGTAAGAGAGAACGCGTTTCGACTGGCTTCCACCCGTAAGGGGCAAAGAATTCCCGCCCTTCCTTAGGCGCGAATCTTAGCGGTGAACCAGCATTAACCAGCGTGCCGCCAATCGTCTTTTGGAGCACTTTGAGAAGCGCTGGTGACGTAAGGTCGGTGACCCAACGCCGGAAGGTAGTGGGATATGCCAGATCGCGGGCCAGCTCAGCAACCCCGTCGGCTTCAAAGTAAATGATGAGCCCTTCGCTTACCACCACGACGCGCTTCGCTTCGTCGCCCAGCCGCTGAAACAATTCACGGCGACCTGCAGTATCTTTCAAATCCAGCGGCACTCGTTCGAGGATGCAGAGCGGACACTCAGCTGCAAGAATCTCCTGCTTGTAATTGAGCATCTCCGGCAAGTCGATCTCGATCCAACGAAGCGCATCAGGCAACTGCATCCGGTACGGCCTGGAATCGAGTCCGGCTGCCAAGTTAATGACCATGTCCGCGCCCTGTTGCACTTCTTGTTCGATGGCATGATCGACCAGCCAAGTGCGCGCTGTGTAGGACCATGAATGCCTCTGGGCAAATGGCATCTCCGCGGCAATTTGCATCCCGCGCTCTCCAGCCAACCTACGCGCATAGGGGTCGCGAAAGACGGCGTCATCGCGCTCGGTCTCCTGTGCGCGGTAGACGGCTACCCACAGGGCGGTATCCGAGATGTTGCGAATTGGGGTTGCCAAACTCACGGTTCAGCCAGCCCTCCTGCGCGTTCTGCTGCCCAATCACTTGGCCGGTATAAGGTCGAATTTCTCTGCCCCTTCTTCATAGAAAAGCGCACCTTCCGTCTTGTCGCCTCCGCTCCAATGTTTTCGGCCGCCCGGAACTCGGATGAACTCCCCGGGTCCGACACGCTTCTCACCGTCTTCGTCTTTGTAGAGATAAGCTCCTTTGATCACGACAATCCACAGATCGTTGATATGTGAGTGCATTCCAGAATCGTGTCCGGGCTCAAACTTTGTAAATGTTGCGTGAGCTCCTTGAGTCGGGTCACCCCAGATGACGGCCATTGACACCCCTGCCATCGGTGATTGGTCGAACTTGGCTCTTTCCGCCGAAACGTACAACGCCGGTTTTCCGCTGCCCGCTCCACTCTGGTTCTGCCCATTCATCCAGCATGCGGAGGCGAGAA
>Ga0105240_10015015_pt1 | contig 10546 bp, 9 predicted proteins | sample KBSC54metaG_FD_80426 | JGI IMG/M metagenome (GOLD analysis project Ga0105240, IMG submission 80426) | Corn rhizosphere microbial communities from Kellogg Biological Station, Michigan, USA - KBS C5-4 metaG | ecosystem: Host-associated > Plants > Roots > Rhizosphere > Soil | place: Michigan, USA...
GGCGGCAAGAATCCGGATGCCGGCTTCGATTGCAGCGGCATGGTGTCGTATATTTTTAATCGCGCCACTGGCCTGAAGCTGACGGGCAGCGCTGCCGACATGGCCCGTCAGGGCCGCAAAATCGACAAGTCCAATCTGCGGCCAGGCGATCTGGTGTTTTTCAATACGCTCAACCGGCCGTTCTCGCATGTCGGGATTTACATCGGCGACGGGCGTTTCGTCCACGCGCCGTCAGGCAATGGCAAGGTACATATCTCGCGCATGGACAATCCTTACTTCGCGCCGCGCTTTGAAATGGCCCGCGCATATTTCAACTAAGCTGCGTCAACTGAACTCAATCCAACCTCGCAGGCGGGATGCTCATGGATCACCACAAAGGCAGTTGTCATTGCGGCCAGGTTCGCTTCGAAGCTGACGTCGACATTGAACGCATCACCGTCTGCAACTGTTCCATCTGTACCAAAAAGGGATTTCTGCACCATCGCGTGCAGCCTGAGAATTTTCGTCTGATTGCCGGCGAGGATAAACTCGCGACCTATCAGTTCGGCACCATGGCCGCGAAACATCATTTCTGCCCGACCTGCGGCGTGCACGTTTTCACGCGGCCACGCGCAGCACCGGAGCTCTATACCATCAACGTCCGTTGCCTCGACGATGTCGATCTGAACAGTGACAAGCTGACTTTCGTCGATTTCGACGGACGCGATTGGGACAAGAACGTCGGCAAGCTGGGTTGACGTGCCCCAAGCCTATCGTTAGCTTCCGGCACGGGCGCTACGGCGTTTGGTCGGCGTAGCAACCGGTGCGCGTTTGGCCGACGCCTTCAATGCAGACGTCTGTTTCACCGTCGTCGACTTTGCAGATTTTTTGGCAACCACTTTGACCGCCCCCTCTTTCGCCGCCGGTTTCTTTGCTACCACTTTGGCCTTGACGGCTTTGACTGCCTTCTCCGCCACGACTTTTTTGCTGAACAACCCCGCCTGCCCGACGAGACTTGCGCTATAGCGTTTGAAGGCAATGTCCATGTGACGCCGCATCGCAGCGCGCGCCATTTCGGGGTCGCGTGCGCGCAATGCTTTCATCACGCGTGAATGTTCTTCAATCGCGTCGTTCCACACTTCGATGGTGTCAAAGTGGCTGTGCAGACGATTGAACAGCGGCCCCAGACGTGCATCGAACAATTGCGTCACCAGTCCGACCAACACGCTATTGCCGGTCGCTTCGGCCACGCGAATATGGAATAACCGGTCGGCCTCCAACGGATTGGTGCCGGCGCTGGTGTGTTCGATCATTTGCTGGAAGGCTTCTTCGATGGCATCGATCTGCGCCTTCTTGGCGTTCTTGGCGGCGGCATAGGCGACTTCGCCTTCCAGCATGGCGCGCGCACGGATCAGTTCCAGCGGCCCCTCTTCCGTCGACAGGTCGATCTCGCCTTCGGGAGCGGGTGATGGCGGACAGACATAAATCCCGGATCCCATATGGACTTCGATGTAGCCCTCGACCTCCAGCGCAATCAAGGCCTCGCGCAAAGACGGTCGGCTGACGCCCAGTTGTACGGACAGGTCGCGCTCCGACGGCAGACGCGAGCCGACGGGAAACTCACCGTCGACGATCAGCTTGCGCAGTTGGTCACTGATCTGGCGATACAGTCTTTGCGGCTCGATCGCTTCAATGGGCATAGGGGGTTCCGATTAACATCTTCTTTATCTTGGCGCCGGATTGTATCGCACCCGCAGATAAATCATTTACCTGCGGGCGGAAGCTCACACCGCCGTCGGGAACGTCAAACCGTACTGCTGCGCGGCCTCGCGCAGCGCCGGCGCAATCGTCGGATGCAAGGCCACGCCCTGCTCCAGCTGCTGCGCGCGACGCGCCATGCCACGATCACCAGGCATGCGCACCTTCTCCACACCGGGACGCGGCGGATTGGTCCGGCATGCTTCGGCGATGTGATCCATCTGGCGCTTGAAGGCCGCTTCGCCGCCGAAGGCCGCCGGATCGTACAAGCTCATGAACACCGTGGCGCCCCAACCTGCCGGAGGATCTGCGCGGCCAAAACCGGACAGGCCACCAGTCAGCGCTTCAATCAGCACGGCAAGCCCAAAACCCTTATGCCCTGCAGACAAGCCGCCCAACGGCAGAATCGTACCCGGCGGATCGGCAGCAAATACGGCAGGATCACGACTTGGATTCCCCTGCGCATCAAGCAGCCACTCTTCTTCAAACTGCTTGCCGGCTTTATGCAGACGGTTGCTCATGCCGTTGGTGGTAATCGACGCAGAAATATCCACCAGGAAGGGCGTGCCGGAGGTGGGAATACCCGCAGCGATCGGATTGGGCGTGAACACTGCACGCGTACCGCCGAACGGCGCCACGCTATGCACCGCAGGGTCGGAGCTCGACAACACCATCAGAAAGCCTTCTTCGGTGGCGCGCAACAAGTACGCGGCAAGGCAGGCAATATGATGGCTGTGATGAATTGCCAGCGAGGCCGTACCCAACGCGCGCGCACGCGGGATCAACGCATCGATGCCCCTATGCACCAACCATGGCCCCGGCAAGCGACGACCATCCCAGACCAGAGCAGCCGGACGATCGGAGACCACCTCAGGTTCGCCGGAGGTGGCCATCGCACCCTTTTCGATTTCTTTGACGTAAGGCGCCAACAGAGCCAGGCCGTGCGTGTCATGCCCCAGCAGGTCACCGTCGACCAGCGTGCTTGCCACCGAAGCGGCAGACTCCAGCGGCAAACCGGCCTTTTGCAGCAGTTGCGTGGAGAACTGCTTGAGCTCGACGGCGGAAAAACGTTCAGGTGAAGCCATTGAAAAACCATCCTTTCATTAAATAATCCGTGGCAGACAGATGTCCGCGCACACTTGAATTCATGCCAGCCCCGGCGCAGGCGTAGATGCACACACGGGGTAGAAGCGATATCGTCTCGGCTCTTGTATTTTTGCCTGCCAACGCACACAAAGAGGTCATGTGGTCAGACCAGATAATGAAAAGAATTTCATATCACCCCGACAGTGTCAAGAAAGAAAACGATGCACGAAAATAATTCACCCACGCCGCAGCGCACCATTGGGCATCATAGAGAGCAATGGAAAACACGAGTGATGCATCGATAAAAAGATGTATGACAAATCTGGTATTACCACTTGACCAAAGCGCAAATGCTGAAATAGACTCGCTGACATCTTTTCGAAGCATGCTGTTCGCAACGTTCATTTGCAACGTACAAAAATACTAGAGCAGAGGTAGTCGCCAGAGGTTGTGGTTGCTACTCACTGCCAGCGGACAAAACCGCAGCACTGGAGACAGGCATTGGAATTCATAGCTAGCCGGGGGAGTACTTCAACCATGTCGCAGGCATCGCCGCATGCCTTGCCGACAGGGAAGCGCAATGCTGCTTATGCAGCGCTGCTCTCTGCGCGTGCCGTTTTGGCTTCAAAGACCTCTCGCTACGCTTGCCACCTCGGCCATGCCGGCAATGGCGACGCCATGCTGGCGTATCACCTGATGGATTTCTCCCGTTATTTTTTCGATCAAAGCGATATTCGCCACTGATTTTTCCTGCAGCCATCCGATTCAGACAGCATTCGGCCCTGAGTCAATTCCAACCAATGGATTGACGGGCCACAAGGAAAGAAGGAAAGAACATGAGCGATACCAAGAAATTTACGCGCCGCAGCCAGGCATGGTTCGGGAGGCAAGACCGCGATGGCTTCATCTACCGTTCGTGGGTGAAGAACCGCGGCATTCCACACGATCAATTCGATGGCCGTCCAGTCATCGGAATTTGCAATACCTATTCTGAACTGACACCCTGCAATTCGCATTTCCGCGCCTTGGCCGAACAGGTCAAGATCGGCATCTGGGAAGCCGGTGGCTTCCCGCTGGAGTTCCCGGTGATGTCGCTTGGCGAGACGCTGATGCGTCCTACCGCAATGCTGTTCCGCAACCTCGCCAGCATGGACGTGGAAGAATCCATTCGTGCCAACCCGCTCGACGGCGTGGTGCTGCTGATGGGTTGCGACAAGACCACTCCTGCATTGCTGATGGGTGCATCTTCGGTGGATCTGCCCACTATCGGCATTTCCGGCGGCCCGATGCTGTCGGGTAAATACCGTGGCGGAGAGCTGGGTTCGGGCACTGGCGTCTGGCAGATGTCGGAAGAAGTTCGCGGCGGCCATATGTCGCAGGAAGAATTCTTCGAAGCCGAAAGCTGCATGCATCGCTCGCACGGTCACTGCATGACCATGGGCACGGCATCGACCATGGCCAGCATGGTAGAAGCGCTGGGCATGAGCTTGCCGGGTAATGCGGCGATCCCTGCTGTCGATGCGCGCCGTAATGTTCTGGCCCGCAACTCCGGCCGCCGTATTGTTGAGATGGTCAAGGAAGACTTGATCATGTCCAAGATCCTGACCAAGGCTGCATTCGAAAACGCCATTCGCGTCAATGCCGGCATCGGTGGCTCAACCAATGCCGTGATTCACTTGCTGGCGATTGCAGGCCGCATCGGCGTCGATCTGAAACTGGAAGAATGGGACACCATCGGTCAAAAACTGCCTTGCCTGGTAAATCTGCAACCATCGGGTAAATATCTGATGGAAGATTTCTACTACGCTGGTGGTCTGCCGTCAGTCATCCGCGAACTCGAAAGCGTCATCGACAAGAGTGCGCTCTCTGCCAACGGCCAGACCTTGTGGGATAACTGCAAGGACGCGCCAAACTGGAACCGCGACGTCATCCACGCCTTTGATACGCCGTTCAAACCGGCCGCCGGCATCGCCATCCTGCACGGCAATCTTTGCCCGGACGGCGCCGTCATCAAGCCGTCCGCAGCCACACCTGCACTGTTGAAACATACGGGCCGCGCTGTGGTATTTGAAAACAGCGACGACCTGCACAAGCGCATCGACGACGAAGATCTGGACGTTGATGAAAACTGTGTGCTGGTATTGAAGAACTGCGGACCGAAGGGGTATCCCGGCATGGGTGAAGCGGGCAACATGCCGCTGCCGCCGAAGGTGCTGCGAAAGGGTATTACCGACATGGTGCGCGTCTCCGATGCGCGCATGAGCGGCACTGCCTACGGCACCGTGGTGCTCCACGTGACGCCTGAAGCGGCTGCCGGCGGCCCCTTGGCGCTGGTGCAAGACGGCGACATGGTAGAGCTGGATGTGGAGGCGCGCAAGCTGCATCTCCACGTCAGTGACGAAGAACTGGAACGTCGCCGCGCAGCATGGCAAGCGCCGAAAGCACCTGCCGATCGCGGGTGGGTCAAGCTGTATGTCGATCACGTGCAGCAGGCCAATCTCGGCGCCGATCTGGATTTCCTGGTCGGCAAGAGCGGCTCGGGAATACCGAAAGACAATCACTGATTTCAGGGTGTAGGGATTTAATCGTTCAACCAGGCAGCGGAAGAATCGAGCGTCACATCAGATGGCGCACTTCCGCTTCTTGTAACCAGAGTCACGGAGACATGACGCAATGAAAGTATTAATTACCGATTACGATTTTCCGGATGTAGAACTTGAACTCGCACTGTATCGCGAAGCCGGCGTTGAAGTCGTGACGGCGCAATGCCGTACCGAAGACGACGTCATCAAAGCCGCCGAAGGCTGCGAAGGCCTGCTGGTGCAATATGCACCGGTCAACGCCAAAGTATTTGCCGCCCGCCCTGAAATCCGCATTGCCAGCCGCTATGGCGCAGGTTTCGATACTATCAACACCGCTGATGCCGCCAAGCATGGCGTCTGGGTCGGCAACTCGCCCGACTATGGCGTCGGTGAAGTCGCCACCCATGCGCTGGCAATGGCGCTCGACCTGATCCGCAACATCACCGGCTACGACCGCGACGTCAAATCCGGCCAATGGCATTACACTACCGCCGGCAAGATTCAGCGTTGCTCAGAAATGACCATCGGCATCGTCGGCCTCGGTCGCATCGGCAAGCGCATGGCGCACATCAGCCGTAACCTTTTTAAACGCGTGATCGCTTACGATCCGCATATCATCGACGGCGACTTCCCTGCCTACGTAGAGCGCGTCAGCAAAGAAGAATTGTTCAAGCAGGCGCATGTCGTTTCGCTGCATACGCCGCTCAACGATGAGACCCGCGGCATGATCGACGCATCGGTGTTGAAATTGATGCAACAGGACAGCTTTCTGGTCAACTCGGCGCGTGGCGGCCTGGTCAATATTGATGACCTGCTCAAAGCGCTGGACACGAATCTGAAGGGTGCCGGACTCGACGTCTTGCCGGTCGAACCGCCGGAGACAAGTTCCGCTATTGTCCAGCACAAACGTGTGCTATTGTCGCCGCACGCAGCCTTCTATTCCGAGGTCGCCGCCAAGGAATTGCGCCGCAAGGCAGCGCAAAACCTGATCGACTGGGACCGCAACGGACGCCCTTCATATGTGGTGGTTGAAGGCAGGAAAAAATAGTCCGACACAAAAACAAACGATAAATAAGCAATACATAAAAGATAAGAGACACCCTGCGTCCCAGCCAATCGCCAGACGCAGGCTAGTACGAATCCAGTAAGCGCAGCAGACTTAACGAAGATAGCAACCGATCTCGCAGCAAGTAATAAGAACAAGCAGCACCAGAGAGGTATGGCACGTTGATGATGTATGAATATTCACTATCGCAGCACGACTGAATGAATAAGTCACGATAGTGCGCTGTCACAGTTGTACCTCTCAATACCGCCGAAAATCATAAAAACCAACACGGCGCGGGTATCAGAATAAAGAGCCGCTAACAAAACGCTGATGGCAAGGCGCGCCGACGCAGACGGTACAAGCGTACGGCAAGGAGAAGCAACGCTGCCCGCAGCGTTTTGTTAGCGGCTCTACATGCGCGGGAGCCCTCCAAGAAGGGGCTCGCTGCAGACACAAAAAACGAGATATTGAGACGAGGAGCAAGGCATGGCATCAGTTCAGATTCGCGGCATCAAAAAGCAATTCGGCAGCACCCAGGTTATTCGTGGCGTCGATATCGACATCGAGGACGGTCAGTTCGCCGTGCTCGTGGGCCCTTCCGGCTGCGGCAAGTCAACGCTGCTGCGTATGCTCGCAGGCCTCGAAGAAATCACCGAAGGCGAAATCTCCATCGGCGGCACGGTCGTCAATAACGTCCAGCCCAAGGATCGCGACATCGCCATGGTATTTCAGAACTATGCACTGTATCCGCACATGACGGTCAACGACAACATGGCCTTCTCGCTGATGCTGGCCAAGAAGGACAAATCCTTCATCCAGCAACAGGTCAAGAAAGCTGCCGAGATTCTGGGCCTGACCAATCTGCTGGAACGCTATCCGCGCCAGCTGTCCGGCGGTCAACGCCAGCGTGTGGCAATGGGACGTGCGATCGTGCGCGATCCGCAGGTCTTCCTGTTCGATGAGCCGCTGTCCAATCTTGACGCCAAGCTGCGTGTGCAAATGCGCACCGAAATCAAAGAACTGCATCAGCGCCTGAAGACAACGTCGGTCTACGTCACCCATGACCAGATTGAGGCAATGACCATGGCTGACCAGATCGTCGTCATGCGCGATGGCCTGGTGGAACAACGCGGCCGTCCACTGGAACTGTACGACCGCCCTGCCAACATTTTTGTCGCTGGCTTCATCGGCTCGCCGGCGATGAACTTCATCCCTGCCACGCTGCGTCGCAATGCCGACAAGGCCGAGGTTGAATTCGCCGACGGCACGCGCCTGCCTGCGCCGTATGCACATCGCGGTCTCGACGGTATCGACGGTCAGCGCGTGATCTACGGCGTGCGTCCGGAACATTTGAGCATCGGCCCTGCCGGCAGCGGCATGAGCACCAAGGTCGTGGTGGTTGAGCCGACCGGCGCCGACACCGAAGTCTATGCGCGCTTCAACGACACCAGCCTGACCTCAATCTTCCGCGAACGCCACAACTTCGGCGCGGGCGATACGATCAATCTGGTGCCGGAGCATGGCAGCACGCATTTGTTTGATGCCGACAGCGGCAAGACGCTGGCGCGTGATTGAGCGTAGAACGCATTCGTCTTTTTCAAAGCAGTCCCGGTAACACAATCTGTATTACAGCAAGCAAAAATAACAACGCAACAGAGCGGACCCATTCACTTTCATCAGAAGAGAAGGAGAAGGAGACATGACTGAGCTGACCAGACGTGACTTTTTAGCTGCGAGCGCATCCGTCGCTGCAGCATCGACAGTAGCCACAACCAATGCATTTGCCGCACCGGCGGCGCCGGCAGCTACCGGCGCCGGCCTGAAGCTCGACATCGAGAAAGGCGCGACACTGCGCGTACTGCGCTGGAAGCGTTTCGTCCAGGGCGATGAAGATCTGTGGAATGCAAACGTGAAGAAATTCACCGAGAAGACCGGCGTCGCCGTGCGTACCGACAGCGAAGGCTGGGAAGATCTGCGTCCTAAGGCTGCGGTTGCCGCCAACGTCGGTTCCGGTCCGGACATCGTGATGAGCTGGTTCGATGATCCACAACAATATCCAACCAAGCTGATCGATCTGACCGACCTGGCAACTTCGCTGGGTAGCCGTCTGGGCGGATGGTATGACGTCTGCCGCAAATATGGCACCAAGGACGGCAAGTGGATTGCGCTGCCGTTCGGCGTGGTCGGCAATGCCTTGGTCTATCGCGAAAGTCAGATCAAAGCTGCCGGCTTTGACGCCATTCCAAAAGACACAGCCGGGTTCCTGAAACTCTGTCAGGCACTAAAAGCCAAGAACACACCGGTCGGCTTCGCACTCGGCAAAGCCGTCGGTGATGCCAACAACTGGGCGCACTGGTTGCTGTGGTCGCACGGCGGCAAGCTGGTCGACAAGAAAGGCGCCGTCGCCATCAACTCGGCAGAAACCCGCGCCGCGCTGGAATACGCCAAGCAACTGTATGCGACCTTTATTCCAGGCACACTGTCCTGGCAAGATCCGTCGAACAACAAGGCGTACCTGGACGGCCAGATCAGCATGACGGCCAACGGTATCTCGGTGTACTACGCGGCCAAGAACTCGACCGATCCGAAGATGCAGGAAATGGCGAAGGACACGCAACACGCTCACTTCCCTATCGGCCCTGCCGGCAAGCCGACCGAGCTGATGCAGATCACGCAGATGATGATCTTCAAGCACACCAAGTTCCCGAATGCGGCCAAGGCTTTCGTACAGTTCATGTTCGAACCTGAGCAATACAACCCATGGATGGAAGCATCCATCGGCTACGTCAGCCAGTCGCTCAAGGCCTACGAAAAGAACTCCATCTGGACCTCGGATCCGAAGGCCACCGTGTATCGCGATTCGGCAGCGCTGATGATCGATCACGGCCACGAAGGCCCGCTGGGACAAGCATCGGCGGCGTGTATGGCTGACTATGTGGTGGTCGATATGGTGGCGGAAGCAGCCAGCGGATCGAAGACCGTACAGCAGGCCATCGATCGCGCAGCCGAACGCGCCAAGCGTTTCTACAAGGCATAACAACCTGCTCTCGTTTGCATCGGCGTCCTGTCATCTCTGACGCTGCTGCAGACAGTGCATGGAGCAAAACATGCGTTCGCATCGGCCATCGCCGTGCGAACGCAGTCATCACGCTTACCGAGGTCTGCTTATGTTATCCCGAATGCTGAACAACCGTAATGTGCTGGGCATGCTGTTCATGGCGCCCGCCGTATTACTGCTTGTTGTGTTTCTTACCTATCCGCTCGGACTGGGAGTCTGGCTTGGCTTTACCGATACCAAGATCGGTGGCGAAGGCAACTTCATCGGGCTGGACAATTATTCCTTCCTGCTCGGCGATTCGCTGGCACAGCTGTCGCTGTTCAACACGCTGTTCTACACCATCACCGCGAGCATTTTAAAATTCGTGCTCGGCCTCTGGCTGGCGATTCTGCTCAACAAGAATCTGCCGATCAAGTCGTTCTTCCGTGCGATCGTGCTGCTGCCATGGATTGTCCCTACCGCCCTGTCGGCGCTGGCATTCTGGTGGATGTACGACTCGCAGTTTTCGGTAATCAGCTGGTCACTGATGAAGATGGGCCTGATCGATCACTACATCGACTTCCTCGGCGAACCTTGGCTGGCGCGGATTTCTACCGTTGTCGCCAATGTCTGGCGCGGTATTCCGTTTGTCGCGATCTCGCTGCTGGCCGGTCTGCAAACGATCTCGCCTTCGCTGTATGAAGCGGCGGCGATTGACGGCGCCAAGCCGTGGCAGCAGTTCCGCTACGTCACGCTGCCGTTGCTGACACCGATCATCGCGGTGGTGATGACCTTCTCGGTGCTGTTCACCTTCACCGACTTCCAGCTGATCTATGTGCTCACACGCGGTGGTCCGTTGAATGCGACACACCTGATGGCAACGCTGTCGTTCCAGCGCGCCATCCCTGGCGGCTCGCTTGGTGAAGGCGCAGCGCTGGCAACTTACATGATTCCTTTCCTGCTCGCAGCCATCATGTTTTCGTACTTCGGCCTGCAACGTCGCGGCTGGCAACAAGGAGGTGACAAATGAGCAAGAAGTCAAAAGACCTGCAGCAA
>Ga0105240_10015016_pt1 | contig 10545 bp, 6 predicted proteins | sample KBSC54metaG_FD_80426 | JGI IMG/M metagenome (GOLD analysis project Ga0105240, IMG submission 80426) | Corn rhizosphere microbial communities from Kellogg Biological Station, Michigan, USA - KBS C5-4 metaG | ecosystem: Host-associated > Plants > Roots > Rhizosphere > Soil | place: Michigan, USA...
CGCTGCGCCAAGCGCCAGCCAATCTCAACACAAGGGGTAAAGTGGGCTTCAAAGGTTGGAATGGCGAGGCCAACAAAGCCTGCGAACTCCTCCGTCGATTTGACTTCAACAGCCCACAGCCCAAATCCATGGCGCTGGAAGTGCGCATGAATTCGAGCTAGCAGCGCATCGGTTTCGCCGCCACTAAGCAGCGATGGGAAATAGCGCATCACAATCGGATCAGCATTCATAGCGACGAATGGGTCCCGATCTTCAGCCTTCCATAACCTAAGCGACAGCCTCGGCGTTTCGTGGCAAGAGGGCAGCATATACTCACCTCCAAACCGCCGAGAATACCCGAAAGTGGAATTTCCAGCGCCGTCCGCTTGGGTTGAGATCGGATCCTACCGTTTGGCACGGCCGTCGGCGGGCATTGGAAATCCAATCACGCTGGGATGTATCGCGACTTGCCATGTCGTTACGTCCCCAAACGACAGGTCCTACGTGAGTTGACTCGGTTTTCCTGGCTTTGCGCTTGTTCTGAAGTAGTAATATGCGGAGTACTTGCCTCGAAGCGGCGCACAGTGCGGAGGTGATATGCCCACTCCGGATGAATACCTTCAATGACAACGTGGATGACCGGTGTATGCCGAGCAAACGGTATCGACATCCATTACCTGAGAACCGGAGGGTCCAAGCCTCCGTTGGTTCTACTCCACGGATTGACCGGAAGCGGAGCCTGCTGGACGCCTTTAGCGCATGCTCTCGAAAGCGAATACGACATAGTGATGCCGGACGCCAGGGGACACGGCAGTTCGAGCACACCGCTTCATGGGTATCGATACGAGGACCACGCAGGCGACGTCATTGGACTTATCCAAGGACTCGGACTTGCCACGCCAATTCTGCTAGGACACTAAGGCGCGCTCGCGATGAGGCTTTGTGGGGAGTCACCTACAGGTAGCCCCTGTCAAACATCGCGAGCAAGCATCAACGCGCCACTTGCGCGGATTTTAACGTTGCCAACACGCTTCCAGCACGTGAGATGGGCACAGCGAAATTCGAGCCGGAGAAGTCCGACAGAATGGCGAAGTTCACTCCAATCACTTTCCCACTGGTATCGAATACCGGACCACCGGACCCACCATGAGTTGTTTGTGCGTCGTAAACCAGTCGATTGGCGCTAACAACGCTAAGATGTCCCTGCGTCACCAGCGGTCGAATCAGCTTTCTGCGCGCAAGCTCTTGCATAAGACCTTCCGTGTCGTTCCCCACTGCCCGTGCGATCTGTTTGAGCGTAGGTTCGTCGACCCGTGCAAGAATCCCTTCGACTCCCGTAGGGTATCCAATCAAGACGACGGCGCTGCCCGAAACTGCGGCCTGCTGATCGATTATGACCGGCCGCGGACGCCGCTGAGGCAAATCGACTGACGCCAGCCCGAGGTCAAAATCCTCGCTCAAACCGCGTACTTGCACAGGCATCGGCGTTTCGTACCCCGGAAAATAAGCCCACATTGACTCGATAATCGGCTCGAAAGTATCGCTGGGTACAGGGATCGCTTGAGCGTTGTGCCACCACGGTTGGAGTACGTGGTGATTGGTAAGAATGTGACCATCGGTATCGATCAGAAAGCCACTTCCAAATACGTGTAGGTAAACGGGCCGGCTACCGCCTTCAGTGGTGACGATAACATTCTTCTTTTCATCGACGAGCGGGTTGCCGTTCGCGTCAATGCCGGCAAACATGAGTCGAGCGCCACTCTTCCTGTCGTGAAACCCTACGATCGCGTAGATCAGACAAACGCTGTTTGAATAATCACGGACGATCTCCTGCGCGATACGTGACTCGTTCTCGAGTTTTCCGATCCGGGAGTCAGTCTGCTTCAAACGGCTGTCAAGATCGGCCAGGGACGCGCCGCTCGAGGTAGAGATCTGCTTGCGCAGGTCTGCGCTCTCGGCCCGCAACTCTTGCAATTGCTTGCTTACCGAAGCACTCAATTCCTGATTCTGTGCTTCGCGGTTCTTTTGTACGCGCTCTAGAAGCTGATCTTGAGTGAGTATTTGAGAACGCAGACTCTCCAGCTGCAAAACCAGGCTCGCGTTCGATTTGCGACTGACCTGGGCATTGCGGATAGCAATACTTACACCGATCACCGCCAGGGCAGCGACCACCCCAAGTGCAATCCAGCGTCTCTTCCCAGTCTCTTTCTGTGCGACGATCGCGGCCAACGCCTCTTCAGCTTCGTGCTCTTTCTTCCTGGCATCGAGCACTGCCAAGCGCAAGCGATCATCCGGCGCCTTCTCACGCAGCTGCGCCCGGATTCGGGCGAAGAGCTCAATCCGCTCAAAGGGAATACTCAGGACATCATCCGCGCCCAGATCGAGAGCGCGGCTGCGCTCTAAAGAGCCGCCATCAGCGAGAAGGATTATCTTCACTGGCGCCGTGGCTTCATTGCCTTTGAGCTGTGTCAGAAAACCACAGCAGTCGAGCGTGCGTGCATCCGTCTGCAGCAGGATCAAATCAGGCTGCTGCTGAAGAACTGTCCGTACGTCCGCGCCTTCCGGCGTGGCAACGTCGTAGCCAGCAAGAGAAAGGTCCGATACAAGGCTCGCGCTCAAATCCTGAGCGATACGAAACAAGAGGATCTTTGGCATGCTCCACTCTCGCTCCAAGCGACCTTCTGCTCAGCCGCAGGAAGCTGGCGGTTATTGACTATGCCATTTCTGCAATAGCGTGGCTTCCTGTTTGCGAGTCAGGCCCGCTACCCAATGTGCTTCTTGCGAAGGGGGTCCCCAATCAAATGCGTCGCGGATGCTTTTTTCAGGGGCTACCGTGTCCTCGGACTCCACCAAGCGGCGTGTCCTGTGCCAGGTGAGGACATCACGCGCGGTTTCCACGGCCGGTCGGTAGCGCAGTCCAGCCGCCAATGCTTTGTCGCTGTTGATCAGGCTGAGCGATCTCAAGAACGAGGGCATCATGGGCAGCGCACCAAAGGGCCGGGTGCTCGCCGGCATGCTCTCCTGGATGAATTTTTCATCGCCCACCCAAGTCAACTTCGCATCGCCACCACCGGCTGTCTGACACGCTTGCGTCCATTCCTTCCAAGTAAGGACATTGCCCAAAGTGTTGTAGATACCGTTCAGATTTTTCTCGAGGGCGAGAATGGCAAATTCCGCCAGATCCCGCGCATCAATAAACCGTATCTTTTGCTCGGGCGAAGCGGGAATCAGCACTTCTCCACCTTGAGCAATTCGTGCCGCCCAATAGGTCACACGGTCGGTCGGGTCGTAAGGACCCGCGACAACTCCCAAACGCAACACTGTAGACTGGCCGGGGAAAGCCTCTTCAACTACCTCCTCGCACAGCAGTTTGAGCGCTCCATATTCTTTACCCCAATACACTTGTGACTCAGGATCTTCCGCTTGAACTAGCGGGGCATCTTCACCGACATTGCCGTGAATACTCTTGAGGTCATAGACGCTCCCGGTTGAAACATACAGGTAACGCGCCGTCCGGCTCTGCAACCGTTGGGTGGAGTCTCGGACCAGCCGAGGCAAATAGCCGTTCACATCAACTACCGCATCCCAGCGTTGATCGTCCAGCGCTGCCAGCCCCCCGTCGCGATTGCCCAAAATTCTTGACGCGTTGGGGAAAAGACCCGCATCGGCGGTCTTGCCACGATTGAACAGCGTTACCTGGTGCTTACGATTCAAAGCGGCGGCGACCATGTGTCTGCCGACAAATCCCGTGCCGCCTAAAAACAGTATTCTCATTTTGAGAACTCCAAGGACTTCGGACTTCGGTTCTAATATCCCGCTGGATACTCGGCGCCCTTTTGCATAACACACTAATTTCTTAAACGCTAGCTTCTTCGCAGTGTCGACATCCAATAAAAGGCGGCTCAGCTTAGATGCCTCAACGCCGCTTACTGCTAGAGCTGGCCTATCCCCCGCGCGCCATCGATGCGTTCCAGGCCGCGAGAGAATCCATGTAGTCCCTCCAGCGTGCGATTTTTCGATTTTTAATTGTCAGGATTGCCCGGCCAGCTCCGGCCCAAAATAAAAGTCACCGCAATGCGCTGCAGGTATCGCGATTGATACTAATCGTTCCTATTGGATTGCCATCGAGCCCACGGTACTCCAAAATCACGACGACACCCTGGTCGATAAGCGGTCGCAATTCAGAGTTGTTGCAGCTAGCGTTCTTTACAACCGGAGTTAACTTCGTCTCGAACGTCGTACTATTGATGCCCTCCGATTCGGGATTCACGAGTGTGTACGAGGAAGTCAGTCTCAGCCCCGGCCCGGCTCTCGCGCCATCTAGTCTGGTGTTGGGGTCAATGAAAGCCGGGGCGGCCTGGTTGGCGCGGCCGGCAATCTCCGCGAGCCTTTTTTTTAGTAACTGGACTGAATTTGATTTTGCCGAGCTATCAGGCTTCCCTGCCTGAGAGTCTTTCATGCCACATGCCGACAATACCGCCGCGAACACGATTGCCAGGTAGGCTGATTGTTTTCTGTACGTCATGCGAGTTTCTCCTAGACCCGTTGTCATCTACTTGCCTGTCACGATGATTGCGGTCCGGCGTCCGATCTCGAAGGGCCTAAGGGGCCTCGGTCCAGTTATCCGGCAATTTTACCCTGTTGGTCAAGTCGCTCGCAGCCCCGCGATCGCCAGCATTCGACCACAATCATTAGCTTGAAGTAACGTGTAACACGTAATATACTACGTGTCACCGGACCAACGAAGAGTCGATGATGCCCCTCCCCGCCACCGTCAATCGACTCGACCGCGCGCCGTCGCGGGAAATCATCTATCGCCAGTTGAAGGCTCTGATTCTCGACCTGACACTTCAGCCACTTGAAGTTCTGAGAGATGCCGATCTAGCAGAGAAACTCGGAGTGAGCCGTACTCCGGTGCGCGAGGCGCTGCGCAAATTAGAAGATGAGGGGCTAGTCGAGAGCCAACGCAACCAGTGGACGCGCGTGGTTGGGATTGTCCCGCGGCACCTGTTGGAGCTCTACCCGGTGACACAGGCACTGCACGTGACTGCGCTGCGCCTTGCGTTTAAGCATCTTGGGAAGGAGGACCTCCAGGCCATGCACGACGCCAATGCTGCCATGAGCGCGGCCATTGCCCGGCGACGCCCGGCGGAAGCCCTGCGAGCTGATGCGGCTTTTCACCGCATCATTGTCGATCGGGCCGGCAACCAGGTCCTCACACAGTTGGTGATCTGGCTCACCGAGAGGCTGCAGCGCATCGAGCTGGCGCACTTCGGCCGCGTCGAGTCCGGCAGCGCGTCCGTGGAAGAGCATCGAGCGTTGCTACGAGCTATTCGCGCTGGAGATCTCGATCAAGCGGTGAAACAGCTGACCGCCAATTGGGAGTGCCCCATCGTCGCCGAGGACTCCGACGAGGCGGGGTGAACGATGACTACGAAAACCACTTTGCCGGGGAGCGTACCCGAAGGTATTGATCTGTCCGCGGTCCGTGCCGACACCCCTGGGTGCGCGGAGGTCCTTCATTTCAACAATGCCGGTGCAGCCCTGCCGCCCAAGGCGGTGACGGACGCGGTGCTCCAGTACACGACACATGAGGCGCTCATTGGCGGCTATGAGGCCGCGGAAGCGGCCGCTACAGAAATTAGCTCGACCTACGATGCGATCGCGACACTGCTGGGTGCCCGGACGGACCAGATAGCGCTCATCGAGAATGCGACTCGCGCCTGGGATATGGCTTTTTACGGACTGCCGCTCAAGCAGGGCGATCGCATCCTCACCTGTCGCTCGGAGTATGCGAGCAATTATCTCGCTTACCTCCAAGTTAGCCGCCGCCGCGGCGTAGTTGTCGATGTCATTCCCGACAATGAGTACGGAGAGGTTGACACAGATGCCGCCGCTCGGCTGCTCGATAAGGATGTCAAGTTGATCTCAATCACTCACGTCCCAACCAACGGCGGTCTAGTAAATCCGGCAGTCGCAATCGGCCAGCTCGCCCGCTCCGCCGGTTGTTATTACTTGCTTGATGCCTGCCAGTCAGTCGGGCAAATGCCGATCGATGTAGGCGCGATCGGCTGTGATTTCCTTTCTTCCACCGGAAGGAAGTTCCTGCGCGGACCGCGCGGTACCGGCTTCCTGTATGCGAGTGACCGCGCACTGTCCGAGGTCGAGCCTCCCTTCATCGACGGTCATGCTGCCACCTGGACCACCGCCGACACCTTCGAGTATCGGCGCGATGCACGTCGCTTCGAGAATTGGGAGTCTAACTATGCAACGCGTATCGGGCTCGGTGTCGCAGCGCGCTACGCCACGAGACTCGGACTTGAATCGATCTGGCAACGGGTCAAGTTCCTCGCGGCGCAGCTGCGCGCTCGCTTGACGGAAATCTCAGGGGTCACGGTATGCGATCGCGGACAAACTCAATGCGGAATCGTGACCTTCGTTTGTGAGAGCATCAGCCCCGAAACTATCAAAGCAGCTCTTGCGCGCCGGCGCATCAACGTGTCAGTGAGTGACGCCGCCTGGACACGCATCGATATGGACGCTCGCGGGATCCCGGCGCTCGTCCGGGCCTCGGTGCATTACTACAACAGCGAAGAAGAGATCGACGCGTTCGCCACTGCGCTGCTGCAATGCCAGAGAGGTACTCCTTCAGAATAAGGAGTCCCGTGATGTAGCTCCTTTCAACCACTAAGCCTCAATAGACTGCAGATCACAGATCGCATCACTAGGTCCCTAAGTGCGAGTCAAAGAATCGAACGACTACATCCCAAGCGTCTCTCGATTCTGGGAAATCCGGCGCGAAGGTAAAGAAACCATGAGGAAGGTCTGCCCAGACGTGAAGTTCCGCGTAGACCCCGAGCTTCACCAGTTGACTATGCGTGTACATCGCCGAACTCGCGGCGTTGTCGCGACTCGAAGTGATAATCAGAGTCGGGGGAAATTTCGCCAGAGTCGACGTCGAGCGAATGGGAAGGACCAATGGATCGTCAAGGTTGGCGTTCACGAAATACAATCCATCATCAACCGAAGGATGACGCATTTTGTTCGGACGTGTTACCTCGTAACCGATAAGGGCTGTGCCTAAATAACCGGAATCGCCGTCGTTCAGCCCCCCGGCCCCCGCACAAAAAATCCCGATCGCACCAGGTCTTGGCAGCTTCTCCGATTCTATCCGGGCCGTAGCTTCAGCAGTCAGTAATCCCCCCGCTGAGCATCCATAGATGCCGATATTCTCTGGCTTATATGTCTTGAGTAGCTCCCTGTATACGGCAACAACATCGTCGCTGGCCGCGGGGAACCGGTACTCGGGCGCCTGCCGGTAATCGACCGCCAGAACCTTAATCTTTTCCAGGCTCGCCACCGGTACGGACTCGATGGCACCTACAACGCGGGCACCATCGATAAATCCGCCGCCGTGCAACTCGATGAGGACGCGCCTCTTATTTTTGACATCAACACCCCCTTTAGGTGTGATGACATCTACGTAGACACCGGATAGGTTACCGGCAGTGATGTCTACGGGGTACAGTTGCCTTTCCCGCTGAAGAATCGGCTTAAAGTGCTCGTTAAATGCTCTCCTGTGCTCAGCAATCTTAGCGGCATCAGGTGGTTCAGAGAAAATGGCGCTTGCCGGTGTTCCTAGGAATTCAAAGTACTTGACGAGACCGGAACTGGCCGCCGGGGTTAGGAGGTTTGAGACAGGGATTGTTAGAGGAGGGAGATGTAGGGTCCCGTCCGGATCGGTCGTGACCCTGGCGTCGGGCGCTTCTTGCTTACCCACAGGTTGATCGTCGCCTACTCGTGACGCCGCTGCGAACGACACGGCAAGTAGGGAAAGACTCGCCGTAACGACCACAATAACCCAAGATCGTATGTTGGCGGCTGGTAATGTCTTCATAATCAGTTCACCGCCCAAAGGTTTTGACAACGCTCAAGCCTATCGTGCGAGGCGGAATGATGGTGAAGGCTTGCGGGTCGAAATAGCCGAGGCCGCCGGAAATTTGACCTCGTTGATCGAACAGGTTTGTGGCGTATAAGCTCACCCTCCAGGATTCATACTCCGTGCCCAAGCTAACATCGGTCTTTGTGTAGGCGGGATAAAGCTGGCGGGGCGCAGCAACGCCGGGAGAACCCGTAAACAGACCTTGTCGATTGCCTACATAACTCACCATCGCACCCGCAAATCCTATGGCCTCGCCCATAGGAAAGTTCTGCTGTACCGAGAGGTTGCCAGAGAAGCGGCTGCTGTTTGGAAGTCGGTCGCCGGATTGTCCGTATACCGACCCATTCGACGGGATTGGCTGTGTTAGGGCGGCATTGCCGATATCAACCCAGCCCGAAAGCACAAGACCTGTGCTTGGCGTTACTCGGGCCGATAACTCCACGCCTTCACTCTTGGCTGCGCTTCCATTAGCTCCATAAGTAGTTCCGGCGGCCGTGAACAACTGCAGCTGCAGATCCTTCCAAGAAATGTAGTACATCGAGGCATCGAGGGACAATCGATTATCGAGAAATTCGCCCTTAAAACCGAGTTCGTAGTCCTCCGTCTTGTCGGGAGCATAGGTCGGCCGGACCCCCGGAGTGCCGAAATTTGTACCGCCTGGCCGGTAGCCCGATGCCAGGCGCGCATACACCATAACATCTGGCGATAGCTTGAAGCGTGGTGTCAGCAGATACGTGAAAACATTACCAGTCACTTCGGCGTATGGTGAGGCAATTGGGGAGGGTCGCCCATAAAACACCGGAACAAAGATCCCGGCGGTAACGTTTGGATAATCAGTTTCCTTCGTAAGGCTCTCCCGCCCACCAATTTGGACGTCAAACCGATCGGTAAATCGGTAAGTGAAGTCAGTGAAAGCAGCGAATTCGCGAAATGTTTCCGGTTCACCAAAGTAAGCCCACTGCCCCACCGAGCGTCCGGTGACGGGATCTTCCGCCGTCTGTATTTGGTAGTCCGGATTGGTCTCGTGATTGTAGAAAGCGCCGATTAACCAATCCGCGTTCTTACCTATTGGCAGAAGAAACCTAAGCTCCTGCGTGACCTTCTCGGTTCTGAAGTAATCGAATTGAGGTGAGCCCGTTCCTCCGAATCCGTTGAACGTGACATTAGGGGGGCACACGGCCCCAGGTGCGTTGCAGCCGTTTAGGGTAAATGGAGCATAGAAGTAGGTAAGATCCAACGAATCGTTATAGCGCGTGTCGGTATATGCCGTTATCGACGTCAGTTCGCCGATCCCGAGCTTTGCTTTGAGCGTGAGCTCGTACGCTTGGATTCTCCGGTTCGACTCGCCCATGTAAGGGATGTAGTTCTGCTGCAGAGAGCCCAGTCCAGCGATAACGTCGGGCTGCCCATCCATCTTTGTGTCTTGGTACAGTGCGCTGAACTTCAGTGACATGTCAGCTGAAGGCCGCCAAAGAAATGCCAAGCGAGCGCCGTAGACCTCGGCCTCATTAACGCCTTTACCTCCAGTCAAAACGTTATCAACATATCCTGGGTCTTGACGCGAGAACGCACTGATTTTCACCGCGGCAGAATCACTGAGTGGGATATTGCTGGAGGCACGCACGACAAAGCCCGGCTCCGCACCGTTGTAGACCCCACTCGTGCCTGCCTCGATGCGCCCGCTGTATCGATCCGGAGACGGATCGACCGTCACAAACTTAATGAGTCCGCCCATGCTGTTGTCACCATACAGCGTGCCTTGCGGGCCCCGGAGGACTTCAACCCTCGCCAGATCGCCGGGATCGAAGTCAGGGATTTGGTTTCCGGCGCCCGTATTTGTCGAGGCCCCGAAGGGCACGTCATCCACAGATATGCCTACTGTTGGATTTGTGAAGCCGCCCGTCGTAATACCGCGAATCGATATCACCTGGTTCCCTTCGATGTTAGGTGTCACATTCAGTCCAGGGACGGTCGCATAGTAATCGCGTAGTAATACCTGATTGGTCGTAGTGAGTAATTGCGTGTCGACAACGGATACTGGAACCGGAACATCCTGGAGACGCTCTGATTTCTTTTGCGCGGTAACGATGACTTCTTGAAGAGTCCCAGACTCCTGTTGCGAAGCCTTTTCCTTCTCTTCTTTCTCTACGGAAGTAGCCTCTGTAGATACAACTTGACTTGCTTGAGCCAAGCGAAAGCGAGTCCACAAGGACTGATCGCCCCCCTCAGAAGGACTTGAGGGACCCTCACCCTGCACCCCCTCCTTCTCGGAGGAGAGGGCCCCCCGCTCCGATTGGATCACTTCGGCGGTGGGAAGCACCGCGACGGTACGATCGTTGAGCCATGTCACTTTGAGCCCCGATCCTTCGAGGATCCTCGCCAGAGCGTCCCCCGGACTCAAGCCTGCTGGCGCACCGGCAGAGCGCCGTCCTTTGATCATCTCGGTGCCGTAGATGAGTTGCAGGCCTGTCTGTCTTGCCCAAGCATCAAGTGCCTGTGCGAGCGGCTGAGGTTCGATGGTTTTAAGGTCCAGGGAACGTGCCGCGACAGATTGTCCCCACGAAGCGGTAGCGACAAGTACAGCGGCCGTGACAAAGCAAGATTGACGTGACATCAGCAGACTC
>Ga0105240_10015018_pt1 | contig 10544 bp, 13 predicted proteins | sample KBSC54metaG_FD_80426 | JGI IMG/M metagenome (GOLD analysis project Ga0105240, IMG submission 80426) | Corn rhizosphere microbial communities from Kellogg Biological Station, Michigan, USA - KBS C5-4 metaG | ecosystem: Host-associated > Plants > Roots > Rhizosphere > Soil | place: Michigan, USA...
GAAGCGGCCAAGGCCCAAGGGCCCGAATCCGACAAGATCGCCAATATCGGCGCCGCCTATATGCGCTTCGTTGCCCAGCGGCCCGCCCTGGCGCGGCTGATGTTCGGCGGCCAGCTTCCCAATCGCGACCAGTTTCCCACCCTGGGGCTCAAGGCCGACGCCATCGGCCAGGAAATTGGGAGCGCGCTGCACGACGAGGCGCTGGGCCTGGCGGTGTGGAGCGCGGTGCATGGCCTGGCCATGCTGGTGTTGGAAAATGTGATCGATCTGGGTCAGCGCCGGTCCGGCCTGCATGTGCTGCCGGCGCGCTCCGAGATCATCTTGCGCAGCCTCTTCGCCACCGAGCGGGAGCAATAGTCGGATAACAAAAGTTTTTCGGCGTGGGGATATCGTTCCGCACGTACGGAGAAACCGCGCGCACACCGTGAAATTGGCGAAAGCTGTGCCGCCATGAAGCAACGGGAGCTGGCTGCGACGCGTTGAGAGGCCGGACCCGAAGTCCCGACGGTCCGGTCCTTGTTCCGAGGATCTTTTCTTCCCTACGCCAACTTGCGCCCGGCCGCCCGGCCGGGCGCTTTTTCATGGAGGTCAGAGAAGACGAGCGACCAGAAATCCGGCCACAAAAGCGCCAATCAGGGCGCCGATAGGGCTCTCCCGCACGATGTCCGAAAGCGTTTGGGGCTCGGGCGCTGCCTCCAAAACATCCTCGTCCGGCTTGAGTTCGTCGTCGTCAGGGATGGCGGGCATGTCAGTGATCTTTCTGGCTGGTTGAACCTTGTTGGCCTTCCGGATCGTGCGGGTGGCCGGATGAGGAGCCTTCGACCGTTTGTGTCGGTACGCCGCCGGGCCTGTGGGCCTCGTTCTCGGGGTTTTTGACACTGGCTCTGTGGGCGCTGGCGCGGGCGAGTTCGTGGTCGATGACTTCGCGCGAGCCTTCTGCGGGATCGCTACCGGCGGGATTGGGCATGGCATCTCCTGGTGAATTCCGGCGCAAGGTCAATGTCTTGGGCCGGCAACCTCAACCAGAACTTCAACCGTGATAGCCCCGCCCCGTTCCGTTGGCAGGAGAATTTTCCGTCATTCCTGCCGCTTCAGACAGCGCTGCAACGCGTCATGGGTCTCCATCTGGCTGATTTCCTCGGCGATCTGATTCCAGACTGCCGCATTTTGGATTTCTCCCGCCTCGCTCAGGGCGCGTGCATGGCTGAGGGCGGTGACGAAGGAATCCGCGCCATGAAAGGTCCGAAAGTAGCTGGCCATGGCTCGCACTTCCGGCTTTTCCAACAATAGCTGATCCATCGGCGCAACCTTGAGCGTTTCATCCAGGTTCCAGCACTCACCCATGTTTAACTCCGTCCAAAAATTTAAGTTCGGCGGATTTTCCATGCGCCGCGATCAGCCGCGCGGGTCTGCCACGCAGCCATAGGCGCTCCACCTCGATCGCCTTCCAGCCTGTGGGCAGCACCACATCGCCCTGCGCCCAACTTTCCGGGTCACCCGCGCCGTGTACAAGGCGCGGAAAACCCAGCAGCAGGCTCATCAGAAAGCCGCCCATATTGGCAAAGAAGGGCCCCGCCATGGGCTGTTCCGGAAACTTGTCCGGGCGATATTCCAAGGTCTGCAGGAAACGGCCGGCAATGAAGCGGCCATAACCTTCTTCCAGAAGATGCAGCGACAAGGCGCGATCGCCACGCCGCGCCGCCCAGACGCCGTAAAGCGCCGACAGCATGGGACTGCCGATATATTCCTTATAGCGTCCCAGATAGTAATCGAGCGTGGCGGTGGTGACCCCAGGGTCGAGGGTGCTGTTCAGCGGAAAGCACGCCATCAGCGGCGCGGGCGTCGCCGCCTTCTCTTCATTGGCGCGAAACGCGTCATGGGAAACCAGCATCCCGTCGCGCAGCGGCAGCACCAGATGCGCCGCGATTTTCTCCCATTCGGCGCCGGGGGGCCGCCCCAGCCGGCGCGCCGCAGCCAGAGCCTCTTCAAGCACCGCCCGCGCCGACAGCATGGTGAAGGCCTCATTGTCGCATTCGGTCTTGCGTTCGGCGATGCCCATGGAGCGGCGGATCTCGAAGCCCCTGCGGGTGCGATGGGTGCGGCTGGCGATCCATTCCGCCACCCCGTGCAGCACAGGCCAGGCCTTGTCGCGCAGGAAATTGCCGTCGCCGGTGACATGGGCATAGGCGGCAAAGGCCAGCGCCACATCCAGACTGACATGATCTTCGTGCCAGGCGGCGGTGCCGGGCGAGGGCGCCGCTTCCTCGCCGCTGTTGGGCGCCGACTCCCATGGAAACTGAATACCGCGCCGTCCCATGCATCGGGCGTTGCCGCGGGCGCCTGCAAGGCTGCGGACACGGTATTCCAGCAGTGCGGTGGCTGCTTCGGGTTGCAGCAGGATCAGCGGCGGCAGCGAGAAGGTCTCGATGTCCCACATCACATGGCCGTAATAGTAGTGATAGTCGTGCCAGGTCGCGAGACCGAACATGGAAGTGGATGCGGGCGATGCCGCATGCACCGAGCTATTCATGTAGAAGAAGGCGGCGTCGGCGCGTTGCTGCCAGTCGCGGCCTGCCCCGTGCAGCAGGATGCGGCCTTTCCAGAGCTCTCGCCATTCCGCGCGCGTGGCCTTGCGCAACTGGTCAAAGCCCTGATGGGCGCCGAGCGCCACCAGTCTTTCGGCCTGGCGGTCCGGCTGACGGTGCATCGCGCTCGGCACCAGGCTGGCGATCTGGCGCAGGCGATAGATCTTCCCGGCGCGCGCCTTCACGCCATATTGGCTCATCAGCGGGCTGCGATCGCCGCCGCCCGGCGTCTCGCGGTCGCTGGCGTCCGAAAAGTCCGTCACGATAGCGATGCCGCATTGGGAAAAGGCACCGTCGCTTTCCCACAACAGGCTACCATCGAAGTCGCTTTTTCCGCCGCCCGGTGTCTTCAGGGTGCGCGCCTTGAGGCGGCCCTGCACCGCCGAGATATCGACCAGGCTTTGCAGTTTCAGGTCGCAGGCGCCGCTGATGCGTACCGCGATTTCCTGCGCGACCAAGGTTGGCTGATGACGGCAGCAGAAGGTCAGGACCTCGATCTCGGCTGTCAGACCCTGCGCCTCGAAACGCATGCGGCTGGTCAATTCCCCGTTGGAAAAATCATAGGCCTGGTCCACCGCGACAAGCTGATGCGGCACGTCGGACAGCCAGACGCCATTCAGCGCGATATTGCCGCCCAGCGGGTAGGGCGCCACGGCCCCGGCCTCGATCTTCTTTTCCGGATGCAAACCGCTGAAGCCGCACAGCATCGTCATGCCGGCGGTGAGGGGGTTGTCGCGGACGCGCAAGCCCACCACGCCATTGGAGAGATAGGCCGGCAGCTCCTTGCGGCCGGCGCCTTTAACAATTGAAGGGCTAAGAGGTTCGCTCATGCGCAAACGGAACGCATGTCATGCGCAACGTCTCCCACAATTCGTTCATTATCAGCAACATGGCGAGTGAGAAATCGATGGCGCGCAAGCTGGGCAATCCGATGGCCGCTGCCGGAGCGGCCGCTGCCGCACGGGAAGACGGCCGGGACAAGCCACAAGCGCTCGCGGTTGTGACCGGCGCTTCGACCGGGATTGGGTACGAATTGGCGCGCAAATGCGCCGAAGCCGGCTACGATCTCATCGTGGCCGCGGACGAAGGCCGCATCCATGAGGCCGCGGCCGCGCTACGCGGCGCATGCTGCCGGCCGGTCGAACCGGTGCAATGCGATCTTGCCAAGCCGGAGGGCGTCGAAGCTCTGGTCGCCCGGGTCGGTGACCGCCCCGTGGATGCGCTACTGGCCAATGCGGGCCGCGCGCTGGGACACGCCTTTTTCGATCAGGATCTTGACGAGGCCATGCGGGTAATCCGCACCAATGTGGAAGGTACCACGCGCCTGATCCATCGGCTGGGTCGGCCCATGCGGGACCGTGGCAAGGGCCGCATTCTGATCACCAGCTCCATCGCCGCCTTTGTCCCGGCGCCCTATATGGCGCTTTACAATGCCAGCAAGGCTTTTCTGCATTCTTTCTCCTTCGCCCTGCGCGACGAACTGAAGGACAGTGGTGTTACCGTGACCTGTCTGTTGCCCGGGGTCACCGATACGGAGATTTTCCGCCGCTCCCATACCCAGGACACCAAACTCGCGACTGAGCCGCGTATGGACCCGGCGGAGGTCGCCGAACAGGGCTTTGCCGCCATGTTGGAGGGCGCCGACGAGATCATCACGGGATGGAACAACAAGCTGACGGTCGCGCAGGATCTCGTCACACCCGCATCAAGGTCGGCCGCCGCCACGGCTGAGCGCACCCGGCCTGGCAGCGCCGAGCAAAGCTGACCGGTCAGTTCGGTGGCAACTGAGACGCCATGCCGAGGACTTCGGCATGCTCAGGGCGCGAAATCTCCCGGCAGATACGGGCGCAGTCGCGGCAGGCCTGAACGCAGTCCTCCATGTCGCCCAACGCGGCGCAGTCTTCCGCGCAGGTCTCGCACACCTCCGCGCAGAGTGCAGCGAAGCGGGTATGGAACTGGCTCTTGCGACCCAGCGTATCGGCGGTGAAAGCGCAAAGGTCGGCGCAGTCCAGCATCAGCCGCAGATGCTGAGGCCGAGCATGTTCGCCGCCCATTTCCAGGCAATGAGTCATCGCCATCGATTGGCAGATGGCATGACAATGCTGGAGCGCGCCGATGGCCTCACGAGTCTGCTGGCTGAGCTGGTTCATCGCCCGCCTCAAGCGGAGGCGCGCTGTTCGAGGGGCGGGGCCTTCATGGTCAGAGTGACTGGGGCGGGCAGGCCCTTCTCCTCGAACTGGGCCATCAGTTCTTCCTTGCGCGCGGCGAGTTGCTCGCCCAGGGCATCCAGGTCAAGCCCGGCCTTGCGTGCCTCGGTGAAAATGCCGCCGCGTTTTTCCTCTTCCTTGACATGATGCTTGATCTCCTCCGACAGCACCTTGACCTTGGCGTCATAGAATTCGTCGTCCGGAGAGCCGTTTTCCAGCTCCGCGATCAGGGTCTTGGCCCCGTCATGCTCGACATTGGCCTCGTTCATGATGTCGCTGTCGGCCCCGCCTTCCCGGCAGGCCGGATAGAAAATCTCCTCCTCGATCATGGTGTGGATCGTCAGTTCCATGCAGATCTGCTTGGCGATATCGGCTTTCTTGGCGCGTGCGCTTTCATACTTTTCAAACAGTGCTTCCACCTTGCGATGGTCGGCGGTCAGAAGGGCGATGGCGTCTTGGGTCTTCTTGGCGGGCATGTTGGGGGCTCCTTGGTTGGAGGCGCAACGCTCCGCCAGGTTTGCCGGTTCCACCGGAGCGGTTTTTTCCGTTCCTCGCGTTGTTGCAGCATGACAGTCGTGCGAATCGGCATCTCCGGATGGCGCTATGCGCCGTGGCGCGGGAAATTCTACCCCGACGGGCTCCGGCAGAAGGATGAGCTTGCTTACGCTGCCAGCAAGTTCTCGACCGTCGAGATCAACGGCACTTTCTATTCGTTGCAGCGGCCTGAGAGTTTCGCAGCCTGGCATGACGCCGTCCCGGATGACTTTGTCTTTGCCGTCAAGGGTGCCCGCTACATCACCCACATGCTCAAACTGAGGAATGTGGAAAAGCCTCTCGCCAATTTCTTCGCCCAGGGGGTTCTGGCGCTGAGGGCCAAGCTGGGTCCGGTGCTGTGGCAGTTGCCGCCCAATTTCATTTTCAACCCCGACAAGCTGTCTGGCTTCTTCGATCTTCTGCCGCGCAGCCAGAAAGAGGCGCTGGCCCTGGCCAGGCGTCATGACGAAAAGGTGCGAGGGCGAACCTATCTGAAATTTGACACGGATCGGCCCATCCGTCATGCGCTGGAAATTCGCCATGACAGTTTCCGCTCGGCGGACTTCATCAAATTGCTGCGCCGGCACGACATCGCTCTGGTGGTGGCGGACACGGTGGAATGGCCGCTGCTGATGGATGCGACCAGCGACTTTGTCTACGTGCGGCTGCATGGTTCCCGCCAACTCTATGCCAGCGGTTATGGGCCCAAGGCGCTGGACCGCTGGGCGTACCGGATCCATGGCTGGACCGCGGGCCGCGAGGCGGAAGGTGATCATGCGGGCGGCCCCGCGCGCCGGCGAAGCCGCGACGTCTATGTGTACTTTGATAATGACGCCAAGGTGCGGGCGCCCTTTGACGCCCTCAATCTCATCAAACGGCTCGCCTGATCAGGAGGCTATCCTGACATCTTCCAGCCGCACAAAGGCGAAACGGTCGCGGATATGGGTGTTGAAGAACTCGCCCTTGGAGAAAGCCTCGTGCATGGCGGCATAGATCCTCTCGGGAACTTCCAGATAGAGATAACGCCGTCCTGTGACGAACACGATCTCCAACTGCCGTTCGCGGGGCAGGTAACGGAAGTTGCGGATGACGCTGGATGGCATGACGAAACCTGAACGCAACCTTTTGGCGAACGCGCCGTTGCCAAGGCAGTTCCGAGAACAAGGAGGAAACACATGGCCAAATCGACCCCGCGCCAGCGCCGCACCGAAGGGCGCGTGATGCACGAGTTCAAGCATGGCGAACTGAAAAGCGGCCGCGGCGGCAAGGGCGGCAAGGTGAAAAGCCGCAAGCAGGCAATCGCCATCGCGCTCAGCGAGGCGGGCGCGTCCAAGTATGACAGCAAGCGCAAGCAGCGCCACAATCGCACCCGCTCGGCCCGCAAGGAAGCACGCGGCGCCACCGGCCAGCAGGAAAAGGAAGGCAAGCGGCACATCGGGGCAAGAGACCAGCGCGAAAGTACCCGCGCCGAGGGCGGCAAGAATGCGCGCCATCTTACCGCTTCCGGCAAGCGGGCCGCGCGCTCGCGCGTACGCGGCGGCGCCACAAAGGCCGAGCTCTATAAAAAGGCGAAAGCGCGCGGCATTCCCGAGCGCTCCAAAATGACCAAGACCCAGCTTGAGAATGCGCTGAAGCGCAAGAGCTAGACGCCGAAGGGATAGGTGTCGGGCACCCCTGTCTGGCGCTCTGGACCTGTCTCTTGCACCGCCTCGGTGCGGTCGAACCAGAGCCAGGCGTCAAACTGGCGGGAGAACGAGACTTCGACATAGTGGCTCTGAAGCTCGGTCTCCGGCCGGTAGATCACGCCGATGAAGCGCTCCAGTCTTTCCCCTTCCAGCCGGCGCGCCAGCGGCCGTTCGCGGCTCAGGTCCAGCAGGAAACGCGGCACCTGGCTCTCATGACACAGCCCTTCGACGCTGTTGTCGCGTGATGGCCGCACCTGCTTGATCTCCATCGGCTCGTCCCAGTCGCTGGCGCAAGCGACAGTGCCGCAATGGGTTCCCATGCCGATCAGGGCGCATTCCTCGCCGAAACGCTCGCGCACCAGCTGACCGATATTGAACTCGCCGCGCGACCAACCCATGCCGGTGGCCCGGGCATCGCCGATATGGGAATTGTGCGCCCACACCACAACCTTGGCCTCCGGGCCCTGCCAGTCGAGCAGATTTTCCAATGTCTCGTACATGTGGCGGTCGCGCAGATTCCACGACTCCGCGCCGCCGTAATACATGATGCGATAATAGCGCTCGGCGCTGGCCACCAGCCGCGCATTCTGGGCCGCGTCCAGGAATTCGTCGCCGTCCCGGTTCGCATATTCGAACTGTTTTTCCAGCATCTCGCGGCACTGGCGGACCACGCCTTCTTCGCATTTGCGATAGCCCGCGGTCAGCACCGCGCGGCCATAGGTGGACGGCTCATGCTGCCAGGGCGTGAGGCAGGCATAGCGCTGGCGCGCCACCTTGGCGGCCTCCGGGTCCACCTTGTTCAAATAGGACAGAACTTCGGCGATGGCGCCGCGCATATTGTAGATGTCGAGCCCATAGAAGCCGGCGGGAATGCGGGCAGCCAGATTGTGCCCCGTCAGCCAGGCGCGGAAACGGTCGACATCGCGGTTGCGCCACATCCAGGTGGGAAAGCGCTGAAAGGGCGGCGGTGCGTTCGAAACGGGCGGAAGGCCGCGCACCAGGCGGTTGACGGCGGAGCCATCCGGCCAGTCCGCTTCAACCGCCACGATGGTGAAGCCGTGACGTCTGATCAGTCTGCGGGTGATCGCGTCGCGGGCCCGGTAGAATTCCGAGGTGCCGTGGCTGGCCTCCCCCAGCAGGATCACGCGCTTGTCCGCAAAGCGATCGAACAGGACGCCAAAAGCCGGATCGTCGAAATCGGGCAGGGCCTCGGCCGCCAGCGCGATCAGCTTGGCAAGGCTGGGGGCGCGGGTTTGCACTGTTTCCGGCTCAGCCCAGCCGCCGGCTCCGATCAACTTGACGAAACGCACGGCGCCCAGATCGTCCTGTTCGAAACTGTCATCGCCGGTGCGCGTCAGCCGGATCAGGCGCTGCTCGTCCGCCGGTCCCACCGGGATCACCAGCCGGCCGCCGATGGCAAGCTGCTGCTTCAGCGCCTCCGGCACCGACGGGCCGCCAGCCGAGACGATGATGGCGTCGAAGGGCGCTTCTTCGGGCCAGCCGCGGCTGCCGTCACCGGTCTTGAGGGTCACATTCGTATAACCGAGCGCCGCCAGCCGTTGGGTGGCCGCCTCCGTCAGCGCCGCATGCCGCTCGATCGCCAGCACCTGGCCGGCGATGCGGCTGGCGACGGCGGCGGCATAGCCGGAGCCGGCGCCCACCTCCAGCAGCTTGTCACCGGGTTCAAGCTCGGCGCCCGCCAGCATGGCGCCGACAATATAGGGCTGGGAAATGGTCTGGCCCTCCGCGATGGGCAGGGCGCTGTCCTCGTAAGCGAATTCCTCGAAACCCGGCGCGGTGAAATTTTCTCGCGGCACGGTGCGCATGGCCGCCAACACCCGCGCATCCTTGATGCCGCGCCGGGCAATCTGCGCGTCCACCATGCGGTTGCGGGCGGTGTCGGTGGCCATTTGTTCCCGGTAAGGGAACGTCCTGAAACTGTCCCGGGTTTCATGCACCGCCCAAAGGAAAACAGCCCGGAGACTTCACCTCCGGGCTGTTTGTCGGATCAGGACAGATGTCAGCCCAGGGCCGATATGCCGCCGCCATCCGCATGCGGCCGCGAAATCCCGGCCAGCGCGTCGGCGACATAGTCATTTTCGGCGCAGGTGGCGATGTCGCCCAGCGCGATGATCCCGACCAGCCGCTTGCTGCGATCGACAACCGGCAGGCGCCGGACCTGGATATCCGCCATATTGTCACTGACTTCGGCGACGTCCTGATCGCAGAAGCAGTATTTCACCTCCGGCGTCATCACATCGCTGACCTTAATCCCGGGATCCAGGCCGTCGGCCACCGCCCGCACCACAATGTCGCGATCGGTGATCATGCCGATCAATCGCTCATTTTCGGCCACTGGCAGCGCGCCGATGTCGAGTTGGTCCATCAGCCGGGCCGCCTGCTGAATGGTTTCATCCGGACTGACCACGGCGACATCGTGGGTCATCACATCTTCGATTTTCATGCCTCGCCTCCTGGAGAATGGGGAACCGGCGCTGTGTGAGCGCCGTGAAGGGAACAGGCCGCTGCCGCCGCGTTTCCCGCCGCAATAAAAAATGACCTGCCGGCTTTCGGGGCAACCGGCGGTCAGCTCCAGATGAACTGTGCAATCACCAGCAGCAGCACCGTGGCGGCCAGCCCGCCCAGGAAGACGATCTTTTCCCAATGCTGGCGCAAGATGATCCGGCTGCCGCGGGCCTGGTCGGTGGAAAAACTGTCAACCGGATGACTTCTGAGTGCCATCGCCGCCTGTCTCATTTCGTCTGAGACAATCAACACGGCTCAAACCAGGCTGTTCCAGCGGCTTTCAAATATCGCCGTTGAATACAGCTTTTGTTATGAGTCGTTGCTGTTGGACGGCTGTCCCAGGCTCTGGCTAAGAGGCGCGACCATGTCCCGGGCGGCGGCCTGCCGCAGCAGCCCGGCCGCCTCCACCGCGAAATAGGTGAGGATGCCGCTCGCCCCGGCCCGCTTGAACCCCGTCAGCACTTCCAGGATGGCCCGGTCGCGGTCCAGCCAGCCTTTCTCGAAGGCCGCCGACAGCATCGCATACTCGCCCGACACCTGATAGGCGAAGGTAGGTACAGCGAAGCGCTCCTTCACCCGGCGCACCAGGTCCAGATAGGGCATGCCCGGCTTGACCATCACCATGTCGGCACCCTCGGCCAGGTCCAGCGCCACTTCGCGCAGGGCCTCATCGCCATTGGCCGGATCCATCTGGTAGCTGCGCTTGTCGCCGGTCAGCGATTTGGCAGAGCCGACCGCGTCGCGGAACGGGCCATAGAAGGCGGATGCATATTTGGCGGCATAGGCCATCAACAGGATGTTGTGATGGCCGGCTTTCTCCAGCGCGGCGCGGATGCCGCCGATGCGCCCATCCATCATGTCGGAGGGCGCGATGATGTCGCCACCGGCCTCAACCTGCACCAGGCTCTGGCGCACCAGCATCTCGATGGTGGCGTCATTGTGCACGTCGCCGTCCCGCAACAAGCCGTCATGGCCGTGGCTGGTATAGGGATCGAGCGCCACATCGC
>Ga0105240_10015019_pt1 | contig 10544 bp, 5 predicted proteins | sample KBSC54metaG_FD_80426 | JGI IMG/M metagenome (GOLD analysis project Ga0105240, IMG submission 80426) | Corn rhizosphere microbial communities from Kellogg Biological Station, Michigan, USA - KBS C5-4 metaG | ecosystem: Host-associated > Plants > Roots > Rhizosphere > Soil | place: Michigan, USA...
CACCACTTGCCGCCGAGGTACTGCCACATCAACCACAGGACCAGGGCCATCGCTAAAGGTCCCCATGGGATTCGAGCGCCGGTCTTGAAATTAGTGGCGAGAAGAGCCCCCCAGACACCTTGACCGAACGCTAGGATGAGAAAGGCCAAGACTCCAGCACGAGCCACAGTTAAAAATCGTTTTAGCGGAGAACCCATACTACCTCCCTGGCCCTCAGGCATCTCGCTTTCCACTTTTAGCAAGTGATCAATTTCCGCTGCCTGCCGAACCTGTATGCCTCGGTCCGAACTTAATGCCGAAAAAGTCTCCCCCGTTCCAGGTTGGAGATTGGTCCTGTTGCGCTACTTGATATCCCACCAGAAAGTTCAATCGAGTCCCCTTACTAGCAGACTCGTAGTCGAAAGGCTGGCTCATATTGTCGAGAGGAGTGTGATACTGGGTGGTCAAATACTTCTTGAAAATTCCAAGTCCATCGACTTTCTCGTCGGTCGCCTTCACTCCATCATTGATGAACACGGCGGGAACGCCCTGAACTATGAATGAGTACTGGTCACTTCGAACGAACACATTTTCTTCGGGCATAGGATCAGGGCTGATGTCGTAACCCGCCTGAGCGGCTGCCAGTTCGAAAGCTTTGTCGAGACTAGAGTGGCCGGCACAAAAATTAACCATATCCTTCCTCGAACCCAGCAGACCAGGCGCACCATCAATATTGATGTTGGCGACGATCGACCTCAGAGGGATGGTGGGGAAGTGTGCGAAATAGCCTGAGCCCAGAAATCCTATCTCTTCTCCCGTGGTGAACAGGAAGAGTACGGAACGGCGGGGGGCCGGCTGAAGGCGAGTAAAAGCTCGCGCGATCTCCAAAAGGCTGGCATCCCCTGACGCATTGTCCCAGGCACCGTGGCAGACGTTGTCACCTGCGACTTCCGGACAGATTCCTAGATGATCCAGGTGGGCCGTGTAGACGACGTACTGGGAGCGGAGCGCAGGGTCAGAGCCACGAATTTCACCGATTATATTAGGGCTCTCGAGCGCCGTGTGGCTGCTCACGGCATGAATTTTCGCGCGCAACGGCAACTGGAACGCCTGGGGTTCGCTGGCGTGCGCTGTTGTATAAACCTGCTCGAGCGTTCTTGGGGCACCGCCGAAAAGCAGCTCTGAACCATGATGGCTGAGTAGCGCAACGGCTCGCAATTGGGGGAATGCGTCGTGCGGTGTCTGCTTTTCATCCAGCCACTGCATGTCTCCCATCTGGACCTGAGGGACAACCCATGCCCAGGGGTTCCTCTTCTCATCTTCGGGCAATCCCATGAATACGAGACCTACCGCTCCGTGGGCAGCCGCATTCCCGGCTTTCGTGAGCCCTTCGGAATAATAGGCGCGTTGGGTTGAGGAGAATCGTGGTGGCGCGCCCCCGATCTCTACCACGATCTTTCCCTGCACGTCCGTGCCGCGGTAGTCGTCATAGTCCAGTTCGGGTGCGGTTACACCAAATCCGACGAAGACCAAAGGAGCTTCGATAGTGCTTTCTCGTCGCATCACGTCCCCGAAAAACACATAATCCACCGCGTCGGCCAATTTCTGCTCTTTACCGTTTCCCACCAGAACGATTGAACTCTTCGAACCGTTGGGAACCGCCTTGCGCACAGGAACCGTCTGGAACCAGGTACCGTTTGTGCCTGCGGGCCGTAATTCTATCGCTTCGAGTTCGGTCGCAACGTATAGCGCAGCGATGTCATACCCACGGGTTCCTGGGGCCCGGCCTTCCAGCAACCGATCGGACAGAAACTCCATATGCGCGCGGATGGCGGAGGCTCGGATTGCCTTCATGGCTCCCTCGGCCGCTGAACGATCAGAGGGATTCAATTGTTGTGCGTTAATCGCGACTGAGCAGGTGAGTAGAAAAATCCATGCAGATGAAAGAACCTTCATATGGTGTCTCCGGCGCCGCGCCACCTGTACTTAAGTCTCCCCCGCTATTTCGGCGTATCCCAGTAATTCACGGAGCGATCATCTGATCGCAGATTATCGGGATCAACCCAATAGTATTTTCCGAATGGTTTCCGTTCCGGCCAGATTTCATCCAAGGTTTCGGAATCGTAAAGCCGGCCCGCCTTCATCACGTAGAGCATGTTCAGCGTGTTGTGAACGTCTTCCAACGGATTTGAATTCAGCACCATTAGATCTGCTAATTTGCCGACGGTGATCGATCCGATGTCCTTGTCGATGCCCAGGAAGTGAGCTCCCCCCAGACTGGCAATTTCGAGCGCTTCCATTGGCCCCATCGCTGAGGCATACATCCAAACTTCCCAATGGGAGCCGAGGCCGTGCTCCTGCCCGTGACCACCCATTGCTCCGTAGCCGCCCTCGGCGATGATGTCCGCTAATCCTTGCGCGGCGATTGGATAGTCGTAATCGGTCGCCGGCCGCAGCATTCGTCGACGGGCATGAGGAATCAATTCCCGCCAGGGCATCCAGCGCCGCTGCTTCGGATCTTTCCACACGTCGCTTTCCTGAAAAAAGTACTCCTCGTTGTACGACGCCGTACTCCCCACGATATCAGTGAGTGAGTAGTTCGCTTTCGCTTGGCCGAAGAACTTGGCGACATCGCTATAGAGCGGCAGGTACAGCATAGGATGCTCCCAACCGGTGTGGCCATCCATGATCATGCTTAAATCGTAGAAAAGATCCTCGCCTTCGGCTGTCACCATCAAATTTGATTTGCGCGCTGCCTCTACAAGCCACTGCCGCTGCTCACGACGTGGTTGAAGGTACTGCTTGATCGTCGTGGCTCCCCAGGAAGCCAGCCGATTTACGTCGTGCTGGGCTACTTCGGGACTGGTGATCTCATTCCAGCGGGGGCCATCGCTGCGTAAGAACGGTTCACCGGTACTGTAGGTGCGGGGGCCGATCGTGATACCGGCTTCCACCATTTCTGCAGTCGGGAAGACATCCTGCGACGAGGTAGCGGGATCACGCGTCGTGGTGATGCCGTAGGCCAGGTAGATTGCCTGTTCGAAATCATGAACCGGCTGAATCCCGCGATTCTCGCGATGATGGTGCGCGTGAGCGTCTACCCATCCAGGTATGAGAGTTTTGCCGCTAAGGTCCAGCACTTTGTCGACCCCGCTCGTGTCACAACTGCCCACACAAGCGATGCGACTACCCTTGACCAAGACGGTGCCTCTTTCAATCACTTGACGGTTGTCTAGCGTGATAATGCGTGCATTTTTGAGGGCCACGCTACCGGTGGGCAGCATACGAGGCACAGTGAGATTAATCGCAGTGGTCTCGCTCCGCTGTGTTTCGACGTTATAAGTGAAGTAATGATTGGCGCTGCCAAACTCCAGCGTCCTAGCGTCGCGCCAGTGTGGGTACAGTCCACCCTCCTGAGTCAGCGGCTTCACGGGAAGTTGACCACTCTTTTTATCGATTTGTGGAACGGTGCCCCCGGTATTGGAGGGAAGCGGCGTCAAATAGATGTTGCTCCCTTGTTCGAAAGCGAGAGTATGTCCATCAGGTGAGACCGAGGCCTCTTCAGCATTGGTGAAATTCGCGTGGACCCGCTTATCGCTACCGTCGGCTCGCACCGAAACCAACTGGTTCACGGGATCGGAAGAGCCCTTTGAGGCCTCGGTCTTACCCTGCATATAAAACAGCCGCCCGTCAGCGCCAAAGGAGACCCGGGGTGGCATTGGGGCTAGGAGTTGCCTCGGTGATTGAACTCGAACGATGAACTCTGGTGATCCGCCCGCCGCCGACACGCGCACTAAATCGTACCAGGTGTTTGCTGCCAGGCTACGGCCATGACCGGTCGCGCCAGCACCCCGCGCCACGATTAACGAGTTTCCGTCAGGCGTCCAGGTGGGATTGATGTATTCACCTGTTTCCCGGGTGAGCCGGTCAGGATCGCCTCCGATCCCTGGCACCTTCCACAGATGACCACGACGTTCATCATCCCAAGTCGTGAACACAATCCAACGGCCGTCCGGTGACCAGGTAGGCGAGAACTCTGAAGGGCCAAAAGAATGTGGAGTTACGCGGCGTGGAACTCCGTTTGGCAGGGCCATGAGCCAGATTTTGCCTACGGCTTGAAAGACTAACGCCTTGCCATCAGGCGAAGCCGTAGGCCAGCGGAGAAAACGCGATTGAAAGGGCCCGTCCGAGATCCGGAATGGCGCGTAGGCCATCTCCGAAATGACACGGTGAACGTGCGCGGTGAACGGTATGGTGTCCACCTTGCCGGTGTCAAGCCAAACACGCCGAATCCTGCCGCCCTGGGCAATCACGATTGACTTGCCGTCGCGTGCCCAACTGTAGCCCGGTAAGGCGCGCGGCAAGGTGGGAAACTGTTCGGCGATGTCCGTCTCAATGGGATCCATGATGAGTCGCTCGGCTCCAGTGCTGAGATCTCGAACCCAGAGAGCGTTGCGCGGACCGAATTTGTGCCCCTTGAAAGAGATGGTCCCATCGGCAATGCGGCGAGCGAACGCCAGCGAGCGGCCGTCGGGCGACACCTCCGGCGCGATCGCGCCGCCACTCGTTCCCCGAATTTGCTGCATCGAGCGGCCGGAAGTTACGTCAAAGATATCGCCGGTGCGCAGGTCGACTTGCCGAATCTGGAAACAACCTTTCAGCATGTCCACCAGCGGATCAATGGGGAAACCCAGGCAAACTGCGGCGTGAAAGTAGACAGAGTTGCCGTCGGGTGAAACTGTAGGCCAGAACGCGTGGGCCTCTTTTCCGAGCAGTTCGACTCCCTGGCCGCCGTCGCGGTGATACATCCAGACGCTTTCAGCGTAATCATTGGAATCATCCATTTGTTGCCGTCGCACCAGAATGTACTGACTGTCGGGCGTCCACGCAGGCTCCCAAACCCGCACGTTCTTATCGGTAAAAACCGGCCTTGGATTCCCTCCATCAGCATCCATGATCCAAAGATTGTTTTGTCCCTTGCGGTCAGTGATGAAGGCAATGGTGCGTCCGTCGGGGGAATAGCGGGGCTGGAAGTTTAGGGCGATGCCACTATCCTGAGTGAGGTTCTCCGCCTGCCCGCCCCCCACTGGTACACGGTAAATGTGGGCTAGGAGATCAAACACGATCCATCGGCCATCGGGCGACAGATCCACTGTCATCCAGGTGCCGTCAGTGGTTTCGAAATCGACTACCCGGGTGTGTCCGCGAGGAACCGTTACGTCCCAGTCGGCTTCCCGAATTTGGGCTGGGGTTGTCGCGGTCATCATCAGAATTGTTAGCAACCACGCCCCTAGAAGCACACGCGGTGTGGCCCGGGTTCGCTCGCAGTTCCCGACCGAGTCCATCACCCGCAATCCACTCGCAACCGACTTAACTTGCTTAACCTGCTCGCCAGCTCTCCGGGTCACATCTTGCATGAGTGTCAGATAACAGACATCCGTCTGCAAGTCAATATATTACTCTTTTTAAGTTGTGTATAATGTAAAAGATAAGCAAAAACAATTCTTGTGGTGATATATATTTATACACATGTGTCAGACAAATAAAAGGGCGATGTGAAATGACCGCCTCCGTGACGAAGCGGCAGCATTTTCAAAAATCGTTGAGTGCAAAGCCCTCGCCTACGCTCTTGACATTTGTGCAGTCTTCCCGTGCGTTGGTTCAGCGTGCCATGGAGGTGGATCGATGCTCGGAACCATGATGAATTTCCCTCTCACTCTGGCTCCGATTCTGGAGCGAGCGGGGAAGCTCTTCAGCAAGGTCGAAGTAGTATCGAGACTGCCGGGTCTTGGGCTTGGGCGCTGCAAGTACGGCGACATCTATCGTCGCGCACGGCAGTTGGCTCATGCACTCCAGCTTGCAGGCCTCAAGCCGGGCGACCGTGTCGCAACCCTCATGTGGAATCACGCGCAACACGTTGAAGCTTATTTCGGTATTCCGGTCGCCGGCGGTATTTTACACACGTTGAACCTGCGGTTACATGCCAACGAGCTTGCGTATATCGTGACCCATGCTCGTGATCGTTACCTGATCGTGGATGATGTCCTGCTCCCGGTCTACGAATCCATCCGCTCCCAGGTAGACTTCGAACGTGTGCTGGTCGTTCCCCATGGCCACGTATCCGTTCCCAACAATTGCGAAAACTATGAAGATTTCTTGGCCGGCGCGATTGGTGATTTTATATATCCCGACTTGGACGAAAACCAAGCCGCTACAATGTGCTTTACTTCCGGCACAACGGGGAAACCCAAGGGCGTCTTGTATTCCCACCGTGCGCTGGTATTGCACAGTCTCAACGAGTGCGCGGCTGATAGTTTCTGTCTTTCGCAGAACGATGTCGCGTTGCCCGGGTCTTCCATGTTCCATGCAAACGCATGGGGGATTCCGTTTACGGCAACGATGGTCGGAGCGAAAATGGTGCTGCCCGGCCCGCATCTGGATCCGGAAAGCCTGCTTGACTTGATCGAGGGGGAGAGCGTGACATTTGCCGCCGGTGTCCCAACCCTCTGGCTCGGCGTCTTAGCTGCCCTTGAAAACCATCCTGGCCGATGGAATATTTCATGGACCGTGCGAATCGGTGCTGGCGGCAGTGCCGTGCCCGAATCGTTGCTACGCGGCTTGGATCGCTTCGGGTTTCACATCACGCATCTTTGGGGCATGACCGAAACCGCACCGCTCGCTAGCACAGGGTTTGTCAAATCGACTCTGGCTCAATGCGGCGAAGACCACCAATACAAGATTCGGGGTAAACAGGGAATTCCTTCGCCCTTTGTTGAGCTGCGCGTAATGGGGCCCAGTGGGGAAGCCCCGTGGGATGGCGTCTCTTATGGCGAGCTCGAAGTGCGCGGGCCTTGGGTTGCAGCGAGCTATTTCGAATCTCCGGAGACATGTGATCGCTGGACAGACGATGGGTGGTTCAAGACCGGCGATATTGCCACCATTGATTCGGAAGGGTATCTCAAGATCGTGGATCGTAGCAAAGACCTTATCAAGTCGGGCGGAGAATGGATCAGCTCTGTGGATATCGAAAATGCGCTGATGGCACATCCTGCCGTGCGCGAGGCTGCCGTGATCGGGGTCCCCCATCCCAAATGGCAGGAACGGCCGGTTGCGATCATGGTTAGGAAAGAAGGGATGGAAGTTCAGGCCGACGAGTTGCGCGCTCTGTTGGCGGCGCAATTCGCAAAGTGGCAGATGCCAGACGCTTTCCTTTTCACGAATGAATTGCCTCACACTTCGGTTGGGAAACTCCTGAAGCTCGAGCTTCGGCAGCAGTATGCAAATTGGAAATGGGATCAGTAAACGGTACAGTTTTGCCTTAACCGGCTTTAATTCGTAGAAGAGCGCATTCACTCTAGCGTCACTCGTTCCAACTGCCGCGCTGCCTACATCTACCCGGCCATGTGTCGCCCGCCGGATCCTCAGGGAAGCTCAGAGAGCACAATGTACGACAGATGTTTTGCGTCGTGTAGAACCGTTTGTCGCGCCAACTCGGTTTTGGAATCAGTTTCTGGTTCTCTGCCGGTGTTCGTGTTGCGTGAAAAATGCGGAAAATTACTGCTGGAAACTTCTACTCGGATACGATGCCCGATCTTGAACAGATTACTTGTGTTCCCCATTTCCACCGTGATTTGATAGGCCTTGTTTGGTTTCAGGGGCTGTGGACTTTCGAACGACTTGCGGTAACGTGCGCGCAGAATGCCGTCCGCGAGATTCATCGCAAAACCGTCGGGATACACGTCAACAAGCTTGACCGTAAAATCCGTGTCCAGTGCGCTGCTGGAAACCCAGAGCTTGGCTATGATCGGACCGGTGATGCGGAGATCATGGCTCAACTCCCGAGATGTGTAGACGAGCACATCCTGTCGTTTCTCGACATCCACTTGGTTGGCGGGACCCCAGGGGACGAGCTTGGGCCAACAGCAATTCCCCCCGCCCCGTGTTGGAACCGGATTGGCCGGGTCATAGACATAGTGGTCTGGCGTTTCCTGCGAGTCGGGACTAGCGGTAGAGAGCATTCCTGAGCCTTGCAACCCCTTTGATGTTCCGTGGCTGCTCAGAAAAAACTTGATCGGTTGCGCACCGGGCACCGGCCAGCTGTCATAGTCGTTCCATTCGTTTTCTCCCATCGTAAAGACACGGACGGGTTTCGCGAAAAACTTGTCATCGCCTCCGTTGAGGACATGATCCAACCAGCCAACGAACAAAGGGATCAGGTCTGGGTTGGCTTTTTGGCCAAAATCAATTTCGCCGACTTTACGGCCGTATGAATTATGTCCCCAGGGACCAACGATTAGTATCTGTTGGTCACGCACAGATCGTGGCGCACGATCGTGCATCTGTCGGAAATTCTCGATCGTGCCAGCCTGAAACATATCGTACCAGCCGGTGAAATGCAGGACGGGGAGATTGAACGTGCCGTACCGGTCATCAAACCGAATACGTCGCCAGTAACTGCTGTCGGTAGGGTGTGCAACCCAGTCACGATAAAAATCCACCTTCACATTCTCCAAACCTACTCCGTCCAACACTGGAATGTGAGAAAAAACCTCACCCCAAGCTACCGGCGCCGATTCGGGCGGGTATAATTTTGGGCCGGATGTGAAGTAACTCCACATTTGGAGGACACCCTGGTTCAGTGCTCCTCCCTGGTAAATTACACCGTGGTAAAAATCGGAGGGGCTTACCATGGAGATCATTCCCTTGAGGTGGGGGTTGTGCTGAGTTGCGGCCAGCCACTGGTCCATTGCGGAATAGGATCCCCCAGTTGTAACAACACGCCCGTCCGACCATGGTTGCGTTGCGACCCAATTGATCGCGTCGTCCCCATCTTCAGCTTCATGAAAAAAAGGAACCCATTCCCCCTGGGAAGAGAAGCGACCGCGGCAGTCCTGGGCGACGATCACATACCCAAACTCTGCTAAGTCCACAATTTCTTTCCCCTCCTCTTCTTTGCTGTACGGCGTACGCAAGAGAACGGCGGGATATTTTCCCGGTGCAGCAGGGCGGGTAATGTTGGTCGCGAGCTTGACCCCATCGCGCATAAGGACCATTACGTTGTCTTCGTGCACGGTTGGATGTTTTGTTGTCGTCGTTTTCTCGGGACCGGCGAGCAATCTCAGATTGAAAAATGACCCCACAAACAGAGTGGCTGCAAACAAAATGCTGGCGCTCTTCCTGCTGCCGAATTGAAGCATTTGTTTGTAGCTAAAGCGTTTCCTGAACCATCGTGTAAACATCAGAACCCCTCCGACGACGTCAACCCCGGCCGATGCTCGCGGTCAAAGTGCTTGGCAGCACCTTTGTCTGACAACAGGCCGGTTATGCTTATCATGCGACTACCGGACATGTCAATATTACGTAACCTGCCTTATTTCTGGAAGATATAATCGATATACATAGCCTGCCAGACATCTGTTATAGTTTAGATCCGAAAGATCGGCGGCCATTCGATCAGGCAAGAGGTCGCCGGATGGCTCCAGCACCAGGTATGCTGCGGTAGCCCGCCTGACTAGTTAAAGCACACGTTCGTCGTAAGGGGTCAGTCTTTGCAGAACCAAATCACGAGAAGCCTGCCGGGGGGAGCGGAAATGTTTTCCCGCATTACAGAAAAGTCTGTTGTGGAAGCAATACTGGAACAAGTTCGAACACTTATTCTCGACGGCGAACTTGCTCCCAGTTCCTGCTTGCCGCCGGAGACAACGCTCTCAAAAAAACTAGGGGTCAGCCGACAAAGTGTACGCGAAGCACTACGCGTACTGATCGGCGAAGGCTTGCTTGAAGCCCGGCAGGGAGAAGGCATTTACGTGCGCGAGCCATCGTCGGCGGACGCAATCCATTCGGGAGTTCTCCAGCTTCTGCTTGCTTCCGAGGAGTTGTGGGAAATCCAAGAGCTTCGTCGTGTTCTAGAGCCGGCGATTGCTGAGAGAGCGGCCGAGAGAGGAACCGATGAGGATTTTGAAAAGATAGAAAAAATCCTCGGGCGGATGGAAAAAAAGGCAATAAGAGGTGAGAGCTTGTTCGAGCTTGCCTGGGAATTTCACCTCTTGGTGGCAAAGGCGGCCAGAAACGCTGCGACGACCAAGGTCATCGACGTTATTTATCACATGATAAGAGCGGCTGAAGGACCCTTGTATAACCGTTATTTCGATGCGTGGCAAGAAATCAAAGACCATCGTGACCTGCTTGCGGTGATCCGAAAACGCAATCCCGCTCTCGCTCGGGAGGCAATGGAGGCTCATCTCCACTCTGTTGACGAGCGTCTGGGCGAATCACTCAAGGCGAAGACTCAGTCCGAAAGCGCCGCCAGTACTGACGCAAACGTAAAAGAGCCGAGCTCCCGGTGTTAAACGCGACAGAAAATATCGGTATGCAGCGAAAGTCTCGCCATGAACCCTGTGGAAACCGGAGTCAATAGAATCGCCGTTCTCGCGGCAATGCGGCAACGGCTCCGTTTGTTCGTGAATTGCGCGGCGCGTTGCCCTCAAACCGGGGGCTTGTCGCTCACTGGTCACGCCGCCGCAATGAAAGAGCTTGCCTCCTGGCCGGGGTTTCAGCCTACAACG
>Ga0105240_10015023_pt1 | contig 10541 bp, 10 predicted proteins | sample KBSC54metaG_FD_80426 | JGI IMG/M metagenome (GOLD analysis project Ga0105240, IMG submission 80426) | Corn rhizosphere microbial communities from Kellogg Biological Station, Michigan, USA - KBS C5-4 metaG | ecosystem: Host-associated > Plants > Roots > Rhizosphere > Soil | place: Michigan, USA...
CCACGCGATGTTGTCCCGTCGCCTCGATCGCCTCAACGAAGAACGATTGAAGATGCTCGAGCGTTTCGACGCGGCGCTCGGCGACCGGCTCACCTGCGAACATGTGCTCGGCGCGATGTTCATCCCCGCGCTGCGCCTGTCGCGCGATCCGCAGGCCGGCGGGCGGGCGTTCCTCAAGCTGCTGGGCCGCGCCTATACGGACCCTTCCACATTCATTCACAACTTTCTCAGCGGCCACTACGCATCGGTCGCCGAGCGCTTCTTCGACGCCTTCCAACGCGCGCTGCCGCATTTGCCTCGCGAGGAACTCGGCTGGCGACTGCATTTTGCGATCGGCGCGCTGTCGGGCGTGCTGGCGGGCGGCGATACCGATAATCTCATCGCCGAGTTCTCCCAAGGGCAGACGATGAGCGATCTGCAATTGATTGCGCGCCTCGCGTCGCTGATGGTTGCCGCGCTGAAGGCACCGTTGCCCGACGCGGCCCAACTCGCAGCTTTCGCCGCCGTGCTGGGCGACGCCGCGGACGGAACCGATGCGGCCGTTGCAATCAGTGCCTGCGGCTCGCTCGATCGGCATCCAGCTACCTTCGAGGACGATCCACGCGCGACGGCCCCTAACGGCGGCGCAAGCGATGCCGAGACAGCGCCGGCATCCGGTCCGCGGCCCATGCCCGTACAGGAGCAGCGCGGAACCCAGCGTTCGGCGCTCTGAGCCTCGATCGGCATCAACGCAGGTCGATCGCTATCTCCACCGTATGCGCACGCCACGGCTGCTCGATCACTGTGTGTCCAGCATGCCTGGCCAACCGCGTCAGCACGAATGCGTCCGACGGACGCAACAGGCCGACGATGCGGCCCTGAGTGCTGGCTAGGCGCGCGTACCATAGCGCGCCAATGTCGCCGCCGACGGGCGCCACGGACGCCGTCGATGCGCCGGCCGATACGGCATCCGCCGCAAAGGCGATGCTTCGCCCGAGGGACGCGTCGACGAGCACGGTGGTGGCCGGCGCGACCGTCCGGCTGGCCGCCGCACGCGGCGCACTCGCGAGCGATTCCGGGCTACCGCCGCACACACCGGCGATCAACGCCGCCGAGTCCACGATGAAGCTTCGCCGATCCATGAAGCTGAGCCCCCTTACGTATAGCCACGCCGATCGCGCCAGGCGCGCGGCCAGATGCCCGATTTGCCCGGCGCCAGGATGCCGTCGGGATCGAGCGTATCCTTGATCGTTTCCGACAAGCGCAGCAACGCACCATCGTTGAAATCGTATTGCGCAGCAGCCAGGTCCATATAGGCCAGATGGGTACGGTACTGGCCATACCCCGCCGCGCGCGCATCGCTGATCAACACGCGCAGCAAGTCGCCCGCGGCATCGGTCTGGCTTGCATCGTCGCGGTCGAAGATCGTTGCGACGATGTGATGCAAATGGCGCGTGCCGGCGGTGAAGCCGCCGTAGTAATCGAACCCGTATTCGGCACAACGGGTCTTCGCGAGCCAATATTGCCGCATCGCGTCGCGCCCCGTGAACGGGCAGATCGGCGAAAAATCGACGTGCGCGCCCGCGCCGCCGCGCCAGTCGAGCATCCGAAATGCGGTCATGGTCGGGATGCCGGCCATGTTGCGGTCGCCGCCGCCCTCGGGTTGCGCGTCGCCGGCATACCGCGCGGCCTCGATGCGCACCCCTCGCACGCGGGAAAACGCCCGCTTGACGACCGAAAACTGCGCCTCGACGACTTCGGGCTCGCCATACAGGCCGAAACGCAGATTCCATCGCCCGATCCCGAGCCGCCTGGTCATCGCATCGATGGCGGACTCGGGCATCGGCCCCTGCCCGTCATACCACTCGCCGCGCGACGACACCCCCGCCGCAAAGCGAACAGCGCCTTCGACGACGGCGTGATTGCGAATCGTCTCGTCGAGCTTGAACGGCCGCAACGTCTCGACGATGGCCTCCAGGTCCGCTTCGTCGCCGAAGCGCAGATGCGCGAGCAGATAGCTGGCCGGCCGCGGCATCAGTGCGATGCCGAGCTTGGTCACGATGCCGAAATTCGACTGCATGAACATCGCGTCGTACGAGGGGCCGAAGCCCGGCTTGTAGAGTTGCCACGAACTGCCTATCTCGATGCCGCCCATTCCGGTGCGCACGATGTCGCCCGTCGCGAGGACGACTTCCATGCCGCACTGCATCGCGGCGTGGTCGCCGTAGGGCGTGTAGCCGAAGCCGCGCTCGAGCGTATTGCCGACGACGCTGCCCCAGCCCGCCGCGGGCGGATCGATCCATAGCTTCGCACCGCGCGCGCGCAAGTGCTCGTGCAGATCGAAGTAGGTCACGCCGGGCTCGACCAGGGCATAGCCGAGGGTCTCGTCCACTTCGAGGATGCGGTTCATGCGTCGCAGATCGACCACGATCGATCCGGACAGACGGGGCGCCGCTCCTCCATACGCATAATTGCGGCCGGTCGAGACCGGCCAGAGCGGCAGACGATAGCTGCGCGCGACGCGCAGCACTTCCCTGACCTCGTCGACTGAAGCGGGCAGTATCGCTGCGGATGCCGCGAAGCGCGGCTCCTGAGGGCCCGGAGCGAACGGATCGGCGTATTCGATCAGTTCGTTGTCCGAAACAACGACGTGAGTTTCGCCGACAATCGAACCGAAGAGGCGCAGCGCTTCGTGAAAGCGTTGTGCACTGCAATGGGGCGGCAGCACGCTCATCGAGGCCGCCGCGGCGAAAGACGCACTGACGATTTCATCGAGTCCCCTTGATTGCGGCGCAATGTCCGCTCGTTCGCTCGACGCGAAGCTGCGCTGGAGGACTTTCGGCAAGCTTCGGCATGCGATGCTGCCGCCATTGTCCCACGAGCGCGCGCTTTTCCGGGGGCCCGTGCGCGGGCATCGACCGTGCTCGGACATGCGCAGCAGCCGTGGTATCTGAAACCCGCGCGGGGCGAAAACCAATGATGCCGCGCGCCTTTTGGAACATTTCGTTACGCGCGCGTGGGCCCGATGCGCGTGCGAAAGGACCCTCGCGGCAGCACACACGGGTTAAAATCCCCGCCAGCCACGAATTTCGCGCGTAGCCACCGCGCTTCACTAACCAACCTGGGGCAGCTCCTGCTGTCGTCCGTGCAATGCCGAATCCCGCAGAATCCCATCCGCAGAACGACTTCATGAACGCAGCGCGCAAAGAGCGCAAGCGCGTCGAAATCTATCTCGTGAACGGCATCCGTCTGACTGGATGCATCGAGTCGTTCGATCAATATCTCGTCATGCTGCGCACACCCGTCGGGCTGCAAGGCATTTACAAGCGTGCGATTTCGACGATTCAGCTCGATACCGGCACCCGCCCGGGGCCGCGCGGCCCGCGTACCGGCGGGTACGGCGAGCGCCACGGTCCGCGCGAGGGCTCCGGCGCGCCTCGCGAAGGCCGCGAGCCGCGCGAATCGCACGGCATGCATGGGTCATCGGAGCGCTCGGGCGACGCGCCGGTGGTCGTGACGCGCAGACGCCGGCCGTTCAGCACGGGCCCGCATGGCAACGAGCACGGCAACCACCACAGCAGTAGCACCAGCAACGACAACAACAACGACGACAACAATAACAACAACGAATGAGGTGCCTCGCCGCGAGGCACCTCAGGATGTCAGCGAAGGCCCGCGACCGCGGGTCGAGCATCGCTCTGCCGCTGCGAAAGGCTCTCTAGCAATGCCTCCGCGCGGGCGCGCTGCTCGCGCGTCAGTTCGAATTGCCGGCGGATGCTCAAGATCCGCTGCCGCCAATACTGCGCCGTAAGCATACGATTCTCGGGTTCGCGGATCGCCCGCTCGAGATGATCCAGATCCGCGTCGACCAAATGAAGCGCATACGTCCGGCGCACAGGTTCCGTCTGTTGAATTGCCATTGCAGTCCTATTTCGAAAACACCGTGCCTCTAGTCTGCAAGTTCGATGCCTCCTTGCGACGAATAGCGCGCGACGGAGAGAAATAGGCGCATCGCGGCGAATGTCTTGCGGCTCGGGCGTCGAAGTCCGGCGCGATTGGCTGGCAACGATTACATCCGTTGCGGAAGAATGTGCCTGCATAGACCAGGCGTCCGTCGCCCGGGCGGGGGCAACGGACGATCAAGCGCTCCGTTTCGAACGCATCGGGGATGTCGATGAGCAGCCGATCCATGGGCTCTGGGCTCGATGCAGTACCGCATGATAGCCGGCCTGCTGCCGGGCCCGGCCCCGCACGCTCGATTTGGGACGGCGCGCGCCCCGTTCAGCGCACGCGGTGCGGCAAGCCCGAGTCCGCCTCACGCTGCAACTCGCGCACCTGACGCTTGAGCGCACGCAATTGATCCTGCGCGGCGCGCTTTTGCGCGTCCAGCGCCGCCGCCTCGCCGCGCGCCTGCTTTTGGCGATCGGCGGCGAGTGCTTGCTGCTGGTGCGCAACGTCGAGATCGGCCTGCAAACGCTCGGCCCGCGCTTGCGAAAGCGCGATCAAATGTTCCGTATAGGCTTTTTGCGCGGCCAGCTTGGCCCCGCGCAACTCGACATCAGCGAGCTGCGCGCTCTTTTTCGCGAACTCGGCATAGATCGCTTCCGCGCGGGCCTCGTCCTGAGTCTTGATCACGCGCCAGAAGGTTTTCTGTTGAAAGAGCGCGACGTAGTAGGTCAGCTCTTTCCCATAGAGCAGAAGGCTCGCACCGTAGCTGCCGTTGTAGCTGGTGCGAAGCTCGGTCAACTCGCTGCCGTGCATGAGACGCTGCAATTCGGCGACGTTGCCTTGCGCCGCTTCTTTCGAGTCTTCGGCTTGGGGCACCGCCGACGCTGCTGGGGCTTGTTCGCGTACCGGAGATGCGTCGGACGTCGCCATGGCGGGCGTTGCCGCGCCCACGGCCAGCGGGATCGAGGCGCTCGTCGTCGTTGCCGGTGCCGTCGCACTGCTGCTCGATTGCGCGCCGGCGCAGCCGAACATGCCCAATCCCCCGATCATGACAAGCGCCGCAAGCGCTGTCCCCCGTACTTGTGGTAGATGCCTCATCGTTGATTCCCGCGCGAATAGTTTTTATGTGAGCAAGCATGATTTACTGACTCAAGCGTGTCATTATTACTCAGTTTCGCGCGCTTCGGGCTCTTCCTCGAAGATTTGGTATTTGCGCATCTTTTCCCATAAGACTTTGCGGCTGATACCCAGGTGTTGAGCGGTATCCTGCCGGCGCCACGCGTTCGCGCTCAGCGCAGCGAGCACGCGGTTGCGCTCGGCCATGTCCCACTTGCTTCGATCCACGATGAGTTCGTTCGCGCTGTCGGCCGGAGCCGGCTGCGCATTGCGCGCGTGCGCGATCAACCGCTTGAGCCGGATGGCATCCCATGCGCCGATCTGGCGCACGGTCACGCCGATACGCTCGGCGAGATTGCGCAATTCGCGCACATTGCCGGGAAAGTAGGTATCGGCCACCGCATCGGCGAGCCAGTAAGGCACCGCGGGCAGGCTCGCCATGCGCTCGGCGCCGAGCACCGAAGCAATGAAGGCGTTGAAGATCGCGATCTTGTCGACCGCGCCCCGCTCCTCGAGCGACGGGAGGCGCAACTCGATTACCGCGAGCCGGTAATACAAGTCGGCGCGAAATGCACCGTCCTTGACCAATTGCGTCAGGTTCTTGTTTGTCGCGGCAACGAGCCTGAAGTCGACGCGCACGGGCGTCGCCGATCCGATGCGCGTGACGGCGCCGTCTTCGAGTACGCGCAGCAGTTTCACTTGCTGATAAAGCGGCAAATCGCCGATTTCGTCCAGAAACAGCGTGCCACCGTCGGCCTGCTCGAAGTAGCCCTTGTGCGCACCCACGGCACCGGTAAACGAGCCCTTCGCGTGGCCGAAAAACAGCGACTCGAAAAGACCGTCGGGAATCGCGCCGCAATTGACGGGGACGAACGGGCCGGCGGCATAACGGGAGTGCTTTTCGTGCAGCAATTGCGCGATGCGCTCCTTGCCCACGCCAGTCTCGCCGCGGATCAGCACGCTCGTGTCGCAATCGGCGAACGTATCCACTTCGCGAAGCAATGCTTGCATGGGCTCGGAATGCGCGACGAGCGCCGTCGGCTCGGACGTTCGCGCGGTATGCGCGCGCAACTGCGCAACGAGCTTGGCGACCATCCCGCGCAGCTCGGCGCACGTGAAATCGAGCGGCAACACATGCGCGTACTCGTGCGGAAACACGGCGGGATCGCGCTCGCGCGGCACGGCGCCCACCCAGATCACCGGCATGCCGTTGGTCGCCTGCCAATCGTGCAGTACACGTGCCGCGCCGTCGATGACGCTCACGCTGACGATAGCAAGCGATGAGCGGACTTCACCGCTCGGAGGCGTCATCGTCATCCCGTCCGCACGGATCACGTCGACGTCGAAGCTCGCCATGCAGCGCATGACGCGTTCGACGATATCGGCCTTGCCCTCCCAGACATAGATGTCCAGTTCCTCGATTGTATTGGCGGCTCTCATTGTTCGCTTCTTCGATGTTTTCAATAGACGAGTTTCGACACGCCGCAGGTCAACGACAGATCATGGATGGTTGCGACGCCGACCTGCACCCCGAGCAGTTGCAGCAACGGGACGAGCGCCGCGTCGACATCTTCGGCGACCAGCGTGAGCGCAGGAGCAAGGAACGCGACGAGTGCACTGACGACAGGTCCCAACGGCACACCGAGCGCGCCTCCCAACAGCGTGACCGAGAGCGCGCCCGGCTGCGCGAGTGTGGCGGAGAGTCCCGACAGTGCATTCGCCAACACGCTGCCCACAGCGTTCGAATTCGCGCTCTGGTAGTCGTCTGCGTTGCCGGCGATGCCGTCGAATTCGAATGTCGACGAATCCTCTGCCGGGACTACCGCGGGAAGCGCCGCGTTCGCCTTCACGACGATCAGATTCGAGACCTGGATCAACGTTGCAGCTCGCGTGCAGCTGAACGGCTGCGAGGCCGATAGATTGGGGGGGGCGTCGCCTACGCAGACATTCGCGAGGCCCGGCGTCGCACCGATCGTCGAATTGCTCGCAGCGGCACTCGTCGCGCAATGCGCGGCTTCGAGCCAGGCCTGCCCCGGCGCAACCTCGAGCGAGAGCGGCAGATTGGTGCCGACCGTGCCGACGAAAGGAAGGGTGACGGGACCCAATCCGATGTTCAGATAAAGCCGCACCTGTGCAGTTCTTGCCTGCGTACGCCATGTCTGCGTGGCTGGGTTCATCCCCGCCTCGCCGATCGCGAGCACCGGCGGCTGAAGAACTTGCACTTTCAACGTGGTCTGCAGCGTGCCGAGCGCGAGGCCGGCTGCGATATCCGTCGGCGCTTGTCCGGCTTTGGCGATCTCGGCCGCCACGACGAGCGCATCGAACGGGCTGATCGTCGCGCCCACGGCACTCTGCGTATGGGCGAGATTCACCGAAAGCAGCCCGGGCGCTGTGTCGGTCGCACCGAGCGGAAACTTCACGGATGTCGAAAGACCGCTTGCCGCGATCGCTTGCAACGTCGCGAGATCGGTCTGCAGGTTCGCATCGGCCACCGATGTACGCGATAACGCACTCAGCATCAGATTGGCGAGCTGAGCGGCATCGACTTGCGTCGCGAGCAATGCGTCAACCGTATCGACTCCAAGCGCCGCCATCAGATCGCCGACCTTGATGCGCGCGCCGGCCAGCGATTGATATGAAGCCAGCGAAAGATCGAGGTTCGCGCCCAGCAATCCGTTGAGCAGACCGTTGATGAGGCCGCCTTGCAATTGCGCGAGCGTCGTGCCGATCGTGAACGCGCCGAGATTCGTCGCCTGCGCCGTCGCGGTGGCGCCGATCTGCCGTGACGGCCCGAGAAAGAAGTACGGGACCGTGCGCACCACGCGGACTTGCACGGCGTTCAAAGGCGAGCCGTTCGCGCTGGCGAAGTAGCTCGGCGCGGTATTGGTCGCGGTATCCCAACGGCCGCAGACGACCGTCAGCGACTGTCCCGCCGCCGTCGCCGAAAAGCCGTTGGCCGCGGCGTTCGCCCGCGCCGTGGCCGTCGGTGCCGAGCAATCGTCGTCCATCGTTTGCGCGCCGGCGAGCGAAGCAAGATCCGCGACCCGCTGCAGCGACCGCCGTGCGAAGAAGACGTTGCCGACGTCGAGCGCGCCGAGGACCGCCACCGCGAGCGAAAGAAAAATCGCGACGACGATGGCCGCCGAACCGCGCTGCCGATCGGTGCGCGGCGGGCGGGGTCGGTCGAATGTGCGGCGGCGCGCAGCCTTCATCGCTCAGTTCGCCCCGCTGGGCGAAGCGCCGACGGCATTCATATAGTTCGCACCCGCGGCGTTGCCGCCCGCGCCGAGCGTCGAATCGAACGAACTCGGAATCCTGGTCTTGAAAGAGTCCAGATAGCGTGCGTAGGCCAGCCCCGCCTGTGCGCCGAGCACGGGCAATGCCGGCGCGGCTTGCGCGTTGCTGCGCTGAAGCTCGAGCCAGCTTCGCGTCGCTTCGCCGATCGGCTGGGTCGGTCGCACCGCGGCAGCAGGCTCGCCTGGCGCTTCAGCCATCGCTGGCGCACACAGGCCAGCCGCGAGGAGTACGGCCGCGCCGAATGCGATCTTGGCGATCGTGCGTAGGGGGTCGATGAAGTAGCGTGTCGTCATATCGTCCTCGTCACGGCGAATGCGTCATTGCGCGAACCGCTGCAAGAGCGGCAACGGCGTACGGGCGCTGGCCGTCGCCGCCGGCGCCTCTTCGGGGCGCACCTGCGGCTGCCTCGGTTTTTCGGTGCCTTGTACCGAGCGGCGCCCCTTCCGTGCGAGCGCGACTTTCGCCGCGTCCTGACGCACCGCTTCGCGCACTTCGTTCGAAAAATGCTGCTCGTCCATCAATGCACGCGCATCGCGTGCGTGGCCCTGCGAGAGCAGCAGCAACGCGACGTTGGCCAGCACCGTCGCGTTATGGGCATCGAGTTCCGCCGCCTTCATGAGCGGAACACGCGCCCCTGCCACGTCGCCTTCGCGCAATCGTGCATAGCCAAGATCGGACAACGTCGCGGCGTCCGTGGGCGCGAGCGCCGACGCCGCTTCAAGGTCGTGCGCCGCCCTATCGAAGTCGCCCGCGGCGCCTGCAACGAGCCCCAGCCCGCGGTAGCCGCGCGAGGCAAGCGGCGTCGCGAGCAGCGAGCGATACGCATCGGCACTGGCCTCGGGCTGTCCCGTCAGGCGCAGTGCGTCGGCGCGCAGCAGCGTCGAGTCGGGCGTCGTCCCGTATTGCTTTTCGTATGCGTCGATGTGCGCGAGGGACGCAAAATAGAGCCCCTGCGACTGCATCCGGTCGATCAGCGCGAGATACATGCCGGGCGTATCGGGCTTCGGTTCGGGCTGAGCGTTTTGCAGCATCGCGGCGCGTTCGGCCTGCGGCCCCACGCCATAGCCCGACGGCTTGAATGCGCAGGCGCTCAGGACGAGCACCAGCGCGGCGGCGAAAAAGCGGCGCGATGACGGCGGAATCGGGCTCGAACGGTTCATCGGATGATCGATCGTCGTTGTCGGGATAGTGTTCTTCAATGCGCGGCTCGCTCTCGGGTGTGCCATTCGTCAACGATGCGTCGTCGAAAGCGCGTGCGTGATCGCAACGATGCCCGGTCCCGCCGTCACGATCAGCAGCGCAGGCAGCAGCGTCAGGATCATGACGCCCGTCATCTTGACGGTCAGTCGCCCGATCCGCTCCCGCAAACGGGCTCGGCGGGTCTCCCGCAGCCTTTCGCCGAATTGACGAAGCGGCTCCTGAACCGCGCCGCCGTGCCGGTCGACCTGGATCATCAGACGCGCGACGGCCCGCAAATCCTCGTTGCCGAATGCGCCCGCAAGACGCTGCAGCGATTGCTCGCGCGTGCGCCCCGCCACGAACTGCCGCTGCGCGATCTCGAGCTCGTCGGAGAGCACGGGCAGCATCGTCCGGAAATCGTTGATGATGACCTGCAAGCTCTGGTCGAGCGATAAGCCGACACCTTGCAGCAGCCTGAGCAGGTCGACGAATGCCGGCGTCTCGTCGGCAACGCTCGCACGCCGGGCGGCCGCGCGGCGGCCAAGCACCGCCTTCGGCAGCATGAATCCCGCGACGACGGCCGCACCCAGATAGGCAGGCTGCGTACTGCCGTCGATATACGGGCTCACGAGCCACGTGTAGAGGGCAAGCCCCAGCGCCGCGCTCGCAAGCCGCGATATCAAAAAGATGCCGCGCGCATTCGCGTCGGCGAAGCCGCATTGCTCGAGCAGCGAGCGGTCCTCGCCCGCGACGATCAGTTTGCCGAGCGGCGTATCGAGCCAACGCATGCCGGCGCTGCCGATTCGGCGCAACCATACCTTGCCGCGCCGCTCGGCCTCGTGTCGCGCCGGCGAGCCCGCCTTCGTGCGCCCGTCGCGCGCGGCGGCGAATGGGGCAGACTGCGAGTTCGGCGAATGCACCGCATATGCCGCATTCGTCGCATTCGTCGCATTCGACGGCTCGGCACGCAAACGCGAAGACACAGGCGCGCCGCGCGGCGGCTCTGGATCGCGCCCGGCAAC
>Ga0105240_10015028_pt1 | contig 10540 bp, 5 predicted proteins | sample KBSC54metaG_FD_80426 | JGI IMG/M metagenome (GOLD analysis project Ga0105240, IMG submission 80426) | Corn rhizosphere microbial communities from Kellogg Biological Station, Michigan, USA - KBS C5-4 metaG | ecosystem: Host-associated > Plants > Roots > Rhizosphere > Soil | place: Michigan, USA...
TCGGTTCCGTTGTCCCTCGTGGGCACGTTCGCCGTCATGTACCTGGCGAACTTCAGCCTCAACAACCTCTCACTCATGGCACTCACCATCGCCACGGGCTTCGTGGTCGATGACGCGATTGTGATGATCGAAAATATCTCGCGTTTCATCGAGGCGGGTGAGCGGCCGTTGAATGCGGCGCTGAAAGGGGCCGGTCAGATCGGCTTCACCATCATCTCACTCACCGTCTCGCTGATCGCGGTGTTGATTCCCCTGTTGTTCATGCAGGACGTGGTGGGGCGGTTGTTCCGCGAGTTCGCGGTGACCCTCGCCGTGACCATCATCATTTCGGCGGTGGTCTCGCTCACTCTCGTCCCCATGTTGTGCGCGAAGCTTCTGAAGCACGCCCCGGCCGGTCACGGCAACCACGAGGGTCATGGTGAGACCGGCTGGTTCGGCAAGCTCATCGATGCCTACGGACGCCGCCTGCAGTGGGTGTTGGATCACCAGCGCTTGACGCTCATGGTCGCGGTGGCCACGCTGGTGGTGACGGCGCTGCTGTACTGGCTCATTCCGAAGGGCTTCTTCCCCGACCAGGATACGGGCCTCATCCAGGGGGTATCCGAAGCGAGCGAATCGGTCTCCTACGAGGCCATGGCCGAGCGCCAGCAAGAGCTCGCCGCGGCCATTCTGACCGACCCTGATGTGGAGAGCCTCTCGTCGTTCATCGGTGTGGACGGCAATAACGTCACCCTGAACAGCGGCCGCTTCCTGATCAACCTGAAATCCCGTGACCAGCGCAGTGCGACGGCCACTGAGGTGATCCGCCGCCTCCGCGAGGAGACCACCGGCATTCCAGGCGTCACGCTCTACATGCAACCCGCGCAGGATCTGACACTGGACAACACGGTCAGCCGCACGCAGTACCAGTTCACCCTGGAAAGCGCGGACCCCACCGCGCTCTCGACCTTTACGCCGAAGCTGGTCAGTGCCCTGCGTCAGCAAGCCGACCTGTCCGATGTGGTCAGCAACCAGGAAGACAACGGACTGGCGGCCTATGTCACCATCGACCGCGACAGCGCGGCGCGCCTGGGGATCAGCGTGGGCACGGTGGACAACGCCCTTTACGACGCTTTCGGCCAGAGAATCGTTTCCACCATCTTCACCCAGTCGAATCAGTACCGCGTCATCATGCAGGCGGACCCTGGCTCCTACATGTCGGTCGATTCGCTGGCCTCGATCTACGTGCCGTCGTCCGCCGGCGGTCAGGTGCCCCTGTCGTCCATCGCTTCCGTCGACATCCAGCAGAGGCCGCTCCTGATCAATCACCTGGCGCAATTTCCGGCCACCACGGTGTCATTCAATCTGGCTCCAGGTGCGTCACTGGGCGCCGCGGTCGATGCGATCGAGAAAGTCGAGCAACAGATCGGCGTGCCCGAGAGCATTCAGACCACCTTCCAGGGCGCGGCGCTCGCGTTCCGCAACAATCTGACCAACGAGTTGCTGTTGCTGGTGGCCGCGGTGTTGGTCATGTACATCGTGTTGGGCGTGCTGTACGAGAGCTTCATCCACCCGATCACCATTCTGTCGACACTGCCGTCGGCAGGTATCGGCGCATTGCTGGCGCTCATGTTGGCCGGCAGTGATCTCACCATCATTGCGCTCATCGGCATCATCCTGTTGATCGGCATCGTGAAGAAAAACGCGATTCTGATGATCGATTTCGCCATCGAGGCCGAGCGCACCGAAGGACTCACACCGCGCGATGCGATCTACAAGGCCTGCCTGTTGCGGTTCCGGCCGATTCTGATGACCACCGTAGCCGCCATTTTCGGCGCGTTGCCGCTGATGTTCGGTACCGGAACCGGTTCCGAGCTGCGTCACCCGCTGGGCGTGAGCATTGTCGGCGGCCTGCTGGTGAGCCAGGTGTTGACCCTGTTCAGCACGCCGGTGATCTATCTCTATTTCGACCGGATCGCGAAGCGCACCTTCGGGGGCGACTTCAACGATCAGGATGCGGCCGATCTGGCGGACGATCCGGCGTGAACATTTCCGCTCCCTTCATCAAGCGTCCGGTCGCCACCATCCTGTTGACGTTTGGTGTGGCGCTGGCCGGCATGTCGACCTTCACCTTGTTGCCCGTGGCCCCGTTGCCGCGGATCGATGTGCCGGCCATTTTCGTGTCCGCATCATTGCCTGGCGCGAGTCCCGAGGTCATGGCGAGCTCGGTGGCCACACCGCTCGAGCGCCACCTGGGCGCGATCTCGGATGTCGACGACATGACCTCGAACAGCGGTGTCGGTACGACGAATATTCAGATGACTTTCGGCATCGACCGCGACATCGACGGTGCCGCCCGCGATGTCCAGGCGGCGATCGTCGCCGCGCATGCGGATCTGCCGAGTGCCCTGACGCGCAATCCGTCCTATCGGAAAATCAACAGCTCGTTGTTTCCGATCATGAACATCGCCATGACGTCCGATACCCTGACCCCGGGGCAGATTTACGACGCGGCCGATGCGGTCATCTCCCAACGCCTGTCGCAACTGAAGGGCGTGGGTGGTGTCAACGTGAGCGGCAGCGCGCTGCCGGCGGTGCGAGTGGAAGTCAATCCGCTGTCCCTGTCGAAATACGGCATCGGCTTGCAGGACGTGCGGGCCGCGATCTCGAATGCCAACGCGAACTCGCCCAAGGGATCGATCGAGTCGGACAAACTCCACTACCAGATTTACACGAACGATAACGCGCGCGATGCCGCTCCGTATCGGAATCTCATCATCGCCAACCGAAATGGCGCGACCGTCCGCTTGGGCGATGTCGCGACCGTGACCGACATGGATGATGGGGCGACGGAGAACATCCGGACTTACGGGCTCTATAACGGCAAGCCCGCCATATCGGTGCAGGTGTACCAACAGCCGGGAGCGAACGTCGTACAGGTCGTCGACGAGGTCAAAGCCGAGCTGCCTCTCCTGAAAGCCTCCATCGATCCCAAAATCGACCTGGCCGTCACCTTCGACCGCTCCGTGACCATCCGCGCCTCGCTGAAGCAGGTGGAGCAAACCCTGATTCTCGCCGTGGCCATGGTCATCCTGGTCGTCTACATGTTCCTCCACAGCTACCGGGCGGCCCTGGTTCCGGCGATCGTGGTTCCGGTCTCGCTGATCGGGACGTTCGCGCCCATGTACTTGCTGGACTACACTCTCGATAACTTCTCGCTCATGGCACTCACCATTGCCACGGGATTCGTGGTCGATGACGCCATCGTCGTGATGGAAAACACGATGCGGCACATCGAGGATGGAATGATGCCCATGCGGGCAGCCCTGGTGGGCGCACGGGAAGTGGGATTCACCGTGGTGTCCATGAGCCTGTCGCTGGTCGCCGTGTTTATTCCGTTCGATCTGACCGGCGGCATCGTGGGGCGGCTGTTCCGCGAGTTCACCATCACCTTGTCGGTTTCCATTCTCATTTCGCTGGTGATCTCGCTGACCACCACGCCCATGATGTGCTCGCGCCTGCTGCGCCGGGAGCATGGCGACCTGACGCGCTTCGGGCGGGCGTTCGAGCGGCTCTTCGTATCCATGCGGACGGGATACGAGCGGACCCTGGCGTGGGCGCTCGACCATCGCCGCATCATGGGCCTCATCTGGTTCGTGACCGTCGGTCTGAACATCTATCTCTACGTCGCCGTGCCGAAGGGCTTCATGCCCCAGCAGGACACGGGCCAGCTTTTCGGCGGTATTCGCGGCGATGCCTTCTCTTCGTTTCAGCTCATGAAGTCCAAGCTCCAGGAAGTCGCGAGCATCATCCAGCATGATCCGGGTGTGCAGGTCGTGACCGGCTCGGTCGGCGCCGGTGGTTTCGGACCTGGCGGCGGCGCCTCCGCCAACGTGAGTGTGACCTTGAAGCCGCTGTCGGAGCGGGATGCTTCGGCGGATGAGATCATTGGACGCCTGCGCCCCAAACTCAACGCAGTGGCGGGAGTTGCCGTATTCCTCCAGGCCGCGCAGGACCTCGGAGGTCCTGGCGGCCGGTCCGGAAATTCGCAGTATCAGTACACGCTGTTGGGCGACGATCTCACCGAGCTGCGCGACTGGTCGATGAAGCTGCGCCAGGCGCTGCAGACCGTTCCGGAGGTCGAGGATGTCGACACTGATCTGCAGCCCGGCGGGCTGGAAGCCGATGTGATCGTGGATCGTGACAGTGCCTCACGGTTAGGTTTGAGCGAAAGCCAGATCGACAATACCCTGGGGGATGCTTTCGCCCAGGCGCAGGTTTCCACCATCTACAACCCCTTCAGTCCGCAGCAGTATCATGTCGTGATGGAGGTGGCGCCGGAGTTCTGGCAGAACCCCGAAGTGCTGAACGAGCTCTACGTCAGTACCTCCGGGGGCGCGGTGAGCGGCACACAGGCCACGCAGGCCGTCGCCGGTACAACCTCTTTCAAGACCAAATCCGGCACCGTTGCGGCCAGCAGTGCCACCATAGCAACCGATACGGCGCGCAATCTTGCCGCGAATTCGCTGGCGAATTCCGGGCGCGGCAATACTTCGACGGGCTCGGCCGTGAGCACGAGCAAGGAAACCGTCGTGCCGTTCTCCGCATTCAGCCATTACGCGACCAACACGACTTCGGTGAGCGTGAATCACACCGGGACTTCGGTGTCGACCTCGATTTCTTTCAATCTACCGGAAGGGGAGTCCCTCAGCACGGGTCTGGATGCCATCCAGAAGACCATGGAGCGCATCCATATGCCCATCAGCATCCAGGGCAGCGCCTACGGCACCGCGAAGTTGTTCCAACAGAGCGCCGGAGGGCAGCCCCTGCTGCTGGTGGCCGCCTTGTTCGCCATTTACGTGGTGTTGGGCATGCTGTACGAGAGTTACATACAGCCTCTCACTATTCTGTCGACTCTGCCCTCGGCAGGATTGGGCGCGTTGCTGGCGCTCATCGGCGTTGACATGGAATTCAGCCTGATCGCTTTTTTAGGGATTCTGTTGCTGATCGGCATCGTGAAGAAGAATGCCATCATGATGGTCGACTTCGCCGTGGAAGCCGAGCGGACGCTGGGCCTGGATCCGCGCGCGGCCATTGCCCGGGCGTGCTCGTTACGTTTTCGCCCGATCATGATGACGACGTTTGCCGCGATCGCCGGCGCCTTGCCGCTGGCCCTGGCCTACGGAAACGGTACCGAGATGCGTCGTCCGCTCGGGGTCTCCATTGTCGGCGGGTTGGTCGTGAGCCAGGTGCTCACGCTCTACACCACGCCCGTCATCTATTTGTTCTTCCATCGTTTTGCCAGAAAGAAGCTGCCGGACGGCCAGGCGCTGGCTCCGTTGGCTGACATGAAGGGTCAAGGTTCCATGCAGGCGAGCACATAATGAGTTGGTTTCGAGGGTTCACACTCGCTGCAGTCTGTGGGCTGGTGACCGCCTGCGCGGTCGGGCCGGACTACAAGCGTCCCCCCGTGGCGCCCACGGCCGATTTCAAGGAGCAGGCCGGCTGGAAGCCGACCGAGCCTGCCGATGCCCTCAGCCGGGGTCCCTGGTGGCACATCTTCAACGACGAGGTGCTGAATGGGCTCGAGGACCAGGTCGACATCTCGAACCAGAACGTGAAGTCCGCGGAAGCGGCCGTGGAGCAGGCGAGGGCGTTGGTCCGAGAGGCCAAGGCCGGTTTCTGGCCCACCATCGGCGTCACCGCCGGACGCAGTCACCAGCGAAACGGCGCCGCTTCGCCTCACAACATCAACAGTGCCGGCGGATCGGTGAGCTGGCCGTTGGATATCTGGGGCCAGGTGCGTCGCTCGGTCGAAAGCAGCAAGGCCTTGGAGCAATCCGATGAAGCGGCCCTGGCCTCCGCCCGCCTGGCCTACCAGGTCGACCTGGCGGCGGACTACTTCCAACTGCGCGAGCAGGATCAACTCCAGATGCTGCTGGAGGACATCGTGAAGGCCGACGACCAGGCCTTGAAAATCACCCAGAACCGGTATCGAGTCGGTGTTGCGGCCCGTGCCGACGTGGTCACGGCACAGACGCAGTTGCTCACTGTGCAGGCGGAGTTGGTGGCGGTCGGGATTCAACGCGGCACACTCGAGCACGCCATTGCTGTGTTGGTGGGCCAGCAACCGGCGACGTTCTCCATTGTGCCGACGACCATGCGATCCGACGTGCCGACCGTTCCCGCCGGCATTCCTTCGGAATTGCTCGAGCGGCGCCCCGACATCGCCCAAGCCGAGCGCAAGGTCGTCTCGGCCAATGCGCAGATCGGAGTGAGCAAGGCCGCGTATTTTCCGTCGCTGTCTCTGACGGGGTCGGCGCAGTACGAGAGCGGTGGCCCGTTGAGTCAGTTATTCAGAGTTCCGAACCAGGTGTGGTCGGTCGGGCCGAGTCTCGCTGAGACGTTGTTCGCGGGCGGCCTGCATCGCGCCCAGGTGGCGGCGGCGCGGGCGGCGTGGGAACAGTCCGTGGATGACTATCGGCAGACGGTGCTCCAGGGCTTCCAGCAGGTGGAAGACGAGCTCGTCACCTTACGGGTTCTCGAGCAACAGTCGGGCGTCGAGGACAACCTCGTCCAGGCGGCCCGCGAGGCCGAGAGACTCACGCTCAACCAGTACAAGGCGGGGACGGTCCCCTATAGCAGCGTCATCAGCGCCCAGACGGCCCGCCTGTCCAGTGAGCAGTCGGCGCTGAATGTGTTCGTAAACCGTCTGACGGCGAGTGTGACACTGATCGAGGCGTTAGGTGGGGGGTGGAGCACTGCCCAGCTTCAGGGCGCGCATATTCCGGCAAATCCTCACCCGGATATCACGCCGCCCCTGGCGCGCCCCACACCGGTTGCGACGCCAGCGCCTGTCGAGGTGCTGCCGACTCAGCCGTCATCGTCGCCCACTCAGCCTCCGGTGCATCCCAATCCAGGCGCGCCGCACGCTCCGGCGGCTCCGACGCCACCCGCCAGCCCGAATCCAACGCCGCCGCCACCGCAGTAACCCCAGGTTACTTGCAGCACGGCCCATCCGCGGCGTCAGCTTTCGCTGGCTGCCACGGATCTCTGACACGCCTCACCGGCCTCCTCGAGGCCGGTGGCTGTCGAGCGCTACTGCCGCGTTTTCTTCGCCTCGGGCTCGAGGCTCATATCCTGCTCTTTGCCGGCCTTGGAGTGGCGGCGACCCCTCCGTTCGGCTTCCGTCATCTCCCGCTGCTCGTCGGACGACTGCGGCGCGGCGTCGTGGGCCGCCTTGTCGATATCCGCGGATTCCACGAAGTCCTTCACGTCCTTGCGATACCGACGCGCTGCCTCGTAGTCCCCTTCGCCCTGAACGTCTGGTTTCTGCGTGTTACCCATATGGACTCTCCCCCTATGCCCGCCGCAAGAAGGTGATCAGCGCCAACACCAGGAACACGAAGAACAGTATCTTCGCGATTCCGGCAGCTCCTGCGGCGATACCGCCAAAGCCCAAGACGCCCGCAATGATCGCAATAATGAAAAATACGACTGCGTAATAAAGCATTTCTGCACTCTCCCAGCGCCCATGTTGAGCACCACACCTGGGAGGCTACTTTGATGGATCGTCCCCGTTGGGGTTATCGGCCCCGCCCGCGCGCCCTTGTCAGACAGGTCTGACGTGAGTGGCATGGCTTGCAGCCGGCATGGCTTGCAGCCGGCATGGCTTGCAGCCGGCATGGCCCTTGCTGCTGAGCTGACCCTCAGACAAGGGAGTCGGTCTCGTGATAATCGCTGGTTGTCGTGTGGGCGAGGTGCGCTCGTGAGGCGGGTCCCGGTCCGGGAAGGCCGGCCGTTTCCCTTGGGCGCGACCTGGGACGGGTTGGGAGTGAACTTCGCGGTGTTCTCCGCGAATGCCACGCGCGTCGAGGTCTGTTTGTTCGACAACGACGGCAACACGGAGCTCGAGCGCTTCGATCTGCCCGAATACACCGACGAGGTGTGGCACGGCTATCTGCCGGACGCCCGGCCCGGCACGGTGTATGGCTTTCGCGCTCACGGGCCGTACGAGCCGGAGGCGGGCCACCGCTTCAATCCCAACAAGCTCCTGCTCGACCCGTACGCCAAGCAACTCGTCGGCACCTTGCAATGGGAAGACGCCGTGTTTGGCTACACCATCGGTCACCCCGACCAGGATCTGTCCTTCGACGAGCGTGACAGTGCGCCTTTCGTCCCGAAATCCCGGGTCATCGACTCCGCATTCACGTGGGGAGACGAACGTCGCCCGCGCATTCCCTGGGACCAGACCATTATTTACGAGACCCATCTGAAGGGCTTCACCCAACTCAACCAACGGGTGCCGGAAGTCATCCGTGGCAAGTTCTCAGGCGTGGGCGATGCGCGGGTGATCGATTATTTGCGGCACCTGGGGATCACGACCATCGAGCTGCTGCCCATCCACGCCTATTTCGACGATCGCTACCTGGTCGACAAGGGATTACGCAACTACTGGGGTTACAACACCATCGCCTTTTTCGCTCCCGAGCCGCGCTACATGGCGACCGGATTCGCGAACGAAGTGAAGGAGATGATCAACCAGATCCACGCCGCGGGGCTCGAAGTCATTCTCGACGTGGTCTACAACCATACCTCGGAGGGCAACGAAGGCGGCCCCACGCTGTGTCACAAGGGCATCGACAACGCCAGCTACTACCGCCTGCTCCCCGACAAGCCGCGTTACTACATCAACGACACCGGCACCGGCAACACGGTGAATCTCAGCCACCCCCGCGTGTTGCAGATGGTGACGGACTCGCTGCGCTATTGGGCGACCGAGATGCACGTGGATGGGTTCCGCTTCGATCTTGCGACCATTCTGGCGCGCGAGCCCTACGGATTTGACGAAGGTGGCGGTTTCCTCGATTCCTGCCGCCAGGATCCCATCCTGTCCAGTGTGAAATTGATTGCCGAGCCCTGGGATGTCGGACCGGGTGGCTACCAGGTGGCGCGCTTTCCCCCCGGTTGGGCCGAGTGGAATGACAAGTTCCGCGATGCCGTGCGTGAGTACTGGAAAGGGGACGAGGGCAAGATGGCTGAATTCGCGCGCCGGGTTTCCGGCTCCGGCGACATCTTCAATCAACGCGGCCGCCGGCCCTGGGCCAGTGTCAATTTCGTCACCGCTCACGACGGCTTCAACCTGAATGACCTCGTGTCCTATAACGGCAAACACAACGAGGCCAACGGAGAAGACAACCGTGACGGGACCGACAATAACCGCTCGTGGAATCACGGCGTCGAGGGCCCCACGATGGACGAGGCCGTCATCACGTTGCGGGAGCGCCAAAAACGCAATCTGCTCGCCACGCTGTTATTTTCGCAGGGAACCCCGATGCTGCTGGCGGGGGACGAGATCGGCCGCACACAGAAGGGCAACAATAACGTCTACGGCCAGGACAACGAGCTCAATTGGATCGATTGGAGCGCCGTCACCACCGATGGACGGCGGCTGTTGGAGTTCACCCGCAAGCTCATTGCCTTGCGCCGTTCCTACCCCATGCTGCGACTGGGACGGTACCTGGTCGGTCAACACAACGGGGAGCTCGATGTGAAGGACCTGGCGTGGCTGTCCCCGACCGGGACCGAGCTCACCGAAGAGCAGTGGAACGATTCGAAGGCCAAGTGTTTCGGGATGCTGCTCGACGGCCGGGCGCAGCCCACCGGCATCAAGCAAAGAGGTTCGGACGCTACGTTGCTCATTGTTTTCAACGCCCATCACGATGTCGTTAAATTCGCCCTCCCGGAGGTACCGGAAGGCAAGCGTTGGTCGCGCCTCATCGATACCAACCTGCCGGGTAGCTTCGATACGCCATCGTTCGACTTCAACGCCCAGTACGATGTCACCGGGCGCTCGCTGTTGTTATTTGTCCTGAATGTCGCGAATCGGCAGGCGAGGTCGACGCGTACCGGCTTCGGCGCGTTGCTCGACGTGATGGATTCGCCCATGGAGGGGGATGTTTAAACGCTGGATCCGGGCATTACGCGTGCAGCCGCCCGCTCATATTCCAGGGTTGCCCCTCGCGGGGCAACCCGTGCGTCGCCGTGCGACGCACCCATGTGCCTGGCTACGGCTTACGGACTACTTGAACAACAGCACCGCTTTCTGCAGCGTCATCCACACGCCCCAGCCCAGCGGAATCCACACCACCAGCCAGGCCGCGATGATCAGCCCGCTCGGGGCTTCCCGGTTGGCGGTCTGCGGTCCGCCAGCAGCGGACTCGGTGGCCGGTTTCTTCGCCGCCGTGGCTTCGAGCTGCTCGGCGGTCATGTGCTTGCTGGCATCCACCGGCCGGATCAGCCAGTTGCAAATGAATCCGACTGCCAGCACGGCGGCCAGGATGAACATGGTGACGTTGTAGTTCTGCGCGGTGGGGACGCCATGCGCTTTCTGATAGTCGCGAATGTAGCCCACCAGCAGGGGGCCGAAGACTCCCGCGGCCGACCACGCCGTGAGCAGGCGCCCGTGAATGGCGCCCACAAAGCGGGTGCCGAAGAGGTCGGCCAGATAGGCGGGGACGGTTGCGAACCCGCCCCCATACATCGAGAGGATCACGCAGAA
>Ga0105240_10015029_pt1 | contig 10540 bp, 9 predicted proteins | sample KBSC54metaG_FD_80426 | JGI IMG/M metagenome (GOLD analysis project Ga0105240, IMG submission 80426) | Corn rhizosphere microbial communities from Kellogg Biological Station, Michigan, USA - KBS C5-4 metaG | ecosystem: Host-associated > Plants > Roots > Rhizosphere > Soil | place: Michigan, USA...
AATTCCACGACCATTAGGAGTGGCGCGGTTGACAATCGCTTTTCTAGACGTCTCCCACTCGAATGGTTCCAAGCCGGGCGGTTAAAAAGGCGATTCGTGCTCCGCAGTCGGTGCTTTCTGCGATATCGTCCTCTACTAGAGCTGGTGGAAATGAACTTGAAGTGGCCCATTGCCTGGAAGACCATTGCGGTGAAAGGGAGAGCTCACATGACGTCTTGTCGAAGCTTTTTTGGAACGCTGGCGAGATTCACAGTTCCAGTCGCGGTGTGCATCGCCTTCGCGCCCAGCCATGCAGCGGTTGCTCAGGTCGCTAGCCATGCCAAGAAAGATACCGGACAGGCTCGCATCGCTTTCTCGCATGCTTTACCGCGCTTGGATGGTACCCACCTGAAGGCCACAATCGTTGAAGTCACCTATGGACCCGGCGCATCTTCTCCACCGCACAGTCATCCTTGCCCGGTCATCGGTTACGTCATCGAAGGAGCGCTACGGACCCAGGTGAAAGGCGAAGCGGAAGCGATTTACAAGGCCGGACAGAGTTTCTATGAAGCTCCCAACGGGGTTCATATGATTTCGGCCAACGCGAGTGACAAGGACCCTGTGAAGTTCCTTGCGTACTTCGTTTGCGACCACGACACGCCACTGAGTGTTGCGCCGCCGGAGACCGCGCCATCTGGAGGTGAGAAACCGTGACGTTGACAGGCTCTAACCATGGGAATTCTCAAACCGGCGGATTCCGACGCATCCGGGTCGCGGAGCGGCTGGGAATTGTCTATGCCCGGATTGCGCTCGGCGCCGCTTTTCTCTCCGCTGTCGCGGACCGATTTGGTCTCTGGGACAAATATGGCGGTTGGAGAACTTTCGCCAACTTCGAAAAATACACGGCGCAAGTGAACTCCTTCATGCCCACGCCCATGATTCCGTTTCTAGCCTGGGCGGCGACGGTGGCCGAATTGTGCTTCGGTATCGCCCTGATTTTCGGTATCTGGACTCGATGGGTTGCCCGAGGCTCGGCCGTACTGCTTTTCCTTTTCGGCACGGCGATGGCCATTTCTTTTGGCATCAAGTCTCCATTGGATTATTCGGTCTTCTCCGCTTCCGCGGGAGCGTTCCTGCTTTCCCTCTACCCGACAGAACGAGACCGTTAGCTAACCAAATAACATCGCAGCTCCAGCGAAGCACATTTCGCGGCAACATGAAACTCAAGGCATTCGCGCTCACTACAAGTCACTGCTTGCCGCGCTTGTGGTTTGCGACTCGGCTGCGCGTAGCCGACGAACGCTTTTTCCTGCGCGTCTTTGAGTTCATATCAATTCTCAATTTCCATGCCGTTCGCAGTGCGCCTGTCAGTACGTCCTCGCTCGCCAACGCCAGGCGAATATGCGTGTGTCCCATTTTTCCCCAGCCGCCACGAATGGGCAAGAAAAGCTCCGGCGCATCCTCCACAAAACTTGCCTGCTGCTCCAGAGTAAGCATCAGATTTCCGTAACCGTCTGCTTGCGAGGCCAATGAGGCAAATTTTCTCCCGCCTACACGAAAAGCCGGCAATCCTGCGTGAGAGTACTCTTCCACGCCCTCCAGGCTCAACGCAATTCTGCGGAAATCTGCTGCGGTCATCGGCTACTCCCAGGCACTATGTGACCATCATCGCATTCGGTCGTTTTCCCTAACAATGCAGGCACCTGATAATTTTGCTTACCTATTGCCAAGCAATACGTCTGAAGAGTAGGGTCGTATTGGCTCCAAATAGGAGACGTTACATGGGCGAAAGCGAGGTATGGCAGGGCACCCTAGCGTTAATGATTCTCAAGACTCTGCAATCGATGGGTCCTCTTCACGGGTATGGCATAGCGCGTCGCATCGAACAAATCAGCCAAGACCAGCTCATCATTCAATACGGCACAATCTATCCCGCACTGCTCAAACTAGAACAGGAAGGATATATCTCCTCAGATTGGGGGGAATCGGAAAACCGACGTCGAGCCCGGTTTTATAGACTTACTCGTGCCGGACGTCGCCAACTAGAAAGAGAATGTCAGCGCTGGGAGAAGGCTGCCGCGGTTCTTGCCCGTTTCGTGTCAACGGAGGAAGAGACTATATGAGGAGACTTCGCGCCTTTTTGCTTCGGTTCTGGGGACTCTCCGCGGGCAAACGCCAAGACGAGGAATTTGCGGAGGAGCTGCAATCGCATCTCCAGATGCACATTGACGACAACATTCGCGCGGGCATGACACCAGACCAGGCCCGTCGTGAAGCAATCCTAAAATTAGGTGGCATCGAGCAAACGGTGCAGCGCCAGCGCGATCAGCGTGCCTTTTCTCTTTTTGAATCGCTTTGTCGGGATCTCCGCTTCGCTTTTCGCAACATCCATAAGTCTCCCGGGTTCACTACTGTCGCTGTTCTTACTCTCGCCCTCGGCATTGGAGCTAACACCGCGATCTTCACATTGTTCAATGCCATTTTGCTGCGCCCATTGCCAGTACAGAATCCTGAGGAACTCCTCTTATTTGGGGACGGCTACGCGGCGGGCAGCACCGAATCTGTACCCGACGGCAACTGGAAACTGTTCTCGTATTCCTTTTTCCACGACTTTCGCCAGAAAGACACTTCGTTTTCCGGGATCGCCGCAGTAGACAGCACCCAGTTCCAAACCAAAGCCTCAATTTCGGGCGGAGCCTACCAAACAACCCACGTCAATCTAGTATCCGGCAGCTATTTTTCCGTCTTGGGCGTGCCGGCAGTTTTGGGCCGGACGATTGGCGAATCTGACGACAGCATCGATAGCGCAGGTACGGTCGCAGTAGCCCGTTATTCTTGGTTTCAGCAGCATTTCAACAACGATCCATCCGCCTTGGGCAAGGTAATCCGAATCCAGTCTCACGACTACACGCTGGTGGGCGTGGCAAAGCCCGGATTCTCTGGCGTGACGGTGGGCCAGTCTACCGATCTCTGGATTCCGCTCTCGATGGAGAAAGCGTTCTCTCGTGCTGGTTGGAACGGTCTCGGAAACAAGCTCTTTCAATCGCTCTATCTCATCGGAAGGCTAAGACCAGGCGTGACTAGAGCCCAGGCCGGCGCAGAAACCAATCTGCTGTTCCAGCAGATTGTGCGCAGCTACCTTGGACCGCAGCCCTCGCAGAAACACCTCGATGACCTTGCACACGCCAGCGTCCAACTCACGCGCGGAGGTCGGGGAGTCTCGCTTCTGCGCTATGCGCTTTCGTTACCCCTCCAGATCCTCATGGGGATTGTGACGCTGGTGCTTCTCATCGCCTGTGCCAATATCGCGAACATGCTCCTCGCCCGCGGCGTAGTGCGAAGGCGTGAAATCGCCGTGCGGTTGGCTCTGGGCGCCTCCCGCCGCCGCATTGTTTTTCAACTTCTCACGGAGTCGACGCTTCTCGCTTTTCTGGGAGCTACCACCGGTGTTGCACTGGCATGGAAGGGAAGCGGCCTGTTGTTGAACATGGCCGCGCCCGGCCCTGATCCGGTGCCTCTGAACCTTGCTCCTGACCTGCGCGTACTTGGCTTTACGATAGCCGTTACAGTTCTCACCTCGCTTCTCTTCGGGATACTGCCGGCCTTCCGGTCCGTCGGCCTCGAGTTCACGCCCGCCCTGAAAGACGGCCGCGGCAGCTCTTCAGTTTCCACGCGCGGCGCCCTGGCTCGCTCCCTCATTGTCGGCCAGGTCGCGCTCTCCGTCTTGCTGCTTGTGGTTGCCAGCCTGTTGCTTCGCAGCCTCATTCACCTGTATGACGTGGACACGGGCTTCGACAAGCACGACGTGCTCATCTTTTCCCTCGACTCCAGTACCGCCAACCTCCCGCACGGAGCCGATGAGATCCGCTCTGTCCGTCTGCAGGAGCAAATCGAAAGCCGCGTGCAGGGCATCCCGGAGTCCGCTCCGACGGCTTCGCCTTCTTCGCCTTCAACGACGGTGCCTGGTCCGATCGAGTCCTCTTTCAGGGCGTTCCGCGTACACCAGCGAACGGCGACTCGGTCTCCTTCAACATTATCGGCAACGGATTCTTTTCCGCGATGGGTATTCCTCTCATCGAAGGCCGCACCTTTACCTCTGAGGACAGAGGAACCGCCAAGGTCGCCGTCATCAATCAAACCATGGCGCGTCGCTTCTTCCCGAACACCTCTCCGATCGGATCTCGCTTCGCCATCGGAGAAACGCCCGATCATCCCGGCGAGATCGAAGTGATCGGCGTGGTCAAGGATTCCAAGTACTACACCCTCGACGAGGGCCCCGTGATGGAGGCTTATTTTCCCTGCACCCAGAATCCCGGTTTCTTCGGCAACTTCCTGGCGCGCTACGCTCCCGGCGCAAACCAGCAGGAGATCACCTCCCGGATCCGGCGTGCCATCGCCGAAATCAACTCCAACATCCTTGTGAACAGCGTAACTACCCTCGAAGAGCAGGTCGACCGCTCCATCGCAAAACAATCGCTGATTGCCCAGCTTTCTGCTTTCTTCGGAATTCTGGCGGTGTTCCTCGCCTGTATAGGAATCTACGGCTTGCTTTCCTACTCCGTGGCGTGCCGCACCAGTGAGTTAGGGATCCGCCTTGCACTGGGCGCGCAATCTCATTCGCTGCTGTGGCTGATCCTCCGTGAATGCATTTTCCTGCTAGTTCTAGGCTTCGCCATCGGCATTCCCGTCGCGCTCAGTTCCACACACATCCTCAAGAGCCTGCTTTATCAGTTGAGCCCGCTCGATCCTACGGCAATCGCCATCGCAATCGCCGCAGTGGCCTCGATAACGGTGGGCGCTGCGTGGCTGCCCGCACGTCGGGCATCCAAAATCAACCCGATGCAGGCTCTTCGCACCGAGTAACTCCAAAAGAGAGAACTTCCTGTGGTTACCCCACATCAGATATGAGATATTATGTGGGGTCGCCACAGGAGGCATATGGGCGAATCGAAGCTGGATCTTTTGCAAGGCACGCTGGACGTGATGGTCCTGCAAACGCTGGAAGTTTTGGGCCCATTACATGGATACGGCGTCGCGCGTCGTATTGAACAGGTGAGCGGGAATCAGGTCCTGCTGAACCAGGGGACGATTTATGCGTCGCTGGTGCGGTTGCAGCAGCGCGGCTGGATTAGCGCCAAGTGGGGCACTTCCGACCACAACCGCAAGGCGAAGTTCTATTCGATCACAAAGATCGGTCAGAAACAGTTGGCGAAAGACACTGCGTATTGGCAGCGGCTGGCCGGGGTCATGGGACGAGTTCTCGCCATGCACAGCGGAGGAGGTGAACGGTGAGGTATTCCCTCCGAGAGACCTTCAACCGGGCCCGGTCGTTGTTCCGTAGCGAACAACTCGATCACGACGTCAATGAGGAGATGGCCTCTCATCTCGAAATGGCCATTGAAGAAAACCTCCGTCTTGGGATGTCTGCGGAAGAAGCCCGACGTCAGGCCCTCATCCGATTTGGCGGAGTACAGCAGGCGATTGAGCAGCATCGCGAATCACGCACTCTGCCCTGGGTCGACGTCCTCAGGCAAGATCTGCGATTCACCTGCCGCATGTTGCGGCGCGACTCCGCTTTCACCATTGTCGCTGTCCTGATTCTCGCACTCGGGATCGGTGCAAATATCGCTGTCTTCAGTGTCGTGAATACGATTTTGCTGCGACCATTGCCGTTTCGCGATCCGCAGCAACTGGTCCGAATCGTGGAGAAGGATCCGAAAGCCGGTGAATCGAGCAAGACCTATACCGCGGACGCCACTCAGGATTTCCAGCAGCAAAACCACTCTTTTCAATCTGTCAGCGGCTACTTCGCATTTAGTCCTCCGGACAATTTCAAGCTCATTGGAAATGGCCAGCCCATACCAGCCACGGGGCTTCTTGTCGCGGAAGGCTTCTTCCAGACCCTCGGTGTAGAGCCTTCCCTTGGGCGTTTGTTCAGGTCTGAGGAATTCGTTCAACATGCGCCGCCAGTGGCCTTACTCAGTTATCCATTTTGGAAGCGGCGGCTAAGCGGTGATCGCAGCATCGTCGGAAAAGCCATTAACTTCAACAACACATCGGTTCTAGTCATAGGAGTGTTGCCGGATACCTTCGATTTTGGGTCGGTCTTTTCGCCTGGAGCCAAGGTAGATCTCTTCGTACCGTACATCATGGATGATTTCCGAGAGGACGGAAATGATCTGGCGTTGGTGGGGCGCTTAAAACCAGGGGTGACTCTGGCGCAAGCACAAAGTGAGGCCGATCAACTACTTCCACAACTCTATTTCGAGCATAAGCACCCTGAATACGGGAAAGGATACACAGGCCAGCTTACGGCATTGAAAGAGTACGTAAGCGGCAAGTTGCGGCGGTCGTTGATTGTCCTGTGGTGTGCTGTTGGGCTGATTCTGCTCATTGTTTGCGTGAACCTCTCGAACCTCCTCCTGGCGCGGGCGGCAGCGCGCAGCAAGGAGTTTGCTATGCGTAAAGCATTGGGAGCAGGACGCAGTAGACTGGTGCGTCAATTACTGACTGAGAGTCTGGTTCTGGCCGCGGTGGGTGGGGTGCTGGGGCTGGGACTCGCCTATGTCCTGCTTTCATATCTGGCCCATCAGGGATCAGTTGCTCTGCCGCTGCTTGCGATGGTGCGCGTAGACACAACGGTGCTTGAATGGACGCTGTTGATTGCAATCGGAGCAGCAATTCTATTCGGAGCGGCACCGGGCCTGCGCATGTCGGCCGGGAATCTTCAAGATGTACTGAAAGATAGTGGACACGGAGTTAGTGAGGGCAGAAAACACGACCGAATGCGTTCGAGCTTGGTGATAACGGAAATCGCTCTGGCGTGCGTGCTACTCGTCGGAGCTGGTTTACTGCTGCGCAGCTTTCTCCGCGTTCTAGACATTGACCTCGGCTTCGAAGCCAGCCACGCGGCCGCTATCAGTGTGGACTATGACGACGGTGGAAATGCAGCGAAGCGAGCGGCGATCTGGCAGGAGGTTACCCACCGAAGTTTGATGATTCCAGGGGTCGAGTCTGCCGGCATATCCGACAATCTGCCCATGAGCCGGAACCGGAGTTGGGGGATTGCGGCAAAAGGTGAGCAGAAGCGTGATGCCCTCGATTACGTTCCGGTCTTTGTTTACATCGTTTCTCCTGGCTACCTGAAAGCGATGGGGATGCGTCTGATGGAAGGCCGCGACATCAGTTGGGACGATGTTTCCAACAATCGAGCCGTAGTCATCCTCAACGAGACCGTCGCGCGGAAGCTGTGGCCCCGACAGGATCCCATCGGCCGCACAGCGGTGGCGGGCGGAACCGACGCCGAGGTGATCGGCGTGATTGCCGACGTCCGTGAAAGCGGTGCGGAAGATAACGCCGGAGCGCAGATGTACTTGCCGGCAACGAAGCAGTTTGGCCCAGAAGGTTCCTATCTCGTGGTACGTTCGAAACTTCCTCCGGGATCGCTTGCAACGAGCGTGATGCGCACGCTGCGCGAGATCAATCCCGGGCAGCCAGCGACGGAATTCAAACCAATTCAGGCGCTAGTAGACCATGCGACTTCTCCCAGACGATTCTTTGTGTTGCTGGTCGGAAGCTTTGCCTGTCTGGGACTGCTTCTGGCTTCGCTGGGGATCTATGGAGTGATCTCCTATTCCGTTACACGGCAAACCCAGGAGATCGCAATCCGCATGGCTCTGGGTGCAACGCAGTGGTGGGTGCAATTTGATGTGGTGTGGAAGACGTTGCGACTGGCGCTAATTGGGATCGCGGTTGGAATCATTGCCTCGCTGGTGCTTGCGCGCTTGATTGCTTCTCTTCTTTTTCAGACCGCTCCAACTGATCCGCTTACGTTTGCTGGGATGGTGGCGCTATTGGGAATGGTCGCCCTGCTGGCCGGATATCTGCCGGCGCGAAGAGCTTCGAAAATCCATCCAATGGTTGCTTTGCGGACAAATTGAAGCCAGGAAATCTAAGATTTAGGGAACGCCGATTTGGAAACATTACCCCGGGGTGTTCATGCCGGTGCTCGCGATCGATCGATTGCCTTTCAGCGATATCTCGGGTGCAAACGACGCATTCGAGGTGCCGTCAAAGACAAGATCGGGAGGGAGCCACTCGGTTCTTTTGCATTGTCATGCTGCCGGCCGCCTTCTGAGTTCGTGAAAACAGTTTGGGAATTGGTTCCCTCTTGGACATCGTCCCCTTGAGGCGATTCAGGCGCGTACCCTTTGAGGTTTCTTTTTCACAACGGTGGGCGTCTTGCGTACTGGCTTCTTTGAGGGGCTTGTATCAGGTTTCTTCGAGTGAATCTGAGCCAAGCTCAAGCGAATCTGCTCCATCAAATCGGGAGCGCCTCTTGTGAGGCTTGTGGGCGCTGGATGCACTGCGATACGATTGTCCACCTGTGCATCGATAATTTTGCTTATGCGTTCTTGATATAGGTCTTTGAACTGCTGGGGATCGAAATCTCCCTCATAACCCTTGATTAGCGCCGTCGCCATAGACAATTCTTTATTGCTGAATTGGCTGGCTAACTCCAAGCGTGGTGCGGGGCGTACTTCGTTCGCGTAAAACATCGTATATGCGACGAGGTAATCTTCCGAAGGACGGAGAACCAGGATGTGTTCCCGACGGTGCATCCCGATTCGAGCAATTCCGAGGCACTCCTCTTTCCGCATTGCTTGGAGCAGCAGCGCGTAACCCTTTTCCGCGCCAGAGTCGGGAGCGACGTAGTACGACCGCTCGAAGTAAATTGGATCGACCTTTGTCGCTTTGACGAAGTGAAATAGATCAATTGTGTCGGAAGTCTCGATCTCTGCTTCCTTGATTTGCCGAGGGTCGATAGCAGCGAATTTGTTCGGCGCGGTCTCATATCCCTTTACTATTTCGTCCGGCCGGATTTCCTCGCCTGTCACTTCAGACTGCAAGACTTGGCGAACGGCGGAATACTGATGTTCTGCCGTATGCTGATCATTCATTTCCTCGGGCGTAGACCTCGTCTCTCCGACTCCATCGGTCAGGTCGGAATCGTGGTCTTCGAGGTCATGGGAAAAGGAAGGGAAAGAGGGGACAAAGGTACTTTCGTTGACTGGCTTGCGATAGAGCCGCCGAAAGCGTGTCATCTTGGTGCGAGCAGCGACCAGAAGCCGGACCGGCATGGCAACAAGCCCGAAATGAAGATGCCCACTCCAAACGGCGGATGGCATGGCGATAAAACCTCTTCGTATTGGGATGCAATTATGAATTGCAGCGCTGCTGAATGGCGAGAAAACCTCTATTGTTTCCGAAAAAAGCGGTCAATCGGATGCTCGGAATTTCGGCTGCCTGATATAGAAGAAGCCCGTACCCTTGACTTACGAGGGCCTTGATGGTGGTTCTGGCATATAATCTCGCCCAATTGGGGAGGCGAGACTCCTATGGGTCCGTCGCCGGCTCCGCGTTCACGAAATGCTCTCCACTACTGGCCGCACCTGCTCCTAACCGTTTCCCTGCTCGGTCTGGCTTGGAAGCTGTGGAAAGCTCCTGCGCTAAATGGGCTACCTCGGGATCGTGGAGTGCGAGAGATGCGGGGCGGATATTACGGTCAAGATCGTGGACGAGCAACATCCTCGACCGCGAACAAAATTGTTGCCGCGTCGTCAACGAACCAAGTAATGATGAGGCAAGCACTGAAGTGCACGTTGTGTGGAACTATGGCCGAGTAGACGCGCCAGGTCTTTCAATTTCGTTTCACGCAAAGGTGACCGCTGCCCGCACTCTTGCATGAGTGAAATAGAAAGCAGAAACACAACGACTCGACGTGCCCAGTTGCGGAGTAGCCGCACCAGCCAAGGCACGTTTAAGAAAAATGAAATGAGTTGTTGCAACTTTTCTACTTTTATTGCTGAGGATGCCGTGGCTACATTTGGATAAACGCCCTTGGCACCCGTGAAAGGCCTTGCTACACAAAAGCGGATGTCGGCATCAATTGCTCATGAAGCCATCTTCGATGGCCAGTTGAGGTGATTTTGGCAGGCGAATGGCCTCCGGCTAGGGCAAAGTTCGTTTTATTGGAGCCGCACGGTGAATCTTATTAGGTTTCAGAAGATCCCGCGGCCGGGACTCGGAAAAGCATTTGTCCTGTGCCTGTTGGTCTGTGGGCTGTTGATTGCTGTGGATCAGCTATCGATAGGGGCTGGCCTTGGATCACAACGACTGATGGACGATGTGCTCGGCGGACTGATCGCAGGAGTGATCGTTTATCTACACGACTGCCGCCGGCTCCGACACCGATAAGAGAAAGATCGTGCCCATGAACTCGCAAATCACCATATTCGCAATGCCCTCCAACTCTTGACGTTGGTGCAATATGAACCGGAAAAAGCCGCCCAGGTAGAGATGGTCGACAGCTGCGTCCGTCGCATTGACTGGACTCTTCGAGAGGTACTTCCGGGCAAATCCGAGGAGGCATTCTGGGATGCAACCGAGCAGAGTGTAAAAGAAGCGAAGCGATCACAGCGAACGCAAATCGCTCGTAGGATCCGGACCATCCTCGGAGCATCGTAAAGTGCTGCGAATCGCAGCTGCCTTGGAACTGCGG
>Ga0105240_10015030_pt1 | contig 10540 bp, 7 predicted proteins | sample KBSC54metaG_FD_80426 | JGI IMG/M metagenome (GOLD analysis project Ga0105240, IMG submission 80426) | Corn rhizosphere microbial communities from Kellogg Biological Station, Michigan, USA - KBS C5-4 metaG | ecosystem: Host-associated > Plants > Roots > Rhizosphere > Soil | place: Michigan, USA...
GACCGGCCAGCGCCCGAGATCCACGGCCGTGCCTTTCATGTCCTCGTTCCACACCAGCGTGCGGTTATGTTCACCGCGGGCGTTGTACGGAAAACCGGGGCGTTCATCCCCAAGGAAAACCACATTGTGATCACCGCCTGCCGTCGAACTGCCGCACCATTCCTGCACAGGATATACAACGAAGCGAGACGCTTCGTTGAATTGCTCGGCAGTTTCGATGCCGAGTTGCCAGTTTGCGTCGGTGATCTGGAAGTCGTTGACGGTGTATCCCAGCACGTCGATTCCGCCGATGTCGCGCGCATAGGCAGCGTTGTAGGCGGGACTGTTGGTGCCGACCGTATCGTGCGCGTGCACATGCAGGTCAGCGTAAAGCGAGCGTGCGACGGGCAGCGTGGCGTCCACTGTCAGGAAGACTTCAGCCGCGCGCACGCCGCCCTTCGACGGCACGTCAGCCACGATGCGCAGTGTCCCTGACGCGGTAGGCGGATCGTCGAGCGCGACGCTAGCCCAGGCACCTTCCGGCAACGCAAGCTCGCGCTCGTAGACGAGTTCATTGCGCTCGTCATAAGCGCGCACTCGCACACCGCCGTCGATATTCTTGCATGCGTTACCCCAGCGGTCCTGCAACGACACGCGGAACGGCGCGCGCTGGCCGGGTTGCACAAAGCGCGGCCCATTGAGCAATACCTGTGACGGCGCCCCGGCGTGAATGTCGATCACAATATCGCGCGGCACCGCGACGAAACGCGACGTGCCCAACGGATCGATGTAGAACCGGAAGCGGAACTGGTCCTCGACGAACGTTTGCACCCGCGTTCCCGGGCCGCGTCGCCGATCCCCCAGGCGGATCACGATGTGGTCGCCCGCATTCAGGTAGCCGTCGGCCACGTCTACGATGATTGCTTTCTGGAAAGGCCGCTCATGTCCCTTCTGATCGAAGCGCACATTCAACGACTGTACGGTCGCGGGGCTTTGCCCCGGCACGAGTGCCGCCGCATGATATTCCGCGCTGATGAAATTGGCGGCGCTCGGGTCACTGGTCTGGAACAACGCCCAATCGGAATAGAATTTGAAAGTAGCCTTGAGCCAGGCGCCGTCCGCAACACCGGATGCGCCAACCTCGTAGTCGAGCACGATCTCACTCCAGCTCCCCGCTTCGAGACGGTTGACGTTGCATGTGACGCGGCCCGCGAATGGCAACGCCTTATGCCGCTCATACAGGCCGCGCGGTGCGATGTGAGGTCCAAGCCGCTTACGTAACGCGGCAGCTTTCGCTTCGATGCTTTGATGATCTTCGTTCACTTCCGTTTCTCTCGATGAGTGTGTGCGAAGCGCAATCCGGTCAATGGGCAAACGGCCACGGTGCGGCGGGATTCCATAGCGGAATGCCCTGATAGGCATACCACGGCGCCATCACGCAAATGCCGTAGACGATCGCGATCAGCACGGAGACGACGCCGACTTTCGCGTAATCGACGGTCGTGAACTGGCCGCTGCTATATGCAATGACCCCGGCGGTGATTTGCGTGGGCAACAGATACGCAAAGCTGTCCGTATCGCCGATAAGCATGGTGAAAGCGACCGGGTGCAAACCGAGCCGAGGCGCAAGTGCCAGCGCGATCGGCGCGATCATCGTCACGGCCGCGACGTTGGACAGCATGCCGATCCGGATCACGTGGATGCCGATCATCACGATGGCGAGCGTCGTCCACCAGACATATCCGTGCGCGACCGCATAGATGTGGTCCGCGGCCCATTGGGCAAGCCCGGAATCGCTGATCGCGGACGACAGCGACAATGCACCGCCAAGCAGAAACAGCGTGCCCCAGATGGTCCGCTCCTGAATGTCCTTCCAGCCGACGCGCAATACGCCGGGAGCGAACATCAGCGCAAGCGCGATCAACGCGACGATTTCAGATTGCAGATGGTGCAGCGACTCGGTCGCCCACATTGCCCCTACGAAACCGAATACCAGCAGCACCGTCACATCCTGGCGCGCGACCGGCGGCAGTTTGCGGCGCTCTTCGATGATGGCTTGCCGCCCGCCTGGGATCGGTACACCACGCGACTTGAAGTAGCGCTGAACCCAGAATTGCGTCAGGACGAACATCCCCAGATACGGCCACTGCAGCCTGAACCACGACAGGTACGAAATCCGCAGGCCCAACTGCTTTTCGAGCAGACCGGAGACAACCATGTTCGGGAGATGCGCCGTCAGAATGCACATGCCGCTGATCATCGAACCGTAGACGAGCGTCTGGATCACAATGGCCTTTCGCGCATCGCGCTCGCGCGTGCTGTTACCGAATAGCCCGACGATGCCGTTGGTTACAGGCAGCAACGCGGCGGCCCGTGCATTGGCGGCAGGAACAACCAGCGACATCACGAAGTTGACAATAAACATCGCCCAGATGACGCCGTTCGCGGAACGCACCTTGAGCTTGTCGAGCAGTACCAGCGCGATACGGCGGTCGAGGCCCGCCGCCTGCATGATCGCCGAGAACAGGAACGCGGCGAGGCACAGGAAAACGACTGGCGCGGCGAAGCCGCTGGCAGCTTTGGGAAAAGGCGTTACCGCATGCGATAACACCAGCAGCATGGGTAGCAAGATACCGCTGACGCCAACGGGAATGGCTTCGCTGATCCATACGATCGCCACCCACGCGACTACGGCGAGCGTGGCTCTGCCTTGATGGGTCAATCCTTGAGGCGTGGGTAACACCCATGCAATTACGATGAAGCACAACCAGGCGAGGAGGAAGCCAGCTTGCGCCTTCAATAAGGGTCTCGCGAAGTCGCAAGCGCGCTTCGGTAGACGATTATCAGGCATCGCTGCCGGCTGATGTCCACGGGCGAACGGTGGAAGCTCCGATGCTTCATGTGTCAATTCAAACTCCTGTAACCGCCCGACCGCAAACGCCAGGCCTCCGGCATGGCTCGCCGGAAAGTTGGCATAGTACGTATTAATAGACGTTGCTGTTCCAAGCGGTTTTCATATCGTTATGCGGCTTGGTGGATAGACCGCTTTGGTGTCTTTGGGGGACTACGTCTTCGCCCGCAGGGAAAATGAATGAGTTTGATCCCGAAGTCTCGGCGGTCAGCCAAGCCCCCGACAGGCGTTTCTGCCATTAAGCAGCATTTAATGCCCGCTTGTTGGACGGTTAATCATTTCGAGAGGCTCGCGCCGCATAATTGCACGCATGCATCATCGTCCGCGCAATTCATGGGAGCAGAAGTGACCACAGCATTCGTATTGCATCGTGCCGAAGGTGCGCCTTTGTCAACCACCTTCCATAGGGAAGCTTTCGGCCAGAACGATCCATTCGCGCGACACCGCGAGATCGCGTGGAAAGGACCGGACTCGATTGCCGCGGGTCGTATCAGCTTCATCGGCGAGCTCGACATAGCAAGTTTTCCCCACATCGAAACCATCGTCGTTATGGAAGGCTCGCTCACGCTGGAAGCGGCTGATATGGCGCCGTTGGTGCTGGGCCCGGGATGCGGGGCGGTGATCGGCAGCGGTACTGCGCTTCGCGTTAGAACCGACTCCCGCACGCTTTTCGTGTTCTGCACCACGGCTTGCAAGGGGCCGACGAAGAGCGGCGTCGTCCCCTTGCGCGTCGACGCCGACTTCAAACCATCGGCATCCCTGCCTGCGGAGGTACTGCTGGGCCCAGCTCCAGAATGCCGCAGCGACAATGCGTTCACCGATGACGACGCGCAGTACAAAGCGGGTACGTGGGATTCGACGCCTTACCATCGGATCGTTCGCCCGCATCGCGTCAACGAGTTCATGCATCTCCTAGCCGGCAGCGTGCGGTTTGCCGCGCCCGACGGCAGCGTGCTGTCGCTCGGCGCCGGCGACGCGCTTTTCGTGCCGCAGGGTGCGTCGATCGGATGGGAAAGCAGCGAGCGAGTGGCGAAGTTCTACGTTACGCAGACCGTCCAGGCTCCCATCGAACGAGATTGATCATGTCCCCTCCGCTGACCTATATTCAAACTTCACCCACGCTGCCAGCCGCCGCCGACGTGGTGGTGATTGGAGGCGGCATCATCGGTGTCTTTGCCGCCTACTACCTAGCCCAGCGCGGTGTTTCGGTCGCCTTGGTCGAGAAGGGAAGGGTCGGCGCCGAGCAGTCGAGCCGCAATTGGGGCTGGTGCCGGCAGCAAAACCGCGACGAGCGTGAATTGCCGATAGCAAGCAAGAGCCTTGATCTATGGGAACGATTTGCCGTCGAAAGCGGCGAAGACACGGGTTTCCATCGCTGCGGTCTGTTGTATCTGAGTAATGACGACGCAGAGCTGTCCCGTTGGGCTAGTTGGGGCGACTTCGCGAAGACGGCGGGCGTGACGACCTACACGCTCGATAGCAAGCAAGCTGCCGAGCGCGGGAAGGCGACCGGCCGGGCCTGGAAAGGCGGCGTCTTCTCGCCCAGCGACGGCACGGCGGATCCTGCGAAAGCCGCGCCTGCCGTGGCAACCGCACTCATGAAGCTCGGGGGCAGCGTCACGCAACACTGCGCGGCGCGCGGCATCGAGTTGGAGGGCGGGCGAGTCTGCGGCGTCGTCACGGAAGCCGGGGTCATCAAGACACGCACAGTCGTGCTCGCAGGTGGCGCGTGGGCGTCCGCATTCTGCCGCCAGCTCGGCGTCCGCTTTCCGCAGGCCTCGATCCGCCAATCCATCCTTAGCGTGTCTCCTGTCGAACATCGCTTGCCGAATGCTTTGTTCACCTCCGGCGTATCGGTCACCCGCCGAAACGACGGACGCTATGCACTCGCGATCAGCGGACGGGCACGCGTGGATGTAACGCCGCAGTTCCTGCGATTCGCCCCACAATTCGTGCCCATGTTTGCCAAGCGTTGGCGCAGCCTTCTTCCGGGTGGCCTGGAAGGCGTCCGTGGCGGTCATGAGACGCTGAAGCGGTGGCGGCTGGATGCGCCGACGCCCATGGGGCGGGTGCGCATCTTGGACCCGAAACCCGATCTGCCCACCATCAAGGAAACCCACCGCCGCGCGATTGAACTGCTGCCCGAACTTCGCGAAGCGAAAATCACGCACGCGTGGGCCGGCTTTGTCGATAGCACGCCCGACGGTGTTCCGGGTATCGGCGAAGTGCCGGGCGTACCCGGATTGATCTTGGCTGCGGGTTTTTCCGGCCATGGGTTCGGCATCGGCCCCGGCGTTGGACACTTGATTGCCGATTTGGCCACCGGTGCGACGCCGATCGTCGACGCTGTACCGTATCGGCCGGGCCGATTCGCCCACTCCGCATGGGGCAAGGTTGCTGACTTTTAGACGGACGGCGGGAGGGCGCTGTTCCTGCAACACGAGCCCTCCCGCCAAGAAGGTGCGCGCGGCGCTTTACACGGCTGACGCGGTTTTGAAGTAACACTGCGCTCCTCCAGCATGAAGCCGAAGTCTTCCGAGGTCATGTTCGGTGCGATGTCTCTGTGAAGGCGTTCGTCGCGGAACGTCTCGCGGATAACCACTTCGCACAATGCTGTCTCGGCCGGCGGATTGTGCCCGGCAGGCAAACCGGGCCCATTGTGTATGCCGAATACCGCTGCCGTCGGACATTGCTCGAGCAGCCCGTCATCGACCCTCTTCCGCGCGCCCGTGCCTCCCTCCTCCCCGGGCTGAAACACGACATGCACCGTGCCGGGCAACTGCGTTCATCGTGCCTCGGGCACTGCTCACTAGGTTCACATTTATCCTTGGGGACCGCTCATAGGCTAGGAAGTCTGCCTGCTGCTGCCGGGACCCAGCCGGGTAGTGGTGGAGTGTGCGGATATCGCACAGCGTCATCGTGAGCCACTATAGGAAAAAATATTTTTCCCGTGTTTAATATGCGATGAATTGCTCGTTAACAGGTGCTTAATGCTTCAATTAGAAGACATGCAACTGCTCCGCGCACTCGGTGCGTCGCAATCGCTTGCCGCGGCCGCAAGGCTGCTGGACCTTACGCCGCCCGCGGTCACGGTACGGCTTCAGCGCATCGAGGAGCGCGTAGGCGTGCGCCTGGCCACGCGTGCGGCGAGGGGGATTTCCCTCACTGACGAGGGGCAGCGCCTTGTTCAGGAAGCCATCAACATACTAGAGCAGATCGAGTCGATTCCTTCCCGCATTTCCGGAGAAGCGAGTGGCGTGAGCGGCCATCTGCGCGTCGTGGCGCCGTTCGGGTTCGGTCGCGAATATGTCGCGCCGCTGATTCGCGACCTGCATCGCTCGCATCCCAACCTCGCGATTTCGCTCATCCTGGTTGAAAGTCCGCTCGCAGCTGCGTCGGGTGCAGACGTTGTCATTTCCATTGGTCACATCAAGGGGTCGTCATGGGTAGGACATTTTTTAGCCCCGAACGACCGCTTCCTGTGTGCGAGCCCCGCCTTGGCGCGTAGCTTGTCGAAGCTCAAGCATCCGTCCGAACTTACCCTGCACCCCTACGTGACCTTACGAGAAAACGACGAGGACGTGACCCGTCTGCGCTTCGCTCAACACGATGCTGCGGGCAAACGGATAAGCAAAGCCGTCACGGTCCGGCTGAACAGTGCGTTGTCTTCGAACGACGGCACCGTTGTGAGGGACTGGGCGGTGGACGGTCTGGGCGTTGTCGCGCGGTCCGAATGGGATTGCGCCCGGTTGATCGCGCAGGGAAAGCTCAAGCGCGTCTTGCCGGCATGGCGCCTCGAACCCGCACCGGTCATTGCCCTCACGCCCACGCGTCAGGGCCTGACGATCCGTCAGCGCGTATTTTTGGAAGCCGCGAAACAAGCCTTCAACCCCGCGCCCTGGCGGAATTGAGCTTTCGACTGCTAACCGCGCAACATCAATCTTCAAACCTTGCACTTATCGTTTTACCGGCCGCGGGCGAACATTCCTTAAACGACGAAGAGCGGCCCCCGGATTTTTTCGGGATTTCAGGAGACGCATCGACGCCGCCTCTCTCTTACCGTTTCGTCCGGGAAGAGACTTCCCGCACCATGCCCCCGCATGGTCAGTCGACCTTGAACCTTCCGACGGTGGACGCAAGCGCGTGGGCCTGTGTCTGCAACGCGGCCGAAGCGGCGGCCGACTCTTCCACCAGCGCCGCGTTTTGCTGCACCATCGCATCGAGTTGCATCACTGCACGATTGACCTCTTGGATCCCGCGTGTCTGCTCCGCCGTCGAACGTGCGATGCCCGAGATGACCGATTGGACATCGACCGCATGGGCGACGATCTCGCCCATCGTTTCCCCGGCGCGACGCACTTGCGACGATCCCGCGCCAACGCGCGAGACAGTCTGCTCCACGAGTTGCTTTACTTCACGCGCGGCCTGCGCGCTGCGCTGCGCCAGGCTGCGAACCTCATGCGCGACAACGGCGAAGCCGCGGCCTTGCTCGCCGGCGCGCGCCGCTTCCACCGCCGCATTGAGCGCGAGAATGTTGGTCTGAAACGCGATGCCGTCGATGACGCTGATGATGGCGCCGATCTTGCCCGACGCCTCCTCGATCTGCGCCATTGTGCCGACCGCGTCGGACACGATTGTGCCGCCGTGCGAAGCGATTTGCGTCGCTGCACCCGAGCGCTCATCGGCTTGGTGCGCCGCTGCGGCCGATCGGTCCACAGTGCCCGAAATCTCGTCCATCGATGCGGCCGTCTGCTGCAAACTTGCCGCCGCCGATTCAGTCCGCGCCGACAAGTCCTGGTTCGCCGCGGCAATTTCGTTGGCCGCGGCACGCACCGATTCACTCGCGCCACGGATCTCCAACATCACACTTTGAAGCTTCGCCACGAACTGGTTGAACGAACGCGCAATGTCGGCCACTTCGTCCTTGCCCTCGTCCGGCAGGCGCTGCGTCAAGTCCCCGGTGCCCGAGCCGATCGCTGTCATCGCTTCGCATACGTGCCTCAGGCGGCGGAACGCAGTCGTGGTAATGGCGGCCCCTATGACCGATGCGATGCCCACGATAACGAGCAGAGACACCAGCGACCCGGTGAGTAGCGAACGCATGCCGGCGGTCGCTTCGAATTCATCGAGCGCCACCACGACGTCCCAATCCGTACCCGGCACTTGCTGCGCGCGTACCAGCTTCGTCTTGCCGTCGACCGATAGTTTCATCGGTGCGCTCCCCGGGCCGGCCGACGCGAGGGTGACCCCTGCAAAACCGGCCGCAATGTCGGTGACTGGCTTGAGCCGCAGCTTTGGATCCGCATGCGCAATGACGCGGCCGCTATGGTCGATCAGCATGCCGAAACTTGCCGGCGTCGGATGAATCGATTTCACGTTCTCGACCACGCTGTCGAGCGGGATATTGCCGTCGAGCACGGCCTTCACCACGCCGTCACGTATCACCGGAATGCCCAAGCCGACCAGCAACGCCCCGCTCGTGCTGACGTAGGGGATAGCAACCGGTTTGCCCGATTGCACCGCGGCTTGATACCAGGGGCGGCTAGTGGGATCGTAGCTCGCAGGCGGGTTTGGCCAGTCGTTGAATTTTGCGGTCTTGTCCGGGTAGCCGACGCCGACGTCGAAAAATCCGCCTGCGACGGCGATCTGCTGCAGCATGGGCAGAGGGTCGGTCGTCAGCACGACGTCCTGCAGCGATGAAATCATCTGCGTTTTGCCCGCGATCCACTCGCTGATGACGGCGGCATGATCGTTGGCGGACGAGCTCAACTCGTGCTCGATCGCACCCTCCATGCTCGACCTTGCAATCGAATAGTCGGTTGCAGTGCTGGAGACGACGGAGAAAACGACGAGTGCGACGCATGCAAGAACAACGCGTGCGCGAAGGGACGATAGCATCGTAGGGTCTATGGTTCTTATGATTGGATGTGTATTCGCGAACGTGCATCCGCCCCGAGGCGCGCTAAAAAGGTGCCCGCAGACATGGACTGCCTGCGGGCGAAGCTACGCTAGGACGTGATTCGAAGACGATTGGTGGCTTTATGCCGGGCGATAAATGGCGTACACCTTGGTGACGTGATCGCGACTTTCCCAACTGCACTGCGCGCCTTGCTCGACGAGGAAAATGTCGCCGCGCGAAAACGTCGCGTCGCGACCTGTTTCATCCACGAACGTCACGCTACCTTCATGCAGATACATGAGCTCGTAATGGTGGTAAAGCATTGGAGCTCGGTGATAGGGCGTCGAATCCCACGTGCCGCAGGTAAATTGCGCGTCGGGAGAACGATAGTCCGTCTGATTGCGGCATTGCGGCGTCGGCGTAAGCAGCAATTCTGCTAGCGGCGCACCCGAGGGCTGCAGTTGCGGGGCGGCGTCGATCGGCACAATGATGCCATCGGTACCATGGGCGCCTTGATAACGCATAAAGATGATCGATACCCGTCCCTGCTTCGACCACGCGAAGTTTGCGCCCTGAGGGATTACCGCGCAGTTCCCGGCGCTCAGCGTCAACGCACGTTCTGCTTGATTGAAGACGATCGTTCCTTCCGTGATGACGACAAACTCGTTTGCCGGTTGAAACGAGACGACGCCACTGTCTGCTTCGAGCGTAATCACGCCGGCGGTCACGGGGCCCGGCGGCAAATCCACGAGGCGGCGGCTGGACTGGAAGCGATCATCGCCTGTCGAAGCGGGTGATGTGATGCCCTGGCTGGCGTCCGACGCGAACGCTTTCAGGTCGATGAAGGGCCGGGGGCAGTCGTGTGTTGCTGCTGGTTGTTGCAGTTCGGACATCTCGCCCTTTGATATGGCTTGCTTCACTTTCATGTTTTTTGCTCCTGTTTGTGTGTCGAATCACCGAAGCCTTCGTTATCGCGCATCCGGCGTCCTTGGGGATGGCCTTCGTCGCAGATCACCCTGCCAGGAGTGCCTATGCGCGCCGCACACCTCGTTGCCGTGCGTCAACGCCTTGATCATTACGTGCGGGCCTGGCGCACCGGAATCGAACGCAGAGACGTAGGGGATGCCGGTATTGCCGGGCGCATGCGCTCGATGTCGGGAAAATCGGCTTCGATGGGGTAGGTTTCCGTCATCATTCAAGGCCGCCCTGACACACATACTTGATCGACAGATAATCATCGAGGCCATACTTCGAACCTTCGCGGCCGTAGCCCGATTCCTTTACGCCGCCAAAGGGGGCCGCTTCCGAAGCGAGCGCGCCCTCGTTGATGCCGACGATACCCGCCTCGAGCGCGCGCGACACGCGATCGATCCTGCGCACATCCTGGCTGTAAAAGTACGATGCGAGGCCGAACGGCGTATCGTTCGCGGCCTGCACGGCTTCTTGTTCCGTGTCGAACGGAAAGAGGGGCACGACGGGGCCGAACGTTTCCTCATCGCAAAGCAGCATGTTCGGCGTCACATCGGCGAGCACCGTCGGGGCGTAGTAGTACGGCCCCAGTTCCGCGAGGCACTTGCCGCCCGTCAGAACGCGCGCGCCATTTGCAACGGCGTTCTCGACGTGGTGCGCGATTTTCTCGACGGCGCGCAGGTTGATCATCGGGCCGATCTGCGAAGCCGGATCGCTGGCGGGGCCGACGCGCAGCTCGGCCACTTTGGCACATAGCAGTGAAGAGAAGCGGGCATACACGC
>Ga0105240_10015032_pt1 | contig 10538 bp, 8 predicted proteins | sample KBSC54metaG_FD_80426 | JGI IMG/M metagenome (GOLD analysis project Ga0105240, IMG submission 80426) | Corn rhizosphere microbial communities from Kellogg Biological Station, Michigan, USA - KBS C5-4 metaG | ecosystem: Host-associated > Plants > Roots > Rhizosphere > Soil | place: Michigan, USA...
CGTCCTTGCGGATTCGAGTGTGTACGTGCCCGGCACGAGATTGTCGCCCGCGACGGGCCAGCCATCTCGCCACAGCAGCGGCCGGATATCGAGCACGCTGATGCCGCCGCGATCGAGATCCGACTCGTAATGCATCGAGAACTTCTGTACATCGTCACCGAGATCGAGCAGCCCAAAATGCCCGGGCCCGATATGGCGTCCGCGCGATCCTGCGAACAGCTTGCCCCCGCCGTCGAGCATGTTGATGCCCATGTTGTCGAGATAGGGCCCAGTCACTTGGCGCGCACGGCCCATCCGGATGTTATAGGTAGAGCTTGCGCCGGCGCAGCAGGAGCCATGGGTCACGAGCAGGTAGTACCAGCCGTCGTGATAAATGAGCACCGAAGCCTCCGAATTGACCGCGATGTTCACGGGCGCCCGATGCTCATCGCGCCGCTTACCGGTCTTCGGGTCGAGCTCGACGAGCCGGATGTATCCGAAGTACGAGCCGTAAGTCAGCCACAGTCGGCCGTCGGTAGGATCGAGCAGCACTCCGGGATCGATGGCGTTGGAGTCTTCGATGCCATCGGACCAGGCGACGGGTCCGCCGTCCTCCCATTTGTACTCGGGCGAGGCCGGATCGAGAGTGCGTCCCACGAGCAACCCGACGGCGGCTCTGGGTTGCGTGGCGGGCGCTGCGTAGTAGACGTAGAACTTTTCACCGACGCGAATCACGTCCGGTGCCCAGGTGTTGTTCCCGCCGCGTGCGAGCACTTCGGGTCCCGGCTTCGCGCCCGGCAATGCGGACATCAAAGAGCCGCCTTTGCGCCATGTCCAGCCGTCGTCAGAAACCAAGAACGGCAAGCCGCTTCCAGTACCGTAAACGTAATAGCGACCCCCACTCGCGATCACCGTCGACGGGTCGTGCACGGCGATCTCGCCGTCCAACGCGTGAGCACGGAGCGCAAAGATTGCCGCTGCGCAGAGCAGAAGTGTTCGCATCATCATCCTGATCCCCGGGCCGCGATCACCACCTGAGCAACTCCTGCGCTTCTTCACGGCTATGATAGCGAGCGGACCGTGAGGCACCAATGCCAGAATCTCTATCCGACATGCGGTCAACGTATGTCCCTTTCCGTCGCCCTCACCGGTTCGAGTGGACCCACGATGAAGATCCAGGCGCACGCTCCGAACAGCGCGACGGCGCCCACGAAATAGAGCGCTCCGACGAAGGACCCGGTCGTATCGACAATGATACCGATGACCACGGGCGTTACGATACCCGCAAGATTTCCGGCCGCGTTGAAGAGGCCGCCCACCAGCCCCAGTTGTTCGGGAAGCGCGATCTCTGATACCGCGGCCCAGCTGGTTCCCGACATCCCCTGCGCAAAGAAAGCCACGGCGAGCACGGTGACAATGAGCGAACTGGACTCGAGGTAGTTCGCCGCGACGATCACTGTGGCCACGAGCAGGCCGGTAATGACCGGCACTTTGCGCGCGACGCTGACTGACGCCCCTCGTGTCAGCAATCGGTCCGACCAGAAGCCCGCCACCAGGACGCCAACAAAGGCGGCCACGTACGGAAGGCTGGCCATAAAGCCCGCGCGGATCCAGTCAATGTGCCGCTCGGTGACGAGATAGCTTGGGAACCAGGTTAGGAAGAATGTCAATGTCGAATGCACCGCGAACTGCCCAAGACAGACACCGACGATCTGCCGGCGGGCAAGCAGCCTGCTCACATCCGCCCAGCTGAGGCGTGCAGCGGCCGGACGCTTCACCAATCCTCCACCGGAGGCGATCTCGTTTCGTTCTGTGTCCGTCAGCGCCGGATGCACGCTCGGATCGAAATAGCGCCGCGCGAAATACACGCTGTAGACCACGCCGATGATCCCGGCGATGAGGAAGAGCTTGCGCCAGCCTGCGACGGTCAGTCCCCAGAAAAGAATGGGGCTCAGAAATCCCAGCCCCACGTACTCGGCCGCGGTGTAGAGCCCGACTGCACGAGCCCGTTCGCGTCGCGGGCACCACATTGTGATGATCTTGCTGTTGGCGGGGAAACACGGCGCCTCGGCCAGGCCCAGTGCGAGCCGCAAGCCGAAGAGCGAACGAAATCCGCCCGCCAGACTATGTAGAAGAGTAACTGCCGACCAGAGCGCAATGGAGGTAACGTACGTGACTTTCACGCCGAGCCGATCGAGCAGAATGCCCGCTGGCAATTGCGCCAGGAAATAAGTCCACGAGAAGCCCGAGAGCAGCACGCCGGCGAGCGTAGCCTGCATACCGAGCTCCTTCTGGAGTCCCGGCAACGCCACGCCGAGCAGCGCGCGATCGAGATAGTTGATCATCACCGCGCCGCAGATGAGCGCCACGATGCCGTATCGAACACGTCGTTCGGCCAAAGCGTTCTTTCCTTCGTCTGCGGCTGCGTTAAGGGATTTGCGCCCCGGGCTGGTTGATACACACCGAGTAGATGATGTGCTGAGCCACACCAGGAGTCGGTTGAGTGTTGGGGCACCCGTCGGAAAGCGACGGCATCGTCTCAGGAATAGCAGTTGCCTTACCGATCAGGCTGGTACGAATCCGGGATCAAAGTCAAATGTATCAAGTCCGACGGTTTCGCGAGCGTCGCTTTTCTTGAAAAGCCCGGGGTGTCATCGCTGCGGATCGCTTCTCTTTCTCTCGGTCGAGAGGAAGGCGACAATAGTTATAGTTAGCGAGAAGCGCGAAGGAAGTACGAGCATCCGGCCTGGCGGCCCGGAGTCCACTACGACGTCCGGGCGACCAGGTCAGGTGGCTACTGCAGGCCCACGCAGCTAGTCGGACGGCGAGGCGCGAGCGTGGTTAGCACTGATGCTCGCCAGCCCTGCTTCGTTGTCCGGCAGGACGGGCGATTCGGAACACAGAACCGCGGCAGCCAGCGCCCAGCAGCTCAGCAGCAGTATCAGGCGCCGACGGGCTTCCTCTTGTTTTTGGCGCATAGTGGTCACCCCTGTCCGAAGTTCGAGCGCGCAGTCATCGGTCCGTACGGACCGAGCCTGCGCCGCCCAAGTGACAACATAGACGGCGCAAATTTAAGGCAGCCGCTGGAATTTTCAAGACCTTCTGGATGCTGGGGAGGCCCAGGATGAGCGTTGCAACGGGTGAAGCTGAAACTGGCCGGGACGCGCTGCGCCCCGGCCATCCTGCAGTCTCAATGGGCTTGAATTTCGATCCGCCGCGCGCGCCGCTCGGCCCGCTTGGGGATCCGTACGGTGAGCACTCCGTCCTTGAGGCTCGCCTCGATCTTGTCCGTTTCCAACTCCCCGCTGAGCGCGAAAGTGCGGCGATACACACTCGAGCGGACATCCGCATACAAGGCTTCCGCCTGCTCGGGCAGAGCGAACTGCATTTGACCTTCGATGATGAGGCTCTGGCTCTCCACCCGGATACTCAGGCGATCCTTGGAGACGCCCGGCAGATCCGCCTGTAGCGTGATGCCGTCCCCATCCTCGTAAATGTCCACCGGCGGTCGGATTGCCGTCGCGGTTTGCTCAGCGCGTTGCAGACTCCCACCGGCTGCGGTCTGCTTGGCAACTTCTGTGGTCCTTGTGGCCATGATGATCCCCTCCCGATCAGTGGATCTCAATCTGTCGCGGTTTCGCCGACGCCTGTCGCTGGACGATGACCTGTACGATGCCTTCGCGGTACTTGGCCTCGATGCGCTCCGGGTCCACGTCCTCGGGCAGGCTGATGACGCGGCGGAACTCCCCGCCAAAGCGTTCCTGCCGGTAGTAAGTCGCCTTCTCCTCGAGCGGGATCGGGCGCTTGCCCTCGATCGTCAGGAGATTCTGTTGCACGGCAATATTCAGCGCCTTGGGATCGATGCCCGGTGCAAACAGATACACCTGCACGGTGTCCGCGGTGTTGATGACGTTGATTGCGGGAAATGAGCCGCGCGGCAACGAGCGGATGCCGCCCGGACCGGCTACATCGCCGAAGAGCCCCTCAAACATCTCCTGCTGGAGACGCCAGAACTCGTCAAACAATGAATTGGAAAAGGCTGTGGGATTCCCGAACATGTTAGCACCTCCTCTTTGCGCCTTCGGGTGGGGACCACCTTGAGGTCGGGTGCGGAGAGTTCAAGTGGGCGCGGCACAGGCGGTTTCAGGGGGCGGTAGGCTGGGGGGAACTTCGCCCCTCTTGCATTAGGCTTTTCCTTGAATATATTTAGCACTCGCGCCTGCCGAGTGCTAGAGGTGCGCGCACTCGGTCCATCAACTACTTAGGAGGGTTTGTGAACATCCGTCCACTGCACGACCGTGTGGTCGTCCAACGCGAAGCCGAAGAGCGTAAGTCCCCAGGCGGGATCGTGATCCCCGACACCGCAAGTGAGAAGCCTACTTTCGGCAAGGTCATTGCCGTAGGTCAAGGCAAGGTTCTGGAAAACGGCCAAGTTCGAGCTCTTGACGTCAAGGTGGGAGATCGGATCCTGTTCGGCAAGTACAGCGGCACCGAGGTCAAGGTGAACAACGAGGAGCTCGTGGTGATGCGCGAGGACGATGTCATGGCGATTGTCGAGAAGAGTTGACGTTCTGCCCGCCCCGGATTCATTCCCTCAAACCATTCACTACTCGAGGACTAGTCAATGGCTGCCAAAGAAGTCTATTTCAGCGACGACGCGCGACAATACATGTTCACGGGCGTCAACATTCTGGCCAACGCCGTTAAGGCGACCTTAGGTCCCAAGGGACGCAACGCTGTCATCGAAAAGAGCTTCGGTGCCCCGACCATCACCAAGGATGGCGTGTCAGTGGCCAAGGAGATCGAGCTCAAAGACAAACTGCAGAATATGGGCGCGCAGTTGGTCAAGGAGGTTGCCTCCAACACCTCCGATGAGGCCGGTGATGGCACCACCACGGCCACCGTGCTCGCGCAAGCGATCATTCGCGAGGGTTTGAAGGCCCTTGCGGTAGGCGCGAATCCTATGGATTTGAAGCGCGGCATCGACAAAGCCACCGCGGTGGCGGTGCAGGAGCTCCGGCGGCTCTCCAAACCCTGCAAAGATCCCAAAGCTATCGCCCAGGTCGGCACCGTCTCGGCCAATGCGGACGAGGCGATTGGCAAGACGATTGCGGAGGCGATGGACAAAGTCGGCAAGGAAGGGGTCATCACGGTCGAGGAAGGCTCAGGGCTCGAGAACGAGCTGGAGGTGGTCGAGGGCATGCAGTTCGACCGCGGCTATCTCTCGCCGTACTTCGTCAATAATGCGCAGGGACAGAGCGCCGAGCTCGAAAAACCCTACATCCTCCTGGTCGACAAGAAGATCTCCAACATCCGCGAGCTGCTGCCGCTTCTCGAGGCTATCGCCAAGGCCAGCCGTCCGCTTCTGGTGGTTGCCGAGGACGTCGAGGGCGAGGCGCTGGCGACGTTGGTGGTCAACACCATGCGAGGCATTGTCAAAGTGGCCGCGGTGAAAGCGCCCGGCTTCGGTGATCGTCGCAAGGCCATGCTGCAGGACATTGCCATTCTCACCGGCGGTACCGTGATCTCGGACGAGTTGGGCCTGACGTTGGAGAAGGCCACATTGAATGACCTGGGTGAGGCCAAGAAGGTGCTCGTCGAGAAGGAGAACACCACCATCATCGATGGCAGTGGGAAGCCCTCTGACATTCAAGCCCGCATTGCCAGTATCCGGCAACAGATCGAGGAAACTAGCTCGGACTACGACAAGGAGAAGCTGCAGGAGCGCGTGGCGAAGCTCTCCGGCGGTGTGGCGCTCATCAAGGTTGGGGCGGCCACTGAGGTCGAGATGAAGGAGAAGAAGGCGCGCGTGGAGGATGCGCTGCACGCTACGCGGGCTGCCGTTGAGGAGGGCGTGGTGCCCGGCGGTGGCGTGGCGTTGCTTCGCGCATTGAAGGCCATTGAGAAACTGACCGGGGACAACGAAGACCAGGGCTACGGGATCAAGATCCTGGCGCGCGCCATCGAGGAGCCGTTACGTCAGATCGTCATCAACGCCGGCGAGGATGCGGCGGTGGTGTTGAATCGCGTGAAGGATGGTAAGGACCACTTCGGGTACAACGCCGCCACCGGCGAGTACGGCGACATGATTGAGCTCGGGATTCTCGATCCAACCAAGGTAACGCGGCTGGCTTTGCAAAATGCGGCATCGGTCGCGGGGTTGTTCCTGACGACCGAGGCGTCAATCGCGGAGGCCCCGAAGGAAAAAGCCGGCAGTCACGCACCGCCGGCGGATATGGAGATGTGATGCGTGGCCCGTGGCGGGGATACTGCCGCCCCGCCACGGGCCGCAGCGGCAGTTGATCCTCCCGTACCGACACGACACCGTCTGCCGGTCTGTTAGTGCGTGGCCCTACACAGCCACACTTCCTTCCAGTCGAAAGCCGGCGAAGTCCGACCGAGCCCCGGGTTCTACTACGAGTCGCTGCTTTGAGTGCGGCGGGTTGCGGGCAGAGGAGTCGATCACTTGCCGCGAAAATTGCGCACACGTTCTGGACTAATGTCCAGCTCCAGATGCCCTGCTAGCACGCCCTCCAACCGCCGAGGGCGTCCGCAATGCTGGTAATATAGTCCCAATTGCTCAGTTTGGTCCCGCTGCCGCCCTGGCGCCCGCCCCCAGGGTGCGCACGCACGTTCGGCAAAGAAGTGGCGGAAGCGGACTGGCCGTTGGCACAAACGAACCCCACAAACATGCTAGCTGCAGGCATACCCACCGAGCCGATTGGCAGTATCCCGCGCCCGATTTCCTTGGTTGACGCCGTAACTGCGCGGGGAGACGGCACCGACCCAAATCTCGAGCCGCTTTACGAGGCGGCGGTCGCGGACACCATCGCCCAATTCGAGGCGACCGGATCGCCGGTCATCACCGACGGTGAACAGCGCAAGTACCACAACTTCTGGACCTACTGCGTCCATGGGCTATCCAATACCTCCCCGGACGGTTTCAAAATTCCGTTCGCGGCGGGCCACACGCGCCGTATGCCCCGACTTACAGGCAAGCCGTTCCGGTACCAGCGTTACGCGGACGCCTATCTGGATCTGGCGCTTCGGTACGCGCATGTTCCCTTGAAACAGGCGGTGATCTCCCCCTCGGCGTTGAGTTTGCTCTACCCCGCTGCGGGCATTCCGGGCTACTCCCGCGAGGAATTTCTGGAGGATCTCATCACAGAGCACGTCACGGAGGTCCGCCGCTGCCTGGACAAAGGCGCATGCAACGTGCAGATCGACTTTACGGAAGGTCGGCTTGCCATGAAGGTGGACCGTACTGGCACCCTGCTCGGGAGCTTCATTGATCTCAACAATCTCGCACTGGCGCGTTTTACTTCGGCAGAGCGCGCCAAACTTGGCGTGCATACGTGTCCGGGCGGCGATCGCGATTCGACACATAGCGCCGATGTCGATTATGGGGAGCTGCTACCCAGTCTTTTCTCATTGAACGTCACCAACTTCTATGTCGCACTGGCAGGCGAGCCGGACCGTGAGCGGGTGTTGCGTATCATTCGCGATCAGTTGCGCCCCCAGCATCGGGTATTCGTCGGCGTCATCGCGCCGATCAATCCGCGGGTCGAAACACCGGAAGAGGTCCGGGAGCGAGTGCTGGAGGCCGCCCGGTTCATTCCGGTGGAACAACTAGGTACTACCGACGACTGCGGATTTGCGCCCTTCAGCGACGACACATCCACTTCGCGCGAGACGGCCTTCGCAAAGATTCGCGCGCGCGTAGTCGGCACCGCGCTAGCCGCGGCTGAGCTCGGAGTGGCGTAGTGGGGACCGACGAACAGGAAGAGCAAGAGCTTCGGTCTGCCGTACTCAAGAACGCCGAAACGATTCTCGTCGCACGCAGGCGCGCCGAACAAGCCTTGTTAGAGGCGCATGAGGCACTCGGGCGCAAGACGGAAGAGTTGCAGCAGCAGCGGGAGTGGTTTCAGGTCACACTCTCCAGTATCGGGGACGCAGTCATCACGACGGACATTCAGGCCAGGGTGACCTACCTCAATCCAGTCGCGGAGGTGCTGACCGGCTGGAGCACGGCCGAAGCCATCGGTCAGCCGCTCGAGGCGGTTTTCAACATTGTCAACGAGGACACCGGATTATCCGTGGAGAATCCGGTGAGGCGTGTGCTGAAGGAAGGCATCGTGGTGGGCCTTGCAAATCACACGGCACTTGTCCGGCGAGATGGGACGGTCGCGGCGATCGAAGACAGCGCCGCGCCCATTCGAGATCTGCAGGGCACCCTGGTCGGCTCCGTCATGGTATTCCGTGACGTCACAGAGAGGCGTCAGGCTGATAGAGCGCTTCAACGCAGCGAAGAGTTACTCACGGATTTCTTCGAAAATGCCGCCGTCGGCCTGCACTGGGTGGGCCCTGACGGGATCATCCTGCGCGCCAACAAGACGGAGCTACATCTGCTCGGGTACTCCAAGGAGGAGTATGTCGGACGGCATATCGCTGAGTTCCATGCGGACAAGCCGGTGATCGAGGACATCCTGCAGAAACTCGGTTGCGGCGAGTGCTTGCTAGGGTACGAGGCGCGACTGCGTTGCAAAGATGGTTCGATCAAGTATGTCCTGATCTCGTCCAACGTCCTCTGGGAAGAGGGGAAGTTCATCCACACACGGTGCTTCACGCGCGACATTACCGATCGAAAGCTGGCCGAAATGGCCCTGCGTGAAGAGATTGCAAAGCGTGAGCGCGCCGAGGCCGCCCTGCGGGAGACGGATCGGCGCAAGGACGAATTTCTTGCCACGCTGGCTCATGAGTTGCGCAATCCGCTGGCACCCATCCGGCAGGCGGCGCTCATTTCTGAGGCGCCGAACGCTACCGAGGCACAGAAACGGTGGAGTCACTCGGTCATCAACCGACAAGTGCAACACATGTCTCTGCTGTTGGACGATCTGCTCGATATCTCCCGGATTACCCGGGGAGTGCTCGAATTACGAGTAGCGGCGACCGACCTCGCCGACGTCATCGATGCGGCGGTGGAAACCGCCCGTCCGCTGATCGATGCCAAGCGACACGACCTGAGGGTCCATCGCCCTGTCGATCCCGTCAAATTCATGGCCGATCCGCTGCGTCTTGCCCAGGTACTCTCGAATTTGCTGACAAACGCTGCGAAGTACACTGATGCGGGCGGCGAGATCCTGCTTTGGGCCGATGCCACCGAGGATTTTGTCGAGATCCGTGTGAAGGATAACGGCATCGGCATTCCAGCCTCGTCATTGCACAATGTGTTTGCCATGTTTGCTCAAGTGAAATCCGCCCAGGATCGTTCCGAGGGCGGGCTTGGGATCGGGCTCGCCCTTTCCAAGGGACTTGTGGATCTTCATGGCGGCACGATCGAGGTGACGAGCAAGGGGCCTGGACAGGGCAGCGAGTTTACCGTCCGTCTGCCTCGGCGGTCCGTAGCCGGGACTTCCAGTGGAACGCCCCTCGTGCAATCCACACATCGGCTGGTGAGCCGCCGTGTTCTCATTGCAGACGACAACCTCGACGGCGCGGAAACTCTCGGCATGTTGCTCCGGATGGAGGGTCACGAAGTCCTGATCGTTCACGATGGGCGGGAAGCCACTGACGCTTTCGCTACATTTCAGCCTGAAGTTGCTTTGCTCGATATCGGTATGCCGGCGCTCAACGGTTATGAAGTGGCGCGCCTGGTGCGCGAGGGACCTCGCGGTCGCGCAGTGACTTTGATCGCCATCACCGGTTGGGGGAAAGAAAGCGACAAAGCGCGCGCACTGGCGGCCGGCTTCGATCATCATTTCACCAAACCGGTCGATGCGGAGGCCTTGATGACGGTCCTACGGGTGGGCGACTTCAAATAGATACGACCGTCGTGCGGTGCGGGAGCTGCGAAGGTCGGCGGTCGATCCTCCCGGCACCGCTCGTCCCAAGCAGTCCCTAGCCGCGCGAATCCTCCAACTCAACCAGCGCCTTCCCGACGGTTTTGCCGGCCATCAGCTCGCAAAAGGCGGCGGGAGCGGCTGCCAGACCGTGGGTAATATGCTCCAGCACGACGAGCCGGTCCTCGGCGACCCAGTGCTCCAAGGTGGCACGCGCCGTCTGGCGGGCGGCCTCATGGCTGAAGAGCAGAAATCCTTGTAGGGTGAGCTGCCGGGCCACTACCTGCCACAAGCTGGTGATGGGATAAGGATCGCCGCTGCGGTTGTACTCGCTGACCATCCCGCAAGCGATGATCCGGCCACCCGTTTTCATGGTGCATAACATCGCGTTGAGGGTCGCGCCACCGACATTGTCGAAGTAGACATCCACGCCATCCGGCGCGAGCGCCCTTACCGCTGCTGCAATATCCGCAGTCTCACGATAATCGACCGCCGCATCGAACCCGAGCCGCTCGGTGACCAACCGGGCTTTCTGGGCCGAGCCGACAATGCCGATCACCCTGCAACCCCGCAGTCGCGCGATCTGGCCGGCCGCACTGCCGACGGCGCCGGCGGCGGCGCTCACTACGACTGTCTGTCCCGGTTGGATGCGCCCAATCTCGTGTAGTCCAACATAGGCGGTCTGGCCCGAGCCGCCGAGCACTCCGAGGGAGTAGCTGA
>Ga0105240_10015035_pt1 | contig 10538 bp, 9 predicted proteins | sample KBSC54metaG_FD_80426 | JGI IMG/M metagenome (GOLD analysis project Ga0105240, IMG submission 80426) | Corn rhizosphere microbial communities from Kellogg Biological Station, Michigan, USA - KBS C5-4 metaG | ecosystem: Host-associated > Plants > Roots > Rhizosphere > Soil | place: Michigan, USA...
CCTCGCGCCCCGCATTCCGCAGGCGGCCGCAAAAATCACCGCCGAGGAACAGGCGCTCATCGCGCTGTGCCGGTCGCCGGAGTTCTCGCTCGAAAAACTGCGCACCGCCGTAAAAAGAAAATCCTGATTTCTCATGTCGCGTTTCTCCATCCGTTATCCGTATCTCATCATCGTCATCTGCCTCGTCACCTGCGTGATCGGCGTGACGAGTCTTTTCAAAATGCCCGTGGATTTGTTTCCGCCGATCAAAATCCCCGTGGTCGTGGTTGCCACGTTTTTTTCCGGAATGCCGCCGGAGCAGATCGAAACGGACATCACCGGCCGGTTCGAGCGTTTCTTCACGCTGGCCAGCGGCGTGGATCATATCGAATCCCGTTCGCTGCCGGGCGTGAGCTTGATCAAAATTTATTTCCAGCCCGGCTTTAACGCCGATTCGGCGGTGACCAGCATCGCGAACCTGGCGATGGCTGACTTGCGAAAACTCCCGCCCGGCACGTTGCCGCCGGTGGTCATGAAATTCGACGCCTCCAGCCTGCCGGTCTGCCTGGTCACGTTGAAAGGCCAGGGCTTGAACGAAGCCCGGTTGCGCGACATCGGCCAATACGACGTGCGCAATCAAATCGCCAACGTCCCCGGCGCGTCCGTGCCGCAGCCGTTCGGCGGCCGCTATCGCCAAATCATGGTCTACGTGGACCCGCTGAAACTCGAAGCGCACCAATTGAGCGTGATGGACGTGGTGCGGACCGTCAACGAGGCGAACCTCATCCTCCCGGCCGGCGATGTGAAAATCGGGCCGTTTGATTACAACCTGTATGCGAACAGCCAGATCAACGCGATCGCCGACATCAATTCGTTGCCGCTGAAAACCGTCGGTAACGCTTCGGTGCTCGTGGCCGACGTCGGCAAGGCCCAGGACGCCTCGCAGATTCAATACAACATCGTTCGCGTGGACGGCCAGCCCTCGGTTTATCTCCCGGTGCTGAAACAAGGCGGCGATGCCAATACGATTTCGGTCGTGAACGGCATCAAAAACGGCGTCGCGCACCTGCTCGACGTGCCGAAGCAACTCGTGACCAAGGTGGTCTTTGACCAGTCCGTCTTCGTGCGCAGCGCGATTGAAAATCTCATTCACGAAGGCGCAATCGGCCTGTTGCTGACCGGGCTGATGATTTTGATTTTCCTCGGCAGCATGCGAGCGACGGCGGCGGTGTTCCTTTCCATTCCGTTATCCGCGCTGGCTGCGTTCATCGCGCTGTCGCTCGGGGGCAACACCATTAACGCCATGGTCCTCGGCGGGCTGGCGCTGGCGTTCTCGCGCCTGATCGACAACTCGGTCGTCGTGCTCGAAAACATTTTCCGCCATCTGGAACTCGGTGAAACGCCGGAAGTGGCGGCTGAACGCGGGGGGCGCGAAGTTGCCCTCCCGGTGCTCGCGGCCACGCTCACCACCGCCATCGTGTTTTTCCCGGTCACTTTCCTCTACGGCGTCAGCCGGTTCCTCTTCAGCGCGCTGGCCCTCGCGGTCATTCTTTCGTTGTTCGCCTCTTACATCGTCGCCTTGACGGTGGTGCCGTTGTTCTGCGCCAAATGGATCAAGGGCCATCACGGACAGGAAGACGCCGGCGCCGGGGAACATTCCAAATCGTGGGGCCACAAATTCAACGCGTGGTTTAATCGGAAATTCAACCTAATGCTCAAGGGGTATGAGGGCACGTTGAACAAAAGCTTGTTGCGGCCCGCCGCCACCGTGATTGGCATCCTGGGCGTGTTCGTTCTCAGCCTCGGGCTTTATCCACTCGTTGGCCGCGCCTATTTCCCGCGCACCGACCCCGGCCAGTTCGTCATCAACCTCAAGGCGCCGACCGGCACGCGGTTGGAAGTGACGGATAAACTCGTCGGACAGGTGGAGCAACTCGTCCGGGACATCGTGCCCGCCAAGGAATTGAAAATCCTGGTTTCAAACATCGGCGTGACCGCGGGATTTTCCTCCATCTACACCCCCAACTCCGGGCCCCACACCGCCTTTGTGCAGGTCGGCCTGGAGGATGGGCACAAGTTAAGCAGCTTCGAATACATGAACCTCGTCCGGACGCGGTTGCGGCGCGAACTCCCGCAGCTCGATGCGTATTTCCAAACCGGCGGTCTTGCGGATGCCGTTCTGAACCTTGGCATGCCCGCGCCGTTGGACATCCAGGTCAGCGGCAAGGATCTCGAAGCCGCGCATGAAACGGCGGTGGAGATCGCGCGGCAGGCGCGGGCCCTGCCTGGTGTCAGCGACGTGCTGGTGCCGCAGGACGTGGATTACCCGGCGCTCAAGCTCAACATTGATCGCGTCCGCGCCAGCGAATTGGGCCTGAGCGAAAAGGAAATCGTCGGCAACGTCATCACCGCGCTCACGTCCGACCAGATGATTGCACCGAGTTTCTGGGTGGACCCGAAAAGCGGGAACGATTACATGCTGACCGTCCAGTATCCCGAAGGTTTCATCAAAACTTTTGGCGATCTGTCTTCCGTGCCTCTGCGCGCGCCGCACGCGGATGCGGCGACGCGCCTCGACAACGTCAGCACCATCAAGCGAATCGAGTCGCCGACGGAAGTGGATCACTACCAGTTGCGCCGCGTCATAGATGTCTACGTGTCCCCCTCGCATGAGGACGTCGGCAAGGTTTTGGCCGGCGTTCAAAAGATCATTCAGAACACCAGGATGCCGGAAAACGTGCGGGTCGAAATCCGCGGCTCGGCGCATGCGATGGAAGTATCCTTCCGCGCCTTCGGTTTGGGCCTGATTCTCTCGACGCTGCTGGTCTATTTGATTCTCGTCGCCCAGTTCCAATCGTTTCTCGATCCGCTCCTGATTTTGCTGGCGGTGCCCACCGGGCTCACGGGCGTGCTGATCATTTTGTTCCTCACCGGCACAACTTTGAACGTCATGTCGCTCATGGGCGTGGTGATGATGGTCGGCATTGTGGTCTCCAACAGCATCCTGATCGTGGAATTCACCAATCGCCTCCGCGCCGAGGGTCGCTCCCTGCGCGACGCCGTCGTGATGGCCTGTCGCGTCCGCTTGCGTCCGGTGCTGATGACCTCGCTCGCCACGCTCATCGGCCTGATTCCCATGGCGCTGGCGCTCGGCGCCGGCAGCGAAGCTTACGCGCCGCTCGCGCGCGCGATTATCGGCGGCCTGGCGGTCTCCGTGGTGCTGACGGTATTCATCGTGCCGTGCGCTTATTACATTGTTTATCGCTGGAAAGAGGAGCAGGCGAAAAACCTGGCCGCGGCCTCCGGCAACATCTCCCCGGTATCCTGAATTTCATGAAGAAAACATTCCTAACGTACGTGGCCTGCGTGCTGACGGCGGGCTCTGCCCTCGCCGCCGGGACCAACGACGCCCCCACGTTGACGCTCGTGCAGGCGCACGCGCTGGCGCTGAAAAATCATCCGCAGATCGCCGCGGCAAATTATCGTGTGCTGGCGGCGCAGGAAGTCGTCCGGGAATCGCGCGCTGAATTCTTCCCGCAGGCGAATCTCTTTGGCTCGGCGGTGGGCGCTGATTCCGCCGACACGCGCATTGAAGCCGGCGGATTGAACAACCCCAGCATAATGGATCGCGCTGCCGGCGGAGTGGGTGTGAGCCAGCTCATCACGGATTTCGGCCGCACCGCCAATCTCACGGCCAGCTCGAAATTGCGGGCGCAGGCCGAAAGCCAAAACGCCAACACCACTCGCGAACAGGTTTTGCTCAGCGTGGATGTGGATTATTTCAGCGCGTTGGAAGCGCAGGCGGTCATGAATGTCGCCCGCCAAACCCTCGACACGCGCCAATTGCTTGTCGACCAGGTAGTGGTGCTCGCCTCCAATAAACTGAAATCCGATCTCGACGTCAGCTTCGCCCGGGTGGCGCTCGAAGAAGGCCGGTTGCTCCTGCAAAAAGCGCAGAACAACCTCGACGGTTCCCTCGCGTCGCTCTCGACCGCCTTGGGATTTCGTGAATTTCATCGCTTCAACCTGGTCGAGCAGAGGTCCTCGCCGGCAATCGATACCAACGACGTTTCCACCCTCATTAACTCGGCGTTGCAGAACCGGCCCGAGATCCTGGCATTGACGGATGAGCGGGACGCGGCGAGCCGATTTGCGCGTGCGCAACGGGATGCGCGATTGCCCACGGTTTCCGCCGTGGGCGCCGCGGGCGCGTCGCCGGTGCATGACGACCGTTTGCCCGACGATTACGCGGCGGCGGGCGTCCAGGTAAGCGTGCCGCTATTTGCCGGCGGATTCTATCTCGCCCGCCAGCACGAAGCCGAGCTGCGCGCCCGCGGCGATGCCGAACTGCTGCGCGCTTTGGAAGACAACGTGATTCGGGACGTCCGCATCGCCTGGCTGAACTTGAATGACGCCCGCGAACGCCTGAAGACCACGGATCAACTCGTGAATCACGCGCAAGAGGCCTTTGACCTGGCACAGGCGCGTTACCAGGCCGGCAGCAGTTCGATCGTGGAATTGAGCCAGGCGCAACTTGAATTGACCTCGGCGCAAATCGCTCAGACCAGCGCCCGCTACGATGTGCTGATTCAGGAAGCCGATGTGAATTACCAAATAGGCGGATTATTCGCTGCTCAACAATCCGGGAATCCGTCCCACAAACGACCCAATCAATCCTGAATAGCCTCGAATCCTTGATTTTTTCTTGGTTGTCGCACTCGCTGTCTCTTCTGGAAAAATGCGGAATGGGGCAGGCGACCTTTGAAATTTAAGGAATGATGGCCGATTTTGCCGCGGCTATTCCCCAATAATTTTCACGAGCACACGCTTGCGGCGGCGTCCGTCAAATTCGCCATAGAAAATTTGCTCCCAGGGTCCCAAATCCAGTTTTCCCTTTGTGATCGCCACCACGACCTCGCGGCCCATGATTTGGCGTTTCATGTGCGCGTCGGCGTTGTCCTCGCCCGTGCGATTGTGCTGATACTGCGAAGTCGGCTCATGCGGCGCGAGTTTTTCCAGCCACACATCATAATCGTGAAGCAATCCGTCCTCGGCGTCGTTGATGTAAACGCTGGCGGTGATGTGCATGGCGTTCACCAGGCATAAACCTTCCTGCACGCCACTTTTGCGAACTAGCTTTTCCACGGTGTCGGTGATGTTCAGGTAATCGCGCCGATGCGGCGTTTCGAACCAGAGATGTTCGGTTAGAGATTTCATTGATTGTTGATCGCCCGCGGCATCCGCATCCGGGCGTTCCAGGGGAATTTAGCCCGGAACGACGCCAAGTGAACGGGAAATCTTCCCGCCGAGCCCTCGGCCGCAGTGCGCAAAATATGCGCGCGGCTTTCCAGAGTTTCGAGCAGGAATTGCGCGGCTGGACTCCAGAACCCAACAAATACACGCTTTCCGCTCTTGGCATGTTCTTTGCATGGAGTCTATTACGCGCGGGCACATTTAGCGTGTGGCCGCTAAAAACCAAATAGAAAAACGATAGAAAGTACACAGTATGAATAAATTGATAGCGATGTTGGCCGTGGCCGCCGCTCTGTGTCTGAGCGCGGGCAATCTCTCAGCGCAACAGGATAATGGCGGTGGCGGCCGGCGCGGGCGCGGAAACTTTGATCCGGCCCAGTTTCAACAACGGATGATGGATAACATCAAGGACCGATTGGGCTTTACCAACGATACCGACTGGAGCGCCGTGCAGCCGTTGGTGCAAAAGGTGTTCGACGCCCGGCGTGACTCGATGGCCGGTTTTGGCCGGATGTTTGGCCGTCGTGGTGGCCGTCCCGGTGGCGGCGGTCAGGACAGTCAGGCGGGCGCGAGCAATACCGAAGCCGATGCGCTCCAACAGGCGATCGATTCCAATGCCCCGGCGTCGCAGATAAAAACGTTGCTCGAGAAATATCGCACCTCGGAGAAGGCCAAGGAAGCCAAACTCGAACAGGCCCAGGCCGATCTCCAGAAAGTGCTGTCGCAGAAACAGGAAGCCGAAGCCGTGTTGCTCGGTTTGCTCAAGTAAAGCTAACCGTTACCAAGAAGCTGGCGTCTGGATTGGTTTAATATGAGCGAAATAGCCGCAATGGATTCGTCCTCGAAACAGTTGCTGGACCGCATGATCGCGGCCCGGCAATTGTCCTCGATTGACGCGGGGTCGCTGGCGCGCGTGAAGCCGCCGGTCCAAACCGAGGAAGAAGTCCTGCGCTGGCTGGCCGCCGAATACGGCCTCGCTTATACCACGCTGGAAGATCTCGAACCGGATCGCCAGCTTCTCTCCCTGTTTCCCGCGCGCATCTTGCTGAAGGAGGAATTGCTTCCTCTCAAACGCGCGAACGGCGCGGTCGAAGTCGCCACCAGCCGCCTTTTCGCCACGCAAGGGCTGGATGCCTTGAAGACCCTGACCGGCCTGAATCTCAAGCCCATCCTGGCCTCGAGCGAGGCGATCCAGCGCGAAATGAAAAAGCGCCTCGGCGTGGGCGCGGACACCATCGGCACTCTCGGCGAGGAAAAAGGCTTCGAAGTCGTGGACGAAAATCCCGACGAAGACACGAACCTCGACGGCGTCGAAGACGAGGCCTCGATCATCCGCTTCGTCAACCAGGTGCTCAAGGACGCGATCGAATTGCGCGCCTCGGACATTCACCTCGAGCCGTTCGAAGATGAATTTCGCATTCGCTACCGCATTGACGGCGTATTGCAGGACGTCCCCGTGCCGCCGCAACTCAAACAATTTCAACCCGCCATCGTCTCGCGCGTCAAAATCCTGAGCCATTTGAACATCGCGGAAAAACGCCTGCCGCAGGATGGCCGTATTAAAATCCGCATCGAGGACAGCGAAGTGGATATTCGCGTGTCGGTGATCCCGATGCTGCACGGCGAAGCGGTGGTGATGCGTTTGCTGCGGCAAAACTCGAAGTTGCGCGGCTTGCCCGACATCGGCATGGACAAGCGCGAGCTGGACTGCTTCCGCCGCGTGCTCCAGATGCCGCATGGAATTATTCTCGTGACCGGCCCCACCGGCAGCGGCAAAACATCCACGCTTTACACCGCGTTGAACGAAATCAACGATTCCGTCCGCAAGATCATCACCATCGAGGATCCGGTGGAATACCAGCTCAAAGGCGTCAATCAAATCCAGGTTTCGGAAAAGGCCGGGCTGACCTTCGCGCGCGGATTGCGCTCGATTTTGCGCCACGATCCCGATGTCGTGCTCATCGGGGAAATTCGTGATCAGGAGACCGCCCAGATCGCGGTGCAGGCCTCGCTGACCGGGCATTTGGTTTTTTCCACGCTGCACACGAACGACGCGCCCGGCGCCGTCACGCGGCTGGTGGACATGGGCGTGGAGCCTTACCTGGTGGCCTCCTCGCTGGAAGCCGTGCTCGCCCAGCGCCTGGTGCGCGTGCTTTGCAAACATTGCAAGGAGCCGGATAATTCCCCGACCGCGCAGGCGCTCAAAGCGCAGATTGGCATTCCCGCCAACGCCGTTATTTACCGTTCGATTGGCTGCCGCGAATGTCGCAACACCGGTTTTTACGGCCGGCACGCCATTTTTGAATGGATGGATTCGGACAACGAAATCCGCCAGTTGGTTTTGAAAAATGCCTCGTCCGACCAGATTCGCGACGCCGCCCGCCGGCAGGGAATGAAAACCCTGGCCGAAGACGGCTGGCGCCTGGTCCGCCTGGGCATGACCACCGTTGAGGAAGTTTTAAGTGTCACGACCGCCAAGGAGGTGGCTCGCACGACTAAAAATGAAACGATGGATGGCGTCACACCCGCCTCCATCGCCTTGGGAACAAAAGAATGAAAACACGTTTTATCAGCAGGATTCAGTCGCCGGATGCCAGTGAAGGCACGCTGAACAATTCGAATTATTCCACGGAACGCTCGCCCACCACGGCCCTGCTCTTTGAAGCGAAACGGACCGTTGCCCTTCCGCTGGTCCGGCTCGAGGTGGACCAATCGTCTCTGAAAATTTTCTCCGAGACCCGGTGCGTGGCGGCATGTTCCGTTCAGGAGCACTGATGCCCACCTTTCAATATAGAGCCCTGCAACCCGACGGAACGATTGCCGAAGGCCAGCTCGAGGCCGCCGGCCGGCCCGATGCTTTTCGCCAGATGGAAGGCCGCGGCCTGCGCCCGGTGAGCCTGGCCGAGACGGCCGCCAAGAACGGCGCGGCGAAAAGCGGCAACGCGCCGGCAGCCGATTTCTCCTTCAAATTCAAATCGCAGAAAGTTTCCGCCCGCGAACTGGAGAATTTCACCCGGCTGCTCTCGAGCCTGCTGGCCGCCGGCGTGCCGTTAAGCCGCGCGCTCGTCATTCTCTGCAAGGAAGCTTCCAACCCCGCCTCCAAAACGAAGTGGAAGGAAGTCCACGACCTGGTCATTGACGGCATGTCGCTGGCCGATGCCATGGCCAAATCGCCGGAGACGTTCCCGCGCGTTTACACCGCCATGGTGGAAGCGGGCGAAGCCGGCGGCTTTCTCGACGTGGTGCTGGCGCAAATCGCCGAGTTCCAGGCGCGCGAAAAGGATCTGAAAGCGAAGGTCATGACCGCGATGCTCTATCCCTGCATCCTGTTCGTGCTGGCCATTGTCGTGCTAATCGTGCTGCTGACATTTTTCATCCCGAAATTTCAAAACGTGTTCAACAGCATCCATGGCTCGCTGCCGCTGATCACGCAGGTGATTATCGGCGCCAGCCACGCGATTCGTTCCTACGGGATCTTCGTCGCCGCGGGCGCGCTCGCCGTCGGGGTGCTGGTCCGGAACTGGTTCACCTCCGAAAAAGGCCGGCGCGTCTGGGAAAGTTTCCTCTTGCGCGCGCCCATCGTCGGCCCGCTCACCGCGCAATTCGCCATGGCGCGCTTTTGCCGGATGCTGGGCACGCTGCTTGGCGCGGGTGTGCCGCTGATTCATGGATTGAATGTCGCCCGCAAGTCCATCGGCAACCAGATCCTCGTGGACGCCGTCGGCCATTCCATTGAAGGCGTGCAGCAGGGCAGCCGGCTGGGCCAGAGTTTGGCGGATTGCAAGGAGCTGTTCCCGGGCTCGGTCCTGGAAATGATTTCGGTGGCGGAAGAAAGCGGCCGGCTGGACTCCGAATTGGTCCGCATCGCCAACGTCACGGAAGTGGACCTGGATCGCCACCTCAAAACCGCCGTCGCCTTCGCCGAACCGATGATGCTCTTTTTCATCGCCGGATTCATCGGCATTATTTTCATCGGCATGTTGTTGCCGGTGCTCACCATGAGCCAAAACATCAAATGAGTTCTGAACCATGAAAATCAACCACCACCTGAACCCCGGTCAAAATAAAAAACGCAAACGCGGATTCACCCTCGTCGAAATGCTGCTGGTCGTCACCATCATCGGCATTCTCGCGGCGCTCGTCATCCCGAGAATCGCCGGGTCCAGCGATACCGCCCGCAAAACGGCCGCCACCGCCGACATCAAAGGCGGCATCAAAACCGCCCTCGACCGTTTCGAAGTCGATAACGGCTATTATCCCAAAAGCCTTTCGGACCTCATCCAGCGCCCCAATGACTCCAAGAACTGGAACGGCCCGTATCTTGACGAGATTCCCAAAGACCCCTGGCAGCAGGCTTATGTTTATGTCTGCCCCGGCCGCAACAACACCAGCAGTTACGATCTGTATTCGATCGGCCCGGATGGCCAGGACGGCACCGCCGATGACATCGGCAACTGGACGAAATGAAATGGCGCTCACCACGCGGTGATGACGCGCTCCGCCCTGGTGGCGCGTTATTCGCAATGACGCATGTCAAACGTCGAATGGCCAATCCATGCCATTCGGCGCGCCGCATTCGTTATTCCTCGCGTGGTTTCACGCTGGTCGAGATGATCCTGGTCATGGCGCTGCTGGTGATTGCTGTTTCGTTCGTGGCTCCGCGGCTGGGAGGGTTTTTCCGCGGTCGCACCTTGAAATCCGAGGCGCGCCAGATCGTTTCCCTCATGCACGAAGGCCAGAGCCGCGCCGTTTCAGCCGGGGTGCCGATGGTCTTATGGTTCGACACCAAGGAACAAAAGTACGGCCTCGAGGAAGAACCCGGTTATGCCGACAAAGACCCGGACGCGGTGGAATTCAAACTCAATGAGAACCTCCAACTGGAGATTCCCGAGAGTGATCCGGGGATGACCACGCCCGGCGATCAACCGACCGATCCCGCCCGCGCGGGTCTGCCGCAGATCAATTTTCTTCCCGATGGCACCATCGCTGAAACCAGTCCGCAGACGGTTAAAATCGTGGACCACGACAGCGACTCGACCGTTTCACTGACGCAAACGCGCGACCGCAGCCAGTATGAAATTGCGACCACGACAAATGAGTGACGCCCGCCCGCGGGGTGCGGCATCATTTGCAATGACGAATGACGAACCGCGAATGGCCGATCCACGCCATTCGTCATTCGTCATTCGTCATTCCAAGCGCTCTGCCGCCTTCACCCTCGCCGAAGTCCTCGCCGCGATGATGTTCATGGCCATCGTCGTCCCGGTTGTGGTCGAGTGCCTTCATGTGGCCAGCCAGGCGGGCGA
>Ga0105240_10015036_pt1 | contig 10537 bp, 10 predicted proteins | sample KBSC54metaG_FD_80426 | JGI IMG/M metagenome (GOLD analysis project Ga0105240, IMG submission 80426) | Corn rhizosphere microbial communities from Kellogg Biological Station, Michigan, USA - KBS C5-4 metaG | ecosystem: Host-associated > Plants > Roots > Rhizosphere > Soil | place: Michigan, USA...
GCCGAACATCACCAGCGTCGGAATTTTCGCCAGCGTTGCGATCTGCGCGGGCATCAGCTCCGGACACGGCATCTCGATCGAAATGAGTCCCTTAATCCGGCTGGGATCGATCAGTGCGGCCTGCTCGGGGAAGAAACCCGATTCGGAATGCCCCATGAGCACGGCCCCGTTGAGCTTCACCGCGAGCGCAGCCATATTCTTCCAAGTCGGGTTCGGATTCGGAAGCGTGGAGTTGAGGTCCGGGATCATCTGCTTGTACAGCTCGTCCACGGCCTCGATGGGGAATTGCCCGTCGGCGAAAGGTTCGCCGAATTTCGGACCGAAGCGGAACACCGACCACGCGGTCTGATGTGTCGCGGCGAGCACGTTGGGGAGCTGGCTGGGCGGAATCGTGCCCGCCTTCACCGCATTGATGCTCGAAGGATCGAAACCCGATCGCGCGCGCGAAACCTGATCCGCCATGTACACCGGCCGGTCCTTACGAACGAAATATTCATTCCAGCCCATGCGGCCGTCCGGAGTCGTCTCCCAGGTTTTGCTGCTCAAGCAGCATCCATGAACCATCACTACGGGTACGTGCCGGTCTCCGTTGGGGGGAATCTGGAACTGCACGTACATCTGGTTGATAGTGATTTCTCCCTGTGAACTAAAAGAGCCCCCGCGGCCCGGCGCTGCCGCCATGGTCTTCGATTCGCCGCCCACGAAAAAACTCCCCTGGCTGGCCAAGGTCAACGGCTTCTTACTCTCGTCGTGAGATTTGTTTTGGGCCGAGGCGGCCGCGACAAGCGTCAATAGGCATACGCAGACTCTCATTTGACCAACCCCTTCCATTCCTCGACTTTGATTCGCGCCACCACGCCGCTTGGACCAAATATCAGCGCCTCGCCATCCGCGAGATTCGCAGTCGCCTGCGGAAACGCGCGCGACATATTGGGCATGTGGGTCACCAGCAGGGTGTTGGTCCCTTTCGGGAGCTCTTTCACCTTTTTTTGTAGCCAGGTTGCCTGCGCTTCGGTCCCTCCCTGCATGCTTTGGCCGTTGTCGCCCAATTCAGGAACAGCCTGTGGAGTCCCAAACTGCCCATAGCGGACGGTCTCAAGAGCACGATACGTAGGACTCGAGAACACGCTCCCAATTGGAATTTTCAGATCGCGCAAAGCTTTGCCCATGGCTGTCGCGGTGGCTCGACCTTCCTGATCCAACTGGCGCTCGGGTTTGAGATTGTCGGGATTGGCCGCACTCTTATCGGGAACCTCCCGAGGCGAGCTGGTATGGCGCATCACGATGACATAGCCGCCCTGCCGCAGCGCTTTCACTAATGCATCGCCTTGCATTTGTTGCGCTTGGGCCGATACGGCTAATAAAACGAGAAAGATAGCCCGGATCACACAGCCATTGTAATGCTGCGCGCGACTAATGAATAGTCTGCCTGGCTCTCATCGCGAACGGTGCGATTTCAATATCGAACTGGTCCCCGCCCGTGTGCTGCATCTGATACGTGCCGCGCATCATCCCCGTGGGCGTCCGCAGAGGGCACCATGAGGAGTATTTGAAGGATTCGCCCGGCGCCAGGACCGGCTGCTCGCCTACCACGCCCGGACCCCTGACTTCCTCAACGTGATCCAGGGCATCGGTAATAATCCAGTGCCGGCTGACCAGTTGAACCGTCTCAGTGCCCTGATTGGTGATGCGAACCGTGTATTGAAAAATCCACTCGTGGCCCAGCGGCCGCGAGTTCTCGGGCGCGTATCTGCAAAGAACCTCGACCTTGATGCCGTTCGTGACGGCCTCCGACATAGGCGCGATTTCCGAGTGCAGATCCTTCATATTCTTATGCTTGCACAGGGGAACAACTTGTGCGACTGCGGGCGCACTATGCAGCCGATCCCGGACCCGTACGCGTGTCCAGTGTCACCGTCGGCGGCGCGGCCGGCGGGACCGGCCGCAGCGTGCCCAGCATCACTCGTCGTACGCGAAGCGTGGGCGCGGAGCCGTAGCGATTCGCGAATACTTGTGTGAATTCGGCGCCCAGAAAGAAAACCAGTGTCGAGTAGTACACCCAAAACAAGCACACTGCCAGCGACCCCGCCGCCCCATAGGTTGAGGCCAGGCTGGTTTTTCCCAGGTACATTCCAACCAGTAATTTGCCGGTGTTAAAAAGCAGCGAAGTGATGAGCCCGCCCAGTGCGACGTCGCGCCATTCCAGGTCGATATCGGGCACGACTTTGTAGATCAGCGCAAAGAGTCCCGCGGTTACGATAAAAAACGCCAGGCTGCTGGCAGTTTGCGCCAGCCAGCCCGGCATGCTGATGTGGACCGCGAGCGCTGCCCCCACGGCCGTCAGTGCGGCGTGAATCACCAGCGAGACCAGCAGCAGAAAGCCGACTCCCAGGACCAGGGCAAAAGAAAAGAAGCGCTCGCGCACAAAGGTCAGAATACTTTTCAAGCCCTGAAGCTCGACGACAGGAACTTCCCAGATGGTATTCAGCGCGTCGCGCAATTCCGCAACCACCGTGGTTGCCGTGAATACCAGCAAGCCCACACTGAGCACCGCCGCCAATGAGCCCGTAATCGGTTTACGCGCTTCTTCGATCACCTGTTGTATGGCCACCGCGGAATCGTGTCCTACCAGCCCTTGGATCTGCCACACGATTTGACCCTGCGCGGCTTGTCGCCCGAAGAAAAATCCGGCCACCGCGATCACCACCACTAGTAGCGGCGCCAGGGAGAGTGCGGTGTAGAACGCCAGCGCAGCGCTCATACGAGGGGCTTTGTGCTTGTACCACTCCTCATACGTATCCGCGAGCAGAATGCGCAGATCCGCCAGGCACAAACAGCGCAAGGGCTTGCGATAGCGGCGAACGGTGCCGGCAGCAGTCGACCCTTCCGTACCGCCTGGTTCCCAGACGATCGGTGCATCCACTTTCATCCAATCCAGTAGATGCCTACCGGCGCCGTACTGTTACCAGAGGCTAGGCGTGTTTCTTTGCAACCCCGACTTGCGGAACTTCGATTCCCAGAGCAGTTGCCAGCGCGATTTGATGATCCTGCTCATCGATCAGGATCTTGCGGATCTGTTCGCCCAGGGCAAACTCGCCCAGCGCTTCGCATTGACCCACGCGCTCGCGATAATTCCGAATGGTCTCGTTTTCGTTGTCGAGATCGAATCGAAGCATTTCTTCAGCCTTTTCCGAAGTCCTGACCGGCTTCGGAGTCACGACCGGCATTCCGCCCAGATAGTCCACCTGGTTCGAGATGATCAGCGCATGCGCCAGTTCCTGCTGCGCATGGACTTCCAGTTCGGCGGCGATATTCATGTACTGCGCGCCTTTGAGCACCTGCGAATAGACCACGTAACTGATAATGGCCTGGTATTCCCGGCTCAGGTCCTCGTTGAGAGCCTTAATGAGTTCTTCACGAGTGATGTTGGTCTTGCTTTCGGTATTCGGCATGAGTGATGTCTCCGTGTATTATTTTCGCGTAAGTCCTTGCTGTTTCCAAAGCTGTCGGATGCTCTCAATTCTTGAGCCCGAGCCTTTGCCCGGACGCCCGAAGGAGTGGATATGGATCGATCGGCGTTCCGCCCCACCACTTTTTATCTTTCCCGATTTCGGTGATCCCGAAATGCAGATGCGGCATATTGGGCGGAGCATTGCCGGTAGTTCCGACATACCCGATCACGTCGCCTCTCCGAACGTGCATCCCTTCGGTGAGATGCGCTTCATACGAATCCAGATGCGCGTAGTAGTAGCAATAGCGCCCCGGCGGATCGAACTGGTAGATCGTGTGCCCGCCCGGCACGCTCAGAAACAGCTTTACGATGGTTCCGTCCTCCACGGCCAGCACCGGCGTCCCACGCGGCGCGATGATGTCGGTGGCTTCGTGCCTGCGCTCCCCGCCTCGCGATTCATTAAAGGTATCCCTCATATCCGACAACTTCATGTGCGCCACAGGCATCCCCAGCGTCCGGCTTTCTATCGGCGTTTGAAAAAAAGCGACCAGTGCGGCCGCCGTGCCGCATAATGCCACGATGATCGCCGACGGCCGCATCGGTTATTCCGTGAGGCTTACCGGAGTTCCTTTTCCAACCATGCCGGCAAGCTCCATCGCGTCCCAATTCGTCAGGCGGATGCAGCCGTGCGATTCAGCGTGGCCGATGAGACCAGGCGATGGCGTCCCGTGAATCCCGTAATGCTCTTTGGAAAGGTCGATCCACACTACGCCCACGGGATTGTTGGGACCGGCCGCGATGGTCGCTTTGGTGTCCTTGGGATTAGCGTCCCAAAAGAGTTCGGGATTGTAGTTAAACTTGGGATTCTTAAAGACGCCGGTGACCTGCCAGTCACCGATCGGCAGGGGATCGTGCTCGCTTCCGGTTGTGGAGGGATACTGAGCGATGACTCTTCCCATGTCATCCAGTGCTGTTACCGTCGATTCGGATTTGGATACGATTACCCGAGCCGCTTTCCCCTCGCTTTGCGTACGAACGTTCGGGACGAAGATCTTCCGGCCTGCGACCTTAAAAGTCGATCCGGGATTTAATTGCTGCAGCAAAGCCGGGCTGATGTGAAATTTCTCAGCGATTCCTTCCAGCGGCGAGGTGTAGCCCAGGTGGGTCAGTTTTACCTTACGCATCATGTCAGCCGGGATCGGGACAAACGGGCCCTTCACGTCGTCCGCGGCGATTGTATATTCGATGAGCGCGGGCACGTTGTCCATATTCAGAGCCTTCCAGACGTCGCCGTCGACGGAAGTCCCCGGCGGCAATCCTCGAGCCGCGCGGAAGCCCGCTACGGCATGAAGAGCATTGGCTCTCATCCGGCCATCGATTTCCCCCACCGAGAAATGGGCGCGATCCAGAAGGATCTGTGCCCGCAGCACCGCCGCGCCGCGTGCCTTGTCGTCCAGGTTAGGCATGGTCGCCGGATTGTTCACGGCATCGCGATCGAAGGTCACCCGAGCGATAGCTTTGGTTCGCCGGACAGCGCCCGTGGTGAGTAAAACTAAGCCGAAGACGAGCGCTAGGCAGGTAAGATAGCGAAGCATAAGCTCCTATCCTTAAGAGTCGCCTCTAAGCGAACCGTTTCCCGCTGATTTGCCACAATGAGCGCGTCGAGTCGTGAGGTTTATTTCTTAGCCGCCGGGAACGCGGCGTCGGCAGCCGAGCTGATCAGCCGCTCCAGTGCGAAGTTGGGATACTTGCGGACCATTTTCGAGTGAAACTCTGCCGCGGTTTTGGAAGCATCCAGCGCCTCGTTGTAATCCTGAATGTAGGTTTTCATGGCGCCGATGGTGGACGCGTCGTTCCTCGCGCCGGCCCGCTCATGACCGGGGATCACGGTCACCGGTTTCAGCTCCGCGATTTGATCCAGAGTCTTGATCCACTCCTGGGGCATCTTGGGCGGCGTGAAATGCGACCCACTAAACACGATGTCCCCCGCAATCACCGCCCGCAAGGAAGGGATCCAGATATAGGAGTTGTTCGGCCCGTCGCCGGTAACGCCTCCGACGATTTGCAGCGTCTCGCCCTCTAGCGTAAGCGTGTTGCCCTGCAACTCGTCCGGCAGGATGGGACCCGAGGTCGGGAGATTAAATCCAAATTCAGGAGTCCAGTTCTTAAGACGCCCTTCCCAGCCGTTGCGGATGCCGGCTACGGTCGCCGGAAGCGCCACGAACTTGGCTTTGGGAAAAGCCTGCTTAAGCGCGGCCATGCCGAAATAGTGATCCGGATGCGGGTGCGTGATGTAGACGGTAGTCAGGTTCCTCTTGCTCTCCAGGACCATCGCTGCCACGCGATACGCTTCGCTCATGACGAACTGGGTATCCACCAGAATGGCGTCTTTATCGCCATAGATGAGCGTGGAATTGACCGAGAATCCGTTAGGCCCGGAGGTGAAGACCCTCAGGTGCAGTTTGGATTGCGCGGATAGTGTGGGAACAAGCGCCGACCACGTAAGTAACAGCGCCAGCAGGATCCGGAGTGTCACCGTCCTAGTGTACTCTCAGTGGGCGCTGAGCGAGACCTTGCTGGCGTAACCGAACTTCGAGCCGTCGCGGGCGGGATAGGCCGTAACTACCACGTGATCGCCGCGCCGGAATGTATCGAGCTTCCAGCCGTTCAGCAAAAGCAGGTTGGGGCTGCCCATTTCAAATTCCCAGCCCGCGTCGGGCCCCTGGATAAACAGATGAACGTGCGGGTTGTCCCAGGTGATCTTAGTGACGGTACCTTTGAGCATGATGGATTGCTTGGTATCGTACTTCGCCGCCAGGGAATGATGTGCCAGGAGAGGCGCCACCAGCAGCAGACTTACGCTTGCAATCAGCAGAAGCTTGGTTCTCATGGAGTGGCCTCCCCATCTCTAATCACCTATACCGAAGCGCGATCCGGCAGTCAAGGCGCTCGGGCCCGCCTAATCCGGGATGTGATTCAACCTGAGCTGCACGGACGCCGCGGAGCCTGCATCCACGCGCACACTGGTCGCCTTGCTCATCAGGCCGCGCAGGCGAACCGCATCCGCAATGGCGGGCAGATCCAGCCGGTCCAGCGCGATTGCGTAGTACGCTCCCGGCGCAACTCCGTCTATTTCGAAGGTCCTTCCGCTCCCACTTTGAACCGAATAGCCGGCTCCGGAAAAGCTTTCCGGAAACAGTAAGATTGTGCCGGCATCCGCATCCTCGATGATTCCCCGAAGCGTTCCGGCGGGCTTAAGTACAATCTTCAGCGGCATCGGTATAGACGTCAGCTCGACGCGCTGACCCATCACATTGGTGGTGCCGAGAAATATCGACTCGGTGTAGTAGTTTCCAGCAGCGACATCGGCGCGGATTTCGTAGGTTCCCGGAATTACGTCATTCAACTGCAGCACTCTGCCTGAATCAACCTTGACGATTCGTGCGCCAGGACCGGTTTCCGAAAATAAGCTCACAGACACAGACACCCCTGGAGCAGCGGGAGAGCCATCGCTCAAGACGATAGACGTAGGAAGTGAAAGATTGAAGGGTGTCGCGAACTGGATCTTTAGCTCCTCCGGATCGTCGCGTTCCACTCTGAAGACGGCGCTGCCTGATCTCAGAATGTTTCGATGCTGAATCTCATCGCGTATCCAATCCGAACGCGCTTGAATCATCCACTCGCCCACACGCACTGCGGGGAACTCGAATCTTCCATCTGCGGCCGTCACCACCTGCTCCTCGGGTTGTCCCCCGCCGAGACTATTGCGGACGGAAAGGGTGACCCCGCCGGTGCCGGCCACGTGAAAAGTCATGCCCATGCCGCCAGCAGGAGTCCTGGGTTGAAGAGCGACAGTGGCTTTGGCGGCCGGTTTGCCGTCAGGATCTAACACGACGCCGTGCACGCGATGGACCTCGGCCGACTGCAATCGGATTTCATATCCGGTCAGTTCGGCTCCTGGACGAACCATAATCGTTTCCGCCAGGCTCCCTTCCACTACCGACGGATAGTACGTCGGGACAGGTTCAGTCCGGATTTCATCCTTGCCAGACAGATGCCCGGTCACTTTCGGCCGAGCCAGCAGCGTGTACGAGCCGGGCAGCACATTCTCGAAAACAAAAACGCCTTCTGCATTGGTGTTCGCAGTTCGTCCGCGTCCCAGTTCGACGACGGATGTGGCCGGGTTCCCGTCCGCGCCGATGACACGGCCGTGGAGCACGGCCGGCGGAATCAGCTCGAACCGCAGATGCACCGGCTCGCCGCCGACGACTATGGGACGCCTGGGGCGACTGTCTCCGGGGAGCACCAATACTTCCTGTGTGGGATCAGAGTATCCGCTCTTCTCCATGCGAGAAATATAGTCGCCCGGCGTCAGTCCAGAGAAATGGAAAATTCCCGCCTCGTTCGTGACGACTTTGGAACTGTTGGTATCGCTGCTCCAAAGCCACACCGTAACGCCTTCGATACCCGCTCCCGTGACTTTGTTCACCACAACGCCATCGACCGTCGCGGTTCCCTGCGCAGCCGCCAGGGCGGCCAGCACGCTGATGCCGATAAGGACCGCGAGTCTCACTTACCTGGTTTGAGCGTGAGCTTCTGAACGCGCCAGTTCAAAATCTCGGCGACATACAACTCGTTTTCAGAGGGGCAGGCCATTTCGTGGATCCAGCCGAATTCCTTGGGCTGGCGACCCGATCTGCCGAGCCACCCCAACACTTTGCCGTCCAGCGATAGCTTGTACACGCGGCCGGGGTAGGCGTCTGAACTATAGAGGTATTGCGTTCCAGGCCCGGGCGTGATGCAGATAGCCCAGGGCGCCCCGGCGGTGGCAACGTCTTGAGGCGTGGGAGCATTGCTGAACCAGGATTTGGCATTGGGCGCGACCGGCACGTCGATGGTGATGATCTTCTTGAAATTGCCGTCGTGATCGTACACTTGAATGCGGCGATTGCCGCGGTCGGCCACATAGATGTTGCCTTGGGCATCCGCAGCGATGCTGTGCGGAGTATTGAACTCGCCCGGAGCCGGCATGGCGCGGTTCATAACCGGACCGCCCCAGGATTTAACCCAGTCGCCATTCTTGTCGAGCTTGGCAACGCGGGAGTTGATATAGCCATCGCTGATAAAGATGTTGCCTTCGGGATCCCAGGTGACGTCGGTGGGCTGGCGGAATCTGCCATCCTGCGCGGGGCGGGGTGGATTGGGATGTTCCAACGGATGCGCGTTTTCGTCAGAGGCTTCACTCTTGCGGCCGAACACCATCATGACTCGTCCTTGAGGACTGAACTTCACGATCATGTCCGAGCCTTTGTCTACAGCCCAAAGATTGTCCTGCCGGTCGACCCTCACGGTGTGCGCGAAGGACCAGGCGTACAGGTTCTTCCCGATTTCGCGCAGGAATTTTCCGTTACGGTCGAATAAGAGCACCTGGGAGGCGGTGGCTCCGTACGCGGGACCGGTGGTGTTGCCGCGCGAGAACACGTATACCTGTCCCTGGGAATTTACCGCGACGCCGGCGGTTTCGCCGAAGTGCAGGTCGTCGGGCAATTTGAAAAAGTCGGGATTCGAATCGAAGGTAATTTCGGGCACGGCCTGTTGTGCGAATCCGGCGGCCGCCAGCAGGCAAAACAGGGCAAACATGGCAGTTTTCATGAAGCAAATTGTAGCGCGATATAGTGGAAAACAGAATGGGTCTGTTGCGGTGGGTCGTGATCGTTGGCGTAGGGGTCGTTTTCCCGGTCTGGGCTCAAACGCCGACCTGCACAGTCCCGGCCTGGAGCGCCTGCGATCTGGCTTTCGACCTGGAGCCCGGTGAGAATCCCGCCGCGGTCCAATTGCATGGCGAATTCCGGTCCGCCAAGCGCACGTTGCTGATTCAGGCCTTCCGCGAGGGAGACCGGCGCTATGTTCTGCGGTTCGCTCCCACTGAGGCGGGTGATTGGGACTACCGATTGACCAGCAGCATTAAGCGACTGGACGGGCAGTTGGGTAAAGCTACCGCCACTGCGTCGGACTCGCCCGGTTTCGTTAAAGTGGCCAACGTCCATCATTTTGCAAACGAGGGGACAGCTAAACAACATCTATGGATGGCGACGGCGCTGGAGGATTTCCTCAAATTGCCCCGCGCGGATTTCGATCGGGCGGTGCAGCAGAGAATCTCCGAAAAGTTCACCCACCTGCGCGTGACTATTCCGGCGGATGCCGATTTGCGCGAGGCTGCGGAGCGCGTGCGCGCGATCAACGCCCGGGGGATCGTCGCGGACGTGGCGCTGGGAGCAATTCCCACCGGCAGGCAGGAGCGGGAACGGTACATCACGGATATCGCGGCACGTTTTTCCGCTCTGAACATCACCTGGATGGGCACTCCTGCTTTTGAGAGCGTTCCCAACGGGAAGGCGATATTGAAAGACGCGGGAACTCTGCTCGCGAAGCTCGATCCTTACAATCATCCGCGAACATCCATGGCGGAGACGACCTCGTCGCCGCTCCTGGGAGATACATGGTTGAGTTTTCTGAGCTACGGGACACCCGATCCCAATGTCGGCGCCGTTGAACATCAGTTCTACGCGATGCCGGCGCTGAACACGGGTATTCAATCGCAACGCGACCTGTGGAACGCTACTATGAACGGCCAGTACCCAGCATCCGGATCCGGCAAATACATGACTGTCTGGTTCGACTTCATGTCAGGGAATCGCTATTGGGAACTGGAGCCGTATTTCGACGTCGATGGCGGGCGCGCGATCGCGCTGGAAGACGTCGAGTACATCGTCTACGTGGAGAAGCCCGGTCCCGTCGAGCTGACGGTGGAAGATCACGGCTATGACGTGGCCTGGATCAATCCGTCGACTGGTGAGCGGATCAAAGGGAAAGGATACAAGGGGAAACATTTCACCGGCGAGCCCCCCGACAAATCGCACGACTGGGTCTTACAGGTATCGCGCGAAGGCCACAAGGAGGGCATGCTCAAGTCCTGGAAATTCGAATCGCGAAAGGTGCCGATTCAGGAGATCGAGTCGAATCCCAGGACAATGCCGTTGGGGGGGCGCCACCCGAACGGGATTATTTCGAGGGCCGGGCACCCGC
>Ga0105240_10015037_pt1 | contig 10536 bp, 9 predicted proteins | sample KBSC54metaG_FD_80426 | JGI IMG/M metagenome (GOLD analysis project Ga0105240, IMG submission 80426) | Corn rhizosphere microbial communities from Kellogg Biological Station, Michigan, USA - KBS C5-4 metaG | ecosystem: Host-associated > Plants > Roots > Rhizosphere > Soil | place: Michigan, USA...
AATAGCATCTATAAGGCGGCCTGCCGGAATGATTACTGATAGCAGGTTGAATATGCCGAATATGAGTAGCTGCGGTACAAAGGGTGTAAGCCCGGCGTTTGATGGCGGTAAATAAAAATAGGGAAGCATGACTATGATGAGGTTGGTCATGATGCTCCAACCTATCATTCCGCAGGCATAAGCAAGCTGTTTCGGAAAGGGCAGTCTCTCGGCCGACATTTATATACAAATATCAGTAATAAATATGGGTGTACATAAAATACTGTTCATCCTTCATACATTTCACCAAATTATTACCTTTAAATTCCAACATCGCCCTGATTATGAAAACAAAATTATCCCTGTCAGTTATCGGCCTCTGCATCTTCTCCGCATTTGCTTTCGGACAAACAAAAACCATAAGTGTAGCATCAGAGCTAAAGCGACTATACGATATCAGGCAGCTGCCGCAGTATATCACCGGTACGCACGTATGGGAAAAATCTTCCTACGATACCACGGGCGGCAATGACGACGGTTTTAGCGGAAAATATTCTTTCCAACGTAAAAATCCCGATGGCACGCTGGTGCTTTTTGAGGCGAAAGGAAAGGGTGTCATCAACCGTATCTGGATGCCCACACATAACGATGACACACTCGATTTTTATTTCGACGGGAAAGAAAGACCCGCCTTCTCCATAAAATATTACGACTTGTTTTCGGGCAAAGTGTATCCGTTTGTGCGACCGGTATGCGGCAACCAAATGGGCGGGTATTTTTGCTATATGCCTATGCCGTTCAATAATGGCTGCAAAATAGTGCTGCGTGCCAAAACCATGCAGTTTTACCAGGTACAATGCCGCACCTATCAGGATGATTATGTTATAAAAACATTCGATATCAATTTTTCATCAGAGGAAAAAGCGGAGCTGGAAAAGGTAATGAAGCTATGGAGCGGAGAAAATAATACACTTAAAGATTTTTATAATACGCCGGCAAAAATTGCTGTAACCAATGCCGTGCTTAAACCGGGGCAAACCATCAGCTTATTTAACTCAACGCAGGGAGGGCGGATGGAAGGTATTGAAATTAGTCCGGCAAGCGCATTTACTGGTCTTAACAAACAAATTGATATAAAGATAACCTGGGATGGTGAAAAGCAGCCCGCGGTTTACGCCCCGCTGGCAGATTTTTTTGGATATGCATTTGGCAGTACTTCTATGCAAAGCCTGGTGCTCGGTTCTAAACAGGGCGTAAACTATTGCTATATCCCCATGCCATTTGATAAATCGGCAAAAGTAGAATTGATTTACCGCGCTTTGCCCGGGAAAAGTTTAGAAAGCAAAAACATCAATGCAAAGATTTACTACTCGGCTGATAAACGTAACCCGGCGACTGAAGGCAAATTTTACGCACATTGGTTTAACGATTATAAGCCGGCAAAAGGAATGCCCCATGTGTTCCTGAATACCAAAGGCAAAGGTCATTATGTCGGCACCTTATTACAGGCCCAGGGGTTGAACCCCGGCATGACAGAATTTTTTGAGGGCGATGACTCCACCTCTACAGATGGCCTTACCCGCCTGCACGGAACCGGCTCCGAAGATTATTTTAACGGCGGCTGGTATGCCTTGCTCGATCGTTGGGATACCAAAATGAGCCTGCCCCTGCATGGCGCGTTGGATTACTCGCTGCCATTTGCGCGCACCGGCGGTTACCGGCTGTACTTGAATGATAAGCTATCGTTCAGTAATAACATCTATCATTCTATAGAGCATGGTCCGGAAGGAAATAAAATACCGGTGGACTACACCTCGCTTGCGCTGTACTATGCAGATACGCCGCCGCAAACGGTAATGAAACCCGATAATGCGCACACCCAAGTTTATATTCCCAATACCCTGATAATGTACCCGCAGCTGATGCGTTTTGCGTTCCTGGATATTAAGGGGGTGAAAGAAGCTGATGGCGGTTTTAATTTTACAGCCGAAGATAAAGGCCGCGTAAACATCAGCCTGAACGAGCTGCCTGCCGGAAAGTATAAGGTTTATGCTGATTTGGTAAACGATAAAGACGGCGCCGAAATTTCCCTGTGGCAACGGCAAACCCAATTAGGCGAATGGATATCAACCAACTCACCCAAAAAGGAACAAAAGCAACATATTTATTTAGGTGATTTATCTCTTGGCGAACTCAAAAATTCGCTAACCATAGTTTTTAAAACCAATGGGGATAATAACCAATTGACGCTGACAAGATTGATATTTGAGAAAAAATAGTTTGCCATTATAAAGCCTTCGCCGCACCTGTTATGGCGCCGCTGCCTTTATTTTGAAGAAAGCCGATCATCTCCCATGTCTTGCTGTCAAATCCATCCGGCAGGGAAATATCAATGGTGCCTTCACCTGCCGGAGAGGCCACTGCTTGCAGTTTGCGTACAATCTGAACATGGGCAATGGTTCTTCCGTTATTTTCGCCGCCGCCAATTTTAGAGGTGGCGGCCTTTTCAACTACCGCAATTTGTAAAATGGTATTTTTGTCGGCGGTACCAATAGTATATTTTAATGTAGCTTGTTTAGGTTTGATAGCCGCAACATTAAGGCTGATTTTGTTTGATGATGTATTTTGAAGATTTGTACCAATTACGCTCCGTAGTTTCGCTTCTTCCGAGCCAACAAACTCGATTTTGCCATTTACAATAATTTGTGGAGTGTAAATACCGTCTGTTTTTAAAAAGCGCGCATAGTCTTTTTGCCTTTTCGAATAATCGGCGCTGCTGAACTGGTCTTTCCAACCAAGATGGTTCCAGTAATCAACATGGTATGCAAGTATATAAACAGGTTTGTCAGTACTTTCCTTTTCAATTTTTGCCACTACAGCATCAGCAGGCGGGCAGCTTGAGCAGCCTTCGGATGTGTAAAGTTCAACCACGGCAAAGCCGCGGGTTTCAGCTGCTGTGCGTACGGTTAACCGCACATTTATAAAAGCGCTGAATGCTATAGCTATCGCCATTATCGCAGCGAAGCCGAGTATTTTGATTGTTTTCATCGTTTGGTTTTAGTTACGATTTTATGCTTTAGTCGGATGTGGTTTTTTATCCTTACTGCAAAGTTTAGTTTTTTTTTATTATAATAACGGATGTACCAACTTGTATAAAATTGTACGAAAATGACTGCGACACGAATTTCACGAACAAGGCGAATTAGAGTTATTTCCCTCATCAATTCGTGAAATTCGAGAAAATTAGTGTATTCTAAATTCCAGGTCCGTTAACCCGTCCAGCTCCTGCGCGTTGTGCGTCACGATCAATACGGTTGATTTTAGCTCTGCAAAAATTTTTTTTAAATCGGCAATCAATGCGGACTTAGTTTCCGGATCCAAAGCCGAAAATGGCTCATCCATTAGCAATAGCTTTGGTTTAATGGCAAGCGCCCGCAAAATGGCCAGCCGCTGCTGTTGTCCCCCTGAGAGGTATTCGGGCTTATGGGTTTTGAATGTTTCGAGCTTAGCTATTTTCAGCAGCCGGTCTATCCACACGCTGTCATCGGTGGCATATTCTAGGTACTGCAATACCGTCATATTAGGGAAGAGTGCATAATCCTGGAAAACAAAGCCAATCCGTCTTTGCTGGGGTGGTAGGTTAATGTTTTGAGCCGTATCCAGCCACGTCACATCATCAGCTGTAATTTTTCCGTGTTCAGGTGTTAAAAATCCCGCTATGGTTTTTAAGAGAGTTGTCTTCCCGGCTCCTGATGGGCCGTAAATCTTTGTGATACTGCCCGCCGCAAATTCGGTTTTTATTTTCAGCACATGCTGCCCTTTGTAAGCCTTAAGCTTTTTTTCAATATCGATGCTTATCATTCCAAAGGGGTTTTAAACCGGTATTTATTGAAAACGAATACGCCGATCACCAAAACAAAAGTAATGGCAAATAATATGAGCGAGTAAAAGTTGGCAGAAGTGTAATCCATCTGTTCAACCGATTCATATACCGCGATAGAAGCGACACGCGTTACGCCGGGAATATTACCGCCGATCATCAGCACAACACCAAATTCGCCTAATGTATGTGCAAAGGTGAGCACGGTAGCCGTTAGCAACGATGGCTTGATGTTGGGCAGCAGCACATTAATAAACGTCTGCCACTTACTTTTTCCCAGACTATACGAGGCGTGCTCCAACGAGATCGGTAATTGCTGCAATGCCGACTTTACCGGCCCAATCATAAAAGGCATACTGTAAATAACCGATGCCAGCACCAGGCCCTTAAACGAAAATACAAATTGAATATCGAAGGCGTTATGCAGCCACTTGCCTAAGCCATGCTGCGGACTAAACGCCAGCAATAAGTAAAAACCCAGCACCGACGGCGGAAGCACCAGCGGTATAGTAATGATAGCTTCGGCGATAATTTTAAAAAATGAACGCCCCCGGGATAGCCACCACGCCAGCGGCAAACCAACCACCAGCAATAGCAGGGTGGTTATAGCGGCAAGCTTTAGCGTGAGGGTTATAGGGGTTAAATCCATTTAAGTTCTGCCGGATTTGCGTCTATTGCTCCTTATATCCATACTTCTCCAATATATTTTTCGCTGATGCACTTAACATATACCTGTAAAATTTCTCAGCATCAGCATTAGCCGCGCCATGCTTCAATATCACCATTCCTTGTTCAATTGGTGTGTATAGTTTGGGATCGATAGCGCTCCAGTAAAGCATAGTTTTGCTGGCAGGGTCGGCAACCAGGGCGCGGGTGGTAAAGCCAAGGTCAACCACGCCGGTGGTGATATAAGTGTTTACCTGCGAAATGTTTTCGCCGCGTACTATTTTTTCTTTAACATCATCCAACACTCCCCGCTTTTTAAGCGCTTCCTCTGCCGCTTTACCATAAGGTGCTATGGTGGGGTTGGCAATAGCTATCTTTTTAACTCGGCCGGTAAGCAGCATACGCTCCCAGTTTTCAAAACCTATGTCCTGTTTGCTGCAGATTATAAGACTCCCCTGGGCATAAACCACAGGCTTCTTTGTAGCAAAGCCCTCTTTAAAAAGTATCTCCGGGAAAGTCATATCTGCCGACAAAAACACATCAAACGGCGCCCCGTTTTTAATTTGACTGGTGAGATTGCCCGATGCGCCGGCAATAGGTTCAATGATTATCCCGGTCTTATTTTTAAAGTCTTTTGCCAGTTCCTTAATAACCGGCTGCAGGTTGGCCGCAATAGCCACCTGCAGGCTTTGAGCAAAAATCTGCAGCGAAAAAAGCGATAAAATAATTATCAGCAAAAATATTTTCCTGAATCCTTTGGTACCGGGGCGAGTAACTTTCATCATCAATCTGTTAAAAATTTGCAGAACACCGATTAGTTATGGTATTAAAGCGTATCAAAAAACAGCGGCGTTTTGCAGGTGTAAAATAATTTCAAATGTAGTTAAAAGCTAAGGTTAATACTATATTAGCAAGGTAGGGTTTGTCAATTTTGCGATGATAAATAGTCTTTTGCTGCGCGATTAAATCGCCGGCTATGATATAGCCAATACTAACTATCGATATGAGAAAACGTTCTATTAAAAATGCCTTTACATTATTAACGGCTGTTTCAATGATGGCCATAGCCGGATGTAGTAAAAAAGGCAATCCCGGCAGCACCCCGGTAACGCCAACACCGCCCGTAACGCCGCCGGTTGACACAAAGTCTGACATCGGCATGTGGCTTACCCGTGGCGATCAAACCGCTTTACTGGCTAAGCAAAACATCGCTCTTAATTTTGCTGCGGGAGATAATTCAAACACCAACATCGTTGTTGATACTACTTCAACATACCAAACTATTGATGGCTTTGGGTTTTGCCTTACCGGCGGCAGCGCATCGGTAATAAATGGTCTGCCTGCCGATAAAAAGGATGAGCTGCTGAAAGAGTTGTTCTTAACCGATGGAACACATATTGGTATCAGCTACCTAAGGATTTCAATCGGCGCATCAGACTTGAGCGCTAATGATTTTACTTATGATGATATGCCCTCCGGTACAGATGAAAACCTTGACCATTTCAGCATAGATAAAGAGCGTACCGACTTAATCCCGGTTTTAAAAAGCATAGTTGCCTTAAATCCGCAGATAAAGATATTGGCCTGCCCCTGGACAGCGCCCGTTTGGATGAAAATGAATACGCTTGGCAATAACGGCTTTACCGGCGGCAGCCTCAACACGGCTTATTATGCAGCCTATGCCAAATATTTTGTAAAATACATACAGGCTATGAAAGCCGAAGGCATTACTATAGATGCAGTGACACCGCAAAACGAACCGCTTAACCCGAATAACAACCCGGCGATGGTAATGCAGGCCGACGAGGAGGCCAACTTTGTGAAGAACAATCTTGGTCCGCAGTTAAAAGCCGCCGGTTTAAGCGTTAAGATTATTGTTTGGGATCATAACGCCGACCGCCCGGAATACCCGATAGCGATATTGAACGACCCTGCTGCCAACCCGTTTGTTGATGGTTCGGCGTTCCATCTGTACAACGGGAATATTAATGCACTTAGCACCGTTCATGATGCTTTCCCTGCTAAAAATCTTTATTTTACAGAGCAATACACCCCATCCACAGGCAGCTTTGCCGGCGACCTGAACTGGCATTTAACCAACCTGATTATTGGCGCACCCCGCAACTGGAGCCGCAATGTGCTGGAATGGAATATGGCTACTGACGCAGGATTTGGCCCGCATACCGATGGCGGCTGTTCTGTTTGCCAGGGGGCGTTAACTATAAGCGGCGGTACCGTTAACCGGAATGTAAGCTATTATATTATTGCCCACGCATCTAAGTTTGTGCGGCCCGGAGCCGTGCGCATAGCTTCATCAGCGCTGGCCCAAACGCCCAATGTGGCTTTTAAAAACACCGATGGCTCAAAAGTGCTGATAGTATTTAACACGCAGGGCAGCGATGCTACTTTCAATATTAAATTTAATGGAAAAATAGCCACTACCACGCTGCCGGGTGGTGCGGCGGCAACTTATGTTTGGTAGTAAAGAATAATCACTAAACAGAGAACACAGGGAAGAATAAAAAATATTCCTCCTCGTGTTCTCTGTGCTTGCTCAGCATTTTCCGTGGTTAACAAAATTATGCCACCAAATCAGCTTCGGCGCCGAATGCATGGTCGATAACAATTTTCCAGGTACCATCTGGCTGTTGCTTCATCACTTCTATTCCTTTTGCGCTGATTTTTACTTCATCGCCATCGGTTATGCTCCATTCGGAGCGGCCGACTGCTATGTCGCCGGTTTGCTGGCAATAAACCGTTTTAATTTCCATTTTTCCCTTGATGGATAAGATGGCTTTAATGGCTTCCTCGAATTTCTCCTTACCAGACACCGGCTTACCCGGCTCGGGTACAATGATGCCCGAAACATCATACATATTCATTACGGTGTTTACATTGCCTGTGTTAAAAGCTGCTGCAAGTGTTGCGTGGGCATCCTGTGCCCTGGTTGGTAGGTTCATTTTTTGTTTAATTTAAATTATGTAAATGGATAAATTTTTAAAGAATTGCGGCTAAGCTGCCGTCGCTGATAACTGACTTTGCCAGTGCTGCCGCATGGCCGTATACCTTGCTGAACAGGAACGGGCCCATGCTGATGCGCTTTACACCCAGGGCGGTAAGCTCATCAAATCCCGGCAGCGCAGGCATGCACATTACATTGATGGGTAGCCTGGTAGCATCAACAACCGATCGGATATCGTTACTATCGGTAATGCAGGGCACAAAAATGCCGTCGATGCCCGTGTTTTTGTAGGCTTTAATACGTGCCCGGGTTTCTTCAAGCGCGTTTGGCAGGCCAAGCAAAAAGCCATCAGTGCGCACGTTTACGAATAGCTGCAGGTTGCTCCGGCTGATATAGTCAGCAATTGATGAAAGCGTTTTCTGAAACGCATCGACTGGTTGCAGGCTGCGCGACGAGCCGTTTACAACTGTATCCTCCAGGTTAATGCCAACTACACCTGCATCGTGCAGTAAGCTGATATTCCTGGTGATGCCCTCGATGGTGCGACTATATCCACCCTCCATATCTACGGTAAAGGGTATCGTGGTTACCTCGGCTACCCGTTTGGCGACTTGTAATAAAATATCGAAGGGTAGCTTCTCGCCGTCGTCATAACCCCATGCGTTGGCAATAGCATGGCTAGATACGCCGATGGCTTTATAGCCTGTGGCCTCAAATAGTTTTGCGCTGTTTACGTCCCATATATTTCCCAATAGTAAGGGCTCGCTTTGCTGGTGTAATTGTTTGAAAGTTTCGAACTTGCTCATTTTGTTATGTTTTTATTTCATAACAAAAGTATTGCGGCTGTGAAGGCGAAAATTGTACAAACCGGAACAGTTTGCAAAAGATTCGATAACCTACCTCACCCTCACCACTGCCGCGCTTCCGGCAGGTATAGTAATCGTAAAGGTTCTTTGATGGATTGGGTATTCTTCGTTAGTTGCAGGAGCAAATGTACCATCCTGGTTTACGGTACTGCCGGCAAAGGTTATACCCGTGTCAGAAGTTACCGAAGGCGCTGAAAGTCTCGAAATTGACATGCTGGCGGCGGCCTGGGTTAGCTGAACGGTGAAAGAAAAATCTTTTTCCAGTTCTTTATTGATAAAGGTTATCGACGTTGATTTATCCCGATTAATACTTGAATGCACGCTGTAGTTGTCCTGCTCATCGCGGTCGATTACCTGTGGCGCTACAATTTTGTTGCCGATCGCGCCATCTTTAAAAGCAAGCATGGCATAATATACAGGCCTGGCCGTGGTAATGCCATTAGCGGCGTTGATAGGCGTGTATACAAAGCGGATACCGCCGCCATGAAAGTTTACGCCCTGCCCTTTATTTTCAGCAATACTCCACATAAAATCAAGCGCCCACAGCGCCGAGGCAAAAACGTTGCTTACGCCCGGTTTGCCCTGGCCCCAGATGCTGTTACTTTCTGATATCCTGTATGGAAGGCTATGGTTTGCTGCAATTACCGACATTCCCTGTAGATAAGCTGCCATGTCTTTGTGAGGCCTTAAAACATCCTGCAGACCAATTTGCGGGTTCGAAGCAGGCCCATTATTATAATAGTGACCATCGATTAAATTGACCCGTTGATGCTCATTTTTTGTGAACTCACCCAACCAGCGTAAGTTAAATGGCATAATATCAGGACCGGCAAATAAAGCGCCGGGGATTTTTCCTTTTACAGTTTCGTAGTAATTGTCCCATTCCTTTTGATAATTGCGGTATTTATAGTTTTGCGGGCGATGCGTGTTTGCGAAAAAAAAATCCGGCTCATTACCTGTTTGAAAGGCGTAAAAATTTCCCTGCAGCCGGTTGTGCACGTAGGCGGCTTCATCCGCTGCTGCTGCGGGATTGTTATTGGCCAGGTTTAAACCAAATAATACAGGCCAGTTAATGGCTTTGGCAAAGCCGGCCAACCGGTCAATATCCGCTTTGGTTAGTTTTTTATGAAGGGTATCAGTACCGGCATCATCGCCACCCCAATCTATTTCATCACTGCTGTTGCCGCCAATGCGCAATACGCCCCTGCCCAGATTTTTTAGCAGTTGAATAAGTACGGTATTGTGTTCATTAAGATAATTTGGGTCATCGCTAAGCAATCCGGTTTCATAGCTTAAGCCCTGGAATATATGCGGGATGGTATACCCGGTGAGATGCGGGTCGATAATTACAGTCACTGGTTTGGCCGCCGTCGGTTTATCAGGAGTTGAGCTATTAAAACTCTCCTTTTTGCATGCGCAAAAGCATGCAAGCAAAACGAAGGCGGCAAACCAGGGTTTGTTCATTAATCAGGGAGTAAGCAATCAATAGTTATTGTAACAGCAAAATTACAAAACGAAAATAGATAAAAATATGAAATTCAAAAACCCAATAAACTGATTTTTAAAAATTTAATGATTGTTCAACACCTGTAAAATAAAAAAAGCGATTGTGTCGGCAATCGCTTTTTAAAGGATGGGAATTATATATGAATAGATTGTGCAAAAACACAAGATTAGCCGGCCATGTAATGCACTTCGTTTACGGTAAGCTTGTTTACCATTTCTTTTAAAATGGCACGTGCACGATGAAGGTTGGTTCGTGAGAGCAGCTCGCTCATGCCTAATTTATTACCTATTTCCTGGTGCGAATAGCCTTCAATAGCATACATGTTGAATACCGAACGGTAGGTTTGAGGCAATTTCTGTATCATTTGCATCAGATCCTTAGCTTCAAGGCCATGGGCGTTGTAGCCGCTGGCCGAACCGCTGTTTTCTTCGGTAAAATCATCAACCAAAACCATCGGCTTTAGCTTGCGGTACCGCGATATCGCACAATGCACCATAATGCGGCGTATCCAGCCTTCAAGGTTACCGTCGCCGCGGTAGTTATGTGCATTTTTAAACATCTTAATAAAGCCTTCCTGCAAAATATCCTGGGCCTCGTCTTTATCGTGGGCATAGCGCATACAAACTGCCAGCATTCTTGGCGCTAAGGTTCTGTATAAAAGCTCCTGCTGCTTGCG
>Ga0105240_10015039_pt1 | contig 10535 bp, 14 predicted proteins | sample KBSC54metaG_FD_80426 | JGI IMG/M metagenome (GOLD analysis project Ga0105240, IMG submission 80426) | Corn rhizosphere microbial communities from Kellogg Biological Station, Michigan, USA - KBS C5-4 metaG | ecosystem: Host-associated > Plants > Roots > Rhizosphere > Soil | place: Michigan, USA...
AGGAACATCAACATGACGCGGGAACTCCGATCCAGCACGTTAGAGATGCTGACTAAGCCACCGGTTAGAGAAATGATTTCCAAATTCCCTCGAAAGCAGCATCCGTCCGACAATCGAAGGACCACAGGGGTGATGTCTGCAACGGGCGCGCGGGGGCTACGCCAATCCGGTTGCGAGTTGGGATGGTAATTCATGCGCCAAGCCGAGTATGGTTCCGGCCCGGAGAAGACGAAAAGATTACGGAAGTAACTGCCACACTGCCGACCACGGCCTGCCATTGACGACTATGTGATCCACCTGCGTGATATTGGGCTTAGAACGCGGCAAGGAGTTTCGAGAGGACAATCCGACATTTTCGGCAGCTTACACCTGAAAATCGCTTTCAGGCCAAACTAGAGTCAGTAATTCTCTTGCTAACTTCGTCCTTTCGCTTCGCTGCCTGCTATGCAATTCCCGCGCGTCTGGCGAATAACCTGACGGTCTGCCACGAAATTTTCCAACCAGCCGTCACGGCGTACTGACGTACTCTTTTGAATTTTCCTGTTGCGACGACAATCAAGTTACCGCCCAACACCCGACGTGGCGCCGGACCGGCCTCGTAACCAGAGTACTCCGGCGCCACACCCGTTTTGAGGCAAACTCAGTTTTCGTGCCTGACGCCTCGTGTACTGGTGGTGTAGAGTGCAGGAACGAAGTCACGGCTGGCGCCGGGACTCACGATCGTACCTGGCCTCTCGTACTCTTCTGGCGGACGCAACGATTTTGATAAACAGAAGAAGTCATAAGGTCAACGTGGCGCCGCGGCCTTCTTTGTTTCCCCCACCAGAGAAGACTCCGGCGCCACACCTGTTTTTTATCTGGTCTGAAACGCCCGCATCCCCGGAACAATCCAAGGAAGAATCCAGATAGACGTAACCTGAGCTGGGAAGTATTTCTGAGGCAAACTCCCGCCGCAAGGCGGAATTGTTTCGGACAAAGTGTGACTACGGAACCAGTGCAACAAAATCTGGATCAATTGGCTTGGCGTCGGGCTGGAGCTTCTGATAGTAAAGCAGCATCTGCCAAATTTCGTCTTCGTTCCCGAATGTAGCGTAATCCGGCTGAAGTTCATGGTCATCTTTGAACGCTGTTCGCTGGCTGAAGCGGATACGACAATCAGTCAGGACGTCGAGGCGTTCAGGACAAAGGTATTTGTAGAGGAAAGGAGGTGGTGCATGTTCCCAGGGACGCATCAGTTTCTAAAGGTTATCAAAAACGGGACGCATGCGCGCTCGGGTGTGGCGCCGGGATGCTCTGAAAAGAAGAGAGGAAACAGAGGCCCGGCGCCACGTCGGGTGTTGCGCTGTGCAAGCGTACTCGACCAGCGACTGAAGCACAATTCCCAGGAAGTGGTATTACCGTTGATTACCTTCTAGCGATTTTCATAAACAGTGAATCTGCTAAACTCTCTTCCATGATGAGTCCCGGAGAGAAGCGCTGGATGGATCACCTGTGCAACCTCATTCAGGCCGAGCGAGACCCGCATCAAATCGCCGTCTTGTTAAGCGCCTTAAATCTTAGTGCCCTAAATCACTATTTGGAGAAACGCGAGTTCCTTCTCAAGAAGCAATCGCAAAAGAAATCCTCTGGGATTGCATGCAAGCAGGCGGCCTAGAACCTCCACCTTTTGCCTCTCAGTAATACTCACCACGCCGGGAGGCACGAATCTGTCTATCCAGCTCGTCTTCCTCTGACCCTTTCCCTGCGTTCAGAAGTTCGGTATTGAAGGTTGAGGGGCGGACGTCTCGCTCATCGCATCCCGTAATTGCCTTCGCAGCTTTCCCCGTTCCGCAGGTACACGATTGTCCAGTTGCTTGGCTTTCCTCTGCAGAGTCGGGCCGCAATTGCTTGCGTTCGTCATCCTGGGCAACGTCCCACAACTCCAGGGCCTTCTCGAGCGACAATCGGCGGAAATCGCGCACAAGTTACCGCCATTGGTTCTCCTGAATGAAAGAGTCGGCATGAGCAAGTGCCTTCTGGCTAAACGCGTTGCCGCTTGGCTCTGTGCGCTGGCCTTCGCAGTCCTTGCGCTGGTCGCGTTCCATCCGAACGTTCGCCCGATTTTCTTGTTGGTGATCTTTGTTGCGATGTGGGTGCTCTTCCGAATTGTCGGGGGATGGGTGTTCTTCCAGCGCCGTGCTGAATTGGACAAAAAGATACCCGTCAGCAGCAAAGAGCTAAGGAAGCGGAAGAAGAAGTTCTTCGACAGTCTGCAACGTCCATGATATGCATGGCAGCTTCCCTCGGCGCTAACAGAATTTGAGTGAAATGGCCTTCCATGAGAAGGCCGGTCGGAGTCAAGGGAATTCTGGATTCATAGTGAGTTCTTGGTTCTTTTCGCTGACAAAGTTTTCTCCTGCCGAGTTAGCCACTGTCGCCATGCTTCCATCCGCACTCTCAAGGAGCGAATCGTTTCGCTCGGTGCATGTTGGGCGTTCTCAATTCAGCCGGTGCTGCTACCTGTTTGGCGACCTGTCGTTTCACTTCCGAGTGGAACGTGGCCCAGTCCATTGACGCAGTCACCGGAACTCGGCGTTAACTTTTGTTTTTTCTCTTCCTGGAACGATTTTGACTTTGCTTTTGCCGTTGGTTTACGCAGCTGCCGCCAATGCCATTCGGCTGCTGTTGTGCAAGGGCTCGTACACTTCTCCGCTCTCCCACAGGTGAAGCAGCAACACCGCCAGCTTTCTTGCGGTAGCCACGATCGCTTGCTTCTTTCCGTTTCTTCCGCCACGCTCCGCCAGTTTCAATCCCCAGCGTCTGAGGTCACAATCGATACCAAACGGCCCCAGAATGTGTTGCGCTCCTTGCCCCAGCAGTCCGCAGATAAGGATCGAGGACTGCTAAGCCGGGACGGAGTATACCCCAAAGCCGAAGAGCTGATCTATGGGAAACTATGGCTTGGAACCGGTATTCGCCAGCGATGGTGGAGCGTTGGTGCCCTGATGGAAAGAGGACTTCTCTCTCGGCAGCTCGAGCGAATCGAAAGCAGTTACTTTTTCGGGAGCGTTTTCCCCTAAAATCAGCCCGGCGCGTCGTGCTGGGCTTCTGTGTGTGGCTTTTTAGCGTTTCCGATCAGGCGTCCACGGGCGAATTAGTAACCAAACTGTTGTGCTATTTCGCCCCACTTCCTTTTTGGCTACTCTGGACATCAAGCTGCGGACGACGGCTTGCCGAGATGGATAACAAGGCTCTACAAAAACGTGTCCTGAGAAGGACTAGCATGGTTCTGGGACTCAGGATTTCCCAGCCCGAAGTCCATTCCGGCCAGCTGCTTGTTCACACTCTAGACATCACCTCTAGCGGAGCGAAGATCGGAGCCGTGCGGGAGTACATCCATTCCGGAAGCGTACTCCTTATCCAACGCGGCCATAATCGCACTCACTGTCGTGTGATTTGGTCGCGCCGAGTCGGTCCAAGAGAAATCCAAATGGGTGTCGAGTTCTTGAAACATAGCGCTCGATTTTGGGAGCTTGATTTGGACGAAGCTAGCGCGGGAGTATGGTTATCTTCGTCGCAACGCTGACGTGAGTCCCAGATACAGTAGCCGCCCGTGCGAGCGCCGCATCCCCAAAGTGAGCCTGATAGCTTCAGCGCCTCAGCCGAGGCATCGTCAAGCGCGACAAAACAACTCTTCAACCATGCAACAACTCACAACTTCGGGTACGTATCCGTGTGGTTTAGCGAGGGTTCTTGCTCGATTGAGCACAGTTAACACTCGCTTCTGAATCGCTCACGCTCTTGACGCGATCGCGCTGATCGAGAGCCCGTCAGGATTCTGCCCAATGTTCGTCATACGTATCAGGATTGTTTTCCGAGATGATTCGCGCAAATCGGGAGCGATTCATGCCTTTCGGCTATTGCGACTAGCGCGCATTGCCGATTTTGCACCCTGTCGCCGTTTCCATTCGATCAGGCCAAAAGTGTTCACACCTTCTTTTCGAAAAAATGCGCCACCTCGAATGGCGCGATAAATTACGGATGTGAGATCGTGGTTTTTTAGTGCTGTGCCAAATCTTTCTTTGATCTGTTTCCTTAGCTCATCCACATGAAGGGGTCGATCATGTTCCAACAAAACGGCTCTAATCATCTGTGTCTGCGAAATCTTGCTTCGATTGAGGTTAGTGCGTGACGATTCGACACGCCCCCCTAAGATCTGTCCGGCGTTGCGAAGAATTTCAATTTCCTGCTGCAGATCTAGAAGCTGCTCTTCCTTTTCATGCAGCACTGTCTCTAAGCTTTTCATATTACCTCTCAAAAGTTGTCAACGCGCTCCACAACGACGCGGACCCCGGGAAATGGGAGACTGGGAGCCAATCGGCCAATTCAACGTGGCCTCAAGAAATCATAAAGGCTTCGCGGTTGCATCTTGAAACATTTGCTTCCTTTACCGTGAATGTCAACAATACTCCATACCAGAGCTGAGATTGCTTCACTTACTCCGATAAAATCTACCATCGAATTGGTATGCGACCCTTTGTGCGGTCTCGGCGCTTTGATTGGTCGCGACCGTTAGGTTGTTTATGCCGTTTGTAGTGCCTAGTCCGATTGTAAAGGCTTCGCATATCGGTGCTTGGCCTTGAAACAACGAAATCCATCGATTATCAACTCTGCGAAATACGAAGATTTGGCAGTTCCCCGTCCCACCGCAGACCAGATCGGTTCCCTCAAGCACGAGCCCGGTGCTGCTGCCGAGATCGATTCGCTTTGCTCGCAGTTCCGTGTTCCACGAGGCCGGAATGTCATACGCTAGCTTCTCCAACGTCGGGACGAGCTGGCGGACTTCTTTTTGCGTGAGTTTTGCGACTGCGAAGGTGTCCCTAATACCAAGAGTCTTGGCATTGGCGAAGCCGGTCAACATTGATAAAAAGAAGAGAAGGAAGAAACCGTTGTTCATGTGCCTGATACGTTCCCGAGCGCGTTTTAGCCGTTCCTATTGCCTGAACCAAGGCCGCGATGCGTGTTTCAGCATTCCGCACACGGGTTGCTTCTAATCCCGTCCAGCAGGGCCGACCATTCTGCAGCTCACACAGTGACCAATTTATCTTACCCGTCAGGCCGGAATTGAACGTCCAAACCAAGGAACGGCAAATTCACTAGTCGTGCTCAAGGTTCTTCTCAATAGACTCTGAGTCGATCACATCATCACTAAGCTAATCCCCAACGACTGGACTAAGCGGACATGCGTTTATCGGAAGCGCGGTCAGATATTGCCCAAGAGTTTCGGTACACACGGCATGCGTTGGTCGGTCATCGGGAAGATTGTCACAAATGACCCTTCTCGAGGACAAGTATATGGGGACTGAAGCATTCATCGGAAACGTGGCATTACTGCCAGGTTTCTTGCGGGCGGTGATTCGGGCGCGCAAGGCCATGTTTTCTTACGGTCCCTTGGTACAGGCCATGGCGATCAGTAGCAATGCGACGGCGGAGAGCGTGTGCTGAGCGGAAAGCATGACAGCTCGATAGAACCTAAACCATCCCCCGATTTGCGAAAACGATTCACTCAAAGGCTAAGAGGCGCGCTTGACCATCTAGTCTCAAGGGCGGAATGCTTACAGCGTTGTGCAAATCCGCGTGGAGGAAAAGCGCAGGTTTCGTCAACTGTTGGCACTAGGTTTTTACGCGCAGAACCTGGACAGTGAGTGTGATGCCCGGCAACAACGCGCTCTTCATTGAACCGCTTAAGAGCTTTCTTCTTGCGGCACAGCACTAACTGCCACCCCCGAATGTCAGGCAGAAGATCAATCAGCGGGATTTCGACGAATATATCTAGTCGGATCGGCGCGGTCACGGTCTTCTCCCATCGATCCATGCGAATCTCGTAGGACGATAGTAGAAGCAGTACCGCAGCCGAGACCGCCAAGTGTATTCGCCGAGCACGAGAAAAGAAGGCTGCCAGACCGAATAAGACGCCGCCCAACAGAGCAAGAACTACGATCCATTGCTCTATATGCATGTGGATATTCTGGGCAGAATCGGTTCAGGATGCAAAGATAGCGAATGGCAATCGCGCCACGGAGCCCAAAGCAAGCGATCCACACGCTGCTGCGGCTCGCTCCTGAGGTCACTGCTGAAAACATATGGGTCGGCCCCCTCAGCACTTTGATTTCATAGCTCGCAGAATGTTTCCCTCGGAAATCTTCGCGTCGTGCCATTCTAACCAAGCCGCCCGCCCATAACAACGAAGACTCAACACCTCCTCCCTTACATCTCACAACCCCAACTGCAACGTTCTTTCACCTCAGTTTTCTCCGTCTACATCCAGTGACAGAGACTGGCTCGCGTTGCTTATTGTTGTTCCCCATAAAGCGTTGGTGCCCCAGAGAGCGTTGAAAGCATCAAGGCTGCTACTGCCCCACAAGGCATTACTCCCCAAAGTGCATTGCTCCCCCACAAGGCGTTCTGAGCGCCTACAAATAGACTTGTGCCCCAAAGAGCATTGCTTCCCCATAAGGCATTGGTCCCCCCGAGCGTGGAATCGTTCTGCGCGAAATAAACACAAGCGCAGGTGGAATCGTAAGTTGCTGTCGGAGACTGTGCGCTCAAGGAGGTGGGAGGAACATCGGTTGATGAGATAGCCGCTTGTAAATCCAAGTATCCGGCTCCCACTGTGAATGCGTCGTATTGAATTGTGTACGTCACTCCTGCATCTGTGACTGTCGAGTACTGTGGCAAGCTCTTGTATGCGGTCTTCATCAGCACGGATTTTACTTGGTCAGGTGTAAAGGTGGGATCCTTCTGAATCAGCAATGCTGCGCCCCCGCTTACCACAGCCGTGGCCATGCTCGTTCCGCTTAGGATGAAGTATTTGTCGGACCGACCAGTAGAAGTGGTGCTTTGGTAATAGCTCACGGCTGGGCGATTTCCCGGATATTTCTTTTGCAGGTAGCCTCCGGTCTGCAACGAAACCACGCGGTTCCCCGGAGCCACAAGGTCGGGCTTCACAACGTGGTCAATGGCACTCGGCCCCTTGGAACTGTAGGATGTCATCACGTCATCGGAACGGTCCGGCGTCCCCTTCGTGTTCATCGCGCCCACTGTGATGACGTAGGGATCGTTACCAGGCGCGGTGATCGTGCCGTAGCCATTCAGCACGGAGTAGTTCGTTCGTCCCTCGTTGCCCGCCGCCACAACCACAACAATTCCAGCCTTCCATGCAGCCTCCACTGCCTGACAAAGCGGGTCTAGTGCGTAGCTTTCATAGATGGGCCTGCCCAATGACAGATTCATCACGCGAATGTTGTACTGATCCTTTAGCGAAATGGCCTTTTGGATCGCATCGATCACCGAACTATCCGTGCCTTCGCCCGTCTGTCCGAGGGCATGGAAGTTAACGATTTTCACGTTCGGGGCGATTCCGCGAATGGTCACATCACAGTTGGAGCAGTTTGAATCTTTGCCGCTTCCCCCGATGATCCCAGCAACGTGAGTGCCGTGACCGTACTGATCATTAGCACCGCCACCAAACGAGTCGTAGTTGTAGAGGATTCGATTGTGCCCCTGTGCGTCCTTAAGATCGTCGTGACCGTGGATGCCACTGTCAATCACTGCTACGGCAATTCCTGTGCCGTCAAAACCGAGACTCCATACGTAGTTGGCCAGTACGCCCACTGCCGCATTATTCATTTGTGTTGCGACGGGGCGATCTGGCGAGACATACGCAACATCCGGGTCATTGGACAGAGCCGTTAACCGGGACATGGGCATAGACACAAGGAGACCTTTGACAGGCCCCAGATGCTGTTTCACCAACCCACCATGACGTGAGACTCGGTTCTCGTGCTGCACCATTGGTGCCGTTCTGAACTGCACGATGACGTCAATTGAATTTCTGGAGCGTTTGCCCTTCAGTTCAGGTGACAGCTTATGGTCGTCACCCCAAACGAAAGAAGCTGTGAGTACCAGAAGGAATAATACTTTCGACTTCATGACCTAATCCCCCGTGGGTACCAGAGCAATGGCTGGACCAAACTGAGTTCTTGTAAGTCCTTTCATTGCGCACAGCTCACCATTCACGCCCTATTCACTGAGACAGTTTGTCGCGGACACTTAGGGGAAGGAGGTCGTTTTGTCGCACGGGGGTGCCAGCACAGTCCTGGTTACCAGAGTCGAGGTTGATTGTGACCGTCGTTTGCTCGATGCACCACAAGTGAGCCATGCACACAATGCCGAGCATCGCTAGACTTCTCTAAGCACATTCTATTGCGGAGGTTATGAATGACCAACATGGTGCCAGCATCAGGTTCAGAGATTCTCAAACGCACTCTTGACTCAGTAAGGATCAGGGCAAACTCTAACGGGGAGTGCTTTGGCGGCGATATTGCCGACAGTATCCGAGAAGCTGGGTTGGCTCTTGGAGTTGATCGTCTTGAGATTCTGCTGACTCGCACCATGCTAGCCAGGACGATGGAATCGCTTGGAGAGAGCTATCCAGCTGAGGTTCTCCAAGACTATCAAAATCGCATGCCCGTATCGAAAGCGCTCAGGTATTTGAGTGACGCTATTGTTTGCCTAGAAAACTTGAAAACATCTGAATTGGGGAGCGCAGCTCATGCCTGCGGCGAATAATCCTAAGGTGCCACGCTGTCGTTACTGTGTTTCGGAAGGGCAGTTCAGGCCAATGAGAGTGCTGGAAAAGGAAGGCAGATTTGTGAGAAATGCGGTCACATACTGTTCCCTGAAGACAAAGCGTTCTGGTGTCCCTGTCAGAAATGTCTTGACGCCCGAGTGTCATCAAAAGAGCAGAAGCATTTCAGAATTTTTGATGTCGAGCTTTGGAGCGCCGAATCTGCCTGAGGAAGGCAGCTGCATTGATCTGTGGCAGCATTGACTTCCAGTGGCAGACAAAGTGGTCCGTCGTACGTCAATTCCATGAGCTGCCCGAAATTCTACGGCACCCGCTGCCGCTTCATGATTTCATTTTCAAGACAACAAACCTATATTGACAGTCCGGCAAAGCGCCCAAATCGCATATTCCGCTGACGAAGGGTCACTCCTTACGCTCATGGCATTGCATCCGCTCAGAGGAATCGGGCTCAGTGCGTTCGCAGCCTACCTCGCAGTTCTTTTGAGAGAATGTACTCGGTTCTTAAATCTCCCCAGCACACCCATTGATGCCCAAACCACGCCAGCAGACCCTTATTGTGATAAGCCACCACACTCGCATTCTCTGCTGGATTATGACTTCAACTCAGTGTGCCAGACGATGACGTTCGTCCCGCTGTCGAGCATCGCCTTCCAGTACGGGCTACGAATCGGTAGTGATGTCTGGGCCAAGTCCTCCGCAGTAGCAGGCCATTGCCCTGTTTTCGCCTTATACTCGTAGATGCTGGAGCCAAGGAGACTCAGGTGCAGCCGAATGGAGGCATTGGAGATGTCACTCAGGCTGTAGAACCTCACCGCGACCAGCAAGAAGATTGCAGCACACCCACAGCGACCTTTTGAGCTCGAGTCATTGTGGCTTCAGCAGGACAATAGAATAATGCCTGGCATGGCCTTCAAAAAGTGCTGCCTCGCTGGCGCTGAGCCAGGATTTTCAGCTCCCTGATTCCTAAAGGATTTTCCTGATTCTATGCGTGTATGAAACGCCGCATGATGAACGCCGCTTTGCCCTCGGTCGTAGGGTCCGGTATGAGGAGGAGTTCATGTCGCGGAATTCTTTAATAGCTGCCTTTGCTGTAATTCTCCTGGCGATCCCGTCGGCCGCATCCGGCCCATGGGCTAGCGTTCAGCGTCGATCTTCCGCAACGAGGCAAGCTATACGTCGAAGCCGGCAAGATCACCTTCAACTTCATCACGGGAAAAGTGACGTTCACCACGCCGGGATTTGATAAGGACATACTGACTACACTCTGCTCGGCGCTTTCGTTAGGGCTATTCAAACCGCCCTGCTGCGAAAAGCTGACCCGGTTTTCTTTCGATTGGCACACACCATGCATCATTGATCTGCCGGTTTCGTTTCTCAAGTGCAAGGGTCAGGCATCTGAACAAGTACCTGATGCATTCTGCTGTAGCACAACTCGGGGATTTGCCACTCAATTTTTCCGCTATTATGAACTACATGACGATGCTGCCCGGCCCGTTCTACCAAGGCTATAGGGGCAGAATCTGGCGCACCGTTGTTGTTGCGCTGGCTCTGCTGGTCGTTGGAGGCCGGCGCTCGTGCGTTATCCTCCAGCGCAGTACACGTTTGATGTGATTCATCGGTTTGCTCCAATCCTTTACTGGGCATTTTTCGTCTTGTTCTTGGTATCCCTGTTTTGGCCCAGACCGAAGTAATAGCTTGATGAGTACTATACCCTGATCGCGATAGGCTTTGCCGCTCTGATGGCCTGTGCGAATATGTAGCGCTGCCAAAGCTACAGATCATGGTCAATATCGCCACGAGCGCGGATGGCTTTGTCGCTCGGACTGATGGCAATCTTGATTGGCTGGACAGAACGGCCAGCTCCAAAGGGCTTCTACGGTCTCCCGAAGTTTCGTGCTCCATCGAT
>Ga0105240_10015041_pt1 | contig 10534 bp, 5 predicted proteins | sample KBSC54metaG_FD_80426 | JGI IMG/M metagenome (GOLD analysis project Ga0105240, IMG submission 80426) | Corn rhizosphere microbial communities from Kellogg Biological Station, Michigan, USA - KBS C5-4 metaG | ecosystem: Host-associated > Plants > Roots > Rhizosphere > Soil | place: Michigan, USA...
CGACGTCAACCTGAAGTTCATCTGGGACGTCGTGTCGCGGATCAGGATCGGCGACAAGGGCAAGGCATACGTCGTCGACGAGAGCGGCTTCCTCGTCGCCGATCCGGACATCGGCCTCGTGCTGCGCAAAAGCAATCTGTCGGATCTGCCGCATGTGAAAGCCGCGACGAGCGCGACAGGTGACGCCGACGACGCAGCGATGCTGTCCACGAACCTTGCCGGCACGCCGGTGCTGACGTCGATGGCGCCGATCGAGTTGCTCAAATGGAGGGTGTTCGTCGAACAGCCGGTCGCCGAGGTGTACGCCAAGCTCAACGCGTCGATCCTGCGCACGGCGTTGCTTCTCCTCGCGGGGCTCGTGCTCTCGGCACTCGGCGCGCTTGCCCTCGCCCGGGGCATGGCCCGGCCGATCCGTACGCTCGAGGAAGGCGCGCGGCGCATCGGTACCGGGAATCTCGATCAGACGATCGACGTGCATACCGGGGACGAGCTCGAGGCGCTCGCCGACCAGTTCAACCGGATGACCGCACAATTGCGCGAGTCCTATGCCGGGCTCGAACGCAAAGTCGAGGAACGCACGCATGAATTACAGAATGCGCTCGACCAGCAGACGGCGATCAGCGAAATCCTGCATGTCATATCCAACAATCCGGGCGATGTGCGACCGATGTTGAATGCTGTCGCAGAGCGCGCGCTAAGACTGTGCGACGCCGCCCAGGGAACAATCGTTCTGGTCGAGGGAAATGCGCTTCGACGCGAAGCCGCCTTCGGCAGCACCAAGACTCTGGACGAAGGGGAGGTGATGCCGCTGACCCGCGGGTCCGTTGCCGGACGCGCCATCATCGACCGAGCTCCGTTCCAGATCGAGGACCTCGCAACGGCATCCGCGGAGGAATTTCCCATTGGCCGCGAATTGCAGCGACGAATCGGCCATCACACGGCCCTGGCGGTACCGCTGATGCATGAGGACCGCGCGATCGGGGCGATCCAGCTATGGCGAATGGAAACCCGGCCGTTCACGGAAAAGCAGATCACGCTGGTGAAGACCTTCGCCGGCCAGGCTGCTATCGCGATCGACAACGTGCGGATGTTCAACGAGACGAAGGAGGCGCTCGGCCGGCAAACGGCGATGAGCGAGATTCTCCGCGTCATTAGCCGTTCACCGACAAATGTCCAGCCCGTGTTCGACACGATTGCGGCCGCCGCCCTCAGGCTCTGCGAAGCCGTCTCGGCGCTTGTTTTCACGTTCGACGGCGAATTGCTCCATCTCGCGGCCGGCGCCAATCTCAATGCGGATAGTGCGGAGGCGTGGCGCCGGGCATTTCCGAGGCGCCCGAGTCGCGACACCGCTGCCGCACGAGCAGTACTCACCGGCAAGGTCGTGATGATTCCGGACACGCTCGAGGACCCTGATTACATGATCGGGGCCACTGCGGCTGCAACCGGCTTTCGCAGCGCCTTGGCCGTCCCGCTGATCCGCGACGAAAAACCGATCGGCGTTATCGGCGTCGGCAAACCGGAACCCGGGCCTTTTCACGAGAATCAGATCACGCTCCTCCAGACCTTCGCTGACCAGGCGGTCATCGCAATCGAGAACGCGCGCCTCTTCAACGAAACGACGGAGGCGCTCGACCAGCAAACGGCGATCAGCGAAATCCTGCGTGTCATCTCGAGTTCGCCTACCGACGTGCAGCCGGTGCTCGATGCGATCGCCGAGCGCGCTGCAAAATTGTGCGATGCGGCTGCCGCGTCGATGTACCTGATCGACGGAGAATCGCTCAAGCATCTCGCCTCGAAGGGACCGTCGGCGGACCCGGTAAGCCATGTAGATGCGCTTCCGATCGATCACAACTCGCTGACCGGTCGCGCCGTGGTCGAGCGCCGAATGATTCATATCGCCGACCTTCTTGCCGAGCAAAGCGAACATGAATATCCGCTCAGTTACGAGCTCGCGAAACGGCTCGGTCATCGCACCGTCATCGTCTCGCCGCTGCTGCGCGAAGGACAGCCGTTCGGCGCGATCCTGCTCCGCCGGCAGCAGGTGCGCCCGTTCAGCGAGCGCGAAATCGCGCTGCTGCGCACCTTCGGTGATCAGGCGGCAATCGCGATCCAGAACATGCGGCTGTTCCGCGAAATCCAGGAGAAGGGTCGCCAGCTCGAGATCGCGAACCAGCACAAGTCCGAATTTCTCGCGAACATGTCGCACGAGCTGCGCACGCCGTTGAACGCGATCATCGGGTTTTCGGAAGTCCTGCTCGAGCGGCTTTTCGGCGGCCTCAACGACAAGCAGGACGACTACCTGAAGGATATTCATTCATCCGGCAAGCATCTGCTTTCGCTGATCAACGACATCCTCGACCTGTCGAAGATCGAGGCCGGTCGAATGGATCTCGATGTGTCGACTTTCAACGTCGCGCTCGCATTGTCGAATGCGATGACACTCGTGCGCGAGCGCGCGCAACGCCACGGCATCGACCTTCGCCAGGAAGTCGATCCGGAGCTCGGCGACATCGCGGCGGACGAGCGCAAGTTCAAGCAAATTCTGCTCAATCTCCTGTCGAATGCCGTCAAATTCACGCCGGATGGCGGCCGCATCGATGTATCGGCACGGGTTGACGATGAACAAGCGGTAATTGCCGTTCGCGACACCGGGATCGGCATCGCCGCGGCGGACCAGGCGGTCGTATTCGAGGAATTCCGTCAGGTCGGCAGCGATTACACGCAGAAACACGAAGGAACGGGCCTCGGGCTCGCGCTGACGCGCAAGTTCGTCGAGATGCACGGCGGGAAAATCCGGGTCGACAGCGCGCCGGGCAAGGGTTCGACATTCACCTTCACGATACCTCTCCAGCGATGACCCTCATCCTGATTGTCGAAGACAACGAAAAGAACCTGAAGCTCGTGCGCGACGTGCTGCGCGTGAAAGGCTACGCAACGATCGAGGCGACAAACGCGGAAGACGGGATCGCGCTCGCGAACGCGCGCAAGCCCGATCTCATCCTCATGGATATCCAGTTGCCCGGAATGAACGGCATCGATGCGCTGCGTGTGCTGCGCGCCGATTCCGCGACCGCCGGCATCCCCGCAATCGCGGTCACTGCTTCGGTGATGCAGCAGGACCGCAACCTGATCACCGACGCCGGATTCGACGGCTATGTCGGCAAGCCGATCAACCTGAAGGAGTTCCTCGACACCGTAAGCACGACGCTCGAGCGGCGCAAGCCATGACTGCAAGCACGATCGCGCGCGTGTTGATTGTCGACGACACCCCGCTCAACCTGAAGCTTCTGGGCGACCTGCTGCAGGCGAAGGGATACGCGGTCGCGACGGCGAACAACGGCGAAGAAGCGCTCGCCAGGCTCGCTGCCGACATGCCGGACATCGTGCTGCTCGACGTGATGATGCCCGGGCTGTCGGGCTACGACGTTTGCCGCCGCATCCGGGAAAACGCCGCCACGTCGCTGCTGCCGGTCGTCATGGTGACGTCGCTCGACCCGCACCAGGAGCGGCTGCACGGGATCGAAGCCGGCGCCGATGATTTCCTGTCGAAGCCGATCAACCAGCCGGAGCTGCTCGCGCGCGTGAGGTCGCTGCTGCGCATCAAGGCACTGCAGGACGAAGTGCAGCGGCAGACGATCGAGCTCAAGCAGTGGAACATCAAGCTCGAGGACCGCGTGCGGGAGCAGGTTGCCGAGCTGCAGCGGCTCTCCCAGCTCAAACGGTTCTTCGCACCCGCGGTTGCGGACGCGATCATCTCTGCCGGCGAGCAATCGATCCTGACGCCGCACCGCCGCGAAATCTGTTACGTGTTCCTCGATTTGCGCGGCTTCACCGCGTTCACCGACGCGGCGGAGCCCGAGGAAGTGCAGTCGGTGCTCGGCGATTACCACGCGGCGATGGGACGACTGATCGCCGAGTACGAAGGCACGCTCGACCGCTTTGCCGGTGACGGCATCCTGGTTTTTTTCAACGATCCGTTCCCCATACCCGAGCCGGGCAAGCGCGCCGCCAAGATGGCGCTCGAGATGCGGGCACGCTTCGGCGAATTGCGCACGCAATGGCAGAAGACCGGATACGATCTCGATCTCGGCATGGGCATCGCACGCGGCTATGCGACGCTTGGCGCCTTCGGATACGAGGGCCGCTTCGATTACACGGCGGTTGGACGCGTGGTCAACCTCGCTGCGCGGCTGTGCGGTGAAGCAAAGCCCGGGCAGATCCTGATCGATCAGCGCACACGCGCGGCGCTCGGCGATGAATTCGCCACGGAACCGATGGGACCGATCGTGCTCAAGGGCTTCGCGCAGCCGGTGCCCGTGTTTGCGCTCACGGGTAACCATGCGCCAATGAAGTAATCGAATGACAAGGCTTGCGCCGAACCTTTCGGGGCCGCATTTGGTGGTGACGCGGCTTTCGCAAGCTGGGGGCGAAACCGCGTAAAATTCATCCTGCGGGCCGGCGACACAATCGCCTGACCCGAGGCCGCGACCTACCCGCCGCGGCGCGATCCGGAACACGATTCTTGGAGCCCTTCCGATGGCCACCGCCACCGCGGTTACGACCGCATCGCTTCGCGACGTTTCGCTCGACGATAAATATGAGCTCGGCTCCGGTCGCGTCTTCCTGACCGGCGTCCAGGCGCTCGTGCGTCTCCTGATCCTGCAACGCCAGCGCGACACGCAGGCGGGCCTCAACACCGGCGGGTTCGTGTCGGGCTACCGCGGCTCACCGCTCGGCGGTCTCGACCTCGCGTTGTGGAAAGCGCAAAAGTTCCTCGAACGCGCGCACATCAAGTTCCAGCCCGGGCTCAACGAAGACCTGGCGGCCACGGCGATCTGGGGCTCGCAGCAGGTGACGATGTACAAGGACGCGAACGTCGACGGGGTGTTCGCAATGTGGTACGGCAAGGGCCCGGGCGTGGACCGCTGCGGCGACGTGTTCAAGCACGCGAATTTCGCCGGCACGTCGAAGCACGGCGGCGTGCTCGTGCTCGCGGGCGACGACCACGCTGCCAACTCCTCGACGTTGCCGCATCAATCGGATAACCAGTTCTCCGCGGCAATGATGCCGGTGCTCTACCCATCGTCCGTGCAGGAGATCATCGACCTCGGCCTGCACGGCTTCGCGATGAGCCGGTATTCCGGCTGCTGGGTCGGCTTCAAATGCGTTTCCGACACCGTCGAAAGCTCGTCCTCGGTATACGGCGACGCGGACCACGTCGACATCGTCGTTCCCGACGATTTCCCGCTGCCGCCCGACGGCGTTTCGATCCGCTGGCCGGACGCGTTTCTCGCGACCGAAGAACGGATGCAGGACTACAAGATCTACGCCGCGCTGCACTACTGCCGCGTCAACCGGCTCAACCGGATCGTCGTCGACTCGCCGAATCCGCGGCTTGGCATCATCACCAGCGGCAAGAGCTACCTCGACGTGCGCCAGGCGCTCGACGACCTCGGCATCACCGAAGCCGATGCGGCGGAAATCGGCATCCGCGTGTTCAAGGTCGCGATGCCGTGGCCGCTCGAGCCCGAGGGCGTGCGGCATTTCGCGGAAGGTCTTGACGAAATTCTCGTCGTCGAGGAGAAGCGGCAGATCGTCGAGTATCAGTTGAAGGAGCAGCTCTACAACTGGCGCGACGACGTCCGCCCGCGCGTCGTCGGCAAGTTCGACGAAAAGGGCGAGTGGGTGCGCCCGCACGGCGACTGGCTGCTGCCCGCGCTCTCGGAGCTCACGCCGGCGATGGTGGCGCGCGTCATCGCACAGCGGATCGAGCGGCTCGACCTGCATCCGCGCACGATCGAGAAGATTCGCCAGCGCGTCGACTTCATCAACCAGAAGGAGCGCGCGCTGGCGAAGCCGACGATCAGTCTCGCGCGGATGCCGTACTTCTGCTCGGGTTGCCCGCACAACACGTCGACGAAGGTGCCGGAAGGCAGCCGCGCGACGGCAGGCATCGGCTGTCACGTGATGGCGATCTGGATGGACCGCAGCACATCGACGTTCACGCACATGGGCGGCGAAGGCGTGCCGTGGATCGGCCAGGCGCCGTTCACGAACGAGAAGCACATGTTCGCGAACCTGGGCGACGGCACCTACTACCACAGCGGCAGCCTCGCGATTCGCGCCGCCGTCGCTGCCAAGGTCAACATCACCTACAAGATCCTCTACAACGACGCCGTCGCGATGACCGGCGGCCAGCCGGTCGACGGCCCGATTTCGCCGCAAACCATCGCACGCCAGTGCGCCGCCGAAGGCGTGTCGAAAATCGTCGTCGTCAGCGACGAGCCCGACAAATATCCACCGAAGTATTTCAGCGAGGATATCGAGATTCACCATCGCGACGATCTCGACGCCGTGCAGAAGCAACTGCGGGACGTCAGCGGCACGACGATTCTCCTCTACGACCAGACGTGCGCGGCCGAAAAGCGCCGGCGTCGCAAGCGCGGCAAGTTTCCCGATCCGGCCAAGCGCGTCGTCATCAACGAGCTCGTGTGCGAAGGCTGCGGCGACTGCGGCGTCAAGTCGAATTGCGTATCGGTCGCCCCGGTCGAAACCGAGTTCGGTCGCAAGCGCACGATCGACCAGTCGTCGTGCAACAAGGATTACTCGTGCGTCAACGGGTTCTGCCCGAGCTTCGTCACGGTCGAAGGCGGCAAGTTGCGCAAGCCGAAGAAGGCCGACACCGTCGATTTCTCGCACTTGCCTGCGCCGACGCTTCCGTCCACGGCCGATCCATACGGATTGCTCGTAACAGGCATCGGCGGCACCGGCGTCGTGACGATCGGCGCCCTGCTCGGCATGGCGGCGCATCTCGAAGGCAAGGGCTGCAGCGTGCTCGACATGACCGGACTCGCGCAAAAAAATGGCGCCGTCGTGTCGCACGTCCGCATCGCCGACAAGCCGGAGCAGCTCTACGCGACACGCATCGCGGCCGGTGAAGCGAAGCTCGTGCTCGCCTGCGACATCCTGACCGGTGTCGGTTACGAAGCGCTCGCGAAAATGCAGAAGGGCGTGACGAAGGCGGTCGTGAACACATCGCTCGTCATGCCGGCGCAATTCACGCGCGAGCCCGACCTCGCGTTTCCGACCGGATCGATGGAGCAGGAAATACGCGACGCCGTTGCACCGGGCGATGCCGAATTTCTCGATGCGACCAGGCTCGCGACAGGCCTGATGGGGGATTCGATCGCGACGAACCTGTTCATGGTCGGCTATGCGTACCAGCGCGGCCTGCTGCCGCTCGGCGAAGCCGCGATCCTGCGCGCGATCGAGTTGAACGCCACTGCGGTCGAAGCGAACAGGCAGAGCTTCTCCTGGGGCCGGCTCGCAGCACTCGAACCCGAAAGAGTCGCCGCCGCCGCGATCCCGATGGCGAAACCCGAGTCGCAACGACTGTCGGAATCGCTCGACGAGGTAATCGAGCGCCGCCGGGCATTCCTGACCGATTACCAGGATGCCGCGTATGCTGCGCGCTACACCGCGCTCGTCACGAAAGTGCGCGACACCGAAGCGGCGAAGCAACCCGGCACCACCGATCTCACCGAAGCCGTTGCGCGGTATTACTTCAAGCTCCTCGCGATCAAGGACGAGTACGAGGTCGCGCGGCTGTACGCGGAAACCGATTTCGTACAGCGCATCGCCGCGCAGTTCGAAGGCGACTACAAGCTCAATTTTCACCTCGCGCCGCCGACGCTCAAGAAGGCCGAAGGCGGCACCGCAGAGCCGGCGAAGTCGACCTACGGCCCGTGGATGCTGCCGCTCTTCCGCGTGCTCGCGAAGATGCGGCGCTTTCGCGGCGGCGCGTTGGACATTTTCGGCAGAACGCAGGAGCGCAGGCGCGAGCGCGCGCTGATCGGCGAGTATGAAACGCTCGTCGACGAATTGCTCGCACATCTCGCGCCCGCGAACTACGAGGTTGCGGTGTCGCTCGCGTCGATTCCCGAGCACATCCGCGGCTACGGCCACGTCAAGGAACGTCATCTGAAGGACGCGAAGGCGCGCGAAGCGGCGCTGCTCGAGCGTTTCCGCGGCGCACCCGAAGCGGCGCCGCCGGCGAAGATCATGGTCGCGGCCGACTAGGGCTCGCTCGAACATTCAACCCCGATGCCGACCCACAAGCACCCGCGCAAGAAGCGCAATCATCGCTGGATCCGCGACGTCAAGACGACCGCTGTCGACGTGCCGGAGGGCACGATGACGCACTCCGCGCCGGAGATCGCACGCACGCTGCTCGCGCACAATCGCGAGCAAGGCGCCGGCTCGATCAACCGCTTCATCCAGTTCTACATCAACCGCTCGGGCAAAGGCCTGCCGGACGAGCGCAAGCGAACCCTCAAACGGGCGATGGCGCTCGTGCGACGACACGGATGAACGTCGACGGCCGCCCTTCCCGATCGGCGCGCGGGCAAACCGCGCTCAGGTGCTACGCCGCTTGCGCGTCGCGCGTTCCTGTCGCGGCATTTGCTGGACCGACGGCACTTCCGGGGGAGGCAAGTCGACCACCTTGCGCTCGATCGCTGCGAGCCGGGCAGCCGTCGCGGGCAGCGCCGGAACGTTCATGCGCGGTGCGACGCCCAAGCCCAGCGCAGTGGTGAGATCGCCGCAGGTGTCGCGCCGCCAGCGGCTCAGGTACGGCACTTCGACGCCGAAGCGCGTTTCGATCAACCGCAACGTGGAGGTGTGATCGAACGTGTCGCTGACGACGTAGCCGCCTCGCGAAAACGGTGATACGACCAGGCACGGAACGCGAAAGCCAAGCCCGACCGGCAACTCGTTGACGAATTCGCCGGGCGTGTCCGGCGGGGGTGTCGGCGGCGGGACATGATCGAACTGGCCGTCGTTCTCGTCGTAATTGACGATGACCACCGACTTCGACCATGTCGCGGGGTTCGACCACAGCGCTTCCAGCACTTCGCGCGTGTGGTTTTCGCCCGCCGCCGGCAGGAAATCCGGGTGCTCGCTGACCGTCGACGGCGGCACGATCCACGTCACCTGCGGCAGATTGCCGGTGGCAAGATCGTGCAGGAGTTCGTAGTGGGGCCGCGTGCGCAACGCACGATCGCGCAGCGGCGAGTTCTTCGCGCTTCGTACGTAGGCGGAAAAGTACTTGACTACGTTGCAGCCGTAATCGTCATAGTCGTGATAGATCCGCCACGAGATGCCGGCCCGCTCGAGTCGCTCGGGATATGTTTCCCAGCGCAGGTCACGCCGGCCGTTGACGAGCACGGGCGCGCCGAATCGGCCGTCCGCGTCGATCGTTCCGGTCATCAGGAACAGGCGATTGGGGTGCGTCGGGCCGAACATCGACGCGTGATAACCGTCGCAGATCGTGAACGCGTCCGCCAGCGCGTAGTAGAACGGCAGGTCGTCGCGCGCGAGATAGCCCATCGTGAGCGGACCGGCCGCGCCATCGACAGCGCGATGCGTGCGCAGCCACGCATCCATCGCTCCGGCGTTCCAGCATCCGTGCTGCGGCCCCCAGGCGTGACTGAGATCCTGCAGGCGCTGCGCGCTGGTGCGGCGCGTGTCGAGGCGAAAAGGCAGGATGTAGCCGTCCGGATGCTGCCGGTCGGGCTGGTAGAACACCGGGCGGCCGTCGGGCAGCGCGAGTGCCGTCGCATCGTCGAATCCGCGCACACCTGCGAGCGTGCCGAAGTAATGGTCGAAGGAGCGGTTCTCCTTCATCAGCACGATGATGTGGTCGATGTCCGACAGCCGCGCCGGCGCGATCGCACCGCGGGCACGCCCATCGAGCGCAGCGAGCGCCGTCAGCGCGGCGGCCGATTGCAGGAAGCGACGGCGAGAGGAATCGGCGGGATGCATGCGCAGGGGCTGGCAGGGATTGGCAGGGCCAACGTGCCGTCATTCTGCAGAGTGGCTTGAAACCGCACAAGCGCCTGCCAGGATGGATAATACGAATGGTTCACGCCATGAACGACGACAACGACAAGAAAAGCGCGCGGACGCAGACGCCGCCAGGTAACCCGTTCGACCTGTCCGGACGCATCGCGCTCGTCACCGGCGCGCATCGCGGCCTGGGCTTGGCAATCGCGCGCGGGCTCGCGGCGGCCGGCGCGCAGGTCGTTGTCAACGGTCGCCGTGCGGACGCGCTCGCCGATGCCGTTTCGGCGCTGACAAGCGAAGGGTTCCCGGCCCATTCGGCGTTGTTCGACGTCGCCGACGCCAGCGCCGTGCAGGAAGGCGTCGCCACGGTTACGCGGCGGATCGGCGCGATCGACATCCTGGTCAACAATGCCGGCATCCAGCGCCGCCATGCGCTCGTCGACTTTCCGAAGCACGAATGGGACGAGATCATCGCGATCAACCTCACTGCGCCCTATCTCGTCGCGCAGGCCGTCCTGCCGGCGATGATCGCGAACCGGCGCGGGAAGATCATCCACATCGCGTCGCTGCTGTCCGAATTGGCGCGGCCGAGTGTCGTTCCGTACATGGCGGCGAAGGGCGGCATCCGCCAGCTCACGCGCGGCATGGCCGTCGAGCTCGCGCCGCACGGCATCCAGGTGAACGCGATCGC
>Ga0105240_10015042_pt1 | contig 10534 bp, 9 predicted proteins | sample KBSC54metaG_FD_80426 | JGI IMG/M metagenome (GOLD analysis project Ga0105240, IMG submission 80426) | Corn rhizosphere microbial communities from Kellogg Biological Station, Michigan, USA - KBS C5-4 metaG | ecosystem: Host-associated > Plants > Roots > Rhizosphere > Soil | place: Michigan, USA...
AAATAAAAAACCCCACCAGGGAGTGATGGAGTTAGTTTTGGCAAACAATCGAAGACTTCAATTGTCGATTGAGACGCCAAGTTCTGGAAAATCTTTTTAATTTAAAAAAGTTTTTTAACCTTTTTTTGTTTTTTTAATGTGCCGCCCGGGGATCCGGGGCGGCTTTTTTGTTTTTTGGACCCCGGGGAGGGGGGATGTGAGGTATCCCGGGGGTGAGTGATTGGCCCGAAGCGGCTGGTTTTGGTTAATGGGAAGTTGCGCCGGGCCTTGGGGCTGCTGCCACTATTTCTGCGCTGACGCCGGAGGCGTATTTTTCAAAATTGGAGATGAACCAGCCCGCTACCTTATCGGCCATCCCGTCGTAGGCGGCTGTGTCGGGCCAGGTTTGGCGCGGGTTGAGCAGCTCGGTGGGGACGCCGGGGCAGCTGAGGGGCATTGCGACGCCGAATATCGGATGGACCCGGTATTCGAGGTCGTCGAGTGCATTTTCCAGTACTGCTGTGATCATGGCCCGGGTATAGGCGAGGTTGATCCTGCTCCCTTTGCCAAAGGGGCCGCCGGACCAGCCGGTATTGATCAGCCAGACCTTTACGCCCTGCTGCCTGATCCTGGCGCCGAGAAGATCGGCATAGCGACCGGGGTGCAGGGGGAGGAAGGGGGCGCCAAAACAGGCGCTGAATGTAGGTTTGGGCTCGGTAATGCCCGTTTCTGTGCCGGCGACCTTGGCGGTATAGCCGGAAATGAACTGGTACATGGCCTGGTCGGGGGTGAGCCGCGAGATAGGGGGCAGCACGCCGTATGCGTCACAGGTCAGGAAGAAGATATTCTTCGGGGTAGGGCCGACAGAGGGTTCGAGCGAATTTCCGATATAGGACAGGGGGTAGGAGACGCGGGTATTCTCGGTGACCGAGCCGTCCTCGAAATTGATGCGGTTGGTGCCAGTGAAGAACCGTACATTCTCTACCAGGGCGCCGGGACGGATGGCGTGATAGATATCGGGCTCCTTTTCCTCTTTCAAATTGATACACTTGGCATAGCAGCCGCCTTCAAAATTGAAAATATTTTCACCGGTCCAGCCGTGCTCGTCGTCGCCAATGAGGAGTCTGGCGGGGTCGGCGCTTAACGTCGTTTTGCCGGTGCCGCTGAGCCCGAAGAAGATGGCCGTGTCCCCGTCGGCACCCTTGTTGGCCGAGCAGTGCATGCTCAATATCTTTCTTTCGCGGGGCAGGATGAAATTAAGGATGGAGAAGATGCTCTTTTTGATCTCCCCGGTATAACCGGTACCCGCCAGCAGTATCAGGCGGTGGTGGAAGGAGATCGCTACTGCGTTGGGGCTTCGGGTGCCACAGCTCGCGGCATCCAGCTGCAGTCCGGGTGCAAAGAGTATCTGCCAGTCGGGTATGAAATTATCCAGCTCTTCTTCTTTTGGCCGGAGGAACATGTTATGAGCAAAGAGATTGGATGACGGGGTTTCGGTGACGACGCGGACATTGAGCCGGTAGCGGGGATCGGCGCAGACGTAGCAGTCGCGGACCCAGACTTCGGGCAGCTGGTTCAGCCAGTCGCGGATAGAGGAGAAGAATACGTCAAAATGGTGTTCCTCCATCGGCTGGTTGAAGTCGTTCCAGTGGACGGAGTCAGCCGTCGTCTCGTCTTTCACGATATATCGATCCTTGGGACTGCGGCCGGTAAAAGTCCCGGTCTGAATGACCAGGGCGCCGGCGTCATTGAGCTGCCCTTCCCTTCTCCGGAGACTTTGCCTGACGAGCTCCGCTGGTGGCAGCTGATAGTGTAGTTTGTCTGCGATGTATAAACCAAGGTTGGCCAGGCGGTCTGCCGGGGCTGCAATAACAGGTACTGACATAGAAAGCAATCGTTTGTTTAAGGCAAAGCTAAAATTAAATTATTCATTAGCATCCCGTAAAGGGGTGGTCAAATTAGAGATTATCAAATTTAGGGTAGGATTGGTTAAAATATTGCCAAACTAACGATTGTTAGTTTAGGGGGTTTTGGGGGATTCTACGGAATTAATGATCAATCCATAAATTTGCTGGCTCCGGGGGGAGAAGATGGGTAAGCGGAGGGTTGGAGAACTAAAATTTAAATATGAGATATTTTCCGATACTGCCAGATCTGTTCGGTGCGAACCGGACGCGTTTTGTCCGGGCTATGGAGCCGGGCTCGATCGCCATTTTTGTGAGCAATGATGAAATGCCGTCCAACGGGGATGCGCACTACCCTTTCCGGCAGAACAGCGATCTGTTCTGGCTTTCGGGGATCGCCCAGGAGGACAGCATTGTCGTGCTTTTCCCGGATCATCCTGATCCCAGGTACAGGGAGGTGCTTGTCCTGACGCGGCCGAACGAGCTGAAGGAAAAATGGGATGGCCGGCGGCTGCGGGCTGAGGAGGCAAAGAAGATATCCGGCATCGGCACGGTGGTATGGCTGGATGCGCTGGATGGGCTGCTGCAGCAGTGGGTACATCTGGCCGACACCATCTATCTCGACTCCAACGAGAACGACCGGAAAAGCGGGCCGGTGATCACCCGTGAATATCGTTGGATCCGCGAGATGAAGGAAAAGTATCCCCTGCACAATTACAGGAGGAGCGCGAAGCTCCTGCGCGAGCTCAGGGCGGTAAAGACGGCGCTGGAGGTTTCGCAGATGCAGGAGGCGGCGGATATCACGGGTGCGACCTTCCTGGACGTGCTGGGCATGATGCGGCCTGGTGTAATGGAATACGAGATAGAGGCGGAGATACACCGAGGTTTTCTGTCGAGGCGGAGCCCGGGCCCTGCTTATAGCAGCATCATCGCCAGTGGCGACCGGGCGAGGACCCTGCACTACATCAGCAATAACCAGGAATGCAAAGAGGGAGAGCTGGTGCTGATGGATTTTGGCGCTGAATATGGCGGGTATTGCGCTGACCTTACGCGGACGGTGCCGGTCAGCGGAAAGTTCTCTAAAAGGCAGAAAGAGGTGTACAATGCCTGTCTGGACCTCCATCGTTTTGCAAAGAGCTTGTTAAAGCCGGGTCTCAGCCTGGCAGATTATCATAAACGAATGGGGGAGGAGGCGACCAGAGCGTTTGTACAGATAGGGTTATTGACCGAATCTGACGTAAAGAACCAGACGCCGGAAAACCCGGCTTATTTTAAATACATGTACCACGGTGTTTCTCATCATCTGGGTATCGATGTACACGACCTGGGGCCGCGTAATGAACCTTTAAAAGAAGGGATGGTGCTGACTGTCGAGCCGGGTATCTATATCGAGGAAGAGCAGATGGGTATCCGTATCGAGAACGATGTATGGATCACGGCGGATGGTAATAGAGACCTGATGGAGAAGATACCGATCACGGTGGAGGAGATAGAGGCGGTGATGGCGCGGGGGAAGTGAGTGATGGTTGGGGCGAATGGTGATGGGGATCGAGCGATGATGGGGGATCGAGCGATGATGGAGGAAGTGGACGGTGGTGGGGATGTGAACTGAGATGAGGGGAAGAAGGTGAATCGAAATAAAGTACTAAATTTCCGCAATGAAAAGTATACCGAACCTGTTCACGCTGCTCAATTTGTTCTTCGGATGTATTGCTGTGATCCTGATACTTCAGAATGGAATTATTGTGCTGACCAATCCTGACGGAACGCAATATATCAGCATGCCGGAGAAGATAGGCGCCGCGTCGCTGTTCATCGGACTGGCGGCGCTGGTAGATTTCCTGGACGGGTTGGTTGCCCGCATCTTTAACGCCACTTCGCCGATGGGGAAGCAGCTTGATTCGCTTGCGGATCTGGTGAGCTTTGGGGTGGCGCCGGGGATGATACTCTATCAATTGTTGCGGATGAGCTTTGCGGGTCAGGAGAACGGACTGAACGTGTCGATCGTGTGGCTGCTGCCTGCCTTACTGTTCCCCTGTGCGGCGGCCTACCGGCTTGCCAGGTTCAATCTGGACACTACGCAGCAGTATGGCTTTAAGGGGGTGCCTACGCCGGCGGCCGGGCTACTGATCGCATCACTGCCGCTGATCTCCTGGTATACGACCAATCCCATGGTGGAGGCGGCGCTGGCGAACAAGTGGGTATTATACGCGTTGACCCTGCTGGTAGCCTGGCTGATGGTCAGCAGGCTGCCGTTGATGGCCCTGAAGTTCAAGGACTATTCACTGAAGGGAAATATGCCGAAGGTGGTTCTGCTGGGGCTGGCTGTACTGTCGGCTGTGTTCCTTCGCTGGCTGGCTGTTCCGCTGGTATTCATACTCTACATTATTGTATCTTTAGTGACAGCCAAAAAAAATGCGTAGTTTTGGCCCGATAATTTAAAAATAAGTATCATGGTCTTTTCTGTTCAGGTAAAAGTTATGCCGCTAAAGGAGCTGTTGGATCCGCAGGGTAAGGCGGTGATGGGTGGATTGCAAAACTTAGGGATCAGCAGCGTCAGCGACGTCCGCATCGGGAAGAGCATTTCGCTGCAGATAGAGGCTGGGTCCGCCGAAGAGGCGAAGTCCATCGCGGAAGAAGCGGGTCGTAAGCTGCTGGCTAATCCTGTCATGGAGTACTTCGAGATAGCCGTAAATTAGTCGTTGTTTTGCTGTATATAGTTCCTTCTCCCATTGGTAATCTACAGGATATTACGCTCCGGGCGCTGGACGTATTGAAGGGGGCGGACCTCATTCTTGCTGAGGACACGCGTAATTCTTCGAGGTTGTTGAACCATTACCAGATAATAAAGCCGTTGTCGCCTTATCACCAACACAATGAGCATAAAGTATTGCATCACCTCGTGGATCAGCTGTTGCAGGGCAAGAAAATGGCCCTGTTGACGGATGCGGGGACGCCGGGCGTTTCTGATCCGGCCTTTTTGCTGGTAAGGGAATGTATCAAGGTGGGGGTGAAGGTGGAGTGTCTGCCGGGGGCTACGGCTTTTGTACCGGCGCTGGTGAACAGCGGGTTGCCGATGAACCGGTTTTCGTTCGAAGGCTTTCTGCCTCCGAAGAAAGGACGGCAGTCGATGCTGAAACAGCTGGCTACTGAGGAACGAACCATCGTATTATACGAATCACCGATGAGGCTTGTCAAGACGCTGGAAGAGCTGGCTGAATATTTTGGGGCAGAGCGGCAGTGCTGCGTCAGTCGCGAGTTGACCAAGATCTATGAGGAGAACCGGCGGGGTACGCTGCGGGAGGTGTGCGATCACTATAAAGAAAAAGGAGTAAAGGGGGAGATCGTGATCGTCGTGGAAGGAGTATCGGGCGGCAGGAAACATCGGGTAGAAGAGGATGAAGAAGGGTAGAAGAGGACGAGGAATAAGTGAACTATAACCTAAATATATGTTTTTATGAAGAAGCTACTTTATCTGACACTGACCTTTTCCACGTTGTTGACCTGTATCGGCGCCAGCGCGCAGTTCGGCTCTGTACCGGGTGTAGTAACCGACTCTTTCAAGACGAAGTATCCGAATGCAAAGTCTGTCAGCTGGTCGAGCAAGATCGGTGGGACCTACCAGGCCACTTTTACTAACGACAACGGAAAAGAGGTTGCCAGATTCAACAAGAAAGGTGAATGGCAGAATACCACGAAGGAGATCACCCAGGAGGCGTTGCCCACTGCGGTGAAGGACGGACTGGCCAAGAGCAAGTATGCAGATAAGACCGAGTGGGAGATCAGGTCGGTGACCGTGCGCTATATGCCCGGCAATGTCACGCAGTATATCCTGCTGGCGGCAAAGAACGATATCCAGAAAAGGAACCTCCTGTTCAGCGCCGATGGTCAGTTACTGAAGGATGGAAATACATTGTAATCCATGAGAAATAAAATCGCTCTGGCGACAGGACTGGTCCTGTCGCTTAATTATTTGCAGGCGCAGCCGGACCGCTGGCAGCAGCGGGTGAAATACACGATGGACGTCAAGATGGACGTTCAGACGAATCGTTTCACCGGTGACCAGACGCTGGCGTACACCAATAATTCCCCCGACACACTATCTAAAGTCTATTATCATCTGTACTGGAACGCATTCCAGCCGAACAGCATGATGGATAGCCGTAGCCGTGAGCTGGGGAAGATATTTATCGGCGGGCGCCGCGGCGAGCAGCCGGACTGGGACTCGCGGGTCAAGGATCGTATCCTGCACCTGACCCCGGACGAGATCGGCTACCAGAAGGTGCTGTCGCTGACCATGAATGGCGTGCCGCAGACCTTCCAGGTCGACGAGACCATTCTCGAGGTCAGGCTTACCAAACCGATACAGCCCCACACGACGGTCGTCTTCCAGATGAAATTCGAGGCGCAGGTGCCGTTGCAGGTCCGCCGCAGCGGCAGGGACAACCCGCAGACAGGGGTTCGCTATTCCATGAGCCAGTGGTATCCCAAGATGTGTGAATACGACTATGAAGGCTGGCATCCTACACCCTATGTGGCTCGGGAGTTCTACGGGGTCTGGGGGGACTATGATGTCACCATTAATATAGACAGGCACTATATGCTGGGGGGAACGGGCTATCTGCAGAACCCGCAGCAGATCGGTTACGGCTATGAGGCGCCGGGGACCAAGGCGGTGCAGCCCTCGGGCGACCGGCTGACCTGGCATTTCCTTGCGCCCAATGTACACGACTTCATGTGGGCGGCGGACCCGGATTATAAGCACCTGGTACGCCGGGTTCCCAGCGGGCCGGTCATCAACGTGTTTTATAAGAATGCTTCCGGAGACCCGAAGGCAGACGCGGCCTGGAATGAGCTGGCGGACGCTGCCGTACTGGTACTGCCTTTTATCGAAAAGACCTTTGGCAAATATCCCTACAAGCAGTACTCCTTTGTGCACGGCGGTGACGGGGGGATGGAATATCCGATGAGCACGCTTATCAATGGGCCTGGTCTGGGGACGGCCTTTCACGAGTGGATGCACAGCTGGTACCAGGGGATGATGGGGACGAACGAGTCGATGTATGCCTGGATGGATGAAGGCTTCACCAGCTATGCCGCTGCGAGGGTGAACAGCTACTACTATCACGAACGGCACAGGAAGCACCCGGATGATGCGGGGCTTAAAGATATAATTGAGAAGGAGAAGGAAGAGCTGCCGCTGCTGCATGCCTCGGCTTACAATGCGTATTTCGCACTGGTAAGAAGCGGGCTGGAAGAGCCACTGACGACCCACGCCGATCATTTCAATACAAATTTTGCCTACAGCATCGCCTCTTATGCAAAAGGGGAGATGTTCCTGGAACAGCTGGGCTATGTCGTAAGTGACAGCATTCTCGACAGGATACTGTTGGAGTACTACCGGTTGTGGAGATTCAAGCATCCCAATTCCAGCGATTTTGTCCGGGTTGCTGAGAAGGTCAGCGGTCAGCAGCTGGACTGGTACAAGGAATACTGGGTCAATACCACCAAGACCATCGACTATGGAGTGGACAGTCTCTGGGAAGAGAATGGCAAAACGAAGATCAGGTTGAAGATGGTAGGGAAGATGCCGATGCCGCTGGATGTGCTGATACAATATAAGGACGGCAGCAAAGAGATCGCTTATATTCCTCAGTACTTACAGTTCGGGGCAAAGCCGGTGGAAGATGCGGGGATTCCCCGTACGACCTTCGAGCCCTGGAAGTGGACGCACCCGACCTATACGTTCGAGCTAAACCATCGGCTCACGGACATGGTGTTGCTGGACATCGACCCGAGTCAGCGTATGGCCGACGTCGATAGGAAGAACAACCGATTGGAACTGAAGTGGTGAAAGAAATAAAATTGGAAGTCGGGGTTGAAGTTAGAATGGTGAAAGAAATAAAATTGGAAGTGGGGGGGATGGAACTGAAGTGGTGAAAGAAATAAAAAAGGGGAGCAGAAGCTCCCTCTTTTTTTGCAAATCATTCTGTTACGCGTGGAGATAAGGTGAAATGACTAATCGTACTTGATGCAAACAGCCCGGGGCCAAAGGTAGATGACCCCAGAGGGTATAACAATACCACTTTGTGGTAGTTTTGGTTAGGGCCGTCTATCGTCCATAAAATTTATTGATTGCTTCCACCCTATTATTCACATGTAGTTTTTCGTATATGTGATACACGTGTTTGCGAACCGTCTCCTGGCTGATAAAGAGCCTTGCTGCGATCTCCTTGTAGAGCATGCCCTGGGCGAGTAGCTCGAGGATCTCGTTCTCCCGGTTGGAAAGGATGCTGATGGCTTTTGCGGGTGCGCTGGCGGGGCTGGTGTCTGCGGTAGCTGCTCCCATCTGGAAGGCGTTGACCACCTTGCGGGCGATCTGGCTGCTCATGGGGGCGCCTCCTTCGTATAGCTCACGCAGGGAGTCGAGAAGCTTGCCGGGGGCCGTCTTCTTGAGGATATACCCATTGGCGCCGGCTTTCAGGGCTTCGAAGATCTTCTCGTCCTCTTCATAGATGGTACACATCATAAAGAGTATCTCAGGGTACAGCGGCTTTAGCTGTCGTACGCAATCAATTCCATTCTCTCCGTCTCCGAGGTTGATATCCATCAATACGACGTTTGGTTTCACGAGGGGAATCTTTTGCAATGCTTCTTCAGCATCTACAAACGAGCCAGCGAGTGTGTACCCATCTGCCATCAGGATGATCTGTTCGAGAGCAGAGCGGATGTCTTTGTTGTCATCTACAATGCAAACAGATATAGTCATGGGACAAAGGTCTGATGGATTTTGCTAAAAAAAATACCATGAAGTGGTAATTTTTGTGATCTGTTGTGGCCGGATGTCAGGAAAAAGGCACCTGGAGTACATATTTCTCCTTAAAATAGTCCTGGGGGAAGAGTTCGTATATCTCCATGATCCTGGGGCGGGTATGACTTTCTGATATCTCCGCAGACAGGTCGCCGCCTTTGAGGCAGATCAAGCCGGAAATCGGACGGGCGGAAGCGGGACGCGCGCCCAAGTCAGAGGGGCGCTGCCGGTCCGACGGAGAGGGGCGCTGCCGGTCCGATGGGGCCGTGGCCGGCTTACGGAGGAGGGGGCGGGCCCAGGACCAGAGTTCGCCGAGGGGGGCCACCGCACGGGAGACGGCGACGTCGAATTTTTTGTTCTTTATGTCTTCGGCTCGGGCATGCTGGGTTGTGACGTTGGTGAGGCCCGCCCCTGTCTTTACGGCGTCCACGACCTTGATCTTTTTGCCGATGCTGTCGACGAGGTGGAACCTGGTACCGGGGAAGAAGATGGCCAGGGGGATGCCGGGGAAGCCGCCGCCGGTGCCGATGTCGATGACATCCTGGCCGGGTGTGAACTCGAAGGCTGCTGCGATCGCGAGGGAATGCAGCACGTGCTTCTCGTAGAGGCTGTCGATATCTTTTCGGGAGATCACGTTGATCTGTGCGTTCCACTCTTTATACAGCTGTTCGAGCGCGGCCAGCTGACCGATCTGCTCAGGCGTAAAGTCGGCAAAATATTGCAGGACTATTTCCAGGCTTTCCGGGGCTTTTTCCATAATGCGGTAGAGAAAATGATGTAATACAGGAACATCCAGATATCGAGGAGCCACCACCAGGGGAAGAGATCGTCTTCTCCGAGTCGCTGCATCGTCTTCTGAAAAATATAGCCCTGCACGACCAGGCGTATGCCGAACAGTGAAAGCGCCAGCCGCCAGTCAAAGAAGAGGCTGACGATCAACAGGGGATAGAACAGAACATGACTAAAAGAGTAGAGCCCCAGCAGGAGTTTGTGTTGGGTTTTGTAGTATTTGGCGGTGGTGTAGTGGCGGGCCTTCTGGCGGAACCAGTCGGAAAAGCTCTTTTTGGGTTCGGACAGCGTGAAGGTATCGGGGTCGATGACGATCGCGGTATTCTCTTTGGTAGCTACTTTGTTGATGAAAAGATCGTCGTCGCCTCCCGGCACGTGGTTGATGGCGGAGAAGCCTTTGTTGCGGAAGAACACGTCCTTCTTATAAGAGAGGTTTCTACCTACACCCATATACGGCATACCTGCGAGGGCATAAGAAAGGTATTGGAGGGCGGTATGAAAAGTGTCGAAGCGGATTATCTTATTCAGTATGCCGGGACCTTTCTTATAGGGGCTGTAACCGAGCACGACCTCTATCCCGTTGTGATACCCGTCCTGCATCTTGTGCATCCAGTGTTCGCTGGCGGGGACGCAGTCTGCGTCGGTCAGAAGAACTATTTCATAGCGGGCCTCTTTGATGCCCATGCTGAGCGGATATTTCTTGCCGGGGATGCCGATGGCTTCGTGTTCGAGGTTCACGATATGGAGGCCTTTGAAAGTTTTCTTGAACTCGTCGAGAAGAAACCGGGTGTCGTCCTGGCTATTGTGATTGACAACGATCACTTCGTGTGTGCTGGGGTAGGTCTGAACGAGCGCGCCGGGGAGGTGGCTGACGAGGCGGGCGGCTTCATCGCGGGCGCAGATGATGACGCTCACGGGGTGTTGCTGGGAATGCTCTTTTTCCCTGGGAGTATAAAAGGCCAGTCTTCTGAAGAACCAGCCATAGTAGAACAGCTGTACTATGGTGATCAAACAAAAAAGTATAAAAAACAGTTCGAGCCAGGGGAAACTC
>Ga0105240_10015043_pt1 | contig 10534 bp, 1 predicted proteins | sample KBSC54metaG_FD_80426 | JGI IMG/M metagenome (GOLD analysis project Ga0105240, IMG submission 80426) | Corn rhizosphere microbial communities from Kellogg Biological Station, Michigan, USA - KBS C5-4 metaG | ecosystem: Host-associated > Plants > Roots > Rhizosphere > Soil | place: Michigan, USA...
AGAAAGGTCTTATCGTCATACGGCGGATTCAACACCCAATCACTGCCGGGAGGAAAACCAAGCAGTCCGTAGTTGACCGAGTCTCCGTTCTCGTCATCGAGCTCGATACTGAAGGGTTGTTTGGGGAATTGGAGCGAGGAGGATCCGTGGAGCCCAATTCCCATCCGGCCCAGGTAATCAGGGTTCCCAGCCAGGGTGGCTCGGCCGCTCGCGGCGTTTGTGTCAATGAAGATGGCATACGATCCGATTTTCGCTCCGACCGGTATGACCTGGCCCAGTGTATCCACAATCACCAGCGGCAGGTTGCTGCTAAAGTTCGTCAGCGATGAATCCAACAGGATGTAATTGGCGCTGCTCACCGCTCCGGGAATCCCGCCCAGTTCGGCGCGGGCGCGGATGGTGCCATTCGTGGTGAGTTGGAGGGCTTTGGTGTAGATGGGCGAATTGGTGTCCGGGGTGGAACCGTCGACCGTAAAACGAATGGTCGCCCCGGACGAAGAAGTGAGTGTCACGGCCAAGGCGTTGCTCGCGTAAACCCCAGGGTTCGGCGAAAACGTGATTGGTGGCGGAGCCAGAGCGGAACCGGTGCCTCCGTTCCACGCGCCGGGAGTGGGAGGATAGAGATAGGCTGGGGGTCCGGCGGTGACCAGGCTCCGTCCGAGAAGTTGCGGCTGGACGAGAAAATTCGGGCTGCCGGGCGAGGCGTTGAGCCCCTGAATGGCCAGCACGTTCTGGCCCGCAACGACCGCGGCGCGAGCAGCGGTTAGATCGAAATCCTCAAAGGCAATGGGGCCTTGAGGCGGGAGAAATTGAACCTGGCAGTTGTCCAGGTCGCACGCCATGTTCAGGCCGCCGGTTCGGCCGCCGAATTGAACCCGGCAATCAAACGGATTTAAACCCGTGATGAAGAGATTGGTGATCGGTGAGTAGGGTGTGCCCGGCGTCCCGTTGATATTGCCCGTGAGCGTCACGGTCACGAAGGCTCCCCCATTTTGGTGCCGCAACGTGATCTGCGCGTGGTGGAAAACGCCTGCCACTAAATCCAGGGTCGACGGAGGAATGCTTGCGTCCATCGCCCGGGTCCCGTCCCAGTGGGCCGAAACATTGTTCACGCTCGTGTGCGGGTAGACGCGGAAACCAATGCCGAACACCCCTTGAAAATTCGGCTGTTCGACCGCGATGACGGAAGTGTTGACGCCTGGACCGTTGGTGCCGTAGACCGCCGTGGGAATCAGCATGAACGCAAACCCATCCGCGGGGTTGTTGACGGAACTGGTCAGCCGAAAATCAAAATCCGCAACGATGGTTTGGAACTGCCCGGGGGCCGTTTGTCGAAACGCGATCCCGTTCGCGCTCGCATTGACGCCGTCGTAAAGCATCCGCAGGTACTTCCCCGTCGAATTGGACCCGGCCGGCTGGACGGCTGGCGCCGGCCCGGCGCCGTACTGGCTCACGGTATAATTGGTAGTGCTTCCTTCGAAGCTTTCGTTAAGAACACCGGTTGCCGGAGCGCCGTGCGTAGCTGTGGCGCCGGAATTCCACAGCGGAACCGCTGGCGCGTTGCGGCGTAGCACCTCGGCGCCGTTCAAATACGCGATGAAGCCATCATCATACCGGAGGCTCAGGGTCAGCAGGTTGAATGCGGTTGGATCCACGACTGTGAAAGGAGCGCGGAGATAGGCGGACGCGTTGATCTTGAACATCGCGGTCGCGAGGTCCAACCCGATCGCCGCGGAATAGTTGCCGGAGGTGTCGTAGCCTACGCCCAGGCTACCGGCGGTCCACGCACTATCGTCAAATAAGATCCCTTTCCATCCCGAACCAATGTCCGTCGTCGGTACCCAGGCGCGGACACTCGCGTCGGGCGCAAGTAGGGTCGTGACGGCCCCCGTCATGACGTACCCATACGAAATATCGGCGTACTGCGGCGGGAAGCTCGGCGCGAATTCGCTGCTCTTGGTCGCGCCATCCGGCAGCACCAGGGCGAGGTACTCTCCGGATTTGCTCAACTTAAAATTCGTATGCAGCGGCGCCCCGGGAAGGCGTCGATCCTTGCCGGAGGCAAAGATGAGCAGGAACCCTCCCGGGCCCAAATTCGTCGAAGGGAAACTCCATTGGGTGAGATTCGTGGATTTGTTGGCCAGGTACCAGCCCCCGAGATTTACCACGCTATTCCCACGGTTATAGAGCTCGATCCAATCCGAATACGAGCCGTCCTCATCGGCGAGCGTCGTCTGGTTGTCCGCCATGAATTCGGAGATCAGGACGTCCCGACCGCGCGCGCACGTCAGGCATCCCAGGATCACGACCATGGCCAGAACCCAGGCTGTGCCTGGCCGGCAAAGTCGTGTGGGTTTATTCCGTGGAGGTGAAAACGCCGGGCGAAACGGGTGGTTGAAACATCCTGGCACAATCAAAGCCTTCAAGCGCACGCCTTGAGCATATCCCGTCCCGGAGAATCTCGCCAACCCAAATTCGCCTTGACCATCGCCTCTGTCACGGTTTAACCCACAGCCGAAAAAAACGCGCTGGACTCGGTCCGAATGGGTTCGTCGAGAGCAGCGGTCGGTCGGCAGGAGAACTGCCAAATTCCTTTAGTGTAGCCCACGCACTGGCGGGGATAACCAGGTCATTACGGTACTGCAGCAGATAATCCAGGTTCGCCTGGGCAGCAAAACCGATTGATACTCCGCCGGCCGGAAGGGGTTTGATCGAGTTGATGTGGACCGGTGGCGGAAAGAATGTGGCATTGATCATCCAGGTCAACGCATCCGCCATAATCGCCTGGCCTTGCGGGCCCGACAGCAACGTCGACCAAATATAAAGGACCTTGCCCCCTTTGGCCGGCCCCGAACCGAACTCAATGAAGCACGCGGCATCGCCGTACGACTGACCCGAAACGCCCCGGACGCTGAGCCAGGGAATGTAGCGATGCGAGGTGGAAACCTGGGCTGGAGAAATGGAGCGTAGCCGCGAATCACCCGGCGGAAATGGAAAGAGCGCGGGGACCGAACAGAATGCTTTGGTTGGTCGAAACCACGACGTTGAGATTTGGAGGCGCCTGTTCGAACGCGTTGGAGAGGGGCAGGCCGAGAGCCGGAAGCAACGGATCCGCCGGCCCGGCCTGGTCGCTTGGACCGTACCCGTAGTAAAAGGGAAAGGGTCCAGTGGCCAGGACGATGACTGTTCCCCCCTGGGCCAGGTAACGCGTCACGGCAGCTTTTGCGTCGCCCGACGTGGAAACGGTTTTTACATAGTTTTCACTGCCCAGATACACGGCCAACGGAAACCGGGCGGCGCTGAAGAAGTTGGTATCAATTAACTGGCTTTCCGTGATCGCGTTCCATTTCAGATTCAAGCCGGTCAACGCGGCAAAGTTCGCCCCGGCACCCGAGGTGCTGAGCGGCAACAGCGCGATTTTGCCTGCGGGCAATTGGCTGAAGTTTGTGCGCAGGGCCACGACTCGCTCCTGCTGTTGCTCTTCCGAGACAAACGTCCTCGACGCATTGGACAAGGCCGCTTGCGTGGGTGACCACGAGGTTTGATCGCCAACAAAAGTCGTCAGGCTCATCACCGCCGTGCCCGCCGGATCTATTTGTCGGACGGAGCGGCCAGAAGGCAGGAGAGCGTAATCGAGCAGAACCACCCGGTCGAAAGCCATCGGCCAGGCTCGCCAGCCGAGCGCCGGCTGCCCACTTAAGTTCAGGGCAGCGCCGTTATCGAGCAACAACCTGGGCTTCGCAGTGAGGGTTTGATCCTCCGGGGGAGAGTAAGCGAGCACGACCGCGTAAGCCCCGGTGGAGTTCAAGGTGGCGAGGTTGGTGGCCGCATGGAGCCGTTGGAGGTACGGCACGCCGCAGCTCCAATGCAGTCCGGGCACCAGCCCAGCAAATGAATGCGAATTGGTCCAGTCTTGCGGCAGCAAGTAATCGCCAGGAACGATCGTTGATACGAACTGCCCGTTCGTGTGTGGTTGCACATCCGTTTCGTCGTAGGTCAGCAATGGGCTCGGCGAAAATCCCGGAGCGTTGGTGGGGACGGTGCCAACGGTGATGAGATCGCCATTCGTGAGCTGCAAGAAGTACAGCGAGCTGGGAGATTGAGACGGATGTTGCAGGAGCCCAGAGCCCAGGCTGATGGACTGCGTGCCTCGGTGCCGCTGCACCGGCAGGCCGGAGATATCAACAAAGGGGTAGGAAAAGCTGGCATCAAACAGCCCCGGCGTGGTCGAGACAACCCGGAACGAACAATTGCCGTTGCCGTCCGTGCGGTAATCGGCGACGTCGTAATTCGTGCTGCCGCGATCAAAAGCGATGCATGCCCTCGCTCCCGCGACGATGCGCAAGCTCGAGCTGCCAATCGGCTCATTGAAGGGCAGCGGTTCGGTGAAACCGTAGTCGTACCGGCTTCCACGGCCGGGGCCGGACCCGTCGAACAGGCCGTAACCTTCCGTTAAGGCGTCACTGCCGTACGCCGCGATGGAAGGCTGGTAATTATTGCGATACAGCGCCGGCCAGCGCTGCAGCATGCCCCGCAGATAGTAGCGCATCCGGGCGTCCCCGGTGTGCACGTAGACCTGCGTCAGCGCGTCGACATTCCAGTTCACCTCGTTGGCGCACGCGAGCGCGGCCCAGTCGCGGCCGCTGTTTGGCTCGGCGAGGAAAGCCCCATCGATTGCCAAATCCAACCGGTCCGAATCCATCGCCCAACACTGGAGATAGCGCCAGGTCACATTCCCCGCCAGGCGGAGCGCCAGCGCCGCGTTGGCCCCGCGTTGGACGTCATCCTTGAACGTGAAGTAATAGTCGAGCAGGAAGGCGGAGCCGAGGGTCGAGCCAATCGCAAACGGCGAGGAGGGCACGTCATCAAACTCGTTCCGGCTCCACACAAAATGCTTGGACCAATTAAACAGTTGGTCAATGGCGAGAAGGTAATTGGCATTTTGAGTTCCGTGGCGAAGGTCATAGCGATACAGCTCCACCAGCACGCGCGCGATATACCAGCCCTCGGAGTTGTGCAGCGTAGTGACATTGGTCCCTCCCCAATTCGGATACCAGGCTCCCGCCAAAGGTTTGGTCCAAAAAAGGCACGACTCACCGCCCGCGGTAAAAACCTGGGCGTAGTTGGTTAGCAGCAACTCGATCTGGGAGCGCACCCCGACGATAGCCCCCAGGTTGCCGCTGGCCGCAGCCGCCTCGATAGGCATCTCCCGGTGACCCGGCCAGGCGCGAACCACCACGCTCTCCGGTGGGCGAAACGGCACGTTGTCCCCGCTGCCGTAAAGGTTCAGCCCGGGGGCATTCGGAAACTGCGTCAGGTGAGCATAACCCGGGATCCAGCCCAGGTCGTTCATTGCCGGCACCAGCGGGAGCGCATTGGTGTAACGCTCGAACAGGCGCGCCTGAAAACGCTCGTTCGGATCTTCCGTGTCGGCCAGCTGCGTGTCGATTTCCAGGTTGAACCACGACGCCAGGATTTCACCGCCCTTGGGATAGACCTGTTGGCCAAAACGGTTGCCGCCGAAAGGAAACGCCAGGGTAACAAAATTCGAGGTGCTGTCCTGTTCCCAGCAATAGGCCGTGCCCAGAAACCGTTCCGATCCATCGGCAACCCTTGCCCCCTGAAAATCATACCCCACGTAAAGACTGGCCGCAGGATCCCACAATCCAATCATCGGAACCGGGTGGCCGCCCAAAGGACAAATGTAGCTCCAGTTCCGGTTCCACAAACACGAAAGCTCCGGCGAACCGTCATGCACGTCCTCGAGTAGAGGAAACGGATCCGCCACCGGCGTGGCGTTCAACCAGCCGCGCTGATGCCAGACTTTGGCCCCCGGCATCGAACACACTAAAAAATGAAACGGCGCCGCGCCGCCCGGAAAAAGCGCCAGCCACCGGTTCGTATTGAACGCGCCGATGGTCAATTTGAACTGAATGGTAGGCTCCCAAATCGCGGCCGGGTTCGTTGAGTTAGGGGAGGGGAGGGTGATGCTGACAAAATCACCCGGCGCAAAAGCAACCGCGAGCGCATCCTTGGTGTGCAGTCCCTTGAAGCGAAGGCCGGAAGAATTGGTTTCCACCTGGTCCGCCACAATCGCTCCATTCGCGGCTAGTCGGATGGGTGCGACGAGTACTCCGTCGGCGTACACGTCGAAGCCTTCGTTGCCAGCCGGTTGGACGGTCAGCACCGGGTTGGCTTGCGCACCAGCCAGCCACAGAAAAGCGCACACACAGACCCAGCCGCCGGGCGCGGAACAAGTTTTCATGTTCACTCTCAAAAACGAGCAGGGGCGCCTGAAGCGCCCCTGCTGTGAATAGCCTCGGTCATCATATCAGCAGAGGAGGGCCCCGCCGGCCGGGACCAGTCCCCTACGAGATATGACCCAGTTACGGTGCCGGGGCGAGCCGATAATAGGCCGTTCCAGCCCCAATGTTGACGTTCTGCGGAGACGCCGCACCGGGCACGTCTTGCCAGTTCACCGGGCTGAAACTCGGCGTGGACTGCAACTTGAACCCGGTGCCCCACGTCAGTTGCAGGGTGTTGCCGTTCCGTGTGTAGTTGAGCGTGGGCGCCGTCGCCACTCCGACAGTGCCGGCAATCTCGATGTTGTCGAGCCATTGGTTCTCATTGAGACCGCCGGTGCGGCCGCCAAAGGCAAATTCCCCACCGGCCAGGGGAGCATAACCGGGCAGGGAAAGCTGGTTGAAGATCACGTTGCCTCCGTATTGGAGGTCGAACAGGCCCGTCGAGCTGACGCGAATGAACACGTCAACGAAGTTGGCTCCCGTTTCCAGCGCCGAGAGGGGGACCAACTTATTGACGACCGTGAGGCCGTGATACAGGACGTTGAACGAAGGCGCCTCACCCGCATTGTTATAGATATCGAAGCCCACATTCAGCCCGCTACCAGCTCCACCTTCGCCGAAGGTGATGTTCGCCGGAAGATCATTCGATGGACACCACACGAACGCAAAACCGTCCGCCGGCGGTGCCGTTCCGCCTCCAACCAGCATCGAGAAATGAACCGTGACGGCGCTGATCAGTTGATTGCTGAACAGGTCCGGAATGATGAACGTCCCGCCCTGTCCGTTGACCGCATCGGTGAGGTGTATGCAGGCGGTGTTGCTCACGCCCCCGGTGGAGATGTAGCCCCCGCCCGCTCCCCCATTCAGGGTGGTGCCGTCCGGCAGCAGCCCATCATCGAAGTTGTAGGATACCTGCGGATTCGTAATGGTCACCGGTGCAACCACCGTCAGCACCGCGTTGCTGCTGGTCACGTTCCCGCTAGGTCCAGTACTGGCGACTTTGAAGGTCGCGCCGCTATCCGTCGAGGTGGTGGCCGGCGTGGTGTAGGCCGAGGTTGTCGCGCCCGTGATCGCAGTTCCGTTCTTCGACCATTGATAGGTCGCACCATTGGGATCGCTCAACACAACGCTGAACGTGGCGGGTTGGCCCGCCAACACAATCTGATCCGCCGGTTGCGTCGTGATCGTCAACGGCCCGCTGCTCTTGGTCGCCTGGATCTGAATATTGTCGAACCACTGGTTCTCATTCAGTCCACCGGTGCGACCGTAAAACGCGAACTTGCCGGTCATGAATGTGTAGTTGGTGAGCTGCAGTCCGTTGTACAGCACTCGTTCGCCGTACGAGAGATACAGCTTCCCATTCGAATCCACGCGCAGCAGCATCGTCCGATACGAAGCGCCGGTGTCCAGCTGCGCGGCGGGGATTTGTGTCGAAGCGACAAAGACTCCCTTGTATTTAACCCCGATGTACGGCGAAGGCGGATTGTCCGCGTTGCCATTCCCCACGTACACCCGGAAACAGATGGACAGCCCGCTGCCGGTGCCTGTCTCCGCGTTGCCGATCACCGCGTCCGCCAGGTCCGGCGCCCAGTTGAAACTGAAACCATCCGCTGGTACGCTCGAACCCCCACCTTCGAGAATGTCAAACGACGCTCCGATCGCGCTCACCTGGGCTCCGTTGAAAATCGGCTGCATCACAAACGCGCTGTTCTCACTGTTTACCGCGTCCGTTAGATGCAACACCCCGGAATCACCAACTCCCCCGGTCGGCGTCACCGACGCATTGCCGAAAATCGCCGTTCCCGTCGGGACCGCCCCGTTGTTGAAGTCAAACGAGAGCGTCGGGCTGGTTGGAGCGGTCAGGTTGACCACCGCGAGCACGGCGTTGCTGGAGGTGATCGTATTGGCACCTTGAATGACCTGTGCCGCAAACGTGGCCGTGTCATCTCCCAAAACCGTGGCCGGCACCGTATAAGCACTGGACGTCGCCCCGCCCACCGGGGTGCCGTTGCGCAGCCATTGATAGGTGATCCCGTTGGTGTCGTTCACCCCTACCGAGAACGTCACCGCGTGGCCTACCAGGATGGTTTGACTCGCCGGTTGAGCAACAATCCGGACCGTGCCTGAGTTCGTCACGGTCGTTAGTTCCAGATTGTCCACCCAGATGTTGTCATTCAACCCGCCGGTGCGGCCCCCAATAAAGAACCGGCCGCCGATGGTGGCGCCCAAACCCGGTACGAGCAGATGATCGTAAACCAGGTCGCCGCGGTAAACCACGTTCAGGGTTCCATCCGTGTTCAGCTGGATGATGGTATCGTCGAAAGCCGGCGTGGCGTCCAGGTTCGTCCCTGTTTCCATGAACGAGACCGGGAATTGCTTGCTGGCCACGCGTTGACCACCGTAAAACACGTCAATCGACGGCGCCGGCGTCGCTTCGGTCGGGTTGCTCACCCCGAAGATCCCATCGTTGTTGTAGATATCAAACGCGACGATCAGCCCCGTCCCGAGGCCTTCGCCTTCTTCATACCGATTCGGCGGCGTGATGGTCGGGTCGTCGGGGATATTGTTCCCAAACGCAAACCCAAACCCGTCCGCCGGCGGCACCGTTCCACCGCCGACCAGCATCTTGAACCGCGCCGTGAACCCGTACACAGCCGCGCCGGCGTTCGGATCTGCAACCAGGAACCCGCCGTTTTGGTCATTGGCCGCCGTCGTCAGTTTCAAAGCGCCGGAATTATTCAGGCCGCCCGCCGTATCCACGAGGGTGCCGCCGAGGGTCGTCGTGCCCGCGGGAACTGTTCCGCCATCAAAGTTGAAGGACAGTTGCGGCGCCGACGGAAGCGTCAGGTTGGTCACCGTCAGCGTCACTTCGGTGCTGGTCACCGTGTTGTTCGGGCCGGTCGCCGTGAGCTTATACTTGCTGCCGGAAATCGTGGACTGCACGTTGCTCACCACCAGCGTCGTGCCAGTGGCCCCCGCGATCACTGCCCCGTCTTTGAACCATTGCAGGTTCACTCCGTCCGGGTTAGTAATGCGAGCATCGAACGTGGCGTTGTCCCCCTGGATCACCGTCTGCGAAAACGGCTGCTGGCTAATCCCAACGTTCGGCTGCAAGAACGTCGTAATCTGGAGATTGTCCACAAAACAGTTTTCATTCAACCCACCGGTGCGCGCGCCGAAACCGAATCGGCCCCCCAGCGGCTGGTAACCCGGGACAAAAAAGTTCGTGAACAGATTCACTCCCTTATAATCCATGGTCAGGCTCCCATCCGCTTTCAGCACAATGTGCACGTGCCCAAAGTTCGGGTAGGTGAGCATATCCGCGAAATTGTACTTCCGCGTGGCCACCTTGTTGCCCCCCATCGCTACGTCAATCGAGGGCGCCAGCGGCACCTCGCCGCCGTTGTCGTAGGTGTCGAACGAAAAACTCAGCCCCGTGCCCGTGCCTTCCTCACCCCATGTGCCGTTGGGCAGGTCCGGCGCGAAACACACGCTCATCCCGTCCGCCGGGGTCGCGGTGCCGCCTCCGAGCAAGATGTCGTAAGAGAGATCGAATCCGTAGATCGCGCTCCCATTGTCCAAATCATCCAGCACGTAGCCACCGGCTTCTGAATTGACCGCTTTTACCAACTTGAGGCAGCCAGAGTTGTTCACTCCCCCGCTCGTATCCACCAACGCGTTGCCGTACACTGTCGCACCCGCCGGCGCGGTGGTGAAGTCACTGTTGAATGTCCCTGCTCGAGCGGGCAGCGTAGCTGCCGCCAAGAGCAGGCCGGTTTGTACATACCTTGTCAGGGTTTTCAATTTCATCCGTCCTTTATTGGGGTTTTTCTTGGTCGGTTGTCCTGGTTTCCTTTTTCGGGCTTTAACCGTTCTGAACGGCCACGGCACTTGAGCCGCAGCCAAATTTATCCCTCTCAAATTCCAGTTCCCTCGGTGCGGACCGTCCTGTCCGTACGGGGCGACTTTGCGCTCCCACTCGCCCGTAAAGCGCTCGTTCGATCGCATACGCCGGGTCCCGAAGGGACATCTGACAATAGCCCAACGCTTCAGCGTGGGTTGGTGCGGACCGTCCTGTCCGTACGGGGCGACTTTGCGCTTCCACTCGCTCATAAAGCGCTCGTTCGATCGCATACGCCGGGTCCCGAAGGGACATCTGACAATAGCCCAACGCTTCAGCGTGGGTTGGTGCGGACCGTCCTGTCCGTACGGGGCGACTTTGCGCTTCC
>Ga0105240_10015045_pt1 | contig 10533 bp, 9 predicted proteins | sample KBSC54metaG_FD_80426 | JGI IMG/M metagenome (GOLD analysis project Ga0105240, IMG submission 80426) | Corn rhizosphere microbial communities from Kellogg Biological Station, Michigan, USA - KBS C5-4 metaG | ecosystem: Host-associated > Plants > Roots > Rhizosphere > Soil | place: Michigan, USA...
CCGCGACATCTCCCTGTCGACCCAGATTTTCTGCGTCCGCGACCTCCAGCGTCTGGAGACCGGACAGCTCCGGGCCTTCTACCGCGACATGAACACCGCGTTCGTGCGCTTCGGCTTCGACAACTTCGAGGAGAACCTCCTCAACGACGTGATGCTGGCCTCCGAAGCCATGACCTCGGTCATCGGCACGGACTTCAACCTCACCGAAGGCGGCTGGCTTGGCCAACCGACCGGCCGCTTCACCATCGTATGGGCGCAACGCTGGAAGGAAGTGATCATCCAGCGCATGATGACCAAGGGCTGGGACGTGCCGGAAGACTGGCAGTTCACCATCGAAATCCCGGTCGAGGACTGGATCGACGCCGTGGCCAAGGACCAGCAGGTCCGCAACCCCAGCGGCACCCAGTACGTCATCCAGTACCTCCGCGATGCGGAAGGTCCGATGCGCGGCCGCGAGTCCGACACCTACGGCGGCATCAAGGCCTACTTCACCCGTAATCCGATCCGCGGCTACTTCCTGCCGACCGGCACCGGGGCGACCCGTTTTGTCCGGGTCTACGACTGGAAGAACGTGGTGGATGAGATCGGCGGCATCCGCTCGGTCAACAACCCGGAATACGATTACGAGAACATCCCCGTCGGCGGCATCAGCTACCCGATGGTGACGCTGATCCCGCACATCGACCCGCGGTCCTTCCAACGCTGGAACCTCGAAAAGCCGGTCAAGCCGCTTGGTGGCGAGAACCTCAGCGTGAACTGGGATGTCAAGGTCATCGACGGCTCGTACATCGAGTGCAACGAGGACAACGACAAGTTCAAGCTGCACGGCCGCCACGAGTACCGCTTCCGCGCCAGCGACCCGGAAGTCTCCGGCTTCATGGCCTACCGCCACTCCCGCCGCGGGATGTACAGCCTGTCGCCAACGGCCCAGGGTGCGCTGACCACCGGCACGGCTGCCGCGCTGCCACAAACCCTGCCGGTATGCGATCCGGACGACTGCTCCGTCCTCGGCTGCGCTTCCTGCGGCCAGGTCCCCAACCAGAACCTCCAGTGCGTGGATCCTGACGTTACCCCATTCGGCACCCTCAACCTCCGCCCGAACGGCACCAACAACGTCGTGTTCTACGGCCCTGCCAAGACCGTCCGCCTGTGGGTGGAGCGCACCGGCGATCCGAGCTCGGACGCTGCCGTCAACTACGCGGTCGCCGCTGGCACCGCTACCAACGGCGTCGACTTCACTGCTGCCACCGGCACCCTCGTTTGGGCCGCCAACGACAGCCAGCCGAAGGAAATCCTCGTGGCGATCCTCGCGACCTTCGCGGAAGCAGTGGCCGGAACCCCGGACACCATCACCGTGACGATCTCGGGTCCGACCAACGACTCGCTCGGCACCAGCACCACCGCTACCTTGAAGGTGGGCCTGCCGACCTCCACGTTCTAATCCCAACCGGCAGCCGGGCTCCGCAAGGGGTCCGGCTGCCCTTTCCCTTTCTTTTCCCGTGCTCAAGACCTTCACTAAAACGGCCGTCCCGGCGTTCTACCGCGGTCCCTCGGAAGAGGTTGAGCCGGGAGACCTCGCCACGATCTTCCTCGACCAGGAGCGCAACGCTGACTTTCCGGCCTCGATCGGGGGCACGGTCCTGACCGTTTCGGATGTCATCGTTCACTCCGGCGGCTGCGGCCAGAACGGCAAGGCCTACGTCATCCAGTATGACACGGCGGACCTGCCCGACGGCGTGTCCCGCCTCGACGCCTGCGACGTGGTGACGGTTGCAGGAACTTCCTGCTGCGCGTCGCTCCGCACCGACCTTGACGCTGAGATCGCTGCCCGTGAGACCCTTGAAACCGAGGTCGATACATGGGACATGCAGACCTTCTCCGGTGTCCCCACTAACGGTTCGCCTGGCGTTCCGCAGGTTGAGACCCAGACGGCAGTCGGCACGATCCTCACGGACGGCACTCTCATCAACACGGTTACCGGTGTCGGCATCACCGGCTCCCCGCTGGCCATCCCCTTCAACGTGGAGGCCGGCGACGTGCCTTCCGTGTGGGCCGCCAAGGCGGCGGCCTCGCTGGCCGCGAACGCCGCGGTTTCGGCGCTCTACGCCGCAGGCAGTATCGGTGCCGACTACGCACTGACCGAGAAGGTCGCCAACGGCAACGACGGCACCCTGAACATCGCCCTCACCCTCGGCACGGCCACTGGTGCGACTCCCGACCCGACCTCGACCAACACGGTTGCCGGGGTCGCCGCAGTTGCCCCGAGCCCGGTCCCAGAGCGGGTCGGCCAGCGTGGCAAGTTCGGTAAGCGGACATGGGTTGCCATCGACCTCTACGAATGGGTCGAAGAGGTCAACGAAGAGAACGGCATCGTGGATTACGGCTTTACCGCCGGCCTTGGAGGCACTCCTACCTCCCTCGACTCACTGCCGGTCAACTCGGAGATGGCAGGTCACAAGACCCTCATCAACGGGGGCGTGGGCTTCTATTTCTATGCGCTGGAGGCTGGCACCGATGCCGAGAACTCCCCGTACGTCATTCACCCGGACAACTTCGACGCAGGCACGAATGCCTTCGTCTGGAAGTTCAAGTCGGCTGCGGTCTTGTCAGACGCGATCTTGGACGCCACGAGCGGCGGTGGTGGGAATGCCGATGCTGAAAAAGCTACGCTGTATTCTCCGGGCGGCGGGCTCTATATGACCGGCCAGTGGACAGTCCTGAAGGACGGCACCGCCTTTTCGGCGAGCTTTCTAGTCAGCGGGCTTACCGCCAACCGGGCTCTGGAAAGTCCGAATGCCTCTGGCACCGTGGCGCTCGCCCAGACGGTCACCCAGACCACCCCGCTCACCGGGAACACGATCTCGGTCGGCAACTATGTAGACCAGTCGCACTTCATCACCCCGGCAGGAACGCTAGCCGCCTTGACCATCACCTTGCCTGCGGCGGCCAACTCCCGCCTCGGCCAAGTGGTGAAAGTCTGGATCACGCAGGCGATCACCGCGCTGACCGTCAACGTCAGTGGCGGGGGTACGATCCTCGGAACGGCTTTCGCAGCCTCCGCCTACACCCTTGGCACCCCGCTGACCTACGAGTGCGTCTCCACCACGGGTCTCGGAATCTGGACCCGCCGTCAATAATCCACCATGGGCTGCAACTGCAACTCCACCCCTGCAACGATCCCGGCAGCGACCACGGTCCTGCCGGAGATCGCGCAGGTTTACCCCGGCACCGCTGAATCGGCAGTCGATTCGTCCTGCCCCTCGTCTTCCGTCACCTCGACGCCTACCACCGGGGCGACCTTGGCGTCGGACCTGACGGATGCGGCTCCGGCGGACGGCATTGCCGAAGGCGTGACCCTGCTGGCGCGCTACGGCCGCAAGCTGGTCGCATTCACGGGCTCCGGCTTCCTGCAAGCCTTCGACGGCCGGTTCAAGCTGGTGAAGTCGATCATCCTGCGGGTGACCAACCTCTGGCACGACCGGTGGACGCCTGCCGGGGTCGGCCGGAAACCCCTGCTCGGCAACCCCTTCCCTTTCCCCTTCCTCGTCATCGCGGACACCGAAGGCAACCTGCACGCCATCCAAGGGCAGCAGGCCGCTGGCGTAACCCGCGACTCGATGACGGTCTGGAGCTTCGAGCGAGGTCAATACGAAGTCCGTGATGTCGCCGATTTCCCGGCGCTCCAGAAGGGCCTGCTGCCACAGGTCTCGCAGATCGAGCTGGCCGGCTTCCCGGCAATCCCGACTACCGGCAGCCCGACCGACGTGCGCCAGATCAGCGCACTTGCGGCCGAGGGCTTCTTCCGGCTGAAGAAGGTCCCGACCATCGCGTCGTCCTGCGACTGTGAGGGCTGCGCCGCCGCACCGGCCTACGCCTACGTCACCGAGTTCGTTGCCGACCCTCCGACCGAGGACGACGGAACTTTCTCGTTCAAATGCACGGTTGCGGATGGCGTGAAGACCTTCGCTTGGGTAGAAGACTCCTGAAATGGCCGTCATCCAGATCCTCGGCCCGCTGAACCGCGGGGTGGACATGACCGGGGAGCCTCTGGCGCTCGGGGCGCAGAAGATCCGTTCGGCGGTCAACTGCGCGCTCCGCAACGGGGTGATCGGCAGCCGTCCCCGGTTCGTCTACCATCCGCTCGGCTTCTCCGGGTGCTTCCAAGGCGCGACCGGCTACGCTCCGGCTTTCGGCCTGTCGGCACAATCCTTCGCCCCGCGGTCGGCATCCATCGTGACCTGCACCGGGGGCGTTCTGCGACGCTCTGCCGCGCAGCCGGGGGGCCGGGTTTCCTGCATGCCGGAGGTGATCGAGGCACAGGATTTCGGTCGCAACGCCGTCCACCTCTACCAGGCGGAAAACTTCCTGATCGCCCAGAGCTCCGGACGGAACACCCATTGGTGGGATGGCCTCGGCCCGGCGACTGCCAGCCCCGGCATGGAACCGGAAGCCCAATGGACAGATCCATCTGTCCCGGTGACCCGCATCTGTCCGGCGCTTCCCGTCGCCAACCTGCCCGAGTGTGACAAGTTCCCTTGCGACGGCGGCGAATGCTCGATCGCCATCGAGAACCTGCTGGTGACTGGATCCAGTACCGCCAGCTTCACGATCACCAACACCGGGACGGTCAACGTCACGATCCCCGGTTTCGAGCCGCAGCTTTCCGCCGGCCAACTGATCTTCGACCCGCCGAACATGACCCTGCTGGCCGGAACCAGCCAAGGCGTGCAGGTGCTGGCGACCGGCCTCGACCTCGGCGTGACCCAAGTCACGGTCAACGTGCCGAATTCCTGCGGCAACCTCCAGTTCTACGTCGGCGGCACTTCCCCGGTGGGCGAGTGCATCCTCGGACTCGTTTCGGTCACCGGGCTGACCAACACCACTGCCCAAGTGGTGATCCAGAATGCGGGCGACACCGACATTCCGGCGGTCAATATCGTGTCCAACGATTCCCATGCGTGGCTGTTCACGCCCTCCCCGACCTACGCCCTGGCGGCTGGCGCGACCTTGGAAGTCCTCATCGACGGCCTCGGATCCTCGCTCGGCAACGAGCAGTTCACCGTGTCGAGCAACTGCGGCGCGAGCGTCGGTGCCACCATTCCGGTGACCTCCGACCCGGTCGAATGCGAGCTGGCGGTCACCGGGCAGACGATGATCTTCGACGACCACGGCACGATCACGATCAAGAACGTCGGCCCGAGCACGGTCGAGGGCATCACGATCATCCCGAACAACGGCAACCCGTGGGTCTTCGATCCGGAAATGCCCGCCATCCTCGACCCCGGCGAAGAGGTCACCTTCGACGTGACTTGCCCCGGCTTCGACATGCGGATCAACGGCTACGTCATCGTCAGCGACTGCGCTCCGACCCTCGTCGGCACCACCCCGAACTACCCGTGAGCCAACCACTGCTACCGACCGGCGGACAAGACGCGGAGGCCATCGTAAGGTCCTCACGGGACACCTTCGACCAGTCCAAGAAGCGCAATTTCCTGATCAATTCGGCGGGCCTCGGCATCTACGGCCATGGCCGGATCCACCAGCAGGGTCCTTTCAACGAGGTCTACGTCGGCGACCTGATTCACACCCTCGGGGAACTCAGCACCGACGACATCCTGCTGATGGAGGAGCAGGCGACCCTTTCGCACAGCGACCCTCTGGTGGTGCCGTCCCGGCTCGGGCGGATGACCGCGATGGCGATGCTGCCGACGATGAACACGGCCAACGGCGAGGGCGACCTGATCGCCTACTACGAGGCCGGGGTCGTGGCCTTCGACACGCACACCGCCCCGCGGGAAACCAAGATGGGTGGGGTCGACAATACCGAGGCCATCACCAAGGGTTGGGACAGCCGCCGGATCATCGACCACCGCTTGAACCGGATTTCGGCCACCGGTCGCTATGCGGTCGCTGTGCTGCCTAGTGACCACTTTTTCCGTTCGGTCTTCGGCCTGCACTTCCTCAAGTCGGTGCTCGGCCAAGGGACTTTCAAGAGCGAACAGGTCAACCGGATTTCGACCCAGGTCCAGCCGCTGCTTGACGAGGATAATCCGGTGCTCTTGTCCGGCGCGGCCTGCGGCTTCTGGCTGCACGGCAACCGGATGTTCGCTACCACCGGCATGACCTTCGACGGCACGATCTCGGCGACTGCGTTCGGCCGGGGCTTTGTTTCATGGAACCAGGCCGACCTCTTCACCGACGACGGAACCCCGCTGCCCGCGTGGGAAGGCCTGTGGCTTCCCGACGCCGGGATCTGCGGGGTCCACTGGTTCGGCGAGGCCTCACCGTTGCCACAGGACGCGGCCTTCGGCTTCATTGCCTCCGGGCGTGGTAACGAACTGTATTTCGTGACCATCGACGACGGTGACGATGACCGCCGCGCCGGCGAGGACCTCCCGGTCGAGTGGTCCTTCGAGACCGCCCGTTTCGACTTCGGCCGCAAGGACGCCACCAAGGGGTTGCGCGACGGCTTCATGGAGTTCCAGTTCGGGCGCTCCGGACAGCGGGTCCGCGTGCTGGTGCGTACCGAGAAAACCGGCTGGGAGCTGTGGAAAGAGTTCGGCCCCGACAGTTCGCTGCCGCGCGGTCAGGTCCACGTGGTGACCGAGTCGTTCGGGGTGCCGCCGCGGGCCTGCAACGAAGGGACGTGGTTCCAAGTGCGGGTCGAGGTCCTCGGCGCGGGCGAGGTCCACGGGATTAGCCTCGACATCACCGACGGCTCCGTGAAAAGTGGCAGGAACACGCGGTCTGCCGTACCGGTGGCCGAGCGTGATCCTTTCGAGACCAACCGATCACCCTTTCTCAACCGATGGCAGCCCTCCGCCTGAAAGTCCGCCCCGGCGCTACCAAGTTCAACTTGGACGATTACCGGACGCTCGATCAGCTTGCGGCGGCCTTTGAAGTCGAGCTGCCGGAAGGCTGCGATCTTGTTTTCTTCGGCCAACTGCCGCCCGCTGATCTGAAGCTGCGCTGGCAGGAACTCGACGTGACCGGCACGCCGGTCGGGCAAATCAAATCGTGGAGCGGAAGCACCTGGGTATGACCGGATTCAATCCATGCACCTTGGCAGAGGCCGGAGTGACGGTGGCGAAAGCCCTCGGCAACGCGGACCTGTGGACTCAGGACCGCGACCGGGTCGTCGAGACGGTGAACAAGTGCCGCAACGAGTGGTTCAACCAATACAGCCGCCGCAAGCTCTTTTTCGACGCCAGCTACTGCGTTTGCGTGTCCTGCTACTCCGAAGGCTGCGGCGGAGTGTGCTCCTCGGGGAACTTCCACGGCTTCTCCCTGCCGGGCGACATGGACGCGGTTACCGAGATTTACGAGTCCGGCGAACCGATCACCATCCGCTCCCAGCACCGGGAGGCGCACGCCGGTCTCGGGCCGCACGGCCGTTGGACGGAGGCAGTCGAGATCGCCAAACACTTCCCGACCCAACGCGATCCGGCATTCGGCAGTAAGTTGAAAGTTTTTGCAGAAAGCCCGCAGGACTCCAAAAAGAAAGTCACGATCAAGGTCGTCTCCGAAGGCGTCAACCTGACCCTCGTGTTCACCCTCCAAGGTGACGGCTGGGTCACCGTCGACAAGCCGGTGGATTCAATCGAGTCGGTGGTCCTGCCGAACGGTCTCGCCGGCCGCATCCTGCTGGCACAAACCGACGGCCGGGAACTCTCCGAGTATGACCCGGTCGAATTGGTGCCATCCTACCGGCGCTACAAGCTCCAGCAGCCCTGTGATGCGTCCGCCCTGCTCATCCGGGGTACCAAGCGTTACCGGGACATCTGGTGCGACACCGACCTCGTCGAGATCGGCGACAAGCTGGTGATCGACGCCACGGCCCGCCATTTCCGCTACTCCGAAAGCAGCGACCGCAAGGAGCTCCAGACGGCCCAGTTCTGGCTGACCAAGATGAACGGCTACCTCGACGGCGTGACCGCCCGCTCCCGTGGTGGCGCGATTCAGGATGGCACGATGGACAAGGGCCGCCCGGTGACCAAACGAACCCGGCTTCCCGGCTACGGGGCCACATCCCGACGCCCTTAGTGAAGCCGCTGCCACAAGCTGAAATTGGAAAGCTCCAGCCTCTAATCGAGGCAATGCTGGTTGAAGGCCGGATGACCGACCGTTCATCGGTCGAGCATTGTCAGACGAAGCTGTTAGAAGGCTACGGCTACCGGAACATGGACGCCTATGTCGATGACATCAACGCGCCCCGGCGTGTGGTGATCTTCGGCCGGATGCACGGCATCACGACCAAGGAAAAGCAGAACGCGGTCCTATGGTTGTATGCGTCGCCGGACTTCCGCGGGGAGGACGCTTTCACCATGTTCAAGGAGATGATCGAGTCCTACGAGAAGGTCTACCCTTGTGATGCTTGGATCGCGAGCGACTGGATTTTCCGGGGCGCGAACCTCGGGATGAAGTTCTTCCTCCGTCGGCTGGGTTTTGAGCCCCAGGAAACCGTCTACTGCAAATTGACCGCCAAATGAACCGTCTTTTCGACAACGAATTCGGCGTCCGGTCTTCCCGGCTGAACCCGTTTGCCCCGAAGGTCCTGTTCAAGAATTACGGTGGCGGCGACATCGGGCTGGTGGGCGCGGCCGCGATCCAGGCGGCGAGTGCGGCCGCGAGCTGGGTACAGGCCCTCCTTGTCCCCGGGCTTCAGGCTGCCGCCAACCTCCAGTTGATGGCCAAGCAGAAGAGTGACTACCAGCAGATCGTCACCCAACAGCGCCAGCTTCTCGGCATTGCGGTCAACAACTACATCAGCGCCCTCGACACCCTGCTTGCCGGGTCTGACTTCGAGAACGCCTTTCCGTCAGTCCCACAGGCCGCCGAGTACGTCCCGGTGGACGCCTGCTGCGTCCAGGGTGCGGCCATCGAGTGCAACATCTCCCACCTCCAACGGGCTTCCGACTACACGGCAGCCTCTGACGAGCTGAAGCGCCAGCAGGGCTTCACACTGGCGATTGCCTTCGACCCGCGTTTCCTCGCGAACGTGGACATGATCTCCTTGCAGGTCGCGTCCATGCTGCGCGGCCAGCTCGATGTCGGGGACGCCGTGGACATCATCTCCGACCGTGCTGAAGCCTCGGCCATGTTGGGTCGGGTCGGCGGCTCCCGCCGGGCGACCGCACGGGATCTCGGGATCGCCCGCCGCGGGCTTCAGGCACAAGGCCGCCGCGAGTTCCGCGAGCACCACCAGATGATGCTCGAGACGATCCTGCCGCACGGCCGCCGCGCGACGATCGAGGACTACATGCAGACGCCCCAGCAGCGGATGGCGTATGCCCTCGCGCAGGCCAAGGAGATCCAGAGCAGCCTGCAAAACCTGTACAACCGGAACGCCCAGAAGCCTCCCTACCTGATGGCGGAGCTCCAGGCGCGGATGAACAAGCTGACCCTCAAGCTCCAGTTCGAGGCCAACAAGGCGACGCTGGTGAACCAGTTCGTGCCGAACTATGCTGCCATCCTCCAGCCGCAGATCCGCTCGGTGGCACAGGCGATCGGCGACTCGATCCCATCGGCGGCCTCGTCCTTCTACTACGGGTCGCCGGGCAGCCAGCAGGGTTCCTACGGAGTCCCCAGCAGCTCGGGCGCATCGGTCAACAGCGTCGATAATGGCGACGTTTTCAGCATGTATTGAATGGCTGTCAAACCCGTCCAACTCTTCAGCAGCGACCCCGGACATCTAACCGATTTCACCGGTCTCAACATTGCTGACGTTTTCAACCGGATCGCCGTCCAACGGGCGAACTCACTGGAGCAGAAATACGTCCTCCCGGAGGAACCGGAGGACCCCAAGCTGCCGCCCTTGCGCGAGGATCCGGACGTACCGCAGATGTCGGTCTTCAGCGGGGACGAGGACTACCAGTTCCAGCCGCCGGAACGTCCCGATGCCGGGATTCTGGCATCGACTGCCGCCCCTGCGGAAGACCCGCCCGACTACAACCGTCCGGCGATCTCCGGCACGCGCTACGCCGATCCGGTCGACTTCACCTTCAACTCGGAAGCCCAGCGGGACAGCAACGGGAAGCTGCGGGTCTACCAGCCGCCTTCTGGAGATGGTGGCGGGGCTTTCGAGGTGGCGGGGATCACCGCCCGCTACCAGCCGAAGGAAGCCGCCCGCCTGAAGTCGATGATCGAGGCCGGGGACACTGCTGGCGCGGAAGCTGCGGCCAAGGAGTTTTTCCGGCAGCGCGCCGCCCCGTTCACCAGTCAGACCGCCAACCAGGGCTTGCGCCTCCAGTTCACCGATACCGTCCACCATCGCGGCGAGGGTGGCCTGCGGCGGATCCTGCAACGGGCGACCGGCTCCGACTCCAAGAGCTACGGCGAACTGATCCACACCTTGGAAGCCGACCCGAAGGCCCTCGAAAGCTTCAACCGGGCGCGGCAGGACTACGAGTGGGAAGAGGTGGACCGGGGCCGGGAGTCGCGGAAAAAGTTTCGACGCGGCCTTCAAAATCGGTTTGATAGGGCCTACCAAGCTAGCCTCCAATTCTGAACTGCCATGGCCGTTACCCCGATCGA
>Ga0105240_10015047_pt1 | contig 10531 bp, 4 predicted proteins | sample KBSC54metaG_FD_80426 | JGI IMG/M metagenome (GOLD analysis project Ga0105240, IMG submission 80426) | Corn rhizosphere microbial communities from Kellogg Biological Station, Michigan, USA - KBS C5-4 metaG | ecosystem: Host-associated > Plants > Roots > Rhizosphere > Soil | place: Michigan, USA...
CTGATTAACCTCCCGGCCGAAATAAGTTAATTGAACCGGGTATTAAGAAACAGAAAAAAGGAAAATTCAATTCAATAAACACATTTATGACCGTTTTGGCTGATAAATCCCAATAACGCTTAATAACAAGATAAAAACACAAAACTTTAGCCTTTTACCAAAGCCTTTATTTGTATACCGATTATATTCTGGATAAGCTGGATTGAAACACCCGGGGTTTAAACCCGAAGTGTATCTGCATAGCGCGTTATGGATTTATCTTGAACTTTTATTATGATTAAAAAATACCTTTCATTGCACATTTTAATGGTTGCCAACCTGCTTTTTTATTCTGCAACCTTATGTGCCCAACAAAAAACCAACCCCGATTCTATCCGGAAAAAAATGCAATGGTTTGCCGATTCAAAGCTTGGCATCTTTATTCATTGGGGCATTTACTCGGTAAATGGAATCGATGAAAGCTGGAGCTTTCACAATAAAAAAATCAGCTATGAAAATTACATGAAGCAAATAAAAGGATTCACTGCTTCGAAGTATAATCCGGAAGAATGGGCCGATCTAATTAAAGAAACCGGTGCACGATATGCAGTTATCACTACCAAACATCATGATGGCGTGGCATTGTGGCCCACAAAACAGCATCATTTTAATGTGGTTGACAATTCGCCCGCAAAAAGGGACGTGTTAAAACCCTTTTATGAGGCTTTAGATAAAAGGGGGATCAAACGCGGGGCGTACTTTTCATTGATAGATTGGAGCCATCCTGATTACCCCGGGTTTTTAAAAGACAGCAGCAGGTACAAGGTTGCAGATAATCCTCAAAAATGGCAGCGTTTTCAACAGTTTTTTCAGGCACAAATTGATGAGGTAAATAAAGCGTATAAACCTGACCTGTGGTGGTTTGACGGCGATTGGGAACACAGCCCGGACGAATGGCAGGCAGAAAAAGTGAGGAAACAAATTTTAGATCTCAAGCCTCAAGCTATTATTAACGGTAGGTTACAGGGGTATGGCGATTACGATACACCCGAACAAAATTTCCCGATTAGCCGGCCCAAATTTAATTGGTGGGAATTGTGTATGACGACCAATAACAATTGGGGCTATCATCCTGATGATACCAATTATAAAACACCGTTTGAAGTAATCAGCCTTTTTGTGGACGCGGTTAGTAATGGCGGGAACCTTTTATTGGATATCGGCCCCAAAGAAGACGGAACCATCCCTGCAGAACAAGTGAATATTTTAAAGGAACTAGGAAAATGGAACAAGAAAAATGGAGAGGCAATTTTCGGAACGCTGCCTGGTTTGCCCCAGGGCCATTTTTACGGGCCTACCACCGTGTCAAAAGATTCGACAGTTATTTATCTTTTTTTACCGGGACAAACAGCAGGAAATATTATGCTGAAAGGATTGGTGAACACAATTAAAGATGTACAGGTGGTAGGGACAGATGTTCATTTAAAGCCAAAAGTTGTTGGGAAAATATCATGGAGCTCGGTACCCGGCATTGTTTTTATAAACGTGCCAGAAAAAGATAAAGACCCTTATATTACAGTTGTTAAATTGCAATTGGATAAACCGGTGCAATTGTATCATGGTCAGGGAGGACTAAATTAAATAGAATGAATTCCATCAATCGTTTGTATTTCATCAAAGCAGCTATCCTGCTTGTCCTGGGGCTGTTGGCCGTTACAGCATCATTTTCACAAAGTAAATCCATTATCAGGATGGGGGCTGCTGCTACCCGGTCGTTTGATGATGGCTGGTTGTTTAGCAGATATGGGTTGCAAGCTGATGCTTCGAGAATTGAAGAACCTAAGAATTTGGAAAGCGTTAAGTTCAATGATAACAATTGGGAAAAACTTAGTCTGCCTCATGACTGGGCCATTACAGGCCCGTTCAGGATTGAATTAGAAGGAGCAACGGGCAAACTGCCCTGGAAAGGAGTAGGCTGGTACAGGAAACATTTTACGCTTCCGGCTGCAGATGCAGGCAAACAGATTTTTGTAGATTTTGATGGCGCCATGGCCAATGCCAAAATCTGGCTCAACGGCAAATATGTGGGGACATGGCCTTATGGGTATAATTCTTTCCGTATGGATTTAACGCCTTATATCAAGGTTGGGCAAGAGAATATATTGGCAGTTCGCCTCGATACCGAAAACTGGGATTCGCGCTGGTATCCGGGTGCGGGTATTTACCGCCATGTTTGGCTCGTTAAAACAAAACAAGTGCATATTGGTAATTGGGGTACATACATTACCACTCCTGAAGTTTCAAAAACGTCGGCGACAGTTAAAATGGATGTAACTGTTGATAATCAAGGCAAATCTGCGGTTAATGCTACCATTCAAACAGATGTATTTGAATTAGACGGCAATAATAAACAGGGTGCAAAGGTTACTTCCTTCAATAAATCTGTTGTTAATATCGAACCCGGAAAGAGTATGATCATAACAACGCAGGCCATAGTTAAGAACCCAAAACGCTGGGATATTCTTTCGCCCAATCGTTATATTGCCCAGACAACTGTAACTGTAAATGGTAAATTAATGGATACTTACCATACCCCGTTTGGTATCCGCACCATTAAATTTACCGCCCGCAATGGCTTTTTGCTAAATGGCCACAGGGTTGAAGTGCAGGTGACCTGCAACCATCATGATTTAGGAGCTTTAGGCGCGGCCTTTAATACCAGTGCGCTGCGCCGGCAATTAACAATTTTGAAAGCTATGGGTTGTAATGCATTGCGTACTTCACACAACCCTCCCGCGCCTGAATTGCTCGAACTGGCTGACCAGATGGGGTTCCTGGTTTGGGACGAAGCGTTCGACTGCTGGAAAAATGGCAAACGTAAATTGGATTATAACAAGCTTTATGAAGAATGGCATGAAAAGGACCTGAAAGCAATGGTTCACCGTGATCGTAACCATCCTTCGGTGTTTATCTGGTCAATCGGCAACGAGGTAATGGATCAGCGCAACGTCGTAATGACAAAACATTTGGCCGATATTGTCCGGGCTGAAGACCGTACGCGGCCAGTCTCCAACGGATATAATGATCCGGATGGCGGGCGTGAAGTTGGCGCCGTAGAAGGTTTAGATGTTATGGGTGTGAATTATTTTTTTAGCCAGCAACCCAAATGGGATGCTGATGCACGCTATAAAAACAAGCCTACCATCGGGAGCGAAACCTCTTCATGTGTATCATCGCGCGGTGAATATTTTTTTGGAAAAGAATATCAGAACTGGCAAATATCTTCTTATGATAATGCCTACCCGGGTTGGGGCTGCTCTCCGGATGAACAGTTTCGTACCAATGCAAGGTACCCGCACCTGTTAGGTGAATTTGTGTGGACCGGCTTTGATTATATTGGCGAGCCAACACCATATAATTCAGATGAAACTAATTTGCAGAATTTTCGCAATGATCCTGAAAAGAAGAAAGAACTGGAGGCAAAGCTTGATGAGATCCGAAAAAAAAATCCACCTTCCCGAAGCAGTTATTTCGGCATTGTAGATTTAGCAGGATTTCCAAAAGATCGTTTTTATCTTTATCAGTCACACTGGAGACCTGACTATCCCATGGCGCATATTTTACCACATTGGAACTGGGCAGAAAGGATCGGACAAGTTACACCTGTTAACGTTTACACTTCCGGTGATGAGGCAGAGCTGTTCTTGAATGGAAAAAGTTTGGGACGAAAAACAAAAACGCCGGGAAAAGATTTCCGGTTGACTTGGGACTCAGTAAAATATGCCCCCGGGGAGTTGAAAGTGGTTTGTTATAAAAACGGAAAGCAATGGGCTACCGACGTAGTGAAAACCACAGGCGAAGCGGTAAAGCTGACCCTTTCTGCCGACCGTTCTGGGATCAAGTCCGACGGCGATGACTTATCTTACATTACGGTTAAAGTAGCTGATAAAGATGGATTATTAGTGCCCCGTTCGCACCCGCTGATTAAATTCTCTGTGGAAGGACCAGGGCAAATTGTAGCTACTGACAACGGTGACGCTACCAGTTTTGTTCCCTTTCAAAACCATGAGAGACCGGCCTATAATGGAATGGCGCTGGTGATTGTAAAGGCAAAAAAAGGAAAAAAGGGTAAATTTTATATAAAAGCGCAAAGTGCTGGATTGGTTAGTAAGGCTTTGGCAATTGAGAGTCAGTAAGAAAATTTAATAGTATGATACCTCATAAATGAAAATAACTGGTACATGAAAAAGAGTTTTGTTTTTGTTTGCATGCTAATAGCATGTCAAACTGTTTTTTCTCAGTCCGTACTTCCGTACAAAAACGCTAAACTTCCTGTTGACGATAGAGTGAAAGACCTTATTGCAAGAATGACCCCTGAAGAAAAATTCTGGCAGCTGTTTATGATACCGGGTGATCTGAAGGATGGGAAAGAGAAATATAAGAATGGGATTTTTGGTTTCCAGGTAAGCGCCAAAGGAAGTACTGACGCTGCGGGGCAACTGTTGAATTACAAAGCCGCTGCTAATGCGAAGGAAACCGCAAAGCTTATCAATTCGATGCAGAAATATTTTGTTGAGGAAACAAGGTTAGGCATTCCCATTATCGCCTTTGATGAAGCCTTACATGGTTTAGTAAGAGATGGCGCTACCGCGTTTCCTGCAGCAATTGGCTTATCATCAACATGGGATCTCCCATTAATGAACCGGGTTGCAATTGCCATTGCAAGAGAAACAAAGAGCCGCGGAATACGGCAGATCCTATCGCCGGTAGTAAATATTGCCAGCGACGTGCGCTGGGGACGCGTGGAGGAAACCTATGGTGAAGATCCTTTTCTCTCTTCAGAGATGGGGGTAGCATTTGTTTCTCCATTCGAAAAAATGGGCGTGGTTACAACACCCAAACATTTCCTGGCCAATAGTGGCGATGGCGGCAGGGATAGTTACCCGATAGATATTGATGAACGATTGCTGGAAGAGGTTTACCTGGCTCCTTTCGAAGCCTGCTTTAAAAGAGGAGGCAGTCGTAGCGTAATGACGTCCTATAATTCATTAAACGGAAGCCCGAGCACAGCCAATAATTGGCTGCTTAACGAAAAGCTGAAGAAGCAGATGAATTTTTCGGGCTTCATAATTTCAGATGCATCGGCAGTGGGCGGAGCTAATGTACTGCATTATACAGCAAGTGACTACCCCGATGCCTCTGGCAAAGCCATCAATAATGGGCTGGATGTAATATTTCAAACAGCATATGAACATCATAAACTGTTTATGCCGCCCTTTTTAGACGGCCGGATAAACTCAAAAACAATTGAAGAGGCACTGGCAAGGGTATTAAGAGTAAAATTTGAACTGGGGCTTTTTGAAAACCCTTATACCAATGAAGCAGAAGTAAGCAAGTGGAATGGCAATCCGGCCCATAAAGTGATTGCAAAAGAGGCTGCGTTGAAGTCAATGGTTTTGCTTAAAAACGATAATAACATATTGCCTTTGCAGAAAACAATTAAGTCGGTAGCGGTTATCGGTTCAGATGCTGTTGAAGCAAGGCTGGGTGGGTATAGCGGACCGGGTAATGGCAAAGTGAGCATACTTGACGGCATTAAAAATAAAGCAGGCAAATCGGTTAATGTACTGTATGCGGCAGGTTGCGGTCGTAACAGCCCCGAGTGGGTAAGCGTGCCGTCTGCTAATTTATTTACTACTTTAAATGGTAAAACGCAAAATGGTTTATTAGGCGAATATTTTAACAATATTCAGTTAAGCGGCAAACCGGTTGTTACAAGAGTTGATAATGAAATGCATTTTGGCTGGACATTATACTCACCACACCCTGATATTAATTATGATTTTTATTCAGTGAAATGGACTGGCAAAATAAAATCTCCTGCCGACGGAATATTTAAAATTGGGATAGATGGTAATGATGGGTACAGACTTTATCTGAACGGTAAATTAATTATTGATAATTGGAAAAGTCAGACTTTTAGCACAAAATTGGTCCCTTATCATTTCGAAAAAGATAAAGAATACGATATCCGGGTAGAGTTTTTTGAGTCGCAGGGTTATGCAAGGTTCAATTTGGTTTGGAACGTAGGTGTACTCAATAACTGGCAAACAAAAATAAACGAAGCTGTAGCAGCAGCAAAAAAAGCTGATGTAGCTGTTGTTGTCGCCGGAATAGAAGAAGGCGAATCGCAGGACAGGGCTTATTTAAATCTGCCGGGCCACCAGGAAGACATGATAAATCAAATTGCGGCAACGGGGAAACCTGTGGTGGTGGTTTTAATTGGTGGCAGCGCCATTACCATGTCGAATTGGATTCAAAATGTTCCCTCCATACTGGATGCATGGTACCCCGGTGAAGAAGGCGGTAATGCGGTAGCTGATGTTTTATTTGGCGATTATAATCCTGCCGGGCGTTTGCCAATTACGTTCCCAGTTTTTGAAGGGCAATTGCCTTTGGTATATAATCATAAACCTACTGGTCGTACTGATGATTACGTTAACCTAAACGGGCAACCATTGTTTCCATTTGGTTTTGGGTTAAGCTACTCGAATTTTGAATACACCAACCTGCGGTTTGATAAGAAAAGTTTTGCAAAAACAGATTGCACAACGGTTTATTGCACCATTAAAAATACAGGCAGCCGCGATGGTGAGGAAGTAGCGCAATTGTATATCCGTGATTTGCTTTCATCGGTGGCCCAACCGGTGAAAGCTTTGAAAGGTTTTCGACGCCTGTTTTTGAAAGCGGGGGAGGCCAAAGAAATAGCGTTCCGAATTACACCGGATATGCTTAAAATGCTTAACAATAACATGCAATGGGTAGTAGAGCCCGGCGAGTTCAGAATAATGATTGGCGCTTCATCTAAAGACATCAGGTTGAGGGATTTGATTTCAGTGGTTGAATAGTTGCCCTCACTCAACAAAAAACTGACAATATAAACTCAAGTTTAAAACAGATCCTATAATGGTTAACAAAAAAAAGCATTTTATCTTTTTTACTTTGATGCTCACTGCTGTGTTTGGCAAGGGGCAATCAGATAATGAAAAGCAAACACGTGATTGGCTTATCAACAGTAAGCCCTACCTAGCGTCTGTTAAAAAATCGGAAAACGGGAAAGATATTATCCTGGCAAACGGGTTAGAAAAAAGAGTTTTTCGCATACAACCCAACATAGCATGCATCAGCTACCAAAATTTGAGCAGCAACCAGCAATTACTAAGGGATGTAAAACCCGAAGCTGTGTTAATTATAGATGGCAAAAATTTTAACATAGGAGGTTTATACGGGCAAAAAGAACATGCCTATTTACTGCCCGAATGGATTGACTCTTTTACTGCAAATGAAGATGACTTTCAGTTCAAATCCTGGTCTGTATCCGAAATTCAGCCGTTTATAAACTGGAAGCAAACATTTTGGGCGGGCAATGTTAAGAAATCCAACGGTAAAATGCTTACGCTTAATTTTCAGTCGAACTTGTTAAAAGGTATTGACGTGGCCGTTCATTACGAATTGTACGATGGTATCCCTTTAATTGTAAAGTGGTTGTCAGTAAGCAACAGCAGCAATCATTCAATAGTTATAAATAAGACCATTAATGAAATACTAGGTTTGGTTGAAGAGGAAAGCGCTGTTGTTGGAACGCCCGAACAAATGCAAAAACAACACGGCATTTATATAGAAACAAACTATGCTTTTAACAATTCGATGCGTTATGATCTGAGCGATCAGACCACGCATTGGAAAACGGACCCGGCTTATACATCGCAGGTAAATTACAGTTACCAGACCCCCTCTATTTTGGAGGTATACCCCGAAAAAGTTACTGAAGTTAAATTACAGCCAAACGGAGTTTTTAATTCTGTTCGTACCCACGAACTACTGCTTGATAGTTACGATAGGGAAAGGCGCGGGCTTGCCATCAGGAAAATGTACGCAACCGTTGCTCCATGGACTACTGAGAACCCAATATTTATGCACCTGCTAAGCAGGAATGATGAGCAAGTAAAAAACGCTATAGAACAGTGCGTTTCAACCGGTTATGAAGCATTGATACTCAGCTTTGGCAGCCATTGCAACATGGAGGACACAACGTCCGCAAATATTAGGAAATGGAAGGAATTAGCACAATTGGCGCATCAAAAAGGAATAAAAATTGGTAGTTATTCATTGTTCAGTTCGCGCCAAATTAGCGATGAAGATGATGTGATAGACCCTGTTAGCGGTAAACCAGATGCCGCGGCTATGTTTGGGCATGCACCATGCATGGGAAGCAAATGGGGGCTTGCCTATATAAGCAAACTGAAATATTTTATGGAGAATACAGGTTTCGATATTTTCGAAAATGATGGGCCATACCCCGGCGATGTTTGTGCCTCAACATCACATCCGGGGCATTCAGGTTTAGGTGATTCGCAATGGAAACAAATTGAATTGCAAAAAGGATTATACCATTGGTGTAGTGAACATGGCATTTATGTTAATGCCCCCGATTGGTATTTACTTGACGGAACGAACAAAATTGCATTGGGGTATCGTGAGGTGAATTTTTCATTACCGCGCGAACAGCAAAAGATATTGAACCGTCAGAATATTTTTGATGCAACCTGGGAAGAAATGCCCTCGATGGTTTGGGGATTTGTTCCGCTCACCCGCTACCAGGGTGGTGGTGAAGAAGCGGTATTAGAGCCGCTTGGAAATCATTTGAAGGATTACGAGCAATTAATGATGCAGTACTATGGCGCCGGCGTGCAAGCCTGTTACAGGGGGCCGCGTTTGTATGATACCGATAAAACAAAGCAATTGGTAGTAAAAACAATAGGATGGTACAAGAAATACAGGGATATCCTTAATTCCGACATTATCCACCTTCGGCGTGCAGACGGTCGGGATTGGGATGGGTTCATCCATATAAATCCTCATTTAAAACAAAAAGGCCTGGTAATGTTGTTCAACCCAACTAAAGAAAAAATTACAAGAAAGATAAAGTTGCCATTGTACTATACCGGGTTATCCGTTACCGCTGCTGTAAAAGAAAAGGATAATGCGGTAAGGAAATATAGCCTCAACAGGGATTATGAAATTGAAGTAGCAGTAACTATTGAACCCGAGAATTATACGTGGTTGGTAGTAGAGTAATGAAATTAAAATAAATAAGTATGAAACTATTCAGATTTTCACCTTTCATTTTTTTGCTTTTTGTGGTAGCAATATCGAATGCGCAAAAAACGGCCCCTAAACCATATGGCGCATTACCCAGCGAGCGCCAATTGAAATGGCATGAAATGGAACGTTACTGTTTCCTCCATTTTACTGTGAATACTTTCACAGACCGGGAATGGGGCCTGGGTGGCGAAAAGGAGAGCGTATTTAACCCGAAGGATTTCAATGCTGATCAAATAGTATCAACCATTGCCAAACATGGTTTTAAAGGAGCCATTTTAACCTGCAAGCACCACGATGGCTTTTGCCTGTGGCCGTCAAAATATACGGAACACTCTGTGAAAAATAGTCCCTGGAAGAATGGGAAGGGGGATGTGGTTAGAGAGATTTCAGATGCCTGCAAAAAGTACGGAATAAAGTTTGGCGTTTATCTTTCGCCATGGGACAGGAACAGTGCTTTGTATGGCAAACCCGAATATATTACCTACTACCGCAATCAACTTAAAGAATTGCTAACCAATTATGGAAATATTTCAGAAGTGTGGCTGGATGGGGCTAACGGGGGTGATGGTTACTATGGAGGAGCCAATGAAAAAAGAGAAATTGACAGAAAAACCTATTACGATTGGGATAACACTTTTTCCATCATCAGAAAGTTGCAACCCAATGCATGCATTTTCAGCGATATTGGTCCGGATACCAGGTGGTGTGGAAATGAAAGTGGCTTTGTAAAAGACTCGTGCTGGGCAGCATATACAGCACATGGGCCCAATGGCGACAAGCCGGGAATTGGATATACACAATCTGATGAAGGCCAAACCGGTACCTTAAATGGGCAGGCATGGATTCCTGCCGAAGTAGATGTTTCTATCCGTCCGGGCTGGTTTTATCATCAAAGTGAAGATACGAAGGTGCGGAGCCTTGAAAGTTTGAAAGATATCTACTTTAAATCTGTCGGCAATGGCGCCTGTTGGAACCTAAACCTTCCGCCCGATCGCACAGGTCAGATCAATGCTAATGATATCAAGGTTTTGGACGCTTTTCAGGATTATTTGACAAAATCGTTTTCAAAAGACTTATTACAGGGAGCAAGGGTATCAGCATCAGAAACGCGCGGAAATGCTAAGGAGTTTGCGGCTTTAAACGTATTAGACAATAACAAAAAAACATATTGGGCAGTAAACGATGCTACCCGGACAGCTTCGCTCACTTTTAGCCTATCAAAAGAAAGTACTTTCAATTGTTTCGAAATTAAGGAGTATATAAGGTTGGGACAACGCATTCAGTCTTTCACAATCGAAGTGGAAAAGGATGGAAAATGGGAACAAGTTTTTAAGGGCAGTACGGTAGGTAGTAAAAAGCTGGCAAAGTTTGATAATGTTTCAGCTTC
>Ga0105240_10015050_pt1 | contig 10529 bp, 14 predicted proteins | sample KBSC54metaG_FD_80426 | JGI IMG/M metagenome (GOLD analysis project Ga0105240, IMG submission 80426) | Corn rhizosphere microbial communities from Kellogg Biological Station, Michigan, USA - KBS C5-4 metaG | ecosystem: Host-associated > Plants > Roots > Rhizosphere > Soil | place: Michigan, USA...
CCGCTCGAACGTTTTCCGCCTGCCAGCCCTTCGGTCCCTTGGTGACGTCAAATTGAACGGTTTGACCTTCCTGCAGGCTGCGGAAACCGCCTGCCTGAATGGCTGAGAAATGCACGAAAACATCATCGCCGGACTGGCGGCTGAATGAAACCGTAGCTTGGCATCGTTAAACCACTTTACTGTTCCTGTTTCCATTGTGTTTGTACTTTTTTCCTTCGTGTAGTTACGCTGGAGAGAGTCGGAGAAAGGCTTGTGCAGGTTACCGGCTATTAGGCGAGAACTGCTCACGACCGATTCGGTCTAACGTACTTCGCGATATTACGCTTGGGTAGCAATTTGCCGGCAGCCGCAACACGCAAGCCTCTTGTTTGCAACAGAAACGTCTGTAAAGTACTGCAAATTAGGTATTTATTGAAATGAGGAGTAATATGGAAATAGAAGAAATGGGGTGTCATGCCGACGCTCAAGCAGAATCAGCACGATGAGAATACGCCGAGAACTGAAGAGCTTGATTCGCCAACAATTCTGAATTTGATCGAGCAGCTTAACAACGATCTCGCGGAAACCAACCTCAACCGTTCCAAAACGTAATTGAGAGCGCAAGCTCTCTAGGCGTACACCTCAACTCTTGACCTCGAAGACATTCCGCCTTCGCGATTGAGAAATCAGCCGAAGGGAAATCGTCTCCTTAAAGTCGCTTGTGCTTGCCTGCACTCAAGGGTGCGCACAAAGCCTGTACGACCGAATGGTGGCCTAGGAGCAGTCACGCCTTCTATCAACGGCGACAAGGCAAGGTTTCTAGAAAACGAGAAAGCAAGATCGCTCGTTGCGCTCGGAATCGCGAACGCCTCACAAGCGTTGCGGTTCAATCCAAGCCAGCGATTCGCGCCTCAAAGAATAGAGGAATACCGGGATGAGTGTTGCGCCAACAACGTTTCCCCGCACCGATGCAATCTCGCCCACAAAGAAGAAACGGGTCTTGCTAGTAGATAGCTCGCGTGCCCAGCGCGACTTGCGTTCCGAAACCATGAGGAGGCTTGGCGTGGAAGTGGACTGCGCCGCTGATATCAGCGAGGCACGGTGCTGGTGGCGTCCGCAATTGTATGACTTGGTTCTTTTGCATGTTCAAGGCTCTGCGGCCGTCGTTGAAAGGTTCTGCGCCGACATGCGCAGCGCGACGCCGATCCAGTCGCTCAGGTTCCTCGTCGGCAGGCCTGCTTACCTCTCGTCATCTCCTCAGTCCGAGCAACCACCGATCGGGGAGGATGAAATGCAGGAGACATTAACCAAGGCAATGCGCGCGGTCGATAACGTTGAAGAAGGGTCCACACGCTTTGGAATTCTGGAAGCATGCCGTCGGATCTCCGCTATCCGTTCTGTCTGCGATGCGCGCATGCGTGCTCTTCGCGACCGCCCTGAACCCAGGCGCGATTCAGAAATCCGTTCGAGAGAAGTTTTCGATGCCGAAAACGTTGAATCCATCGCTGATGAATTCCTCCGGGAGGAAGTGCAATGAATATTTACGTAGGCAATTTACCTCATGCCGCTACGGAAGCGGAGTTGCTAGCGCTCTTCAGCACCCACGGACAGGTGGAAAGTGTCAGCATGATCACGGATCGCGAGACAGGCCGAGCCCGGGGTTTTGCATTCGTCGAAATGGCCGACTCAGGATCGGCCCAAAAAGCTATTGCCGCGCTGGATGGGACCGAACTCGGTGGCCGCGCCCTGAAGATCAATGAAGCACAACCAAAGGCAGACCGCCCCCGCGGAGGAGGCCAACGCTTCTCCCGCGAGCGGGGGGCCACCGGCCATCATGCTCGCGGCGGACGCAGGGAACCACGCTGGTAAAACCTTTGTGCGGGAATCTTCAAGACACGCGACTGGACTGCTAGCGTATGCCGTACTTGCTGTTCATTCCGGGGGACGCTTATGCCCAGAGGTCGATCGAGTTTCACGAAAACCCTGAAAGAGCAGGCACGGCCGCAGAAGCAACGAAACAAGGCGGAACGCAGAAGTCAGCGTCGCCAGGAATGTTCTCAAACGCCGGCAGCCGACCAGTCATCACTGAGTTCGGAAGCCGAACTTCCAAATCTTACTATCCAGCAGCCATGCCTGCCAGATACCCAGAATGGACTTCACAACAGCTTACGTCTCGACAGTAATTAACGGGCGTGAAAGTAGGTAAAGTATGACCGAACGCCGACCGATCGTTAACGTACTTTCAACTGACAATCCTGATGAACTCGAGAAATGGGCGAGCGAAGCTGCGCACGCGAAATTCGCGGAATGGCATCGGAAGGAGAGAGAAGATCGCCCGCGCCGTATCCTCTTGTTCTCTCTTGCTGCAGTAGTGATCGTGGTTGTCACCATTCTTGTGACACTCACTCATGGTGGCGCCTGAGTGATCGGCAGTTGTTTTCTCATTCAGTAAATCATGATAAGGCGTAGGTTATGGATCGCATAAAAGGGGCAGAATGCAAAACACGAAATTCCTGGTAAAGCTAACGCGCGTCGGTGCACATGGTCCCCAGAACTTGCTGGAGATAGGCAAAAAAAGGCGATTAAGACGACGTCAGAGCGCAAGCTGGCACTTCTGATGGGAAAGTACACCGCTCAGGATGCGGTCGACTGCATCCAGAGTGCCCGATGTGTTGGCGAGTTAGTCCCGATCAACATCAGTGCTTAGTCTGCTCCAAAGAACTGTTGTCCACCATTTTAGGGTGACGTCCTCTTGGAGGTGAGAATGGAAACATCTGACCAATGCATAGCTTTCGCGACGGGAACACTGTTCATAGCCGGGGTGTTCGAAGATGGTATCGAGCGTACAGGCAAGTTTCTCGGAGCGGTAGCCGCCTTCGAAGCTCATTCCGGGGAGCGAATTCTTGGTGTGTGACTTGGAATATTCTCCTGCAAGTCACCACTCGCCACGCTCGGTGCTACCCATATCGGTCATCTTAGGGTGTTATAAACTCTGGCGCCGGTCAAAAATGCAGGCCCGGTGGATGAGATGACCAGCGTTGCGGACACTCGCGCGCTGTCGCAGGCGCCGAAGGGGAGAGTTTCGAGTCACGCTCAGCAGCAGAGTTTCGGCCGCCTCTTGAAGGCTGCTGTCGTCATCAATTGGACGGACTTCGTCTCTGAAGGGACAATCTGGAATCGTCCTTTAGACTGTCGTTGGTGACGAAGAAGAAGTTCAATCACCTAACGCATCAGCGGTCTTTTGCCGCTCTTCCTAACACCGGACGTGATGGCCTCATTGAGATCGAACAGCCGACGAGCCGCGAGCGACGAATTGCCGGCGGGATCCGGAAGCTTGCCTCTGCGAAGCTGTTCTGCAGTGAATTCATGCCCGCAGGTACTGCATCGCCAGGTTCTGTTCGACTTCGCCTGAGTCCCCGCTCCCGGTTGGGGCCACCCCTTTAGCGCAGGCCGAAATGCCAACACCAACTCTCCGCCGCACTCCAGGCAATGTCTCTTCTCCATGTGCTTCTTCTTACCACAAAGAGTGTCCGGGCGGATGGTCATAATTGAACACATCAATCGGCCTCGAGGGTCGTTAGGCCGATACCGGCATCCTCAGTCCGGCGTCTGGGAACTTTAAGCGTGGGCATCGGAGTCCCCGCAAAGAGCCGCTGGCAGGGTCTGGCCAACCACCGAGCCCACTGCGCGGACCGAGAGACTCGCGCGCTATCAGTCGCGATCCCGGTGTCTGCGTACATCTGCCTGTAGATCTTCGAGATCAGCACGAAAGCAAGACGTGCCCGCAGCGACTTTATAAAACGCGAACGTGTCCATATCGACTTCAGGCCATAAAAGTTGTCCCAAACGGATTGTGTGCGTTGGCGAATTTCCTCCGCCGACATTGTCGGATGAGGCCAGTAGAGCTTAGGCCGTAGCCCTAGCGGAATCAGCCAGCGACGGGTGATCGGAATGTCTCCAACCTTCATGTTGGCTGCATCCATCTGTTTCTCCCACTTGATGAAATCGACGGTGCCAGGATACGGCGTCAGCATTACAAACTGGGCAAAAGCAATCTCCGCGCGGGATGCGACCGCGGCCGTTGCATCGAAGGTTTGTTCGCGATCGCTGGGTAGGCCAAAGATGAAAGAGCCAAGCACGTAAATCCCATGGGCGCGGAATTTTTTCAGCCGAGTTACCAGATCGTCGCCTGCGCAATTGAATTCTTTGTAGACATCCTTCAAGCCTTCTGGTGTCACCGACTCGATGCCCACGAGCGCGCCCTTGATGTGCGCGGCTTGCATGGCATTCAGGAACTCGCCGTCTTCTGCGGCTTCCATGGTGATCTGCGTAAAGAAGATGGTGTCGGACGGAAGCTGCGCGAGCCGTTCCATCAAAGCAAAACGTTCCGCGCGAATGCTTTTCAGTTCATTTACGCGCGCCAGGTTGTTCTGCTGTTCGGCCAGGCGGAGATCGGTAAGAGTGACCGGGTAGAAGTTATCATCGGCCAGGGCGATGAAGCGAAATCCAAGTCGTCGCAGTTGCACAATCTCTTCCACCACTACATCTGACGAGCGCTGGCGCGGCCGTTGACCGTCGGTCCGCCACACCGAGCAGAACGAGCAGTGCTTGGGACAGCCACGCACCGTTTGAACCGACGCCCACATGTAGCTCTTGCGGGGCACCAGGTCCCAGCGCGCAGGCAAGAAGTCTGAGGCATCAATACGGCCCCCTTCATAAACGAGCAAAGGGGTTCCGCGAGAGCAGTCGGCCAACACTTTCGACCAGACTACGTCCCCATCGCCTTTAACCACGGCATGTGCACCACCCAGTTCGTGAGCTTCGTTCGGATAGAGTGTCGCGTGAATCCCTCCGAATACCACAGAGGCGCCGCGGGCGCGTGCCATTTTCCCGATCGCGTATCCACGGAGAGCGTTGGCGGTATGAATGCCAATTCCCACCACGTCCCCGGCTTCAATTCGGTCCAGGTCAATCCTTTCGAGGGTTTCATCCGTCAGCACCGGCTCGCCATAACTTGCCGGTGTCGCCGAAGCGAGAACATACAGCCATCGCGGGGTGATTACGGCGGTGCCAAACGAGACGTCACTGGGGTTGATCAAATGAACGCGCACGTGTTGTTGCCTCCTTGTACCCATGGGCGAACAGGCACTTCACTTGCGAGCAAACGGATGATTCTGGGTCTTTCGAAACTTCGGAAACAGCTCAGCAGTTCATGAATCCGAGAAAAAATGAAGCAGTAAAAATTGTCCCGCGGGCTTCGTGGGAAAATCCGGTCAAAATTGACCACTTTGTAGCCTGGTAGAGAAGACGATTGGCGGAACTTAACCGTGTAGGACCACGGGTGTCCCTTTGAACCGCCAGTGTTCGCTATCCGAGTTTCGCCTCTAGGACTCAGGATTGAGTCATTCTGCACAGTATTTGTACGAGCAAATGAGAGATGCTGGTTGCAGCAAAGACGGTTTCTCTGGAGCGGCAGTGTGAACAGCAGAGCACCTTTAGCCAATCCTGCGTGCTATCAGATATTTAGGGCGGATCGACTTGGCGCAGAGCGCAGCTTTCACGCTGAATTTGTGCTCGCGAGTCCAATTCGTGATGCTAAGCCTCGGAATTTCTTTTAGTTCCAGACTATTCACGACGAGAACTTTCGCCAAACTTTTGCTGATTTTCCAAATGTGAGCGCTGGAAGCTTTTTTGCAGGCACCGGACTCTGCGAGCGTTTCCGTCGGGAAGTTCCCCTGCGGTAAAAAGAGCGGCAATAACTTTTTCTGCGAGGGGTATTCCGCACGGTTATACCGAGGGATTTTCAGGTGGGCGTTGAGGCCCTCACATCGATGGCCGCGACATCCCAAACAGAATCGCTTAGACAAGAGTCAGTGCGTGGAACTGCGCTGGGCCTGCCCGTGTCACCGTTCACCATCCACACCCGCTATGATCGTCCATAACTCCAGGGTACCTCTCCGATTACTGTCGATTGTCCAATCGTTTCCTGTGCCCCCCTAGGGGAGTACCGCTTCCCCCGGATCTCTAGCCGCATTTCTGGGCGGATGACGGCTATATCCGGCTCTGTGCCCCCTCCGCATCCCAAAATCACTAGCACGCGAGCCACGAAAATGTCTCAAGCACGATTCTTATGTGTGGATGGGGCTGAAATCAGGAGTGTCGGAGTGCTATGCCGCTAATTTTCCACGGGGCATTTTTGAACAACGACGGAGAGCATCGAGACAGTGCAGAGCGTTGATTATGGCCTCGCGCTCACCGGATGACACCTGTTCGTTGCAAAGCTCATGCTCGCGCCGGATCAACGCCCTTTCTGCTTCTTGTAACCGCGCAGGAACCTTTGCGTGTTCAGGCTCAAAAATCGCTTGCAGGTACAAATCTCGCCAGAGACTATTTCGCGCAGGAAGTGGAGTGACATTTAAGCGGATTTCAAGCGCGGAAGTTGCATTCGGCAAGTGAATCATGTGCGGGCTCCTGCACGACGGTTTAAGTAATAATCCAGAGCTGGAACTAAACAAAATCGGGGACATACTGTACTGCGAAACTGCCCCAGAGGCTTATCGGCAGACGCAGTGCAGTAACCTCCAATCACACCCAAACAACCAGCGCTTCTCAGGACCGTCTGAACGCGAAAAACGTTGCTATGTGCCGAGAGGTAGCCGCATGATAGAAGCTCTTCGCTCCATCTGGTTGTTCCTAGTGGTTCTCGTCATCATGTCCACCATGTCATCCGGCGGAGAACAGAGTTGGGACGTCACTCCTCCGGGCGGCACCCCTCCCCCAAGCGACGTTGCAACAGATCAATCACATCATCGTCATGCCGCAAGAAAACTGAAGCTTCGATAGTTACTTTGGCAAACTGAACGGCTACGGATGACGAGACCTATTGACCGGAGTTATAAGAGTGTCATGGTCGACCGTGGATGACCAAGACGATAGCGACCGTCAGGATTACTGCTATGACGAACGCGAAGAACAGAACTCGCCGCGGTCGTTCTTTTAATTCGGCCTTGTGCCAATCGGCAAACTTAGCGCGCGCGGCTGCTCCGGCGCGCTCCTCAACAGTCAGTCCTTCGTTTGTCGGTCTTAATGCATCTGTTTGCGTTGCCATTTTCACTCCTGATCTCCATGCTGTTGCCCAGGCAAATGAGTGCCTCCGAGGATCATTCGGCGAGCCTGCGCCGTCATAGACTCCACCTGCAAATGCAGAGCCGATATGGCCGCGCCGGCTGTGTCGGTCTCCACTTGAGTCGGTACGCCGACTTGTAGCAAACCATCGCGGCCATGGTTCGTGGCGGGCTGAAATGCGTCCTGGTTGCACATAATCAAATGCAAATCGCGGGTTAGTTTTGCGCTTTCGTACGGTTTTTGAAACCGCATGCTGCACTGCTGATCGGAAGTCATCCGGTATTCACAGACCAGATGCCAATGCCCGCGGACTGTAGATAACCAAAGTGCGACGGTGTCGATCGATCCGTCCGCGCCGAAGCGATACTTAACATGGATCGAGCCCCCTATGCCGGGTTGTAATAGATCTTCCCAACTCACCACGACCGCACACTGAAGCAGACGTTCCAGAGTTGCTAGATGTGCCTCGTGCATCGCGATTCGCTCCTTTCGCAAGACCGAAACGGACTCTGAATCGAGCGCCATGCTGGTTGAATCAACCACGCGCCCATTCAGCTTGCCTCTGGTCTTTCTGGCGGCGATCGACATCATCCAGTCGCCAACTTGACTGAATGTGGCGAGAATTGGCCGTAACGACCGTATAGGGCAGCCCGAAAAACTTTTTGGTACTTATGTTCGTAACTTCCAAGCAATTAAAGAATTGGGTTGGGTGGTTCTTTACGATCAGCATCAACGCCCTTCGAAGCACCATCTGAGACGCCGAGCCGAATACCGTCACTTTGAGTTCCGTGGCCATGAGAAACCAATTCCATCCGACGCCGCGAATTTGTTGGTCCAACGCCTCAGCGCTGTCCACACGCACCACGCTCCAGTTCTGCATGCAGGGTTCGATCTCAATGCCGAGGGCTGCCACTATTCCAGGGCGGTCCTCGATGAGAATGCTACCGAGTTGGATTTGTGAGTTCATGGACGGGCGCAGTCAAAAAACACGGCTTCAGCGGCGGAAACAATCAGGCGGCAACGGTGGCCACCTGATGAATCCTCGAAATAATCACATCCGAGACCCATACTTGGGGAGCACCATTGAGCACCCTACATAGACTCTCAAGCGCCTCGGCGTACTCGGTGGTCTTGTAAGCTTCCGCCTGTTTCCGGGTATCCCAAAGGCTGATCGCGATCACGTCTGTCCCGGTTGGTGAGGTGGGGAAAGTAATTTGTTCTTGGAAGCCAACTTCCTGCATGAGAATGGGGAGAACTTTCTCCTCGAAGGTTCGAGTGAACGCGCCCAGGCAGTTGGGTTTGAGACGGAAGGCAATGCTGCGAGCAAACATAGTCAACTCCGCGAATCGCCATCTCTAAGGAAGGAAAACTTCAGATAGGCTGACTTAGCTCAGGGAACCTGAACGAGGAATTGATGTTCTCTCTGTCTTGACCCTATGCTTGTTGCTGGCCAATGTCAAACGACTTCGGGCTACCAACCGCCAGTGCTAATCTGCGGAGAGAAGTAATCTCAGTTCCTTCGAGCGAGATGAATGCCGCAGTTTGCGTAATGCCTTAGCCTCAATCTGACGAATACGTTCACGGGTGACGTCGAAACAGCGGCCAACTTCTTCCAGGGTATGTGCCGAGCCATCCTCCATGCCAAAGCGCATTCTGAGAACTTTCTCCTCACGCGGGCTAAGGGTGCGCAATACACGAGCCGTTCGTTCCTTCAGGTTATTTTCCATAGCCGACTCCGCAGGCGAAACCGAAGCACGATCTTGGATGAGGTCGCCGAGGCGAGAATCCGCCTCCGTTCCTATTGGCGTCTCCAGCGAGACAGGTGTCCGCATAATCTTGAGGGCATAGCGCACTCTGGCTTCCGGGATGTCCATCTGTTTGGCAATCTCGTTTGACGTGGGTTCGCGGCCTAGCGATTGCACCAGTAGGCGAGAAGTGCGAATCAATTTATTCACAACTTCACTCATGTGCACCGGGAGCCGGATAGTGCGCGCTTGATCAGCAAGCGCTCGACTGACCGCCTGGCGAACCCACCACGTGGCGTACGTGGAAAATTTGTATCCACGCCAGTACTCGAATTTGTCCACGGCTTTCATTAGGCCGATGTTTCCTTCCTGGATCAGGTCTAGGAAGTGAAGGCCACGGTTAGCATATTTTTTGGCGATCGAGACAACAAGTCGCAGGTTGGCTGCAATCATCTCGTGCTTCGCTTGTTCTGTCGCCATTTCCCCCTGGACGATCCTGCCGTGGGTCTCGCGTAATTCAGCAAAGGTAATGCCAGCAGTGCTTTCCATCTGGTTCATCTGGACACGATGTTGTCGCCGGATGTCGCGGTACCGACTCCTGAGTTCTTCAGATCCGGCGGTGGCGATCTTTTTCTCCACAGCGCTAAGGTGATGATCACGCGAGCGCATGGTTTCCACAGTATTTTTTAAAGCCTGAAGCAAGCGATTATGCTCCGAAGGGGCAAGACCGAGGCTGCGGAGCGCGTGTGAGATTCTGACTGTTTCACGCGCCAACTGCCATCGGCATCGGAGATATTCACGTGCCTTCTTCCTTATCGGGATACGCTGCAGACGGGCAGAAAGGATGTCCGCACGCTTACTACGTTGGCGGAGCTGAGCGATGTGTCCCCTCAGCTCATCAAGCCGCTCGCACAACATTTCGTCGGTGATTTCCGCATCATCGAAACTCACGATGTCTCGAATGGAGCGCACACCAGACCCGAGGTCCGGCTCAATCGCCAAAATTTGACGCAGTGCAAAAGGCGAACGCGATAGCGCTTTCAATACGCGGCGTTGTCCACGTTCAATGCGCTTGAAAATTTCTACTTCCTGTTCCCGTGTCAGCAATGAAGTCGCGCCCATTTCGTGCAGATAAAGACGCACAGGGTCCGTAGATGCATCGGGAGCAGCTGTATTCAGGTCTAGCTCTACTTCGTCCTCTCCGTCACCGGACTTCGGCTCCGGAATTAACCATGAATCTGTGGTATCCCCCGCCACCACGTCCAGGCCCTGCATTCGAACGGCAGTGAGCAAATCCGGTGCGTTAGCATCGAGATGGATGTCTTCGAGGGGGAGGGGTTCACTTTGCATCGTTGCCTTTTTTGGCCATAAAGTTCGTTTCGTCTTCTCGCATGGAACACACTGGAAGGGTCAGTGCCTGCCTGGGCGAGTTCGGTTGGCAGGGAGCCGCGGTACGAGCACTCTCTTCAGGGCTATTCAGCGGAGCAGGCCACAATGGCGATGAATCCTAAAGCGTCTGTGACGTCGACCGCAGCGCGTTCTCCGTACACTTGTCTAACCGTATGACGTAGAGCAATGAGATTGCTACGCGCCGATTCTGTGGCTTGGCTAGTGGGATCCTTTGCGAACGCTGCCCGGTAGATCCTTAAGAGCAACCCATTTTCTTTCTTTAGGCGTTCG
>Ga0105240_10015052_pt1 | contig 10529 bp, 9 predicted proteins | sample KBSC54metaG_FD_80426 | JGI IMG/M metagenome (GOLD analysis project Ga0105240, IMG submission 80426) | Corn rhizosphere microbial communities from Kellogg Biological Station, Michigan, USA - KBS C5-4 metaG | ecosystem: Host-associated > Plants > Roots > Rhizosphere > Soil | place: Michigan, USA...
GCGGAGCTGATGATCCGGGAGATGATCAAGATGATCTATCCCAAGAAGCCGCTCTTCCCTCCCAGCTGGCGTATGATGATCTGTATCCCGTCCAGCATCACCGAAGTAGAAAAAAGGGCCGTCCGGGACAGCGCCGAGCAGGCGGGGGCCAAGGAAGTATACCTGATACATGAGCCTATGGCGGCCGCCCTCGGTATCGGCATCGATGTGGAAGAGCCCGTCGGTAATATGATCATCGATATTGGTGGAGGTACTACGGGTATCACTGTTATAGCTTTGGCGGGTATCGTCTGCGACCAGTCCATTCGTATAGCCGGTGATGAATTTACGGCCGACATCATGGAAGCCCTCCGCAGATATCACTCCCTGCTGATAGGTGAGCGGACAGCCGAGCAGATAAAGATACAGATCGGCGCCGCCTTAAAGGACCTGGACAATCCTCCTGATGATATTCCTGTCAATGGACGGGACCTGGTAACGGGTATCCCCAAGCAGATCATGGTCAGCTACCAGGAAATAGCCGAGGCCCTCGATAAAAGTATCTTCAAGATCGAAGAAGCTATTTTGAAAGCGCTGGAAACAACTCCGCCCGAGCTGGCCGGCGATATATACCGCCGGGGTCTGTACCTTACCGGAGGTGGCGCCCTGTTGCGCGGACTGGACAAGCGTCTCAGCCAGAAGATCAAATTACCCGTGCATATTGCCGACGATCCACTGAAAAGCGTGGTCCGGGGTACAGGCATCGCCCTGAAAAACTACGACCGCTACCCCTTTGTCATGCGATAAAGGAGGACGGCCCATTACTTGAAACCAGAACTCCGAAATAAACTACACAGCGGTGCGTAACGTTTTTCTCTTCATCAGAAGGCATTTTAACTTCCTCTTCTTCCTGGTGTTGCAGATAGTAGCTCTTTCGTTCCTCTTTCGCTATAACAAGTTCCATGAAGCCGCCTTTATGAATGTCAGTACGGAGCTCACCGGCAGGATCAACGAGAAGTACAATGGCATCGAATACTATTTCCAGCTCAAGAAGACCAATGAGGCTCTGGTAAAAGAAAATACCTTTCTGCGCCAGCAGTTGAAGGATAATTACGAGGCTCCTGATTCACTCCGGAGAATGATCATGGATACCATCAAGGTAGACTCGGGCCGGAGTATCCTGAAATATACCTATATGGAGGCGAAGGTGGTTGGCAACAGCACGCAATTGAAGCAGCCTAATTACCTCACCATCCATCGTGGTTTTGCCCAGGGGGTCCGTCCGAACATGGGGGTAATGGGGCCCCAGGGCATCGTAGGCTCCGTCGTCAATGTCAGCGAAAATTTTGCCACGGTGATGAGCATGTTGCATCCTCAATTCAAGGTAGTGGTCAGATTGAAAAATGGAGGAGAGAGGGGTACCATCGAATGGGATGGGCTCAGCGTTCTTTTTGTCACCCTGAAGGATATACCCAAAAGCGCCAAGGTCGCAAAAGGTGATACTATCCTTACCAGTCAGACCTCTTCCCTATTCCCCGCCAACCTGATGGTAGGGACTGTCTATGACATCGTGCCGGATAATGCCAGCAATTTTTATACGCTGAAGGTGCGACCGTCGACAAACTTCTTTAATATTGAGTATGCGTATGTTATAACAAATACGCAATATGACGAGCAACGACGTATAGAGGATTCTACACGTAAAAAAGTACAATGAGCGAGCTGCTGAAAAATACGATCCGATTTATTTTATTTATCCTGGTGCAGGTATTTATTCTTTTTAAGATGCCTCCCCTGCACCGGTTTATCACTCCCTACCTTTATTATTTATATATCCTTTGGCTGCCTTTTAGCCTCTCGCGGGCAGGTCTGACCCTGGTGGGCTTTATTTTTGGTCTTTGCCTGGATTATTTCAGCAAGACCCCCGGTCTTCACGCCGCTGCCTGTACGCTGATCGCTTATGTCAGACCCTTTGTCATCGGATTGCTTATCACGCAGGAAGGCGCTGATAAGAACTATATATCCCCCTCGATCGTTAGTATGGGATGGGCTCCCTATGCCACCTATGTCCTCGTCCTGACCCTTTTGCATCATACCTGGCTGGTATTGCTGGAATGGATGAGCTTTGGGTCGTTCCTGTATTTTTTGGGGAAGGTCATCGCTTCGACGGCTGTCAGCTTATTGCTGGTGTTGTTGACGGAACTGTTGTTCTTCCGCAAACAGAAATTCAGGACAAATACTATATGATTTGCATTGCCATCAGCGTTAATATGCCGTACTTTGTAACCTGTTGGAGGTCCAAGTTCCTTTATGCCTGTATTTAACCAATCCCGTAGCAATATCATCCGCCTGATCTTTGCGGGAATGTTCCTGATCATTGCGGCACAATTATTCCACCTGCAAATCATCTCTAAGAAGTATCAGCAGCAGGCCCAGGAAAATGCTCTCTTCCGGAAGAGTATCTATCCCTCCCGTGGGATCATTTACGACAGGAAAGGAAGAGCTATTCTCAATAATACCATTTTGTACGACCTGATGGTCACACCTGCCCAGGTAAAGAATATCGATACGGCTTATTTATGTCAGCTGGTGGGGATCGACACGTCCGAGTTCCGTCAGCGGGTGCTGGATGCAAGGATCAAGAACGGTCCGTTCCGGCCTACCATTTTCGAGGATCTGCTGCCACCGGATATGTATGCGCGGCTGGAGGAGAACATCTGGAAATTCCCCGGCTTCAACCTGCAGGAACGTCCTGTGAGGGTATATCCTTATAATGCGGCTGCCCATATCATGGGATATGTAGGGGAGGTGGATTCCTCTATTCTGCGGAGATCGAATAATTTTTATCAGCTGGGTGACTATGTGGGAAGATCCGGGCTCGAGCAGTATTATGAAAAAGTGCTGATGGGTCAGCGGGGTATCGAGTTCTGGATAAAGGATAATAAGAACAGGCTGGTAGGGCATTACCAGGACAAGAACCTGGATACGCCTGCCATTGCGGGTAAGAACCTGCGTACCTATCTCGATATCGACCTGCAGCAGCTGGCTGAACGGTTGCTGGCGGGCAAAACAGGTGCCATCGTTGCTGTGGAGCCGTCTACGGGCGGTGTTCTCGCTATGGCTTCGGGACCCAATTACGATCCAAATTCTCTTACCGGTCCTGAAAAACAAACCAACTATGCCCGTCTGGCGTTGGATGTTTCCAGTCCGATGCTCAACCGTGCCATCAAAGGGCAATATCCGGCGGGCAGTACTTACAAGCCGATTGGCGCCCTGATAGCGCTGGATGAAGGGGTGATCGATCCTTCCAGCGGTATTGGCTGTCTGGGTTATTATTATGGGTGTAACAGACCTGTAAAATGTGACGAAAAGATACCTGGACATGCGGCCAATCTCCGGCTGGCCATTGCTCATAGCTGCAACTCTTTTTTCTGTAATACATTCCGGCTGACGATAGACAATCCGGCATATCATGGTGTCCGGAATGGGTTGATGAAATGGAAAGAGTATGTCAATGCCTTCGGGCTGGGTCATCGCATCGGGGTGGACCTGCCCAGCGAGGACCGCGGTAATATTCCCGATACGGCGGCTTATGATAAAGACTACAACCGGAGCTGGAATTCCTGTACGATGGTCACTATGGGAATCGGGCAGGATAAAATGAATGTAACCCCTCTGCAGATGGCCAATGCCATGTGTATCGTTGCCAATAAGGGGTATTATTATACACCTCATTTTGTAAAGAGCATCGATGATGCGCAGGGGGATGATTCAGTCCTCAGCAAATACCATGTAAAGCATGAACCGGTGACCCATATATCCGATAATGTTTTTAATATAGTGCAGAGCGGTATGCAGGATGTTATCGAGATCGGAACGGGCCGTCCGGCTAGAATACCGGGTATTGACATGTGTGGTAAGACGGGTACGGCGGAAAATAAGCAGGTCATCGATGGGCGGGTTGTAAAACTGCATAACCACTCCTGGTTTGTTTGTTTCGCTCCCCGTGAGAATCCGAAGATAGCCGTGGCCGTTGTTATAGAGAATGGCGGATATGGAGGGACCTGGGCTGCGCCGATTGCCTCGATGATCGTGGAGAAATACCTGAATGATACGTTGCGGAATGAGCGGCTGGCGGAAGCAAACAGGATTGCCGGTACCAACCTGATGCCCAAATATCTTGTGCGTGTGCAATTCAGGACGGATTCCCTCCGGGCTGCGGATTATGCAAGCCAGTCTGGCGACAGTACGCGACTATTGAAGTATATAGACCGGGCAAACCGGGCCATGTTGCTGGATACAATGGATGGTTCGAGAAGTCCTTTGCTGGCAACCATACGGAAAATGCCGAATGTAAAGCCTTTGACGCCGAGGGCGGCGCCCGCTGCGGCTGCGCCCGCGTCACCTGCGCAAAAGCCTGATAGCGGCCGGCATGCCCCCGCGTTGGATACGTCGGCGAGACCTCCCGTACGACATAAGGCAAAAGCGGACACTGTACAAAAACCATTGGATCAGAAGGGGGATTCAACGCAACGTTAATTATGAGCCAACGAAATCCTGCCATATCAAAAGGTGTTGACTGGTCGCTGGTGTGGATCTGGCTGACCCTATGCGTCATCGGGATCACCTGCATCTTCGCTGCTTCTTATCATGAAGGGGAGAATGTCATACAGGGGTTCATATCCCTCAAGACGGATTACAGCCGTCAGTTGTTGTTCTTTATCTTATCCGGCATCCTGGGCACGTTCATACTTCTTACGGATAGTAAGTTTTTTACGGCTACTGCCAATCTGGGGTATGCTTTTGGGATCTTCCTGTTATTGCTGGTATTCCCGTTCCACTCCAAGGTCAAGGGGACGGAGTCGATCATACGGTTTGGCAGCGCGTTTCAGTTGCAACCTGCCGATCTGTGTAAGTTGTTTGTGAACCTGGCGCTGGCCAAGTATTTGTCGCGTGTGGAGACCAATTTCACCCGGCCCCGAAGCCAGCTGATCGCTGCGACCATTGCCCTGGTGCCGGCAGCGATGAGTATCATGCAGCATGAGATGGGGTTGTCCCTGGTGTATTTTTCCTTTTTCCTGGTGATGTTCCGGGAGGGGTTGCCGCCTTCCGTGCTGGTCATCGGTTTTTCATTTTCAGTGCTTGTGGTGGCGACATTGCTCGTGGAGCCGAACACGCTGGCCATCATACTCACCTGTGTGGCGTTGCTGGCTATCTATATCCTGCGGAGGCAGGTCAAGCGCAATCGCAGTATCCTTTTTATGATCGTCGGTATCTGGTTTGTCTGTGTAGGCGTACAGCGATTTGTCGTCCCTTTTGTGTTCGATCATGTGTTCCAGCCTTACCAGGTCAAACGTATCTTCGACACCATTGGGAAGGACTATGTTCCGAAAGACCAGGCAGCGGAGGCATCTATCGAGAATGAGCAAAGAGGAAAGAAGAAGGATAATAACTATAATGTGAAGCAGAGTAAGATCGCCATTGGTAGCGGTGGTTTTATAGGGAAGGGGTTGCTGAAGGGTACGCAGACGCGTTATGATTTCGTGCCCGAGCAAAAGACGGATTTTATATTCTGTACGGTTGGAGAGGGTTTTGGCTTTTTGGGGAGCATTTTGTTCCTGGGCCTCTATATATTGCTGCTTTTGCGGATCGTTTCCGTTGCCGAGCGGCAGCGAAGCGTGTTCAGCCGGTGTTATGCGTATGGAGTAGCCAGTGTGCTCTTCTTTCATATCGTCATCAATATTTGCATGACTGTGGGGCTTGCTCCTGTTATCGGGATAACGCTGCCGTTCATCAGCTATGGGGGAACGAGTCTTCTCACCTTTAGCGTCATGCTTTTTATCCTGGTGCGACTGGATGCGGACCGTCAGATGGTATTGAGATAGGCCATGACGGACCAGCCGTTCGTCGTAACTTTGCATTATGAAGATCATCCCGTTGTCCGAAGGCGCCTTCACTATTGATAAGACCAAGCTATTTGTTCCATTCGATACGGAAAAAGACGACCTGCAACAGCGTCCTACGGGCAGCCTGCTTGTGGAGGTACAACCTTTTGCTATTGTCAGCACCGAGGATGTGCTGGTGCTGGATACGGGGTTGGGGTTTGAGATCGATGGAGAGCTGCAGATCCACCGGAACCTGCGTGCGGCGGGTGTAGATCCGGGAAAGGTCACGAAGGTGCTGATGAGTCATCTTCATAAGGACCATGCCGGGGGGATGAGCAGGGTCGTCGATGGACGTACAGATACGCGGGAGCCTTCTTTTCCCAATGCCACTTATTATATACAGCGTAAGGAACTGGAGTATGCGTATGAGAAGGGACCTACTTCTTATATAACCGAGGAGCTGGACTGGTTGAAGTATTCTCCCAAGGTGGTTTTTTTGGATGGTAATGGCGTACTGGATGGTTATATAAAATATGAGGTCACCGGGGCGCATTGTCCGTATCACCAGGTGTTCTGGATCGTGGATGGTGGGGAGAAGGTGTTTTTTGGAGGGGATGTGGCACCTCAGCTGCAGCAGATGAAGAGCAGATTTGTCGCAAAATATGACTATGATGGAAAGAAGGCGATGGAGCTGAGGCAGCAGTGGTGGGAGGAGGGACGTACGGAGGAGAACTGGAAATTTCTATTTTATCACGATGTGAAGACACCGATGTATCCATAGACCTGGCCAGGTCATAAAAAAAGAGGCCTGCTCTGGAAAGAGCCGGCCGTTGCTAACCTATGAAAAACACCAGATTCAAATATCGTCAATAGCGTATCTCCCAATAAAAATTATCGGTCAATAGGTAAAATAAAGCGGTCTATAGGAGATTATTGATCGTCGTTAAACCTTCGTCCGCCCATGCCTCTGCGCTGGGCTTCTTTCTGGACAAAGGCGCCAAAGTCCTTTTCGGCGCGGAAGAATTCATTGATCTTTTCAGGAGATATGGCCTTCAGGAATTCGACGCTGTATTTCTTTCGGATGTCGAGAAGCGTTTCGTCCAGCTTCAGCTCATTCTTATCGTCTCTGTATATGATATATGCCTGGCGTACTTCACCGGAATAGCGGTTGTAGATGGGCCAGAATTTCTCGGCTTCTTCGGGGGTTAGGTTCAGACGTTTGGTGATAAAAGCGATCTTCAGGGCTTGCAAACCAGCCCCAGGCTGCCGTTGTTGCCTCATTTGAGCCATAGACGGCAGGCAGATCCAGCCAATTAACACCAATACGGATAAAATTTTTTTACCAACAGGCATATTTGATCTTTTAAGGCGTTGGTGAGACTTCGTGTTCATTTTCTAATTCGTTGGATAATCTTTAAGATCTCCATGCTCTTCCATATACTGCGCCAAATCACCATCTGGAACATCTCCTAAAAGGCTTTTTACGTCGTTGTCTGAAATATCCAGCGAAGCTGTGCTGTTGGCATAGTCTTCTTCCGACTCCTCCTGGTGTATTCTATGAGTGTCCTCATAGTTCAGGAGGTCCTGGTCACTCACCTTGGTAATGTCCTGGGCCACGTTCACGGCGGCCACGGGCCCTGTGCCTGGGTGGGTCTGCAAACGCCGCCATCCGAAGGTCAGGAAAAAGCCTGCTACAGCGGCCGCGGCGGCATATTTCCACCAGCTGGTTTTGCGGGTACTGCCCATAGAGATGAGCTTGCCAGTGGCCTGTTTTACTTCGGCGGGTTGTATCCTAGCCACCACTATTTCTGCGAGGGTTTCGAAGTATCCTGCCGGCACTTCGTATACTGTCTTATCCTTCAATCCTAATAAGATAGCTGAGGGGATGGAAGCATCGAAGTAGCCCTCCGGAACCTGGTAGGGCATATTTTTACCGATGCGGGTCAGCAAAGGGGAATCGGGGTCGGCGGCATGGGTTGGTTGGGGGGCCTGGGTACGGATCTTATCCATCATCCGGGATGCAAACCCTTCAAAATAGCCTTCGGGGACGCTCATGGCGGGTCCTTTCCCCCAGTCAGGGGAGGGAGCATTTTCCAGGGCATTCTGTCCCAGCAGGGTAAGCATTTTCGGGGGAAATTCCGAAAAATACCCTTCCGGGGCCTCGTAAGGCATTTGCCGGCTGATCCCGGCTATTACCATGCTCAGCTGCTCCAATTCATTCAATATTTCTTGACTCCGTTGCATGTACTTTTCTGACCCTATCCGGTTGTTAAAGTTTAATGATCAGTCCGATAATTCCCATTTTTTTACAGATTTGGGGCGTATCACTTGTTCAGGATATAATCTTCTATCTTTTTTACAGCATGGTGATAAGATGCCTTGAGGGCTCCCTCGGATGTTTCCAGGACTTTGCTCATTTCCTCATAAGGCATTTCATCGTAATACCGCAAGTTAAATACAAGTCGCTGTTTTTCAGGTAGTTGTTGGATGGCCAATTGGAGCTTCCACTCTAACTTATTGGCATCGAAGTGCTTATCCGCCACCACCTTGTTACTCAGGCCCGACTCCGACTCGTCCAGGGGGAGGGCGGATTTTCTCTTTTGCTGTTCCAGGAAGCTAAGGCATTCGTTTGTCGCTATCCTGTAAAGCCAGGTATAAAGCTGGCTGTCCTCTCTGAAATTCTCCAGGCCATTCCAGACACGTATAAAAACATTCTGCAATACGTCGTTGGCATCTTCATGATCGACTACCATACGGCGTACATGCCAATATAACTTTTCCTGGTATTTTTTTATAATAGCAGTAAAGGCCTTCTCCTTCGTGTCAGGGTTCCTGAATTGAATTAGCAATTCCGCATCATGGATAGTCACCCCCATAAGGTTAGCAATTTTTGTAGAAAGGCCAAATATTTATTTACTTTTTCTTGCTATAACTTTTTCTGCTGCTGCTACGATATTAGGGGTATCCAGACCATATTTCTTCAGGAGTTCGGTAGGTGTGCCGCTCTCTCCGAAAGTATCGTTCGTTCCTACATATTCGATCGGGATGGGGAGATTGCGGCCGGCCACCTGTGCAATGGCGTCGCCAAGGCCGCCGATGATATTGTGTTCTTCGGCTGTGACGGCGCAACGGGTCTTCTGAATGGACTTGATGATGGCTGCGGTATCCAGGGGTTTGATCGTGTGGATATTGATGACCTCTACCGAGATACCTTTTTCTTCCAGGATGCGGCCGGCTTCTATCGCCTTCCACACAAGATGTCCGCAAGCGAAGATGGTGACGTCGGTGCCTTCGGAGAAGACCTGGGCTTTACCGAGCTCGAAGGGCATTTTATCGGTGAAGATGGGCCATACGGGGCGGCCGAATCGAAGATATACCGGGCCGACATAGTCGGCGATGGCCATGGTAGCGGCCTTGGTCTGGGCGTAGTCGCAGGGTACGATCACGGACATTCCGGGCAGCATCTTCATGAGACCGATGTCTTCCAGTATCTGGTGGGTCGCTCCGTCCTCACCAAGGGTAACGCCTGCGTGGGAGGCGCATATCTTTACGTTCTTGCCGGAGTAAGCTACGGACTGACGGATCTGATCGTATACGCGACCGGTGGAGAAATTAGCGAAAGTGGTAGTATAAGGGATATGTCCTCCAATGGTGAGGCCTGCGGCGATGCCGATCATATTGGCTTCGGCTATACCGCATTGTACGAAACGTTCGGGGAACTCTTTCATGAACTGATTCAGCTTCATAGAGCCGGCCAGGTCAGCCGTGAGGGCTACGATTTTTGAATTCTTACGTGCTGCTTCTGCGATGCCATCTCCAAAGCCACTTCTTGTGTCCTTCTGGCCTGTTACTTGGATCTCTTTTAACATGAATCAGAATTAGATATGATAGAAACTTGTTTAGTGATGCAAATTAACGGTAAAATTTAGTTCAATTCGGAAAATTTTCCGTTATAGAACTTCTCGTCCGCCTTTAATTTCTGCTCCCATTTCCAGGCTGTGGACATCATATCCTCCAAGCCGAATTCCGTATGCCAGCCTAGTTTTTGGACGGCCAGGTCGTTGTTGGCATAAATGGCAATGACGTCACCCGGTCGCCGGGGTCCTATCTGGTAATTCAGCTTTACGCCGCTGACCTTTTCAAAGGCTTTGATGGCTTCCAGTACGGTGACCCCGTTGCCCGTGCCCAGGTTGAAGACTTCGGCCATCTTGTTCATTTTACCTGCCATCATATATTGGATAGCCAGTGTATGGGCATGGGCGATGTCGCTGACATGGATAAAGTCCCGTATACAGGAGCCGTCGCGGGTGTTGTAGTCGTCTCCATATACCGTCATTTGAGGCAGCTTGCCGATGGCAGTCTGGGTAATGGCAGGCACGAGGTTCGCGGGTCTGCCGATGGGCATTTCTCCAATGAGGATGGAGGGGTGGGCGCCTACCGGGTTGAAATACCGGAGCAGTATGCTTTTTGTGCGGGTGGCGGCTTTTGAGAATTCATTGATGATCTGCTCTCCCATTTGTTTGGTATAGCCGTAGGGGGATTCGGCCGGCTTGGGGGGCGTCAGTTCTGTCACCGGGATCTCATCCGGATTGCCATATACCGTGCAGGAAGAGGAGAATACGAAATGCGGGATCTCGAATTCCTGTACACATTTGAGCAGGTTGA
>Ga0105240_10015055_pt1 | contig 10528 bp, 9 predicted proteins | sample KBSC54metaG_FD_80426 | JGI IMG/M metagenome (GOLD analysis project Ga0105240, IMG submission 80426) | Corn rhizosphere microbial communities from Kellogg Biological Station, Michigan, USA - KBS C5-4 metaG | ecosystem: Host-associated > Plants > Roots > Rhizosphere > Soil | place: Michigan, USA...
ATGGAAAGCAGCAATGCTTTGAAACATGCGTTTATACTAACAGACGATACGCAACTGGAAGAAGTTTTGAATGGCAGCTTTGAAAAATGGAAAATCTTTTTGCACCCAAGTCAACGCAACTTAGCTTATCGCAATTTTAATGGCCCGGTTAAGGCAACTGGTGGGGCCGGTACCGGCAAAACTGTTTGTGCTTTACACCGCACAAAATTTCTTATTGACAATGCCGGCATTTTTGATCGCCCTATCTTATTTACTACTTACACCAAAAGTTTGACGGGGTATTTACAGGATACCATAAAGGGTTTAGGTCTTTTGGAAAGTCAGGTCGAGATTATTAACATTGACAAATTGATCTTTGACTTAGCCAATAATTCTGAATACCGAATATTTAATTCTAAAGTTGGTTACTTTTCAGCTGAACAAGAGAAAGGGATTTGGAGCCAGTCTTTAGAAAAATACCCATCTCAATTTGATGTAGAATTTTTCTTTTCCGAATATAACGAAGTAATCTTACCCCAAAATATATCGTCGTTAGCGGAATATAATACTGCGTCGAGGATTGGCAGAAACTCTCGGATAGGCAAAAAGGACAAAATCGATATTTGGGCAGTAGTTGAAGAATTTAAAAAGCAAAAGGCAGGTAATTATTCGAAATTAGAATTATGCAACTTGTTGGCTGATTATTTTAGAAAACAAAATACCAAACCATATTCATATCTAATATGTGATGAGATCCAGGACTTTAGTAACCCGGAGCTGAGTTTGTTAAGATCGCTGGTTGAAGAAAAAGAAAATGATATGTTTTTGGTTGGCGATCCCTATCAAAACATATATAAAAAGGCGCTTAATTTCGCAAGATCAGGAATCATTGTAAGGGGACGAAGAAGTCGTAAGTTAAAAATCAATTATCGAACAACAGAAGAAATAAAACATCTTGCAATGAAAGTTGTATCCAATTTGCAAGTTGATGATTTCGATGGGAGTCAGGAAAACTTAAAAGGCTATCTATCATTAATGCATGGCAATGAGCCTTTTTATCAAACATTCGTTACGCCAGAAGAAGAAGATAAATTCATATTGGACAAGCTGAAGGTGTATATAGGTGGCGGTGAAATACAGCCAAATGAAATTTGCTTGTGCTCACGGACTAATGGTGGTTTAGACGATCTTAAGAAGTCGCTTAATTCAGCAAATATTAAATATTTAGACCTCAATAGCGCAAAACAAAATATAAGTGCCATAAACGTTTCGACTTTTCATAATATGAAAGGGCATGAATTTAAAGTTGTTTTTGTAAAAGGAATGTCTGAAGTTACAGTGCCTTATAAGTTTGCTAATTATCCTGCTCTTACTGATAGAGAAAGGGATTCGTATGACCAACAGGAAAGATCTCTTTATTATGTGGTTTTTTCAAGGGCAATTCAATCTATAATAATTACTGGTGTTGGGGAAAAAAGCAGCTGGTTTTAAATTACATTTTATTTAGATTCATTGAATTGAATATACGTCTAAATTTGTGTAAAAGTGGAGGTTAAGTATTTACTAAGCAAACAATAATATGTTAGTCGTAAACTGAATTCTTATTTTCAGGCGACTGACAAAACACAACTGTAATGTTTTTTGGCAAATGGGGTTAATTCCATTGACGCCAGTGCTCCGTGCAAAGTGTATCGGCAAACTATATGGCCATCTAATAGCACATATCAATTATTATAATATAAAAAAGTCAATTAGTCTGTGTTTTTAGTTGGTCGATTTAACTGCTCAGCAACCTTCAACAAATAATGTAGAGTGTGATAATCAACATGCAAATTTAACCTTGTTAAGAGATAATCGCACCGCATATTAACCATATTTTCTTCATATAAAGCTTCGGGGCTTTTTTTGATTGTAAGATCTAAAAACATATTTTGCATAAGCGCGTCGCTTTCAATTTCTGTTAATAGCTTCACAAAATCATCTTTTGCCTCCCAGCCAGGCGAGCACAATCTTAACTCACGAAAAGTCTCGTGAGGATAGAGATCAACCTGTATCTCGCACATTAACTTTTCAGCCGTTTCATCTAAATTAGCACCATCAAATGGATCTTCTTTGTCGAAAATCCCGGCGATACAAGCGACATAACTAATAAACCGTTCTTTGGTTCCAATCCAACGCGGTTGCCAAAATGTCGGTGAAAAGAAGTCCTTCATATCTGGGTTATCGTGTTCAATTACCCTTTCACGAATTTGTACAAGTGTATTAATAGCAGCATTTGCTTTGTTAGCATTCTTTTCTTTTGAAAAAGCCATTAGCGTAGGAACACAGAAGAGGCCGCCGGATTTACCAAGCACAGTGCAAATATTTTTAAAATCATCTTCAGACTCGGCCTTTCTTAGTGCGTCGTGCAGATATAATTCCTCTTTTTGGTGGTTTTCTCTGTAGCCCCTTAAAAGTAGCTTTAACATAATAAAATATGTCTTTAATGACGCCATATTATCAAAGTTACGGATGTCTTTCAATTATACTAATTCAAATATTTTCATAGATACCAGTTTGTTGATTTATCCAGCAGTATGGGTGGGTGACTGCTATTCAATCACCCCCCACGCAATCTGGGGCCTGAGAAATTTTCTTTTAGAGGTAAATTTAAGAAGGCGAAGCAGTTGAATTCAACTGCTTGCCTTCATTCCTGGCGGTACCAAATGGCATTGTTTGAGGTTATAAAAAAACTTGGTTCTTTAATAAACTTTTTTTTCTCGATTTGAGAGGCAGATGATAGACTACATAGTTTTCTCTGATCTTGACGAGAAATTTATTATTGAATTCCTCAAAATCATGTTTTAAAACGGTCAACTTATTTCCACCTAAAGTAAACCATTCCAAGACAGTATCATCTTGAATATTGTCAACTAAATGGAAGTGATAATAGCTTGGTCTAAGAGGATCGACAATAAAAAAAGGGAACTTACAGAAAGACGCTGTGATGTCCTTCTCGTAAACATATATTGTAGGCTCCAGCGTAAAGAAGTCTTCATGTTCTTTTAAGAAAAAGGAAATACGTAAGGTGCCTTTATCTATTTTGAAATCCTGGATATCTTTTTTTCCTGGTTTTTCAGGGAGATTCCTCATACCAAATGAATAACTTCCTTTGACGTATGGCTGTTTTTTTATTAATGGGATAGCTTGTTTCCATAGCTCAAGTATTTCGACCATTTGGCTTTGTGATAACTTATCTTCCAAGCAGTCTATTCTATCCCCTCTTGTTGACAATGCCAAATTCAGCATTTTATAACAAATGTCATTTAGCAGTATTTGATCGTTTGTTAAAGGAATATCGCCAATTGATCTATCGTCGTTCATCAGATACGTTTCATAAGAAAGGATATCGCCTGTATTGTTTGCAATTCCAATAAATGGCATTAGAAAGGGACAATGCCCTCGCTCTCCTTGGTTTGCATTATAAATAAAATGATAACCAATTAATTTTTCGTATGCATTTTTCTTGATGCTAATCTGTGAGCGTTTTTCATCAAATAAAATGCGATCAATTTCGTCAAAGCCTCGATTTGTAATAAACAAGCGACCTAATTCTTTTTTTGGATGAATTGAAATTTCATGCCAAGAAATTTTTATGTCTAAATATTTACACAAGCCGTGATTATCGATTTCGATGCCTGGCCAATAATAGGACTTAAAATCGCCACTATGCCCTTTTATAAACCTCCCTAATCCGTAGAAGGCGTGTTCACATAGTTCTTGCGACGGCATGCCACAATTGCATGCGACATAGATAGCGTCTTTTTCAATTCCAATATAAAATTTCTGAACAAGGGTCTCCTTATCCTTTAGGGCAATCCCTATTACCCCAGTATTGAAGCTAAAGAATTCGTTATGAAGCTTTTTTAGCGACTTATTTAATATTATTGGTTTTAGAAAATGCTTTTCCAAAACCTCCTGAGTTAATATTTGGTTACTGTTCTCAAACGCAATTTTGTAAAAATATAACTCATTATATAAATCTTCGAGAGTAGCTTTGAGTTTGCTTTTTTTCATCTTTATTGTTTTTTAGCAAGTAGTAGGCAAGACGGTATCTGGTACTACCGCCTGCCTAATCTACTGCTTCCTACACAGGTGTCCGGGTCTTTAATGTAGCCAGGTAAGGTGGCCTGATAAATAAACCACCTCCCTTAACTACTCGGGCGCTTAGCGGTGCCTTTTAAATTTCGTTGGCATTAAAGCGAGGGGCGTAAATAATGCCCCAAGCCTTTTGCCTTTCGTCCTAGCGAATTTCGTGGGCAATAAACTGAGTGACCTAAAATCACCCAGCTTAATTGCCTTCCAACGGGGTGTCAACCTTTGTCTCTTGGTTCGTAATACCTGTAATGAATTGCTTGTAAATATTTTCTGTTGTTATCAAAGTCGATTCGGCTTTTTGTTGCAATAATGGTAACATTGTCCCGTCAATCTGAAAATCATTTTTATACCGAGCATCTGAATAACCGGTTTGAAGTATAGAAAAGAGTTGCGAGCCTTCTTTACTTTCCAAATCGAAAATTTCGGCAAGTTTCGGTGTAAGAAGTAAAGTAATAGTTAGCATCCGACGTAAATTATGCGCAGATGGACGATATCCTAAAAACAGCTTAATGATTGCCATAAGACTATTTTCAACAACTTGATGTAGCATAAATAATGCGAGGGTATCAGACCCTTCTGCAATATAGTACGTAGCACCTTTCATAAATTCTTTTCCCTGTCGCCCCCATCTGTGCCAGTCATGATTAGCTCTTTCCAACCAAGTATCTTTTGAAATATCTTGTGGCTCCGGAATTTTGACATTTTTGCCCTGATATATTTTAATACCTTTCAGCATTACAATATTCCAAAAACGCTTGCCAGCCAAAACTGCGTTTCGCGCGCTGCTTTCTTTGCTAACAAATGTGAACACGTTGGCGAGAAATCTGCAATGATCTTCAATCTTATTGCCTACTTCATGTTCCGGGGTTCTTTCATTGTCGTTTATTAGAATCGCGAGATAGTAATTAAAAGGGTCGTTACTTGTTCCCAACGCCACAATCATCCTCACACTTGGTATTCGCTTGATTATAAGGTCTCGGATTTCTTCTAATTGTTTTTCTTGAGCCTCAGTTAATTCGGGATGTATTTGTTGTAGTTGTATTTCCTCGTCTATGCTTTCCCTATCCAATGTCCCCAATTTAGCTTGGCTTAATAAAGATTTTTCAAGGTAAACTTCTTTTGTCTCGCGCTGATGGATTAGCCACCCTGCGGCATATAGTTTCAATAAGCTTTCGTACACTACAATTATGTCACCAGCATTTAGAACATCATCTGATGGAATATTATATAACGATGAGTGAAGCCATTCATGTAATTGATCTCTATAATGTTGGGGTTTTAAAACCTTAAAAGATTTTTTTATTGCAATGAAAGGATTTGCAAGTTCATCATCAGAGAGATTTTTGGGGAAATAGGCCCATTTTTTTTGTTCTTCTTTTAGTTGTTCTGGTGTTGCAATTTTATAATCATATGAGTGTCGTTTGTAATCAATGAGTAAAAGATGCATTGCCTCAATAAATCTTAGGTTCATATCATACTCAAATAATAACGTCCCTGGCCCATGTCCATCTTTACCTTTATAATATCCTTCGTGGGTTACGTAATAGCGCCATGTTTTTAATTTTTTTTTATGGTCCTTTGGCCAGCCAGTTGAGTAAAAGTCACTAATGACATAAAGCGGGTTTTGAATTTCATTAAAGCGCAAATGCTTTGGATAATGTTCCCATGGTGCTATATTTTCGTAATCCATAATATCCAATTAAGTTGGGTTTTCATTAACCAACAATGCGAAGGAACAATGATTTATTGGTGTACCGAACCACAGATGTTTGTACTTTACCATTCTTTGGTTGTATAATAAAACTTTTTGATAATAAGAATCTTCCAATACGTCTATTTAACGACAGGAATGCAGGCAGCACATTTGCTGCCTTACACTACTGTGTCCTGGCTGTCAAACAAAAAGCATCTATCTAATTCTTGATAAGCGGTGCACAACTCAAACCCGCAAAAGCCATGGTGATTCAATTAGTCTTCAGCCAAGCCATCGCTTGACTTATTATCAGCCTCTGTCGACGGGGCACTGTGATTTGCCTCCAATATTAATTTGCCTAATGGTGTGAGGCTGTTCCGGTACTCGTCATTAAGTCTTGGGTCAGTACCTTCAACCTGATTAATGATCCATGCGGCAGAGTATAACTTACACATATTTTCATAAATGTTTGTCATGCCAATGCTCAATTCTCCCTCATCAATTGGCAAGGTATACAATGCAAAAAGCATCCATTCTTTCAAATTTTCGCGATAGTCCACCAGGTTGGCTTTTTTGAACACCTTCTTAATCCGCTTATAAGGATCAAGCAATTCCGATTTGGATAAATTATCAGGAAAAAAAGCCCATTCTTGTTGCCCCTTTTTCAGGATGGCATCAGTTACTTTGTTTCGTTTGCCATAGCCGTATTCGTAGCTGCACAGAAGCAAATAACATGCTTCGAGTAGACGGATATTCCGGTCATAGATGAAAACCAATTCACCGGGGCCGTGCATTTCACCCCGATAGACCTTACTGCTCAATGCGTATTTTTTCCATTTTTTTAATTCGCCCAAATGAATCTCAACCCAATCCCCAAAAAACTCGTCCAAGACAAGCAAAGGGTTCTGGATCTCTTTAAAGTTTAAATATTTAGGGTAATTCTCCCATGGTGCGACCTGGCCAAAATTCATAACCGTTACTTACTACCTGCCTGTTTTGACTGGTGAGACAAAAGAACTATAAGTGAAGAATGTACCGAACCATTAATGATTGTGTTTTACATTAAATGCAATGTTTTGTACATTTACAGTTTAAGGGTAATTTTAACCATGGCAGAAACTTTAAAGATTGGGCGAAAAATAAGTAGGGTGCGAGAAATTATCGGTATGAAGCAAGAAGCTTTAGCTACGCTTCTCGGTGTTAGCCAGCAGGCTATTTCTAAAATTGAACAAAGTGAGAAAGTTGAGGATGAGATATTAGAGAAAATTGCCGATGCGTTAGGCGTATCCTCCGAAGCAATTAAGAACTATAGCGATGAGGCTGTAATTTACAATATTCAAAATAATTATGAGGGGTCAAACAATCATGGTGCAAACCATATCAGCCAACATCATTGTACATTCAATCCATTAGATAAGGTAGTGGAATTGTATGAACGGTTGTTGAAAAGCGAACAAGAGAAAAATGACCTTTTAAAAAAGTAAAGCTCGTACTTTTTTACAACTTCTAAAAAAGGCAGGTATCAACAATACCTGCTTTTTGTTTTATTAAATTATTTCTAACTGAAGGAATAGACTTTACTGCCGTCTGTCCAACGGTTTCCTGCAACATCGTCATTAGGAGGTAAAATATATAGATGTTTATTAACTAAAAGGCAACTTAAATCATTTAATGTAGCGTATTATTATATAATAGCGTATTATTTTTACGTTTAGTTAAGTCTAAGCCAAAATCGATTTGATTTTATTTAACCGCCTATTTATTCTATGAAAAAAGCCACTTACAATGACAAAAAAATTGTCATTGATATTCTAACCCTTTCATTTTACGACAATCAAAGCGTAAATTATATCATAAGCGAGAAGCACAATAAAACCCAAATAAAAGCTCTAATGGATTATTCTTTTGAGCAATGTTACCTTTTTGGTAGTATATACCTTTCCGATGATATGGACGCTTGTGCGTTAATTCTATATCCGCAAAAAAAGCATTTTAGTTTTAAAGCTATTTGGCTGGACATCAAGTTAATCTTCAAGGCAATTGGAGTTTCGCGCATTTTTAAAGCGCTAAATCGGGAGTCTGCAATTAAAAAATTGCAACCGAAAATCGACATGGCTTACCTCTGGTTTATCGGAGTTATACCAAGTTCACAGCATACCGGAATTGGAAGCAAATTGCTAACTGAAATTATAAGGGCGAACACGAAAGAACATTTGCCTGTATTTTTAGAAACATCAACTGTCATAAACCTGCCTTGGTACAAACGATTTGGATTTGAGATCTATACAAAGTTAGAGATGGGTTACACGCTTTTTTTCCTTAAAGTTGATCAAAACTAAGGGAATTATGCTGGTGTTCGGTACGCAAATTCACATTGTTACCTTCATTTTTATAGTGTTGGAATTCTGCATGTTTTTTTTCCAGATACTTTATTATTTGTTTCGGCCGCAGGATAAGATGCGCTTATGGTATCTTTTATTACTTCTTCTTTTTCAATTTTATAATATCACCGGAGGTCTATTTCCTGATCCCAAAATCAATATTCCTGTCCCCACCCAGGTAATGATAGCTTATGGAAGTGGATTTTTGATGGCATCTTTTTTTCCGTTCTATTTTTATAAAGCATTCGATTTAAAATCCCTGCGCTGGCATGCTTTGTACGGTGTTCCTCTATTTTTAATGTTGCCTTATTTAATTTTCTTTGTCATTGTTTACGCTATAAATGGAAAACTTAACGTAGATATTAAATTTGGGATGATTGTTCCATTCATCTACGCAGTAATACTACTTTGGGTGATATTTAAGGCAATCAGAAAAAAACATGAAACTGAAAGAAATAAAAATCAATATTTAGAGGAGATCGCAATGTATTGCGCGGTTATTCCGTGGCTCTCATTGACTTTATTCGGGTTGGTAGAATCAAGTCAGCTTATCGAGGTTTTATGCACTAATACAGGAATTGTTATACTAAGTATTCTTTTTATTTCAAGATCGATCAGAAATGCAAGAGTTGAATACGAACAGTTGTTGGAATTCAATACGGGGGGTGCCCACAGGAATAATCTTGAGGAAATGTTCCGCTATTACAAACTTACTAATCGGGAAATTGAAATTGTGCTTTTGGTGAGAGAAGGCTTAACCTACCGGGAAATATCGAATAAACTTTTTATAGCGGGAAAAACCGTTGAAAATCACATGCAGAATATTTATGAAAAAACAAGCGTGAAAAATAAGGTAGCGCTGCTCCATAAATTATTTCCATCCTAACATATTGCGATAAAATCTTCATAGTGGTTTATACCTATTCTGTTAAATGAGTGAAATCCCCTATTGCTCAACGGCTTATTTTACATCTATTTTGCGTAATAATTAAAAAGATAACGCGAAACGACAAAAAAAGAAAGGCGCATTAATGTATAACAAAACGAGGGGACGGGCCTATCCTTATGCCTGGTTGGATGAGGTGGTGGAGGTTACATTGAATCCGGAAAAAACAAATGTTATTGAATTAGAATTTCAACAGCTTGAAGTTATTGCAGGCCAATTCGATCAGGAATTGCAAAGTGTATTAAGGAATTTAAAAGCGAGCACATTTTACCTTATTTCTTCCAAGAAAATAAAGGCAACTGTCACGCAATATTATGATTCACTCATACTGCTGGAACGGCAAGCCATGGAAAACTTGGCTGCATACCCCGAAGACCACCCTTTAGCGACAACAGGGGAAACCATTATTCTTTATATCCGAAATATGGGCATCGTCTTTAAAAAAAGGTATGGTAAATATATAACAGAAACCGGGGTTGATAGTGGCATAACGCCAGCTAAGCGTATGGTGGTTTCTAAATTATTGTGCAAACTTAGCGCCGATCAGATCGGTATTATTCTCAAGGCCGCCGATGATACCAAAACAGTACTGGCCAGTTCTATGAGTGTAATTTTTCGTTCCGTTGTTCCATACCTATCTACCGATAAGAACAAAAACCTTTCCTGGGATAGTATGCGCAAAAGTACTTACCATATCGAACAGAGCGACAAGGAAGTGGCCATCGCAACCCTGGAAAAACTCATTTTGAAAATTAAGGGCTACTAACGTTTAATCCGTTTTCATTTGAAAGCCTCCCGTTTTCGGTGAGGCTTTTTTTATATTTTTTAAAAAAAAATAAAAAAGCCACATCAAAATAACGCACTGAAAATCAATGAGGCGCAAGGGCGCAAATCAGGGCGCAGCTAAAAATTGCGCTTTTTGGGCATTCCAAATCCGATGTTCTTTGCTCCCATAATCACCAAAGGGATAATGATGAAACAGGCTGAACTGACACGTATTTTTCTTGAATCTGTTACTGGTGGAACCGCTAAAGCGCTATCAGAAACAAGTATTCAAACTGCGATGGTCAGTAAAGCGGAAGCCTACCGGCTGTATGGCCGTTCACAGGTTGACCGCTGGATTTCCGAAGGCTTATTCAAGCCCTTCAAGGAGCAAATCTACATCTCAAAATCGGGGATTGACCGCGAAAAACTGGAAGCTATTGCAGCGGCCAGTAATCGCGGAACCTATCTGCCAGTTTCGGACAGATAAACTTTCGCCCGCTTCGGTGGGCAGGTTAACGAACGTTTTTTGACATCATGGGATGAAGCATTACCCGGCATTGAGCCGGGAATCAGGAAGCAGCTACAGCAACCCGTGCTATGCAAAAGCACAGGCGGGACTGGACAACA
>Ga0105240_10015058_pt1 | contig 10528 bp, 5 predicted proteins | sample KBSC54metaG_FD_80426 | JGI IMG/M metagenome (GOLD analysis project Ga0105240, IMG submission 80426) | Corn rhizosphere microbial communities from Kellogg Biological Station, Michigan, USA - KBS C5-4 metaG | ecosystem: Host-associated > Plants > Roots > Rhizosphere > Soil | place: Michigan, USA...
AATTGTTCCACAAGCCGCCTATCGTGAACACAAATGGTGTGCAAAATAGCGGATTTTCCCGCAGCTTAGGCACTGTTTTTGAGCAGCTTGTCCACGTCAAAAAAATCGCCGTGTCCTCTGTTGTTTCGGCCTTTTCCCCACTATCCACAGGCCTTACTACTATAACTACTAAGTTTTATATATAAATAGGAGTTGTTATGAAGCTGCAGGTAACTCAGGAAAATCTTAACCGGGCACTTGGCAGTGTAGCGCGAGTAGCCAGTAGTCGGAATACCCTGCCCATACTCGCTAATATCTTACTGAAAACGGTCGATAACCGTTTGAGTATTGCCGCCACCAACCTCGATATCGCCATCACCCATTACATAGGTTCGAAAATGAGTTCGGAAGGCGCCATTACCGTACCAGCCCGTTTGATGCAGGATTTTGTCAGCAGCCTACCGAGTGGCGTGATCGAACTCAAACTCGATGATTACAAGCTCCACATAACCACCCCCCAGTACCAATCAGTCATTAACGGCGTGGCGGCCGATGAATTTCCGGTTATGCCGGCGATTGCTGAGGGCCAAAGCTGGCGGATTAGTGGGGCAGTCTTACGCAAAGGCTTGCAACAGGTACTGGTGGCCGCGTCTTCCGACGAAGCCCGGCCGGTACTGACCGGCGTGTACTTCCATACGATTGAAGGTACGTTGTATGCCGTTGCCACCGATAGTTATCGCCTGGCCGAAAAAGAGCTGATGAAGACGAAACAGGAAGTCCAGGTGCTAATCCCGGCCACTGCCCTGCAGGATTTGCTGCGCATCCTGGCCGACTTTAATGACGAGGTCGAAGTAACCCACAACGACCAGCAAGTTCTGTTCAAGGTTGGAGATGTTGAACTGGTGGCGCGCTTGATCGAGGGCAAGTACCCAGACTACCGCAAACTTATTCCAGACCATTTTTCTACCCAAGCCAAACTCAAGCGGGCTGAACTGTTAAATATTACCAAAGTCTCGAGCTTGTTTGCCCGAGAAAGTGCTGGCAGTATTACCGTCAACGTTGATGACGAGGCGGAAGCGGTGAGTATCCATTCGATTGCCTCGCAGCTCGGTGAAAACACCGCCAGCAGCAAAGGCGTCATTACCGGCAGCGGCCAGATTACCCTTAATTCGCGCTACTTACTCGATGGCTTGCACGTCCTGGAGGGTGAAGACGTCAGTTTTAGTTTTAACGGCAAGCTGGAGCCTTCGGTACTCAAAAGCGCCGCCGCTGACGACTATTTACACGTCATTATGCCCCTCAAGAGCTAGAATAGGCGTAATGATCCAGAGCATCCGCTTGCAACACTTTCGCTCGTACGCTGACGACTCATTTGAATTTGCGCCGGGCGTCAACATCGTCGTTGGCCCGAACGCCAGTGGCAAAACTAATTTGCTCGAGGCTCTCTTGTGTATTGGCCGGGGCAGCTCATATCGCGCAAAAGACAACGAACTCATCCAACATGCTGCGCCATGGGCCCGGCTGGACGCTGCGACAGATAGCGCTACCCGGGTGCTTAAAATTGAGCGCCTCGGGGAAACCCTTACAAAAAGGTCATTCGAGATTAACGGCCGAGAATTTTCCCGACTGAGCGTTCAGAATATTGTACCAATCGTGCTCTTCGAGCCCAACCACCTCCTGTTGTTGATTGGCTCGCCAGAGCTCCGCCGTGAGTTTTTAGACAGTATTTTGGAGCAAAGCAAACCGGGCTTTGGCACCTTGAGCCGACAGTACCGCCGCGCCCTGGCGCAACGCAACGCCCTGCTTAAACAGCAAAACACGAACAAGGCCGGCCAACTTTTTGCCTGGAACGTCCGATTAAGCGAGCTGGGCGGCCACATTGCCACGCAGCGCCTGGAACTCGTGGCCGACATGAATACGCGCGTCAGCGAGCTCTACGGCGGCCTGTCGCACGATAAATCTCACGTTCAACTACACTACATCACGCGCTGCTCAGCCGAACATTACGCCACTTCCCTGCTTCACAAATTAGAAACCAATGTTGACCTCGATTATGAGCGTGGCTTTACCGCCCATGGCCCACACCGTGATGACCTGACCTTCACGCTCAATGGTCACAACGCCAAAGATGCTGCTTCGCGGGGTGAGACCCGGACACTATTACTGGTACTCAAAATGCTTGAAGCCCAATTACTGGCTGACGCCCGCGACCAACTGCCGCTGCTGTTGCTCGACGACGTCTTTAGCGAGCTGGACGGCGCTCGCCGCCGCGCCCTGACCCAATTCCTGCAACAATACCAAACGTTCATCACCACCACGGATGCCGACATCGTCATTCAACACTTCACCGAAACGACGAATATTATCCCTCTCACCTAATGATCCTGTTTAGGGATTAGCTAACGTAACCTGGATATTACTGGTGTCGATACCTTGCTGTTGTAATTGGCCAATGCCTGTTTGCAGGTAGCTGCTGGTGGAGCCGGTAAGCGGTGGCAAGGGAGTAATTAAGACGACGGGCGAAGTAAAGTTTACGAGCGACATAAAATAGCCATCGCCAGTAAATGGCATAATGCTTTGGAGCTGGGAAAGTACTGATGCGACCGGTTGGTTATGCAAACCAACACGTTTTATGTTGGAGCTATTGTTAATATGATTAACACCCATGTAAATGTAGGCTTTGTCATCGCTGAGGGATAGCTCTTGTATGGTATTTCCTAAAGGTGCGTTGGCGACGAGTGATCCGGCTTGGGTAGTAATATTGTAGGTCCACAGCTGATCATTGAAGCTATAAAATAAGGTGCTATTGTCAAGCCACAAAGGATTAGAAAAATTAGGTTTCGGTATCGTCCCAACTTTTTTAAGCTTATTGTCCAAAAGTTCACCACCATGTTCATCGGCAACCGCTACATGGTTACCGTCGGGCGCTAAGGCGGCTACGAACGTTCCGACTTGGTCCTCAGCCAGTTTTTTACCAGTATTATCAATAAGAATAATAGAGGGCTTCTCTCCTACATCAGTCTTCTTGCCATCCGAGTCGGGAGAAACAATCACGGCTACGGTAGTATTAGTGGCCAGTATGGATGACGGGTCACCTTTTGAGGTATATATTTTTTTAAAATTACCCCCGCTACTGCTGCCTTGATACAACACACTCCCCATGGATATGTAGATAGTTTTGTTAGGCGCAACGGCATAGTTAGTGGAGTCGTCTTTCGAAGTAATGCCGGAGGTATTTAAAGGCGCTACAATTCCGTTAGTAATAGTGTAGAATTTTCCGGCCGTATCCTGGCCCAAGCCGAATGAGCTATCGGCCCAGCGAATACCCTGAAATTTAATTGTGCTATTCATGACTTGAATATCATTGGCGCTGGTAATCCGGGTTAGGTGGCCCGTACCACTGTCGAGGTAAAACGCCCGAGAAGAACCGGCAATAATATTTTGGGCGGCAGTATCCGAAACGGGCTCAACACTTGAAGCTGGTGTCGGTTTGATGGTATAGCTTTGGGTTTGATGGGCTTTAACGGTCACTATCTGGCTTTTGGCAATGGAGTTACCCTCAACCGTTACAATATATTCCCCGGTATGCACGCGCACGTCCAGAGTCTCCTGGCCATGTTGCGTGGCGTCAGGACTTGTCGATTTCGCAAGCGTTATGGTTGTGCTTGAATTGTTAGTCGTTACAATCAGCCGCCCTTGCGTTAAGTAACGCGATATCCAGCTAATCAAGATAATTAATAATATAAAGCCGATGACAAAAAATGCGCCTAAAATAAAGATCTTTCGGTTCGAAGTATTTTGTGGAGTCGGATAGGGGTTGTAAGTGGGCTCCATAGCTTCATTCTACCATGTGGGCCAGCCGGCAGGCAGCGTGCCTGTCAGGTTATTTCCACCCTTTTGATTAGGAAACTGGAAAGTTCCACTAGGGGCACCAAGCTTGACTAAAAGCTGGTTAAAGTTCCAGCCAAATGCTGTGGCCGTACCGTCCGGGGAATAGACATTAAAGGCGGCGGCCAAATCGACATTTGAGCCGTCGGCCCAGCCGCTTTCACTGAACGGCCAGGTACTGTGCAAAGTACATAACGGCGTGGTGGCGTCAACGGATTGGGGAACTTTTACTAATACCGTACAATTCTCTGCCACATACACGTATTTATCTTTAGCCGCACCAGCCGACAGCTGGTAAATGATGAACGTACCACCGGGCCAACCGGTATTGCTGCGGGCATAGACAACAGTACCGGGGCCAAGGGCGTAGATAGGGCCGTCCCCACCGTAGTCAACGCCTTCATCAATGCGCATGGCCGTTAGGTTTTTAATATCACGATAAGGGTTTTGATAGCCATCGACACCGCCTGAACCACTCGGACAAGAGCTGCTTGCGCTAGCAGTGCCACTGCCAGTTGAGCCGCCACTAAATTTAAGGTAGGCAGCCCAGACATTGTTTGAGTACGACGAGTTTGGATTGCCAATGCCGTTATAATCGGCGGCGGCCTTGCGTAACTTTTGCTCGTCAGTCGTGTTGGCGACGTGAAAGCCATTGGCAAAATAGTTTGCCGCACCAAAGGCGGCATCAGTTAAGTCTTCGACGTCAACTTTACCGTCACCGTTGCCATCAACCCCGTACTTACTCCAGGTACCAGGGATAAACTGCATGGGACCTTGCGCACCTGCGGAAGAACTTGCCCACGCCGGACCACTACCATACGGTGGCGGAGGAATGGGCCAGCTATTGCCGTGTTCTCCACCATAGAAAATAGCTGCCAAGAAGGCTGGCGCCACCGCATATTTGGCCCCGGCGGCACTAAATATTTGGGCGTATGGCTGTGGTACCACGGTAGTATCCAGCGTGGTGAGCGTCGCGTTACTTGAACAAGAACAGCTGCCTGACGCTGCGGTGGTGGTTGCGGTACCGCCACCATTACTTGGCGGCGTGGTAATGTTGTAGGTCACTTGAGAAGACGGGGGCCATAGATGCTTTGAGGCAACATAGGCGGTTACCTGGTTAATGACGGCCCCGACAGTTGATATATACGACGGATCGGTGGCATATCCGGCATTGGCGATGACGGTTAGGAATTGGATCGGGTCGTTGGAATATTGGAAAGCGGCTGCATATCGAGGGTTCTGATGAAAGAACTGATCATGGTCAGCGAAACTTCCCTGGGCGGTAGCGTACACCCTGAATTGCGCCTGAATGGTAATAGTCGTGCCGTTCACGACTTCTTGGGTCGGCAACGTCACCGTCGGCCCGGTCCAGCCGCCCGCCGCCTTGATACCAAAAAAGTTATTATACTTTGCCGATAACTCTGACGCGCCAAAGCCCGATTCAATAATTGCCTGGCCGAGAGTGAATTCGTACGGTACGCCGGTGCTGAGTGAGTTATCGTAGGCCATCTGGCCATACTTATCCACAAATGCTGCCACATTTGGCGTGGGTGCGCTATTCGTCGCGTTGGCGCCAGCTTGCGTTGCATTACAGCAACCCGCTGCATTGCTGGCTGTCGATGAATTAGAAGACGTAGTTGATGCACTATTCAGTTGCGATACCACAAAGTCACTCATATTAGCATAGCCTTGGCCGGAAGTTTGGTGTACGCCAATGGAGGAGTCAAAGGTATACTTATTGCCAACGTTGCTACCGGCTTCTTGATTCCAGTCGATAACGCTACTAAACAGTGATTTCTCGGCATCAATTGCAGCGTTAACGTTTGCCATATTAAGCTTGGTGGAATAGGTGTTCATCCAGTCTATTTGTAATTGGGGATTAGTATTCACGGTTTTGATGGCCGTGACCATCTTTTGAATATCCGCTTCAACTGCAGCCTGAGAACTCGCAAAATCATTAGTACCTAGTTCAACGACGACGACATCGGCACTTTGGACCTTTGACGCATCGGCGGTAATTTTAGGGATGGATTCAGCGATATGAATGCCGCTGGTGGCTTCAATTTGGGTAACGTTCCAACCAGTATTTGATAGCTTTGTCTGCAAGACATTTCCCGTGTTCATGCCTACCGTGATGGAGTCGCCAATCACATAGATATTTTTACCGCCAGGATTGGTGGTGCTTGGTGTCGTAGCTGATCCAGTACTTCCACAAACATCGGTTGGTTCATAAAAAGGCAGATCCTCAATAATGCGCTGCTGGATATCAGCCGAGGCGATGTTCGTTACCAGCAAGCATGCAACAAACGCACAGGCAAAGGCCCGGGAAAACAGTGCCACACGATGACGTGTGGTCATGGTGTGGATGCTCCAAAAGGATTGGTAGAAAGCTGGGTAGCGGTATATTTGTCTAATTGGTACTTGCGCCAGTGGAGGGCTCTATCAGTAGACAAATAACCAGCCGTACATTTAGCCGGCGTCGTACTACTGTCACCTGGAATATTTTGAAAGGCACTCCGGAAACAATCGTTATAATCGTCTTTCAAGCTCTTGTAATTGGCTTCGACGTAGCGAGCATTGTCTACGAGGGAAAAGTTGGGATCAGTCTCGATCCGCTGCATTTCAGCGGTTGACCAGCCCCACTGCTGGACGCCAAAATTGTTGTGTTGCTGGGCAACCGAATCCGAAGCAGCAGCTAATGCTATTTGTTTATGGCCAATTATTGACAGTAACCAACTGGGGGTGGCCAGGAAACTACCGATCTTACTAAATAAGTTGGGGATGCCGGAGCTTATACTTGAGGCAAAAGTTGTTAACGATGTCGGGATACCCGCTATGACACTACCCATCAATGAGAAGGGGTTATTAACAGCAAAATAGCGGTTATATACGCCAGATTTATTATATTGCTGCTGGAGATTGTCCATGGCTACTACTTGAGCCTGAGCAGCTTCGCTTGTGCTCAATGGCCGGCCAGCCCCAGTCATTCGGTCGGTACTGGCAGCCAAATAATGGGTGCCAACCCAGGCTTGGTTGTAGGCATCCGGGCCCTGGCCAATACCACTATAATCCAAGCCGGACATGTTTTTAATAAAGCTTTCCAGGGCTTTGCCGGCATAATTAAAGGTTGCGTACGTGAGGGCAAACTTCCCCCCTTCCAGCGCCAATTCCTTAGCCCCGTTAAACGTTAAAATTTCCTGCAAGCCATTCGTAAAGGCTTCAGTCAGCGTCTGGGCAACCGCATCTCCGGTACCCCCCGAACCAATGGCAATAATAATACCTATGGCCGCTAAGGTAATCTGTGTGCCGGGCTGTAATAGTATTGAGCAGAGCTGGTTGTCCAGTGCATTAACACCGTTCTTGACAATGGGCACATAATTGAGGCCAGAATTCACGTAAGTATTAATAACGTTGTATGCGGTGTTGACGGGGCCTTGCGTAAAGATGTTGGAACTATTGACGGATGTTAAATTTTGAACGTCAGCCGGATCTCCAGACACGCTTTGGCCGGTATCGTTGGCATAGAGCGAAGATTGGTCTGTATCGCTAAAGGTGGTATCAGTTGCGCCACCAACTGCCTCGGCAGTTACATCGCCAGCTTTAATTTGGTCTTTACGAGATTGGATAAGTGCCGCATAACGCACGGCATGTTCTTGGTTGGCTTTATCTATTTTTGGGGCTGAATTGTGTAGGTCGCGTAGCGTGCAATACAAAGTCGCGATCAATACTAACCCCGCTGCTTGTTTGGCATCTTCTGCGGCACCGGCGACACCGCTAACGTTAGAGTTGTTGGTTATCTCGGTATCGATTGACGGAATCTCGCCATTGTCTAGCTTTTTTTGAGTATCATCAAGGGTCTTTTGGATGTCACTATTGGCGTCGGAGTTTAGACTGTCGGCTGCTGGGCCTATATTACTACCCTCCGTTGATTCGAAACTTTCTTTTGCAGCTTCAGCATCGGCTGCCGTGGTAGACTTGCCCAGAAAATCACGGGCTGCATTGGCAAAACCAACCAGTTTAAATCCAAAGGCCGCCTGGATGCCTTTTAAGGATGCTACCAGATCCCGGCCGCTGATACTCAAATCGTCACTCAGGGCACCCCGAACATCCGAGGACAGTTGCGCCCGGACCTTCAGCTTGTCAAATATTCCTAAACTATCATAGGTCGCATCCACTGGCCCGGTCGTGCCCGTTCGGGCCTTCACTAAATCCTGGGCATAGCCATCCAGGCTATAAAACTTACCGCCCCCGGCACCGTCAGTGATCGTGATACCTTCGAAGCTACTATTTGTCCGGCCCAGCCAGTTCCTGTTCTGGCTAAAATTGAACTCCACGCCCGGTTCCCCAGCTTTAGCAGCGCGGCCTAAGTCGATTAGCTGTTGTTCGGGGTTGACGCCGCGGATAATGTCAAAAATGCTGCGGTCGCCGAGTAAGTCCCGGCTAAAATTGCCCGTACTGGCCGGATCAAGCACGGCGGTGTCAAAAATAGTCTGGGCATACTCCTGTTGCATCAAGCCGGTAAAGCGGGCAAAAGCTACAGTACGCAGTACGGTTGCAAAATGCACGTACTTTAACGACCCAAGCAACCCAAAAATTATAATAACCACCACAGCAAATGCTGCTACCCCGCTGCCGCCGCCAAGTAGCCACAGTAATTTTTTGCGGTTGGATTTCTTATTTTTTGTACCTTGCGCTTTAAAAAAGCGCTTTTTCTCCGGGCGAAAGGGGATTTCATTTTTCGAAGCAACTGCTTCACTGCTCGCTCCCAAAGCCTGGGCTTCACTACTTTCCGCCGCAGTGCCGGTGCTTTGGTCGCCAGCCGTTTCGCTGGCGGCTAATTCTTCCGGGGTCTGGCTTTTTGGATGGGGGTTGCCGGTCGGAATCTGTTTTTCAAATGGCGTAACATCCAACGAGTTATCGTCTAGGTCTGATCCGTCGTCTTGAAGCGTATCTGCTGCCATAATTATTGAAGTTTATTGTAGCGGTAAACCAGAAGAGCCAGGGTACAGCCGATTATTTAAATCAATCGTACCCTGTGGCTGTCCTGACTGTCCGCCAGACAGGTTAAATTCACCCTGCTGTTGGCCAAGTTGCTGGACTTGGGATGGATTGGTGGTGATCAGGCTGGTTTCAGTGGGGCTGGCTACGACTTGAATATGCACGTGGTTCTGGCCGGCAAAGAATAGTCCCTGCCCCACGGGAAATTGGCTCAAACGTTTCTTTTCTTCGCTGGTGAGCTTAAAGACATCGGATAAGACATCAACTGCTGAGGGTGACTGCTTCATCAGAAATTGCATCGAAGCATTGGCCACGATCGCCCGCCCCATGCGTGAGCCCATAAAGTCTTCGACGTCTTGGGTAATGGTGGTAATGCCCAGGTTGTATTTGCGGGCACGCTTAGCCAGGCTGAATAGGAAATTGGCTGAATCCTCATACTTCATCAGCTGCCAGGCTTCGTCAACGATCAACATTCGCCGCTTCTGGTCGCTCTTGGTTTTGTTCCAGATATAATTCAAGACAATGTACATCGCCACCGGACGCAATTCGTCCTCCAGGTCTCGGACGTTAAAGACCACCAGCGGATTATTGATATCAATGTTACTTTGCTGGCTGAAAATACCGGCAAAGGTGCCCGTCGTATATTTGCGCAGGCGCTGGGCGAGCTGCGGCCCGGTACCACCCATGTGCAGCAAGGTTTCGTATAAATCGTTGATCGTCGGCGGCGTGCCGGTATGCGTCAGCGGGTCGTTGGTAATGCCGGCTTTGGCGTAGGTTTCGATCAGCGCGGCGTCGAGGTCGGCTTCCTCGACTGGGTTCAGTGCTGGTACAAGGGTTGAGTTACCGCCGAGCATCTGCGATTGGGCGCCACCCATCATCAGGCGCAGTAAGCCGTGCAGTGTAATGAGGTTACTGCGCAGGGCGTTGTCGGCTTCCTCGGTGTCGATGACACGTGGCAAATCAAAGGGGTTAATCCGGGTCGCTGAGTTCAGGCTCAAGCGCACGTACGCACCGGCGACGGCGTCGCTCATGCGCTCGTACTCATTTTCTGGGTCGATAATAAAAATCTCCGTGCCAAACATCAGCGACCGCAGCGCCTCCAACTTCACCAAGAATGATTTGCCGGCGCCGGATTTGGCAAAGACTACTGAGTTGCCGTTCTCTAGGCTAAAGCGGTCGAATATCACCAACCCAGAATTATGCATGTTGATGCCGTACAAAATGCCATTGTCCTGGCTTAAGTCAGCGCTGGTAAACGGAAACGTGGTGCTAAGGGCGCCGGTGGAAAAGTTACGTCGGATTTGCAACTGGTCGGTAAACTGTGGCACCGTGCTGTTCAAACCCTGTTCTTGTTGCGAACTGGCCGGCTTGGAATACACCAGCTGCTGGCCGAGGATGGACTCAACTTTATGCGATACGAACTCCAATTCATCCATCGAGGAGGCATAAATCGTGAAGTATAGCCCAAAGCGGAAGAAGCGCTCCTCACCCACCTGCAGCTTATCGCGCATTTCTTCAGCGTCCTGAATGGCGGCTTGCTTGGCGGGATCGCGGACCTTGCCCTTTTCGGCGTCGATCTGGAGTCCGGCTTCCAGCTGGGTGACCTTTTTGCGCAGGTTTTCCAGCACCACCTGGTTCTCTACCGGATAGATGAAAATCGAGA
>Ga0105240_10015059_pt1 | contig 10527 bp, 4 predicted proteins | sample KBSC54metaG_FD_80426 | JGI IMG/M metagenome (GOLD analysis project Ga0105240, IMG submission 80426) | Corn rhizosphere microbial communities from Kellogg Biological Station, Michigan, USA - KBS C5-4 metaG | ecosystem: Host-associated > Plants > Roots > Rhizosphere > Soil | place: Michigan, USA...
CTCGACGTCTTCACCAAGTGGGGACTCGACGCCTCCATCGTCGGCGAGGTCACTGCCGAGCCGAACATGCGCATCACGCAGCACGGCGAGCTGGTCGCTGACATCCCGAACAAGTTCCTCACCGACGACGCGCCTGTCTATCGCCGTCCAGTCGGCGAGTGGAAGGCTCCCGTGCCGCTCGATCCTCCGGCGCACGTGCTCGAAGAACTCAAGAAGCCGCGCGACTACACCACCGACCTCAAGAAGCTGCTCGCCAGCGCGAACATCTGCGACAAGCGTTGGGTCTATGAGCAGTACGACTCGATGGTGCAGACCAACACCGTGCAGGGCCCCGGTGGCGAGGCTGGCGTCATGCGCATCAAGGGCACTGGAAGCGCCACAAGTCCTGGTGCCCCAGGTCTCGATTCTGAGACCTGGGATGGGGCTGCGACGAACGTTTCGGGCAAGCCTGAGCGCGGACTTGCTATGGCTCTAGCCGGAAACGGCCGCTGGTGCTATCTCGACCCAAAACTCGGCGCGATGCACGCCGTTGCCGAAGCCGCACGCAAAGTAGCCTGCACCGGCGCAACTCCAGTTGCAGCCACGAACTGCCTGAACTTCGGCAATCCCGAAAAGCCTGAGATCATGGCGCAGCTCTCGGCGGCCATCGACGGCATCGCCGAAGCCTGCACCGCGCTGGGAACGCCCATCACCGGCGGCAACGTCTCGCTTTATAACGAGACCAAGGGCGAAGGAATCTATCCGACGCCAGTCTTGGGCATTGTCGGCATTATTGACGATGTGACGAAGGCCGTGCCGAGCGGATTTCGGAAGGGCGGCGAAAGAATCCTTCTGCTTTCCGCGAATGCATTTCGAGACAGCGGCGAACGCCTGCTCGAACAGTTCGGATCGTCTGAGTATGCGAAGACCGTCCTTGGCACTCTCTGGGGTCAACCGCCCCGGCTTGAGATTGCCGAAGAGGCCGAGTTGCACACGTGTCTCGCCGTGCTGTCGAACGAGCGCCTGATTACCTCGGCGAGCGATGTCTCCGACGGCGGAGTTGCGGTCACGCTGGCGAAGGCCTGCATCGCCAAGGGCATTGGCGCGGCGGTCAGCCTCGATCACCTTGCGGGCAACGCGCCTGCCGCGGAACTGTTCGACGAAGAAGCCGGTGTTGTGCTCGTCACCTGCGCGGATGAATCGTTCTCCAGGCTGGCCAAAGTCTGCGAGCAATTCGGGGCTGTGACTGTGCGGGACATCGGCACGACTGGCGGTGGAATGTTGGACATCTTCACGCCACAGGGTTCCGCTGTTTCTGCTCCTCTATCGGCATTGAAGTCTGCGTGGGCCGATGCGTTGGATGCGCAACTTGCCAATGAGGTGGTGACTGCATGAGCGACCTTTCTCTGCAACGCGCGTTCGTGGCTGGAAAAGCAGATTCCTCCGCTTCGCTGCGGAATGACAATAAAAATATGCTGCGGAATGGAAATCAAGGAGAGGTCTGCGCGGAGCAGGACGATGTGACTCCGTTCGACAAGCTGCGCGAAGAGTGCGGCGTGATGGCGATCTACAACCATCCCGACGCGGCGCGGTTGACTTACTGGGGGCTCTATTCGCTTCAGCATCGTGGGCAGGAGTCGGCGGGCATCGCGTCCGCTGATGGGCACGAGGTCAACGACATCAAGGGCATGGGGCTGGTTTCGGAGATCTTCACCGACGACGTGCTTGCCCGGCTGCCTGGGCACATGGCCATCGGGCACACGCGCTACTCGACTACGGGCGACTCGGCGTTGCTGAATGCGCAGCCTATTTCGGTGGAATCGACCAAGGGACTGATTGCCATTGCGCACAACGGCAACCTGGTGAACCTTGGCAACTCGCGCGAGCGGCTGGAGCGCGACGGGGCTGTCTTCCAGACGACTTCGGACACCGAGATCATCGTGCAGCTTATCGCGCACTCGAAGGCTTCGACGCTGGTGGACTGCATCGCCGACTCGCTCTCGCAGGTCGATGGCGCGTTCTCGATTGTGATGATGACGCGCAACCGCATCTTCGCCGCGCGCGACCCGCACGGCTTCCGCCCGCTCTCGATGGGCCGCATCGCGGGTGTGGACGGCGCGCCGGACACCTTTGTGTTTGCTTCGGAGACCTGCGCCTTCGACCTGCTGCATGCGAAGTACGAGCGCGATGTGGAGCCGGGCGAGCTTGTCATGGTGTCGGAGGACGGCGTGACCAGCCGCCGCTTCGCGCGCGAGACCGTGCCAACGGCCTCCTGCGTCTTCGAGCATGTCTACTTCTCGCGGCCCGACTCGCGCGTCTTTGGCCGCTGGGTGCAGAAGTCTCGTGAGGAGATGGGGCGGCAGCTTGCCCGCGAGTCCGCTGTGGCGGCTGATCTCGTGGTGCCGGTGCCAGACTCGGGCGTGACGGCTGCGCTGGGCTATGCGGCGGAGTCGGGCATTCCATTCAACCTCGGCCTGATTCGCAATCACTATGTAGGCCGGACGTTCATCCAGCCGGAGCAGCGCACGCGCGACTTCGGCGTGAGGATGAAGCTGAATCCGGTGCGCTCGCTGCTGGAAGGCAAGCGGGTCATTCTGATCGACGACTCGATCATCCGCGGGACGACCTCGCGGAAGATCGTTCGCATGGTGCGTGCGGCGGGGGCGACCGAGGTTCACATGCGCATCTCGTGTCCGCCGACGATCTCGCCTTGCTTCTACGGGGTGGACACGCCGAGCAAGAAGGACCTGATCGCGGCGAACCACTCGGTGGAGGAGATCTGCAAGTTCATCGAGGCGGACTCGCTGGCTTATCTGTCGCTGCCGGGGCTGACTCACTCCTGTACCACCGGCGAGCCGGTGGATGGGCTTTCGCCGGCGTCGTTCTGCACGGCCTGCTATACGGGCGAGTATCCGACCCAGTGGGTGGATGTGTCGGATATTCTGCCAGCGACCGCATCGGTTTAGAGCAGTACCCCCTCCCCCTGTTTTTGTGCAAAGTCCTTCCAACAAAGGACTTAGGTTCGGACTTCCAGGCCGGTCCGGTGAAAAGTCCTGATATTTTGATGGTTGGTCTTGTAAAGTCCTTGAAATACATGGTTTATTGCATTTTTCATATACGTGTAGCCCGGCGCAGGCCGCTTGGAAACGCAGAATTCCCTTCGGGAATGACAACAAAAAAGTGGGGCTTCCCTGGGACGAGGAGATCGTCGTGGCCACACCTTTGGGGAAACCGCAATAAGCGGTGTCGCCTTTGGCCGAGGCGAATTGTTCTTACTACTCTATTTTAACTCGGTGATGGAAACTCGACCGCCACTTTCGATTGGTGGGTATCTTCATATTTTTCAGTGCGATGCGATGATTTTTCCTCTCTCGGGGGGTTGACGGCGCTGATGGCGCTACCTGGCGGCGAGTCTGTTTAAATGTGAGTGTATTTGTATAAGATTATATGCAACCATTTTTGTAATTGTGCGTCCTATGTTGTAGCTCCAGCATGAGCGGCAGGTTCGGATAGCGGCGGGAGGTGTCTTCGCCTCCCGCTTTTTTGTATCGTGGCTGGTTGGGGTTGGACTTTCCCACCCGGGTGTTTGTGGCTGGTTGGAGGAACAGCAGATTCCTTCCCCTTCGGCTTCGCTCAGGGTGCGGAATGGAAATACAAAAGGGCTGCGGAATGGAAACGCAGATTCCCTTCGGGAATGACAAACAAAAGAAATGCGGATTCTCTTCGGGAATGACGAACAAAGGAAATGCAAAAGGGCTGCGAGAGGTGAGGAATGGCGATTAAGTGGGAGAAGTTGACGGTGAAGTCGCAGGAGGCGGTGCGCGATGCGAGCAGCCATGCGGCGGAGAATGGAAACCCGGAGGTGTTGCCGCTGCATCTGATGGCGGCGCTGCTGGAAGACCGCGAAGGCGTGGTGATTCCCGTGCTCGAAAAGGTAGGCGTGCCGGTGGAGCAGCTTTTGAGCGGAGTGAACTCTGCGATTGGGAAGCTGCCGAAGGTGCAGGGCGGATCGCAGCCGGGGATGAGCGCCGCACTGCAGAAGGTGCTGGAGCAGGCCTTCAAGGAAGCGGAGAACTTCAAGGACGACTACGTTTCGACCGAGCACCTGCTGCTGGCGCTGGCGAAGACCCCGGGCGTGGCGAAGAATGACGCGGTGCAGTCGGCGCTGGCTGCGTTTGGCGCGACGCATGATGCGATTCTGAAGGCACTGAGCGCAGTGCGTGGAAGCCAGCGCGTGACCGACCAGACGCCTGAGGGAAAGTTTCAGGCTTTGGAAAAGTATGCGAAGGACCTGACGGAGCTGGCGCGGCGGGGCAAGCTGGACCCGGTGATTGGGCGCGACGAGGAGATTCGGCGCGTGGTGCAGGTGCTTTCGCGGCGCACGAAAAATAATCCGGTGCTGATTGGCGAGCCGGGCGTGGGCAAGACGGCGATTGTGGAAGGGCTGGCGCGGAGGATCTTTCTGGGCGACGTGCCGGAGATTCTGAAGAACAAGCGGGTGTGCGCGCTGGACCTGGCCTCGATGGTGGCCGGGGCGAAGTTTCGCGGCGAGTTTGAGGAGCGGCTGAAGGCTGTGCTGACGGAGATTGAGGCGTCGCACGGCGAGATTATTTTGTTCATCGACGAGCTGCATACGCTCGTCGGCGCGGGCGCGGCCGAGGGCGCGATGGATGCGAGCAATATGCTGAAGCCTGCGCTGGCCCGCGGCGACCTGAGGGCGATTGGCGCGACGACGCTGAATGAGTATCGCAAGTACATCGAAAAGGACGCGGCGCTGGAGCGGCGGTTTCAGGTGGTCTACGTCGGCGAGCCGAATGTTGAGGATACGATTGCGATTCTGCGCGGCCTGAAAGAAAAATATGAGGCGCATCACAAGGTGCGGATCAAGGACTCGGCGATTGTGGCGGCGGCTACGCTTTCGCATCGCTACATCTCGGATAGATTTTTGCCCGACAAAGCGATTGATCTGGTGGATGAAGCGGCGGCGGCGTTGGCGATTCAGATTGGCTCGGTGCCGGTGGAGATTGACGATCTGGAGCGGCGGGCGACGTCGCTGGAGATTGAGCGCGCGGCGTTGAAGCGTGAGACGGATGCGGGGTCGAAGGAGCGGCTGGAAGCGGTGGAGCGCGAGCTGGCTGAGGTGAAGGAGCAGGCGGCTGCTCTGCGGGCGCGGTGGCAGAAGGAGCGCGGCGCGATTGGCCGGATTGCGGAGTTGAAGCAGCAGCTTGAAGTGCTGCGCTTTCAGGCGGAAGAGGAGACGCGCAAGGGCAATCTACAGCGCGCGGCGGAGTTGCAGTATGGCGAGATTCCGAAGATGGAGGCGGAGCTGAAGGAGTTGACGGCGATGCAGGATGCAGCTGTGGCTGAGGACAAAACCCAGGTCTCAAAAGCGAGACCTGGGGCACCCGCGGCTGTGGCTGAGGACAAAACCCAGGTCTCAAAAGCGAGACCTGGGGCACCCGGTTCTGTGGCCCGTCCGGCGCGGATGCTGAAGGAGGAGGTGGACGAGGAGGACGTTGCGGCGATTGTGTCGAAGTGGACGGGGATTCCTGTGGCCAAGATGCTGGAAGGCGAGATGCAGAAGCTGGTCAGGATGGAGGACCGTCTGCGCGAGCGCGTGGTGGGGCAGGATGAGGCGCTCTCGGCGGTCGCCAATGCGATTCGGCGGTCGCGCGCGGGGTTGAGCGACCCGAAGCGTCCGATTGGCTCGTTTATTTTTCTGGGGCCGACGGGCGTGGGCAAGACCGAGACGGCCCGCGCGCTCGCTGAGTTTTTGTTCGATGATGAGGCCGCGATGGTGCGGATCGACATGAGCGAGTACATGGAGAAGCATGCGGTGGCGCGGCTGATTGGCGCGCCTCCGGGCTATGTGGGCTACGACGAGGGCGGGCAGTTGACGGAGGCGGTGAGGCGGAGGCCTTACTCGGTGGTGCTGTTTGACGAGATCGAGAAGGCGCATCCGGATGTGTTCAACGTGCTGCTGCAAGTGTTGGACGATGGGCGGCTGACGGACTCGAAGGGTAGGACGGTGGACTTCAAGAATACGGTGCTGATTATGACGTCGAATGTGGGCGCGGCACAGCTCTCGACCGCGTGGGCGCAGGGCGAGGAGGGATTCAACGAAGCAAAGGAGCGCGTGATTGACGAGCTGAAGAAGCACTTCAGGCCGGAGTTTCTGAACCGCGTGGATGACATTGTGGTGTTCCATCCGCTGGGCGACGAGCAGTTGACGTACATCGTCGAGCTGCGGCTGAAGGACCTGGAGAAGCTGCTGGCCGATCGCAAGATTACGCTCGAGATGACGGACGCGGCGCGGAAGGCGATCTTCAAGGCAGGGTACGACCGCGCGTATGGAGCGCGTCCGCTGAAGCGGGCGATCCAGCGGCTGGTGCAGGACCCGCTGGCGATCAGGATACTGGATGGCGAGGTGCTGCACGGAGACCATGTGGTGGTGGACTCGGCCGCGAATGGGCTGAGTTTCACGACGGCGCCGCGCGCTGAGGGCTGAGGCGCGGCGTCGAGGTCCTGGGAGGGTCTGATTAAGTCCGCAAGTATTCCCGCTGGGGCTAAAGCCCCAACGACGAATGAAGCATTTACGGCACGGGTAAGCCCGTGCCCTTAAGCAAAGCGGAGTCTTTCCGCGACCTGTAAAGTCGCGCCCCTTCAAAACCAGGACTTGTTCAGAGCTTCCCTTGAGTATTCTCGTGATAGAGCAGGTACGCCTCGGGGCGGAGGCACTCGATGCCTTGCCCCGGGCGGCTAGAATTTGAACTCGAAGCGAGAACCCAGGATGAGGACGCTCAGTGGATATAGTTGCTAAGGCTGCCCCCGGCCGCCCTTCGTTGCAAAGTGAGCAGAGCGAGCCGCACCGGTTCTTCTGGTTCTCCTTCGTCCTTTTTCTCGTTCATGCGGCCCTGATGCTGATTCGGTATGGGCGACTTCCGATCATTCCGATGCTGGGCGATGAAGTGATTGTGAATGACGCGGCGCTCTCGCTGGGCACCGGTCATGGCTATGCGGCGACCAGCTTTGCGGGAAGTCCGTATGGGATTGACCGGCTCTTTGCGCACTTCCCTCCGCTGTATCCGCTGGCGGTGGCGCTCGCTACGCGGCTTTTCGGCGTCTCGGCGTATTCTCTTCGCCTGACAACGACGGGGATGAGCATCGCAGCGAGCGCGGTGTTTCTGTATGTGCTCATGCGGCTGTGCCGCTCGGGTCTGGTGAGCTGGAGCGCGGCGTATCTGGCTGGGGCGATCTACTGCACCTTCACGCCGCTGATCATTCTGGAACGCGCGGCGCGCATGGAGTCGATGATTGAGCTGCTGGCGCTGCTCTCATTTGCCGCGATCCTGCATGCGACCGAGACGACGGGGCAGAGCCGGAGATGGTGGCTGGTGGCGGCAGGGCTTTTTGCTGGACTGTCTGCTGCAGCCCATCCGGAGGCCGTGTCCGTGATGGTGCTGCTGGGAATCCTGGAGTTGGCCATCGTTCCGGGTGAGGCTGTGGCGAAGGTGGTGAGTTTTCTGGCGGCGGCGGTGACGCCGGTGGCGGTCTGGCTGCTGACCTTTGGGAGACAGTCGGGGGCGGCCCTACAGCAGTTTCGAGAGATCCTGCATCACGCAACGCCGGTAGACCCCGGTCTGGGAGCGTGGGCCCGCCACGCTCTCGAAACGACGTACATCTCGGGGATTAACCAGAATCTATTTCTGCTGGCGATCCTGGTTCTTGTGCTGGCGTTGCCGGTTGCTTATCTTCTTGTCGCCCGGAAGCTGCCTGAATCGAGCCTGGGCCGTCGTATGGGCTGGTGCTTCGCGGTGGTGGGGCTGATTGAGCTGGCAAATATGGAGTGGGGTCTGCGCACGGATTTCCGGCGCTATATGTTCCTGTTCGGATTGCTGCTGATTGGAGTCTGCGTTACCGGTGTAGGCAATCGGCCGCTCGCCCGATGGCAGCGTGTGCTGGGATCTCTGCTGGTGGTCGCGCAGCTTGGCGCGGCTGTGGTCTATCTCGCTCCGCGCGCCAATCGCCTTGGCCGAATGGACCCGGAACGATTCATGCCCATCGTGGACAGCGTACCGGCGGGTGCCTCGATTCTGACCAGTCCTTCGCTGTGGCTGGACTTCCGCGCTCGCGGCATCCCGATCACGCTGCGGTACGAGGACTTCGATGCGCACGGGAAGTGGGCCGACGAAGCCGGCGGTCCCTTCGAGCGCTTCGATGTGATCATCATGAATGAAGGCGACGCACCGTGGGGATCCGTGCCAGAGGATGAGGCCATGCGGCATCGAACGAAACGTGTCTACGATATTGGCGGCGACGTGGTTGATGTCTATCAGCGCAATCCTGTTCAGAAATCACGTTGATTGTCGTCTCACGACGGCGTGATCTTCGGACAGAGAGCGGCGTTGCCGGAGATGGCACCTCGGGCGTGGCGCCTGTCCGCGCTCGGTATAATGAGGACGCTGAGAGTCTACTCCCCCAATAAAGGCAGATTATGTCCCGACGAGCCATCATTATAGGAGCCGGCCCGGCGGGGCTGACGGCTGCGCTGGAGTTTCTGCGGCGGTCCGACATTGTGCCGGTTGTTCTGGAGGCAAGCGACGAGATTGGCGGCATCTCACGCACGATTAAGTACAAGGGCTACCGCATGGACATCGGCGGGCATCGCTTCTTTTCGAAGAGCGACCGCGTGATGCAGTGGTGGATCGACCTGATGCCTCCCGAGACCGCCGGAGGGGATGCGGCGGCGCAAGTCAACCATCAGATCAGCTATCAGGGCAAGACGCGCGAGGTGACGGTCCCGGCGCATCTGCACCAGGAGCCGGTGCTGCGCGGCACCGGGCCGATTCAGCACCACGTGGATGTGGAAGCCGAAGAGGAGCCGGAGACCGCTGAAGAAGTCGCGGCGAAGGTGGTGGTGCATGATCCGCCCGATCCCGACCTGGTGATGCTGATCCGCCCGCGCAAGAGCCGTATCTATTATCTGCGGAAGTTCTTCGACTACCCGATTACTTTGACGGCGACGACGCTCAAAAATCTGGGCGCTGCGCGGACGGTCAAGGTTGGCGTGAGCTACATGAAGTCGCGCGTGAGCCAGATTAAGCCGGAGAAGAGTCTTGAGGACTTTCTGATCAACCGCTTCGGGCGGCAGCTCTATCTGACGTTCTTCAAAAGCTATACGGAGAAGGTGTGGGGGACGCCGTGCCACGAGATCTCGGCTGAGTGGGGAGCGCAGCGCATCAAGGGCCTGAGCCTGACCAGCGCGGTGAAGCACTTTCTGAAGAAAGCCTTCACGCGGAGCAAGCAGGGTGATGTTTCGCAGAAAGGCACGGACACGAGCCTGATTGAGCGGTTCATGTATCCGAAGCTGGGGCCGGGGCAGTTGTGGGAGCATGTCGCCGATCTCGTGAAGGAAAAGGGCGGTGAGATTTACATGGGCTGGCGCGTGGACAAGATCCACTGCGAAAGCGGGCGGGTGGTGTCGGTGGACGCGGTGAATCGCGACGGCGAGCGCAGGACGTTTGCCGGAGACTACTTCTTTTCGACCATGCCGATGCGCGAGCTGGTCACGGCCATTGACGCGCCGGTGCCGGCGAATGTGCGCGAGGTTGCAGACGGGTTGCAGTACCGCGACTTCATTACGGTGGGCCTGCTGGCCGACCGGCTGAAGGTGCGCGAGCCGGACGGTGGCCTGCTGAAAGACACCTGGATCTACGTGCAGGAGCCGGACGTGCTGCTGGGGCGTTTGCAGATCTTCAACAACTGGAGTCCGTATCTGGTGGCTGACCCTTCGAAGGTTTGGATCGGGCTCGAGTACTTCTGCTACGACACGGACGACCTGTGGAAGATGCAGGACGACGACCTGAAGCGGTTTGCCATTGGCGAGGTGGCGAAGATCGGCATCCTGAATGCAGAGGACGTCTCGGACGGCCACGTGGTGCGCGTGCCCAAGACCTACCCCGCCTACTTTGGCACGTACAACCGGTTCGACGAGTTGCGCGAATTTGTGGATGGGTTCGAGAACCTCTTCCTGGTGGGCCGGAATGGAATGCACAAGTACAACAACCAAGACCACAGCATGTTGACGGCGATGACGGCGGTGGACGGCATCATCGCTGGTCGCGTGGACAAGGCCGGGCTCTGGGAGATTAATACGGAGCAGGAGTACCACGAGGAAAAGGAGAAGGGCAGGGGCTAGGGCTTAGAGGCTAGGGATCAGGGATCAGGATCAGGATCAGGATCAGGATCAGGATCAGGATCAGGATCAGGATCAGAGGAGGTTAGACGGAAAGCCTCACCAGAGAGAGCCCGGTTCTAGCTGTGGAAGCTCAGAGGTTGTTCCGATTGAGGCCGATGAGAAACGCAGATTCCCTTCGGGAATGACAAACAAAGAGAACTACACCTGAGAGAGAACAGCTCTAGGCTCTAGTGTGGTGTCTCGAAAGTTCTTAGCATCAATTGGAATCGCAAACCGCAGGTCCTTCGACTCCGTTTGGCGTAAAAACCGCCAAACTCCGCTCAGGATGACAGCTTGAATGATGTTGTGAA
>Ga0105240_10015062_pt1 | contig 10526 bp, 9 predicted proteins | sample KBSC54metaG_FD_80426 | JGI IMG/M metagenome (GOLD analysis project Ga0105240, IMG submission 80426) | Corn rhizosphere microbial communities from Kellogg Biological Station, Michigan, USA - KBS C5-4 metaG | ecosystem: Host-associated > Plants > Roots > Rhizosphere > Soil | place: Michigan, USA...
AAGATCGCCTACACCCAGCCCCTGGCGCACGCCTCCGTCCAGATCCCGGCAACCGGTGGCGCGGCGCTGGCCACCGTCGCCAACGCGGACGATCCGGTCTGGCAGCCCACCAGAGCAGCGCACGTGCTGCGCCAGTGGGGCGCCGACCGGGTGGGGACCGCGATCGCCGCGTCCCAGTACGACTTCGCCCGCGCGGGCGACACCGGCGATCGCGGGCGCAGCCAGGCCGGAGCCATCGTGCTCTCCCGCTCCGACGCCTACGCCGACGCGCTCGCCGGCTCGGCCCTCGCGGTCCGGAAGAACGCGCCGCTGTTGATCACGCCGCCGACCGCTCTGGCCCCCGCGGTCGCCGCCGAGATGAAGCGGGTCCTGGCCCCCGGCGGTACGGTCTATCTGCTCGGCGGTACCAGCGCCCTGACACCGCAGGTCGAGTCCGCTGTCAAGGCTCTGCATTACAACGTCGTCCGGCTGGCCGGGCAGGAGCGCTTCGCCACGTCGGTGGCCATCGCCAAGGCGATCGACGCGCACCCGCAGGTCGTCCTGATAGCGACCGGTACGAACTTCCCGGACGCGCTGTCCGCCGGCGCGACCGGGGAACCGCTCGTCCTCACCAACGGCGGGACGATGCCCGCGGCGACCGCCGGCTATCTCAATGGTCTGAACCCGGCCGGTTCGGCGCACGGCGGCACCGATCTGGTCACCATCGGCGGTCCCGGCGACGCGGCCCTCATCGCGGGGTACCGTGCCAAGCAGATGCCGAGTTGGCCCTCGACGATCAGCCGCCTGCCGCTCACCGGCGCCAATCGATTCGACACCTCGACCTACGTCGCGCACACCTTCTTCGGCAGCGAGAACGAGGCGGCGGTCGCCACCGGCACGGCCTGGCCGGACGCCCTGTCCGGCGGCGCCATGATCGGCCATCTCGGCGGGCCGCTCCTGCTGACCGACCCGGCGGGCCTGAGCTGGCGCAACTCGGCCTACCTGGCGGCGGAGAACGGAAGCCTGTGGGCGGTGGACGTCCTCGGCGGCCCGAACGCCCTGCCGAACTCGCTGCTCGCGCAGATCGCGACGGCCGCGGGCGCTCCGGGCCACCCGGCCGTCGTCGGCGCGGCCGAGCCGGCCGGCCTGCCCACGGCCGCCGTGCCGCTGACGCAGGCCGCGCCGTCGTCGAACCTCGCGCGGCGCGGCGGTGGGGGCCCGGCCGGCGCGAAGAGCGCGATTGCCGGGTCATGACCGGGGCGCAGGCCCTGTGACCTGGCCGACCCCGCCGCTCCCCCGTATGGCCGCCTGATCTGGTTCGATCCGAAGCATGGGGGCATAGGGCTGCTCGTTGAGGCACTTCACCGTCACGCCTCGACAGATATACAGATATGGAGGAGCGGCGATGTTCCAGCTTTTGTGGATTCTGATCGTGGGGCTCATCCTGGGCGCCCTGGCCCGCCTGATTCTGTCCGGCAAGCAGGACATTCCCATCTGGCTGACGATGCTCGCCGGCGTGGGCGGCGCCTGGCTCGGCAACGCCGTCTCCGGCTGGATCCACGTCCGCCACACCGGCGGCGTGGACTGGATCCGCCACGGGCTGCAGCTCGGCTTCGCCGTCGCGCTGGTCGCGCTGGCCACCTCCCTGTACGCGGGGCGCCGCACGGCACGCCGGTAGACCACTCGATCTCACCCAAACCCCAGCTGAGCTGGGGTTTTGTTGTGCCGGAAAGAAGGCGCCTCCGAGCCCGCCACTGAAGCGCGGCCGCCGCGCCCCTACCCCTCCCGCAGCGCCCGCACCGACTCCCGCAGCGAGCTCAGCGTGGCGAACACCGCCGTGGGCTCGTAACCGCAGTGGGCCATGCAGTTCGCACAGCGGGGGTCGTTGCCGCGGCCGTAGCTGTCCCAGTCGGTCTCCTCCAGGAGTTCCTTGTACGTCGCGGCGTAGCCGTCCGACATCAGGTAGCAGGGCTTCTGCCAGCCGAACAGGGAGTAGCTGGGGATCGCCCAGGCCGTGCAGGGGAAGTCGACCTTGCCTTCGAGGAAGTCCAGGAAGAGCGGGCTGTGGTTCAGGCGCCAGCGCTGGCGGTTGCCGTTCCCGAACGCCTTGCGGAACACCTCGCGGGTCTGCTTCACCGGGAGGAAGTGTTCCTGGTCGGGAGCCTTCTCGTAGGCGTAGCCGGGGCTGATCATCATCTGGTCGACGCGGAGGTCGTCGTTCAGGTAGTCCAGGATGTCGATCACGTCCTGCGGCGAGTCCGTGTCGAAGAAGGTCGTGTTCGTCGTGACGTGGAAGCCTCGGCGGCGCAGCTCGCGGACGGCTGCCACCGCCTCGTCGAAGACGCCTTCCTTGCAGACCGACTCGTCGTGGCGTTCGCGCAGGCCGTCCAGGTGGACCACCCAGGTGAAGTAGCGGGAGGGCTTGAAGCGGTCCAGCTTCTTCGGGATCAGGAGCGCGTTCGTGCACAGGAACACGTAGCGCTTCATCTTCACCAGCTCGTCGACGAGCTCGCCGATCTGCGGGTGCATCAGCGGCTCGCCGCCGGCGATGGAGACCATCGGCGCCCCGCATTCCCGCATCGCGGCGAGCGCCTGCTCGACCGGCATGCGCTTCTTCAGCACGTCGGCGGGGTGCTGGATCTTGCCGCAGCCGGCGCAGGCCAGGTTGCAGGCGAACAGCGGCTCCAGCTCCACCAGCAAGGGGAACTTCTCGCGGCGGCGCAGCTTGTTGCCCAGAATGTAGCTTCCGATGCGGAAACTCTGGCGGACCGGCATTCCCATGGCTCCGCGCCTCCTTGCGAGTAGATCCTGCTGTGGTTCTTCAGACGTGTTCGAGTGCTGTCGCCCAGTCCCGCAGGACTGCGCCGATGGCTCGCAGCCGTTTTCGGGCGTTCAGGCCCGCCCGCAGTGTCGCGGGACGGACCAGGGGATGGTCCGGGGTGTCGACGATGACGCGGACGACCACGAAGGGCCGTCCGCGAGCGGTCGCGACGAGGGGGAACGACTCCATGTCCACCGTGGTCACGCCCCGTCCGGCCAGCCGGGTCAGGGTCTGCGCGGAGGCGACGTGGTCGATGGTCTCGACCGGACCGGTCATCACCGCCGGTGTTTTGCGCCCGGCGGCGTTCAAGCCGTGCGCGGTGTGCGGCTCGGGTGCCTCGTCGACTTCCGGCTCCAGGATCAGGTGGCGTTCCAGAGCGAACGCGACCGAGTCCGCCCACGGGCACTCGATCACCTCACCGGCCCGCCGCACCTCGTCGGCGACGACCACGTCCCCCGGCTTCAGGCACCCGTCCGTGGCGCCGCCGAACCCCGCGACGGCCAGCACGTCGAACGCCGGCCCGCGCTGGGCGAACTCCTCGGCACGCCGCAGCCCCATGCCGACCCGCTCGACCCGCAGCCCGTCGGTCTTCAAGGCCCGGGCCTCGATACCGAGCGCCGCGCAGACGAGCAGATCGGTCATGACACGGCCCTTCCAGACGACACAGCCCTTCCAGATGACAGAGCCCTTCCAGATGACACAGCCCTCACATACCGGCCGAGCGCGCTGATCGGGAAGACGAGCCGGTACAGGTGGTAGTTCAGGTAGAAGTCGCCGGGGAAGCCGGTGCCGGTGTAGTGGTCCTCGTCCCACGTCCCGTCCGGCCGCTGCGTGCGCATCAGGAATCGGACACCGTGCTCGACCGCCGGACCGCGCTCCTCCCCCGCCGCCAGCAACGCCAGCAGCGCCCACGCGGTCTGGGAAGCCGTCGAGACGCCGCGCCCGATCCACCGCTTGTCGCGATAGGAGCGCAGATCCTCGCCCCAGCCGCCGTCGTCGTTCTGGTGCTCCTCCAGCCAGCGGACGGCGCGGCGGACCATCTCGTCCTCCGGATCGACGCCCGCGGCCACGAGGGCCGGGACCACGGCGCCGGTGCCGTAGACGTGGTTGGCGCCCCAGCGCCCGAACCACGAGCCGTCGCTCTCCTGCTCACGCACCAGCCACTCCAGCGCGCGCCGCGAAGCCTTCGAATCGCCGCGTCCCAGCGCCGCGTACGCCTCCAGCGTGTGCGCTGTGACGTCCGCGGTCGGCGGGTCGATCACCGCCCCGAAGTCGCAGAACGGCAGCTTGAGCGCCAGCGTGCGGGTGTTGTCGGCGTCGAAGGCCCCGTAGCCGCCGTCCTTGCAGGCCATCCCCTCCAGCCACTCGACGCCCCGCCGGATCGCGGCCAGCGCGGCCGGATGCGCGACCCGGTTCAGCGCGAGCAGCACCTCGGCGGTGTCGTCGGTGTCGGGGTAGCCGTCGTTGTCGAACTCGAACGCCCAGCCGCCCGGCGCCACCCGCGGGCGCCGCACCGACCAGTCGCCGGGGTTCGTGATCTCCTCCCCCAACACCCAGTCGGCGGCCTTGACGAGCGCCGGATGGTCCTCGGGCAGATCGGCGTCGCGCAACGCGGTCATCGCCAAGACGGTGTCCCAGACAGGGGACTGACACGCCTCCAGCCGCCGCCCGCGCTCGTCGCGGATCGTGAAGCGGTCCAGGCCCTCGATGCCCTTGCGCATCACCGGATGGTCCACGCCGTAGCCGAGCAGGTTCAGCGCCATCAGCGAGTACACCCACGGCGGCTGGATCCCGCCCCAGGAGCCGTCGGCTTCCTGACGCGCGATGATCCAGTCGGCAGAGCGGCGCAGGGCGGCGTCCCGTACAGAGCGCATCGGCCGCCGCTCGTAGACGTGCAGCGCGCGGTCGAGCGTGCCGAAGAAGCCGCGCGAGGCGGGCGCACGCCTACCGGTCCGCAGCTCCTTCAGATCGAAGCCGAGCGGTCGCACCGGTCGCAGAGCGTTGACGATCGTCAGCGGCACCACGGTCTGCCGGGCCCAGCAGGCCCAGTCGTAGACGTTGAGCGGGAACCACTTCGGCAGGTAGATCAGCTCCGGCGGCATGACCGGCAAGTCAGACCACTGCCATTCGCCGAACAGCGCCAGCCAGATCCGGGTGAAGACCCGGCTGGCCTCGATGCCGCCGGCTTCCAGGATGTAGGTGCGCGCGGCGGCCATGTGCTCGGCGTCCTGCGGATCGCCGGCCATCCGCAGCGCCGCGTAGGCCTCAATGGTCGTGGACAGGTCCGCCGGGCCGTCGAAGAAGTTCGCCCAGGTTCCGTCGGCACGCTGCTGGGAACGGATCCAGTCGCCGGCCTCGCGGGTCACCTCGTCCGTGCGGATGCCGAGAAACTGGCGCAGCAGAAGGTCTTCGGCGTCCATGGTGACGTTCGTTTCCAGCTCGCCCTTCCACCAGCCGGCGCTGTCCTGCAGGCCGAGCAGGTGGTCGGCGGCGGCCTTGAGCGTCGCGGCCGCACCCGTGGCGTCGCAGGGTCCTGTCGCGGAGACCGCGGTGTCGGCGCGGTCGGCGCGGTCGGCGGTGTTGGCGGTGTTGGCGATGAGGTCGGTCACGGCAGGCCCCTAGTTGTCCCGGTGGGTGACGAAGCGGGCCACGGCCAGGAACTCCTCGCGCACGTCGCCCGGGATGTCCGCGCCGGCCAGCCGCTCCTCGGCGGCGGCGATCCGGGCGTCGGCCGCGGACTCGGCCCAGGCCCGGCCGCCGGCCTCCTCGATCAGCGCCGCGGCCTCGACCAGCTGCGGCTCGGTCAGCGGATCCTCTTGCGTGTACAGCAGCGCCAGCCGCGCCGCGGCCGGTGTACCGGAGCCCAGGGCCGCGGTCACCGGCAGCGATTTCTTACGGGAGCGCAGGTCGTTCAGCACCGGCTTGCCGGTCACCTCCGGCCGGCCCCAGATGCCCAGCACGTCGTCGACGAGCTGGAAGGCCATGCCCAGGTCTTCGCCGAACCCTGACAGCGCCAGCGCCAGCCGGTTCGGCGCCTCGGCCAGGACCGCGCCGATCGAGCACGAGCACGCGAACAGCGCGGCGGTCTTGTCCATCGACATCACCGTGCACTCGTCGAGCGAGACGTCGGTGCGGGTCTCGAAGCCCAGGTCGAGCGCCTGGCCGGCGATCAGCTTGCGGGTGGTCGCGGCTATGTGGCGGGCCGCGCGGTGCGCCCCGGCCGTGGCCCGGTCCAGCAGCACCTCCTCGGCCAGCGCCAGCAGCGCGTCGCCGGCCAGGATCGCGGCCGGGACGCCGAAGACGGTCCAGGCGGCCGGGCGGTGCCGGCGCACGCGGTCGTTGTCCATGACGTCGTCGTGCAGGAGCGAGAAGGCGTGGACGAACTCCACCGCCACCGCGGCCGGGACCACGCGCGCCATGTCGGCGCCGGCGGCGCGGCCGGACAGCAGCGCCATCGCCGGGCGCAGCGCCTTGCCGCCGGAGGGGCCCTGCGGCGCCGAGCCGTCGGCCTCGACCCACCCGAAGTGGTACGCCGCGACCCGGCGCATCCGGGGATCGAGCCGCTCCACGGCGGCGCGCATGGCCGCCTCGACCAGTTCGCGGCCGGCGGTGACGGCGTGCGGGACGACTGTCATCGGACGTTGCCTTTCTGCAGGTGGCCACGGCACAGGCGGGCGGCCGTCAGTCCGCTGCGCACCGCGCCCTCCATGGTGTCGGGCCAGCCCGTGGCGGTCCACGCGCCGGCGAGGAAAAGCCCTGGCAAGCCGGTCGCCGCGGCCGGCCGCAAGGCGCCGGAACCGGGCGCCTGGCGGAACGTCGCGTGCCGCTCGCGGGTGACGAAGAACTCGGCGACCTCCGCCTTGCGCGCCCGGGGCAGCGCCTCGGCCAGAGCCGGCAGGAACACCTCGCGGATCTGCGCGACCGGAGCGTCGATCCACTGCCCGGCCGCCGACACCACGCTGCTGACGTACTGGCTGTGCGTCGGGCCGAGCCCGGCGGCGGAGGTGCGGTCGAAGACCCACTGCACCGGCGAGTCGACGACCGCCGCGAAAGGGGCGTCCATCACCGGCCGGTCGTAGAGCACGTGCACGTCGACGATCGGCGAGGACGCCAGGCCGGACCAGCTTTTCCGATCAGGGCACGCCGCCTCGGGCATCAGCGCTGCGGCGGTCGGATGCGGCACGGCGACGATCACCGCCTCGGCGTCCACCGGGAAGCCGTCGACGACCAGCCGGGTGCCGGAGACGATCTGCTCGACCTTGGTCTTCAGGTGCACGCCGCGCAGCTTCTTCTCGGCGGCGCGGCCGTGCAGCTCCCCGAGGGGGATGCGCGGGACCCCGATGTCGGCGGCGTCGGACTCGCCGAGCAGCGCCTTCTGGATCACCATCGCCGACAGCGCGAGCGAGGCGTCGTCGACCCCGCAGTTCAGCGCGGCGGTGACGAACAGCTCCCACAGATAGCGCCGGGTCCGGTCGCTCTGGCGGTGCTGGTTGAGCCAGTAGCCCAGGCTCACGTCGTCCACGTGCGGATCGGCCGGGTCGATCTTGCCCATCGCCAGCGAGGCCGCGGCGGCGCGCAGCCGCTCGGCCGGGGACAGCAGGGAGTACTTCGCCAGCGCCGGGAGCAGGTGCAGCGGTCCGGGGAGGCCCGTGCGGCGCAGCCGGGCCTCGGGGCGGCCGTCGGGAGTCAGGATGCGCAGATCGAAGCGGTCCTGGAGCTCGACGCCGTGGCCGGTGCCGAGCCGGTCCAGCAGGCCGCGGTAGGCGGTGAACGCGCGCAGCATGACGTGCTGGCCGTTGTCCACGGTGAGGTCCGGGCCGCCGTCGGAGCCGGCGCGCTGGAAGGAGTGCGTGGCGCCGCCCAAGCGCGGCCGTGCCTCGAACAGCTCCACATCGATCCCCGACTCCTGGAGCGAGACGGCCGCCGCGATACCGGCCAGGCCGCCTCCGACGACCGCTACGCTCACGGCGTCACCCCGGCCAGCGCGCGGGCCGCGACGACACCCTTCTCCCAGGCCGGCAGCGACATCCGGGCGTTCAGCGCGCTCAGCGGCTGCTCGGAGATGCGCAGGAGCAGCCTGCGATAGATGCCGGCCATCGCCGCCGTGCAGGCCGCGCTGCGCCGGTCGAGCAGCGGCAGCAGCCGCAGGCCCTCGTCGTACCAGGTCTTGGCGTGCGCCGCCTGGTCCCTGACGAGCGCGGCGAGGTCGGCGTCGTCGTCGACGAAGCGGCCGTGCTCATCGATCTTCAGCGTGCAGCCGTGCCGGACCAGTTCGTCGGCCGGCAGGTAGACGCGGCCCATCAGGCCGTCCTCGCGCACGTCGCGCAGGATGTTGGTGAGCTGGAGCGCGACGCCGAGGGAGTCGGCGTAGCCGGAGGCCTCCTCGAAGCGCGCGGGGTCCACGCCGTAGACGCCGAGGCTCAGCCGCCCGATGGAGCCGGCGACGCAGCGGCAGTAGAAGGTCAGCTCGTCCGCGGTGGCGTAGTCGGTGCCGCGGACGTCGGCCTCGCAGCCGTCGATGAGCTCGTCGAAGGCGGCCAGCGGGATCGGGTGCCGCCGCGCGGCGTCGGCGAGCGCGACCAGCACCGGGTCCTCGGGGTGCCGCTCCATGTGGTGCAGCTCGTCGCGGGCGGTGGCCAGCCGGGCCAAGCACTCGCCGCGGGTCTCTGTGCTGTCACTGCAGTCGCCGATATCGTCGACCCGCCGGGCGAAGGCGTAGACGGCGGACAGGGCCTGCCGCTTCGTGGTGGGCAGCAGGCGGATCCCGTACGCGAAGTTCCGGGCCCGGGAGCGGACCACCCGTTCGCAGTGCTCGTAGGCGGCTTGCGGGTCCATGCTCACAGGGCTCACTTGGTCACATCCCTTCCGAGGATCAGCAGTGCCTCGCCGAGGGTCCGGGCGCGGCTGGGGCGCAGGCGGGCCGCGTGCACGTCGTAGGCGCCGCCGCGCAGCGCCGCGAGGGTCGCGCGCCCGCCGGCCAGGTAGCCCGCCACGGCGATCCGGGCCCAGCCCTCGAGCTTGCCGATCAGCGGGGCGCCCTCGTCGAGCAGGGCCGCGGCGCGGTCGGCGTTGCGCGCCACCACGCCGCGCAGCCGGGTCGAGGTGGTCCGCGCGCCGAGGTCGGTGTCGGTGCAGCCGAACAGCCGCAGGTCGTCGGCGGGCAGGTAGACCCGGCCGTCGGCGAAGTCCTCGGCGACGTCCTGGCAGTGCTCGATGACCTGCAGCGCGGTGCAGATGTGGTCCGACAGCGCGAGCCGTTCGGGGGACGCGGCGTCGAAGACGTGCAGCACCAGGTGCCCCACCGGGTCGGCGGACAGCGCGCAGTACTCCACGAGCTGGTCCCAGGTGGCGTAGCGGTGGATCTCCTGGTCCTGGCGGTTGGCCTGGACCAGCTTGCGCAGCGGCGCCTCCGGGATGCCGTGCTCCCGCGCGACCACTCCGATCGCGCGCAGCGCCGGCAGCTCCGGGGCGGTGCCGGCGAAGATCCGGTCGATGTCCCGGTCCACCAGGTCGAACAGCCGGCCGCGCTCGGCCGGCGGCGCCTCGTCGCCGATGTCGTCGATCAGGCGGGCGTACCGGTAGACGGCGCCGAGCGCCGCCCGGTGCCGGGTCGGGAGGATGCGCAGCGCCACCGGGAAGTTCTCCCGGATGGTCCGCTCGGCCGGCATGGCCGGATCGCCGGCGCCCGGACGCGTGGCACTAGCCGTTCGCGGACCGGGCCCGCTAGCGGTGTCGAGCCGGCTGGCCTTCAGCATCAGTGGAATCCCTTCGCCTCTCCAGCAACGCAATCAGCACTCGGCCCTCCCGTCCCCTTTTCCTGATCCATTCGAGGGTCCCCATCGGGTCCGTACGCGGAAAGTGGTTGATCCGGGGGTTCTACGTGGGTCGTGCGCGGGCCGCGCGGGCGGCTCGGGTGTGAGCCACGCCGGCGCGGGAAGAGGCGGGGCATGCGTTCGATGGCCGTGGCGGCGACCGGCGCGGCGGTCGGCGCGGCCGGGCTGGGCCTGGCGCACGTCGGACCCGCCGCGAGCTGGCTGCCGCCGGTCCGCGACCGGCTGATGCCGGGGCTGGCGGCGCGCGGACGCGCCGACCATGTGGCGCTGACCTTCGACGACGGCCCCGATCCGCTCAGCACGCCGCGCTTCCTGGACCTGCTGGACGAGCTGGAGGTGCGCGCGACGTTCTTCGTGCTGGGGTCGCGGGTGGCGCGGCATCCCGGAGTGGTCGCGGAGACCGCGGCGCGGGGTCACGAGGTGGCGGTCCACGGCTGGACGCACAAGCCGCAGTGGCTGCCGCATCCCCAGCGCGACGTGACAGAGTTGCGGCTGGCCTGCGACGTCGTGGAGCAGGCCTGCGGGACACGGCCGGAATGGTTCCGGCCGCCGTTCGGGGTGCTGACCACAGGTCTTTGGCGTGCGGCGCGGTTGGCGGAGCTGCGGCCGGTCCTGTGGGGAGCGTGGGGGAAGGACTGGCAGGAAGAGCGAACGGCCCGCGAGGTGGAGCGGACGGTGCTCGGCTCCCTGCGGGGCGGGACGACGCTGCTGCTGCACGACACATCGCCGGACGGCCGCGGCGAGGCCTGGCGGACGACGCTGGAAGCGGTCCCGGGCATCGTCGAGAGCTGCCGGCGGGCCGGGTGGGACGTCGGCCCGCTCGCAGAACACTTCTGAAGTCACTCCTGCGGGCACCGCTGAGGGCGCTCCTGAACGCACCCCTGATAGCACTC
>Ga0105240_10015063_pt1 | contig 10525 bp, 9 predicted proteins | sample KBSC54metaG_FD_80426 | JGI IMG/M metagenome (GOLD analysis project Ga0105240, IMG submission 80426) | Corn rhizosphere microbial communities from Kellogg Biological Station, Michigan, USA - KBS C5-4 metaG | ecosystem: Host-associated > Plants > Roots > Rhizosphere > Soil | place: Michigan, USA...
CAGAATCTCCTTGTAGATGGAGGGATTATTGTCGTTTTGCGTAACGATTTGAATTTGCATGTCGCCAAGGAAACCCAAACCGACCGTCGTGCGACAGGATGAGGTCTTGCCGCGATAATAATAATTCTCTAAGGCGAAATCGCCGCAGAAGAACGGACCGGCGCCGGTAATGCGCGCCCACTCCTTGATTGTTTTCTCGAAATGTCGGGTGACGAAAGAGATTTGGCTGACCTGATTGGTCGCGGTTATGCGTGGAAACGCGGAATTCATGAAATCCCCTGTAGCAAGTTTTCGGCTATCCGCCTGATCCGTCGTGATTTCGGCCGAAGATAAGCCATGCCATAGCGTTCTTAAAGCGGTAAATATGCGATGGCGGCGGCGCAAATCACCTGAATCCGACGGACGGTCGGGCAAATGTTTGCCGCCTCGAAATAGCGGAGAGACGAAGTGGGACCGGTGCAAAAAGAGTGGCTTCAGGGCTGGAAGCTGGTTTTAAGCGCAGCCATGGGGATGGGGCTGACCGCCGCGCCGATCTATTCGCTTGGCGTCTTTTTCGCGCCTCTGACAGCCCAGTTCGGCTGGAGCCGCGCCGACATGGCGGTCGGCGTTTCGATCACAAGCGTTATCACCGGCGGCGTCGCACCCTTCGTCGGCCGGCTGATCGACTGGTGCGGAGCCCGCAAAATCGCATTGGCCGGCACATTCATAACCTGTAGCGGTGTCGCCGCGTTCGCTGCCTCAAACGGATCGATTCTTTGGTACTGGACAATCTGGGTCTGGGTCTCGATCGGCTTCGCGTTCGGGGCACCCTTGAGCTGGACCTTGGCGGTCGCCACCCGATTCACGCATAGCCGCGGCCTGGCGCTGTCGATCACGCTGTGCGGGACCAACCTCATCGGCGCCATAGCGCCGCCCCTCGCCACCATCTTGGTGGAGGATTTCGGCTGGCGCATTACCTATGTTGCGCTTGGCCTTGCAATGTTCGTGACGACCTGTCCACTCGCCTTGGCTTATTTCTATGACGCGAGCGACCTCCTGAGACGCAAAGGCAAATCCGCGGAACCGAAGACGCCGATTCCATCCGACACGAGCCATATCGGGCGGGGGGCGACATTTCGGCTTGCCATTCGCACGCGTGCATTCTGGTTGATGGCGATCTCTTTCCTATTTGGCGGCGGCGGCCTTGTCGGCCTGATCGTGCATTTTATTCCGATGCTGATCGATAATGGTATGAGTCCGCTGGCGGCCGCGAGCGCCGCGAGCGTTCTCAGCATCGCCGCAATCATCGGCCGCATCGCGGGCGGCCTTGCGATGGACCGCTTCTTTGCCCCGCGCATCGCGGGAATCGCCTTCATCGGCCCGATCCTCGCCTGCGGAATATTGGTGGTGGCCCCGGAAGACGCGAAATCGGCTTTCGCGGCTGGCGCCCTTGTCGGGCTTGCTCTGGGCGCGGAATATAACTTGATGTCCTATCTCAGCGCCCGCTACTTCGGCTTTAAGCAATATGGCGTCATTTACGGCGCGATATTCGGATCCTTCACTTTCGGGCAGGCAATCATGCCTCCAGTTGTCGGCGATCTTTACGGGGCAACCGGGAACTATCGCATCGCGCTGATTCTTTTGGGGCTCTGCATGTTCATCAGTGCCGCCCTAATGCAGCTTTGCGGTCGCTATCCGGAATGGGGGAATCAAGATTCCCCCGAGATTGAAGATTCACCTGAGACCCTCTCTGCCGGACTCAAAGCCGGTATCGTATGAGGGCGGGCTGGTCGGTCACCGGGCGAAGGTCCGTCAAGCCGTCCTTCGCCCTAACGTCGCCATCTAAAATTCTCCAACATTTTGCTAAGAAAAACGATATAGTCCCGGTTCGGCCCTAATTGGTGGGCTGGCATTCATTTTGCAAGATCGCAACCGCATGAACGAAAGCGGAAAAAGAATGGCAAATCGGGACCCGACGGTCAGCAGCCCCTCATGCGGCGCGGTGAAGCCGCAAATCCCGATCGCTGACTGCGGGGCGGAAGGCTCTGCCGCCGATCCGGTGCTGTCCGCTATCCAACGCTCATGGTCGAGACTGTCGCGTATTTCGAGCTTGGCCCGGCTGCACGGTCAGATACTGGCCAGGATCGGGCTTTCCATCGAACAGTCGGCCTACCCCATCCTTACATATCTGAGTTCGTTCGGCCCCTCGCGGATGACCGATCTTGCCGATGCGATCGGGATCGATCTTTCAACGCTCAGCCGGCAGGTCGCGGTGCTCGAGCGGCGTCAACTCGTCATTCGCACCGCCGACCCGTTCGACCGACGCGCCCGCATTTTACGACCGACCGAGAGCGGCAAGGAGATTCTGACCAAAATCGCCGACGCCCATCAGAAGGTGTTAGCGGAAACATTGTCGGATTGGTCGCTGGACGATTTAGTTCATCTCAGGATTCTGCTTGAGCGTCTGGTATCCGATTCAGAACTCCGGCTTGATATCTTTGCGCCAAGACATGGCCAGTCGCGCAAGTGCGGCACTACATAGCCGGGGCAATCTCGCGCCTGCACGAGACCCCTTGTTGACGAGCACGATGCGGTCATGCTTGATCGCCCGAAATATCGTCACACAGCGGAGAGGACGCATGGCAAACGAGAAGCCGGGATTTCGAGTTCGCATCGACCGCGGCAAGTGCATCGGATCGGGCAATTGCGTTTTTCATGCACCGGGCGCGTTCGGCCAGGACAAGGAAGGTATATCGGTCGTCGTCGACCTTACCGCTCAACCGGCGAAGGTCATCGAATTCGCGGTGAGCAGCTGCCCCGTGGCGGCCCTGGAGATCGTGTCGGAATCGAGCGACAGCTGAACGGACTGATCAACTCTGTTCGGTCATCCGACAAGAACGAAACAGCACGGGCATGACCGGCATTTCCGCCCCTGCCACTGAGGGCAAACGGCGATTATCGCAGCTTACCGCCGACCGCATCGTACATGACATTCTGTCCTCCCACCTGAAACCGGATACATTGTTCGGGCTCGAGCGGGAGCTCATCCAGCGTTACGATGTCAGCCGCGCTACGTTGCGGGAGGCGATTCGCCAGGTAGAACGGCATGGCGCCGCGCATATGCGGCGCGGCGGCGGCGGCGGGTTGATGGTAGCGGACACCGCGGAAGGCGCCGCCGTCCGGACTCTGACGACCTATCTCGAATTCAGCGACATCACGCTGGCCGAGCAGTTTGATGCGCGAATTGCCCTAGAAGGTTTGGCGGCAAGACTCGCGGCTGAACGCGCCACCGAGGAGGCGGTTGCCGATTTCCGTGCGCGAGTCCAGCGGATCAAGAACGAAACCGATTTTCGCAGAGCGGCTAATCTGCATTTCGATCTGCGCGTTGCCATCGCCAACGCCGCAGGCAACCCGGCTCTTGCCCTATTCATTACCGCACTATACCGGCTTGCGACCGATTTGCGCCCCATTCTTACCGGCTCCATTGACGACGAAGCTGCTTATCTGAGCGATCAGTACGACCACAAGCACACGCTGGTCGAGGGGATTATTTCAGGCGACGCGGGTGCCGCCCAGGAAATAATGCGGGCGGAGAGAGCCTATCTCCACGGCCGTCCGGTCCTGGCGCCTTATCTTGGGTCGGCGATATGCGATCTCGTTCTGGAGGCAGGGGAACGGCTGATCGTCTCGGATCGTGGCCCGGCCGACGCAAAGCTGGGCATCATGACGGCGCTCAAATTGCGGCGGGACATTGCCGCTATGGGCTGGCCCGTGGGACGCAATCTTGGCCCGGAGCGCGACCTGTACGCCAAATACAGAGTCAGCCGAAGCGTGATGCGGGAAGCGATCATGCTGCTTGAACTCCATCGCATCGTCGCGGTCCGCCGCGGGAAACTGGGCGGAATCGAGGTCGGGCGTCCGGACGCGTCCTACAGCTTGGAGACTGCTGCCTATTTTCTGCGTTATGTCCGGCCCTCGGAAAATCGCTTGCGGGAGATCGGCCAGGAGCTAGCTGTCGACGCGGCGCAAAATCTTGCCCGCCATGCGACGAAATCCGATATCGCGGCGCTTCAGGAGCACGCGCGCAGTATCGCCGACGCCAGGGATGTCGAGCTGAACGCCGCCTTCGCCCGGCTCAAGCACGACATACTTGCGTTGGCCGGAAACCGGGCAGAGTCTTTGGTAGCCGGCGTCATCACTGCCTATCTTGAGCAATTGGGCGGAACGCCGATAGCGCCCGGCAGCCATGCTCGGGCGAGACAGCTATATCTCGGTCTGATCGATGCCCTCGTCAAAGGCGACGCGCCGCTGGCTGCCCGCCGCGTACGCTGGATATGGGCGGCGATCGGTTAGCGGTTATTGCCGATCCGGCCACGCCGATCGCGCTGCCCGCAAGCCGAAGACAAGCCCGGGCGACAAGCCTCCGAAATAGACCTTCTCATAAAAGCAAGCATCGGCGCCCGCCGCGAGCAAGCCGGGAATTGGCGTGCCGGACGCATCAAGCACCCGCGCCTCCGCATCGGTCATCAGCCCCCTGAACGTCTGCGTGATGGCAGGTTCGACCTCCATCGCCAAATAGGGTGGTTCGAAGGCGCGCCGATGAGCCCGCCGCGGCGGGTCCAGCCTTTCAGGCGCGCTTACCACCGCCTCATTGAAGCCTCGCACCGCGGCGGCCACGCCGTGGTAGCCCCATTCGCCGACCGCCTGTTCGAGACCGTCCAGCGTCTCAGCGCGCGCCACATGCGCGCCCTCGCGAGCCGCGTCCTCGAATCGGTCGATCGACTCGGTTCCCGCATAGGCGGTCAAATCATATTGCCGAACAGCCTCGTCCTGGATCAGCAGAGCACGTGCGCCCGGCAACTGGGCCACCGCGCTGGCGTTTCCGTAATAACTTTTCGATTCATCGGTGAAACGCCGCCCGGCCCGATCCAAAAGCAAGGTCCGTGGGCTGGCGATCTGGGCAAGGCGGATGAAATCGCGAGGCTCAAGCGGACGCTTGCGTGGCGTGGCGATAAGATGGCCATAGAAATTGCCCGTCTGCGGGCGCAACGCGGCTCCAGCGGTCATGGCCAGGCGAATGCCGGCGCCCGTGCTGTAGGAATTGGCCCGCACCGGCAAATCAGCGGCGTGATCACCGATCAAGCTGCGCCGGAGCGAGGCGTCGCCGCCGAAGCCTCCCGTGGCAAGCAGCGTTGAGGGAGCATCGATTCTGGTGAGGCCATCGCGGTCGCGGATGACGGCGCCGACGACCTTGCCCCCCTCCATCACCAGTTCCTCGGGCTCGGCCTGGGTGACGATCCAGCCTCCCGCCGAGCGAACTTCGGCGGCGCACAATCTGAGGTAGCTCAGCACGTCGACCACGCGCACGACGGACGGGAATCCCTGGATGGCGTCAGTACGTGCCGGTTGCTGTATATCGGCGCCAAGCGTTTCGACCCATTGGGTCGCGGCCAGATATTCTTGCGCCAAGATTCGCGCCCGTGCCGGATCGCCCGCGGGATCCAGCTCCTCCGCCAGGTCCGGCTCCGCAAGCGTCCATAGACCGCCGCCGGAAAGCACGGCGGACCCGCCAATATCAGGTCCTTTCTCGATCACGAAAACGCTTGCCCCGCGGCGAGCGGCAGAAGCGGCGGCGGAAAGGCCCGCCATGCCGGCGCCGATCACGAGGAAATCGGCGTCGAGAGTCGCGTCCGGCATTGTTGTCATCGATGTCTCTCCCCAGTCGACCGTGGCGACGACGCCGTTTGCGCATTTCGACGTCGAGACCCATTTGCAGCCCTTACAGACGCGGCGGTCGTAGGCCTGCGGCCATGGTTTCCTCTCTTGTCGCAACTGCGCGCGGCTTTAAGCGACCAGGCCGCTTCCCGCTTAATAGGATAATGTATAGCTAGGGAATAATCCCGGTGCAATCGGTTTGGGTGGCCGCTGGCGCATCCCGCCTGTTCATCAGTCGCGGGCCTCGCGAAACAGGCCTATAACGCGCCAGCCGAACAAAGGCGTGGCGACAAATAGGAAAATGAATTTGCCGTAACAGCTTTTGTATCAGGCCGCCACGGCCTGACGATGCTCGGCGTCGATCTCGGCCTTGTCGAACGAAATTGCCGGAGCCTCGTCGCCCAGGATGTCGAGCGTGTGCAGTAGCCGGTGCTGCCCGAGCAAGGTCGCCGTCAACATCCCCAGCTCAACAATTTCGGCGGTGGTGAAAAGCCGCTTCAGTTCGATATAAAAGGCGCGGTCGATCCGGTGGTGGTCAGTATGCATAAGCGTCACGTAACGCAGCGCAAGCCGCTCGCGCGGGTCGAGGTTCTGATCGGTCCCGACGACCATGCAAGCGATTTCGTCTTCCCTCACCTCGTTCGAATAGCGAGCACGCGTGCATTCGTCGCATCCGCCGATCTGCGCGCTTCTCAGCCGGACAAGCTCGCGGAGGCGCGGCCCGAGCAGCCCGCCGAACTCGCGGCTCGCCACCGATTGGACCAACCCCTGGAACAACTTGGTGTGATAGGCCACGATCCGCGCAAAAGTGGTGCTGCTGGTGCGGCCTTGGGCCACGAAGCCCTGAAGAAGTTCCCTGGTTTCAGGATCGAAATGATCCATCGGAACGGGTTCGATTCGCGGCATGCTTGGCTCCCCCTCGGATATTGCGCTTCATCAATAGACGGCTCGGCTTTTTTGTTCAATGGTATTACTATATGAGTCCACACATTGCGGATTGGCCGACATAAACAAATTTGCGGGCTTGCAATCCGCAACGAATAGGATAATATTTATCTCACTGGCGACAGTGGCCATATAGGGTAGGAGACTGCTATGCGCATGGAAGACATGATTCTGATCAGCACGGACGACCATATCGTCGAACCGGCGCAAACCTTTATCAATCACGTTCCCAAGAAATATCTCGATCAGGCGCCGCGCGTGGTCGATCTGGAGAACGGTCAGCAGCGCTGGCACTTCGTCGATCGGATGGTGGCTACGCCTGGCGGCGCGGCGGTCGCGGGCCGCGCCAAAGATGAGCTCCATTCGGAGCCCACTCGTTTCGAGCACATGCGTAAGGCCTGTTACGACGTGCATTCCCGCATCGGCGACATGAACGTGAACGGCATTTTGTCGTCCATGAACTTCCCGACATTTGTCGGCTTGGGCGGCGAGCTGTTCTTGATGCATCCCGACCGCAACGTCATGCATGTTCTGGTCCAGGCCTATAACGATTTCCACATCGACGAATGGTGCGGCGCCTATCCTGGCCGCTTCATTCCTCTTGCGATCATTCCGCTGTGGGACCCGGCGCTTGCGGTTGCGGAGATCAAGCGCGTCGCGCGCAAAGGCGCCCGGGCGATCACTTTCCCGGAAAACACAACCAAATTCGGGCTCCCGAGCATCCATCAGGAATATTGGAATCCGATCTGGCAGGCGTGCGTCGACGAGGACATGACGCTGGCGGTTCACATCGGCAGCGGCGGCGGTTTTCGCTTCCCCTCCCTTGACTCGCCGATGGATGTCGGCATGAGCACGATGAACCTGTTCATGGCGGAATTCATGTGCGACATCGTGTTTTCCCCGGTGCTGCGCAGCTATCCCAAGCTGAAGCTGGCGATTTCCGAAGGCTATATGGGCTGGGTCCCGTTCCTGAAGGAGCGGATCGACTATATTTATGAATTCCATAAATGCTGGTCGCTGCAGGAATTCGGCGATAAGAAGCCCAGTGACTATGTCGCGCAAAACTTCCTGTTCTGCTTCACCGAGGATCCGACGGGCGTTAAGAACCGGCACGACATCGGCATCAGGCACATCACGTTCGAGAGCGATTATCCGCATGCCGATTCGACTTGGCCGAACTCACCTGAGCGGCTGTGGGAGCGGCATGATTTCGCCAACATCCCCGAGAACGAGATCAGGATGATCACGCATGAGAACGCCATGCAGTGGTTCGGTTTCGAGCCGTTCAAGCACATCAAGAAGACCGAGGCCACGGTGGCGGCGTTGCGAGCGCAGGCAACCAATGTCGATATGACCGTCATGAGCGGCGGCAGCGCCAAGCCGCGGCCACCCAAAGGCGCGAAGGTCATGACCGCACGCGATCTGGCGGCGATGGCGAAGGAATTCGATCTCGCTCCCAGCCGGCCGGCGGAAGCCGCCTGACCAACACAACGCCAGGACGGCGCGTTCATAACTGAGCGCGCCGTTTTTTTTTATGAAGGCCACAAACGAGATGGGGAGGTCCTGTGCCTAACTTCTTTGCTCCGGATTCTGTCCACGTCGCGAGGCCGGATGCGTTTTTTATCGACGGCAAGTGGGCGCAACCGACATCCGATCGCATCCTTGAAGTCATTTCCCCTTCAACCGAAGAGATTGTCGCCCGCGTGCCCGAGGCATCGGCTGCCGATATCGACCGCGCCGTCGCGGCGGCGCGGCGCGCGTTCGACGAAGGGCCGTGGCCGAGAACGAGCCCTGCCGAGCGGGCAGCTGTCTTGCGCCGCTTCGCGGCCGAGATCCGGGTGCGCAAAGACGATTTTGTCCAGGCATTCGTGCATCAGGTCGGCGCGCCGGTCATGTTCGGCGCCAGCGCAGTTGAAACGCCGGCCTTGATATTCGAAGAAAACGCGCGGCTGATCGAAGAGCTGCCGTTTGAAATTGTCCGCCCCCGCGAGGATGGCGTCTCGATTATCGTGCGCGAACCGGTTGGCGTCGTCGGCGCCATCGCGCCGTGGAACACGCCCTTAATGCTCGCCGCGGTCAAGGTGGCGATGGCAATGGCCACAGGCTCGACCATCGTGGTGAAGCCGGCGCCCGAAACGCCGCTCGATATGCTCATCCTCGCCGAGTGCGCGCTCGCCGCCGGCGTGCCGCCGGGCGTCTTCAATGTGATTCAGGCGGGGCGAGAGGTCGGCGAGTTGCTGGTCCGCCACCCAGGCGTGGACAAGGTCGCCTTCACTGGCAGCACCGCCGCGGGCAAGCGCATAGCGGCGATCTGCGCTGAGCGTGTCGCCCGCGTCAGCCTGGAGCTTGGCGGAAAGTCGCCCGCCGTCGTCATGGAGGACATGAATCCCGAAGACGTGGCGCCCAGCATGGTTCCGGCGATCGCCTTCCTGTCGGGGCAAGTCTGCGCCGCGTTGAGCCGACTTTTCGTGCCTCGCCGACGCCAGGCCGAATATGCCGACGCCCTGGTTGCCGGATTCAGACAGCTTAAGATCGGAGACCCGTTCGACCCTTCGGTCTTCATGGGGCCGATCACGTTGGGCCGGCAGCTCGACCGGGTCAACGGCTATGTTGCGCGCGGCGTGGCCGAAGGCGCGAAGATCGCGACAGGCGGGAAACGTCCCGGACATCTGAACCGCGGGTTCTATATCGAGCCGACATTATTCACCGATGTCACCAACGACATGACCATCGCGCAGGAGGAGATTTTTGGGCCGGTATTGTCCCTGATCCCCTATGACGATGAGGAGGATGCGATCAGGCAAGCCAATGATTCGCCCTTCGGCCTCAACGCGGCGATCTATACCAAGGACACGGACCGCGCCTATGCCTATTCCCGCCGGTTGCGCGCGGGGAACGTCACGCAGAATGGCTGGGTCTATGATCATCGCAGCCCGTTCGGAGGCTTCAAGCAATCGGGGCTGGGACGTGAGAGCGGCCCGGAGGGACTTGACGGTTACTACGAATACAAGACGATCTATCTTCCGAAGGCGCCGACGCATCTGACGTGACGTGGACGTCTGACGGAAAACCAATCGAAAAGAGGACGGCAATGGGAAGGGTACAGGATAAGGTCGCGGTCATCACCGGCGGCGGTTCGGGCTTGGGTCGCGCCATGGCTCGTCTTTTCGCCAAGGAAGGCGCGAAGGTGATCGCGGCTGATATCAAGGGGCAGGATGAAACCGCAGCGGGTTGGGACGGCAAAATTGTCCCATTCACGTGCAACGTCACGTCGCCGGAACAGATTCAAGCCATGTTTGCCGAATGCAAGGAACGTTTCGGACGGTTGGACATTCTCTGCAACAACGCCGGTATTGGCCTTGCCGGCGTCCGGATTCACGAGGTGTCGCTCGAGAACTGGGACAAGGTGATCGAGGTCAATCTGCGCGGCGCCTTCATGGTGCTGAAGTACGGGCTGCCATTGATGATGGCGAGCGGCGGCGGCTCGGTCGTCAATACCGCGTCGACCTCGGGCTTCAAGGCGGCGGCCCTCAATGGCGCCTACACTCCCTCGAAAGGCGCCATGGTGATGCTGACCCGCATGGCGGCGCTGGAATATGCCCCTGATAATATTCGGGTCAACGCAATTTGCCCCGGTCCGATCGAGACGCCGATCTATAACCAGGTGCCGCCTCAGAAAAAGGCGGCGATCATCGACCAGCTCCCGCTCAAGCGGATGGGAACGGCGGAGGAGGTGGCCAATCTCGGGCTTTTCCTGGCTTCGGACGAGTCGTCCTTCGTCACCGGCGCCTGCTATGTCGTCGATGGCGGTCGGTTGATTGCGTAACCTGCCGGGTGGCTTAGGACTTGGCGGAATAGTGCGAGATCAATAGCTCGATCTCCGTCA
>Ga0105240_10015065_pt1 | contig 10524 bp, 11 predicted proteins | sample KBSC54metaG_FD_80426 | JGI IMG/M metagenome (GOLD analysis project Ga0105240, IMG submission 80426) | Corn rhizosphere microbial communities from Kellogg Biological Station, Michigan, USA - KBS C5-4 metaG | ecosystem: Host-associated > Plants > Roots > Rhizosphere > Soil | place: Michigan, USA...
CCAGCCGCTGAGCAAGGCCGCCACGTTCCACCCGCGCGCGCGCATATGTATCGGCCATTTGCGCGGTGCGCAAGGACGCTCGCGCCTGTTCCTCGGCCGCGGCTGCGTTGGCACACGCGAGATCGGCTTCGCCCGCGGCTCTTTGCTTCTCGTCAACCTGCGCTGCGAGTGCGGGAATACCTCTCTCGAGATCCGCCAGGGATCCCCGGCATTCTGCGATCCGCCGGCGCGCCTCGTCGATCGACTGGATGCGCAGGACCAGGCTCTTATGCCGTGCCTGTGCGCCGTCGCGCAACGCAGTCCGCTCCCTTTGCTCGCTACGCAGCCTTTTGTACTCTTCAGCCGCGGTACGCAGTCCTTCCAGTTCCTTTGCCAGCTGATCGCGCCGGGCGGTAGCGGCTACCTCCGTACCCCTGAGCAACTCACTGCTCACCGATTCGCTATCAAACTGCCGCAGCAATTCTTCCGCACTCTGTAGCTCACCATCCAGGCGGGACTGCTCCGCTTCGAACCGGTTCAGTGGCGCGGCATTGCGCCCCGACTTCAACCTCCCCGCCGTGGGTGAGTAGTACTTCAGGTATTCCTCGCTGACTCTGGCGTCGATCGCAGAATCACGCGCCGCCAGTTGTGCCCCTACCGCATTGCGGACCGATTCGATCACGCTCGAAGCCAGGGGAGGTAAGCTCATGTCGCCCTGGGTCGTCCACAACACCTGCGCCAGTCCCCAGTGCTCCCGTTTCGCCGAGCGCGGCTTGTCCGAATCACTTTGTAACAGCTCGCGCAGGAACTCGTCGGCGTGATCGCCCTGAGCGAACGAAGTCCAGCGGTCGCCTTCACGTGACTCCACGTGCGCCGCGACGCCGTCCAGGAAACGCTTCCGGATGCGATAAATCCGTCCCGAATGTTCAAATTCGACTGCTACCTGGGGCGACAGACGACGCCCCCAGGGACGCAATGCCTGCACTTCGGCGGACTTCCCGCGATGCGGTTCGAGAACCGCCAGCGAGACCGCGCGGAACAGCGTGCTCTTGCCGGTTGCATTCGGAGCATGAACAACGTTGATGCCGGGCGCGAACGGGCCAGCCGTGAAAGAATCTGCGAAGCATCCCAGGCCTTCCGCGCGGATCGAACGCAGAATCATAACCGCACCTCCTGCGCGAATGCGTAAAGCTCGAGCAGTGCCTGCGTGGCGATCTCCGCTTCCAGGCCTTTTCCGGCCGCCGTTGTTTTGAGCCGATCGGCTGCGATCCGGGCGGACCCCGATGGCAAATGATCGATCCAGCCATGATCTTCCGGCGCGGGTCTCAGTCCCCGTCGATCAATACGCGCATGAAGGTATCTCGCACACGCCTTTTCGATTCGGGCTAGTTCATCCTGGTCACACTCGAACAGCAAACCGCTCAGTACCACCTCCACCAACGTCTTGTCCTGTTCGGGCGCCTGGGCAAGCGCGCGCGCAATCTCGGCTAGCCTGCCGGGCGCAGTGATGGTTTCACCGGTCCCCACCTGACGCCAGCGCAGCTGCCCGGTCCGCTCCTTGCGGATTTCCGGTTGGGTACCGGGCGCGGCAATCGACACCACCAGCACATTGCCGCTATCGGTTTCGCCGAACCGCGTCGTCTCAGGGGTTCCGGAATAAGCCATTCGACCACCCAGCAAGAGTGTGGAATGCCAGTGCCCGAGGGCCACGTAGTCGGCGCCAGTTCTTGCGGGCGTGTCCAGCTGGATCGGAAAGCCGCCATCCTCAGCCATGATTTCACCCGCGTTCCCGTGCGCCGCCACCAGGCGAATCACATCGCTTTTCGCCGTCGGAGCGATCCATGCCGTCGGATCTTCCTGCGACCGTCGAGTACGTAGCGGGCATGGCAGTAGTACTCCTCCGGCTACGTTCACCGGCGATGCGTTGGAGAGAATCGTGACGTTGCCGGCCGACCGCCAGGCCCGATGCTCCCACACGCACCCTGGTTGGATCGGGTCGTGGTTTCCGGGCAGCACGTAAACCGGGCATCCTGTTCCCCCCAAGAGGGCGGCTACCCTTTCTACCAGTTCACGATCGACCGCATTGCTCTCGAACGTGTCGCCGGCGAGCAACAGGAAATCGACCGCTTCGTTGGAGGCCAGTTGGCAGATTTGTTCTACAGTCGTAAGGCGTGCTGCTCGCACCGCCTTCGCCGCGTCGCCAGCGTGAACGGCCCTCATGCCAATTTGCCAATCACCCGAATGAATGAACTTCATGCCTTGACTATCGGCAGAACGACGCGTTTCCATGAAAGAATTATTGATCACGAGGTGGCTCACAGAATGAGCCACCTCGAACAATATTCGTCTTTCTGTGTCAGGGACGTCCTAGTACCGCTCCAAGGCATCCTTCAGGCGAATCCTGATTTGGTGCTTCAGCGATTGAGGACCGAGGACCTGCACATCGGGACCATAGCGCAGGATATCCATAATCAATTCCTGCTGGTTGGAGAAGGGAACCTTTAAAATCAGGTGTCCGCTAGGTTCCAGGAACTGCGTCTGATTCGCATGCCACCGCTCAGCCACGATGTAGCGTGCGGCGGCGGGTTCAAACCGTAGAACGGCTTCTTGATCGACGGCGCCGGAAAAAATGCCATACCCCGCGCCGAGGTGCGCATCCAGCGCAGCCGTCTCCAACTCACGCGCGGGCTTGTCTGACAACAATACCTTCTGTATCGCGTCGACTGCGAAACTGCGCAGATCCTGACGGAGATGGCACCAGGCATCGAGATACCAGTTTCCCCGGTAGAAGACGATGCGCTGTGGCGACACCTCGCGGTCGGTGAACACATTGCTGGTTCGCGTGTAGTAGCGGATGTTGAGCCGGCGGCGCATCAACGTTGCCTGGGTTACGATGCTGAAGAACCGCGGCTCGACGGGGCGCGATGCCATGTGAAGGATGCGGATCCGTTTTCTGATTTCGTCCGAGCGCAGGTCCTCCCGCCCAAGCAGCAGCTTCAGGCGTTCGCGCAGCGGCCCCAGATGTTCGTCGAGAAGTCCAGGTTGGAGCTGGTTGATGAGATCCTGCATTGTCAGAAGTGCATAGATCTCGCGGGCTGTGTACATCGGCCCGGGAAGTTCCACGTCGGTGGTTTCGGTGTCCTTGGCGAGGACATATGCGCGATGCTGGGGATCGTAATCGATACGGAGGCGGAAGCGGTCGCGCAGGAAGGCAAGGTCGCGCTTAAACTGGGCCGGTGATATTTCGAGCTCTTCGAGAAAACTTCTGCGAGATACAGGCGACCGCTCGCGTAGAATTTGCTGAATGCGCAATACTCTTTCTGTCTGGCTCATGCCGTGCCCGCATCGCTAATCTTACCGGAACGGTTGCGTATGACGGTGGTGGGCGTCGTGCATGTCAGTAACAGCCCGGCTGGGTCCTCGCATGACCGCGCGACGCGCCTGGCTCAGTATGGAGTAAAAGTGGTATGGACATGACTACCGGTGTGTACTCGAGTCCCTGTATCCTACATAAATGAATCGCCGTACGTTCATCAGTCTCTCCTCCGCCGCGGCCCTGGTCCGAAGTTCCCTCGCCGCACCTGCCCCGGTCAATAAACGTGAACGAATGCTTAGTTGGCTCGCCGGACATGGTACCCCAAACTACACCCCCGCCGCCTTCTTCCTCCACTTTGGCAACGACTATAAGGCCGGTTCCGCCGCGGCCAAACGCCACCTGGAGTTTTTCCGCCACACCGATATGGACTTCCTTAAAATCCAGTTCGAGCAAACATACTCGCGCCAGGAGTTCCTGCAGAAGCCGGCTGACTGGTCGAAGCTCAAACTCGCCGGACTCGACTTCTACGAACCGCTGCTGCAGACCGTCCGGGACCTGGTGAAGGCCGAGAAGAAGAATGCGCTCATCCTGATGACGCTCTATTCGCCGTTCATGTGTGCCGGCCACTGTGCGCCTGCGCCGGTGCTGCTGCGACACCTGGAGGAGAACCCGGAGGCCGTAAAGAAGGGCTTCGAAATTCTCACGGAAAGCCAGCTACTGTTCGTGCGTGCCTGCATTAAAGAAGGTGTCGACGGGTTCTACACTTCCACTCAGGGTTCCGAGGCGAGGCGCTTCAGCAACCCTGCGATCTTCACCAGGTATGTCAGGCCCTTCGATCTCGTTTCGATGAAAGAGATTGAGCGCGTCTGCCCGATGAACATCCTGCACGTCTGCGATTACGTGGCACCCTACGACAACTACGACGCCGTCCATGATTACCCCGGCCACGTCGTCAATTGCAACGTGAAACTCGCCAGCCGCCAGATGTCCGGGCAGGAAGTTACGCAGCTGTTCAAACGTCCCTTCATGGGAGGGATGGATCGCCACGGTATCATCGCAACGGGAACGCCCGCACAAGTTGAAGCCGAGATTCGGCGAGTAGTGAAGAACTCTCCGCGCTCGTTCATCCTGGGTGCCGACTGCACGGTGGAAGCCGACACCAGTTGGGACCGGCTCAAGCACGCCATCTCGGTGGCCCATCAGGTTGGACTCGAATAAGATAAGTATTGACAGACTCCATGGCTACGCTTCCCAGCCGATTTTGACAAAATGCCCCACGAACTGCCGTGTCTCGACCTGCTGGAAGCGACGCCTGCGATACTGCGCGGGCTCATGTCGGAGATTTCGGATGATGACGCGCGGTGGAAACCGGCGCCGGACCGTTTCTCCATCGCCGAGGTCCTGGCGCATCTGTCGCACTCCGAGGGTCACTGCTATCGCGCGCGGGTAGATCGATTTTTGGCAGAGGAGATGCCGGAATTCGAACCGGACGATGCGCAGATGCATCTGCAGTTGTACAAGAACGGCGATCCGGAAGAGGACTTCGCGCATTTCGAGGACCAGCGGGAGACCAATATCGAATTGCTGCGGGGCCTTCCTGCGGATGCGGGCTCGCGCAAGGCGAAGCATCTCGTCGCGGGTGAGGTCACGCTCTCGCACATGCTGCACGAGTGGGCGCTGCACGACTTAGGGCACGTTCGGCAGATCGCAGAGCTGGTGCGGGCCCGGAAGTACCTGGCGGGCGCTGGTCCGCTGGGCGAAGACTATCAGCTGAAGCCCTGATGATGCGGCGATTGTTCGCTGCTCCTGCGAGGGCCAGCTCGCGGCGGAGGATCGCGCGACGGCTTTTCAGCTTTGTCCGAACCGCTGACAGATCCGAACGGCGGCAAGTTAAGGCACTATGTCGGTCGCTGTGCCAGCGTGGGCCAACCTCGTTGCGATGTTCTAATACGATAGACTGCCAAAGAAGTGCATGCCCATTAATCAAGAAGAGGCGATTCACATCGCCCGCAGAGCGGCGGCGGAAAGGGGACAGACCGATCTGCCGGAAGATCCCGAGGTGCAATGCCGCGGCGACGAGTTCACTGTAATCTTCAAGCCGCGGATGCGCGGGGGCAACGTGATTGTCCGGCTGGCTGAGTCTGACGGCAAAATCCGCTCTGTCCACGCGACCCCATTGTGACTGGTGGCGGCGGACCCATCCGGATCTCTCTGAGCACAGCCGCTCCTCCCTGTGGCAGTCGGACGATATGTTGTTTACCGAGCGAGAGACCAAAGTCCAGCTGCATCGATCATCCAGCCCCGATTTCCGAAGCCGCCAGGTGCGCCGAAACGTCGCCTCATCCAGTCAAGACTTTCCACAATGTAGCCCTGGCTGGCGTGAAAGCCTGCCACCTAACCGTCGCCGCCAATTTCCGATGTTAGGCCGGGGCTTCACGCTCCCGGTAAAGTCAGTTTCGAACGAAGAGTATAGCGCCTTTGTTCTCAGGGACGCTATCCTCTTCATAGCTTTGGCAGCTGGGCCGTATGAAATTCTCGGGCCCATTGGGGCGGGCGGGATGGGGGAAGTGTACCGCGTCCAAACGCCGTGGCGGGCGCGTCGGTGAGACTCCTCCGGCAGAGTCTTGCCAGTGGCTGTGCGCTCAGGCAGCGCGCCGCGCGCAACACGGCAGCGGCCTGCGCTTGGAAAACGAGGCGCCTGGGCGGTCGCCTCGGTTCCCCGCGATATCCAGGGCTACAGCGGGCAGCGATGGGTTGCTGCAGTGCTGACGCCGGGATCACCCTCGAGGCACGGAATTGTGCTCAAGTAATCATAGACTGCCAGCATGTCGCGGTCGGTCAGAGAACGAAAGCGGGGCCATGGCATGACCTGCAGTACCGGATGAATGTGATCGAAGTCCATGCCGTTCCGCATCGCCTGCGTGAATTCGGAATACGACATTCCCGCGGGCTGGCCCGCTGCGTTGGGCGTAATGTTGCGCGAGGTCACGCCGGGGCCGAAGCTTCTCCCGCCGCCCATGTACGCGGCCGCGTTGATATGAATGGGATCGCCTCCGAACGGGTTTCCCACGTACTGTGGATTGGTGTGGCAGTCGCTGCACCCGATGGCATTGACGAGATAGCTACCGAGATAGACAGAATCGGGATTCTTCGCACCAATCTTGAGGGTGACCGGCGTGATCTGCTGTCCGATCAGGATTTTGAGTTTTTCGTCCTGTGTGGGGTTGTTATCGTTGGCCGCTTCGCTCCGAGGCGACGTAATAGTCAGTGTGCCGGCGGCAATGGCGAGGAACGCCACCCCGGCTGAAAAACGCGATAACTGCATCTAAGTCTCCTTCCTTGTCGGCCCACCTGGGTTGCGACGCGAAAAATGGGGCCAGGAATCCCGCGCCGAGCGATCTTGTCGTAACTGCAAATCTCCCCTGGATTCTCTCAGCCGTGTGTCCGTCAAGCAACCCGCAGCTGACTTGCATGGATCAGGTATGCAACGCGATCGGCCTACAACCCATAAAGGGAGAGGAGCGCGCAGTTTTTGATCAAGAAAACTGCACTTTTTTTGCTCCATGTTGGTTAGCTAGTGAATAGTTACGTTGGTTAGCTAGTGATTAGCTGCCCAACGCTGACGGCGACGTCTCCGCGGCAGCCTCTCCCAGGCAACGTCAGCTCGTACATCAGCGGCCTCGGCGTTTTTATCCGGACTCCACCCAAACACAGCCGCGTCGGCATCGTCCTTACGCCGGAACTTGAAGGAATCCGTGCCGGACGGGACGACCTTTTGGAGGAGGCGATCCGTCAGACTACCGGCAACTGTCGGGCGCCCCCGGTGCAGCAATGTCCAGCGCTGTAGTTCTTGGGACAGAACCGCTGCGCCTGCAAATTCTTCGGTGGAGAAGCCGGTCGCTCCACAGAGTTCTATTGTGTGGTGGGCCCGAGGCAAGTGGACCCAGTGACGTTCTATATCACCAAGGAGCTCACTGGGACCGGTAACTAGCGGATCGTCTGACCAATCACAAGTCGTCCATATTCCGAAGGCGTACCGTGGCTTTCGCCAGGGATGACCAACGCCGGAGATTGACTCACGGATCAAGTCATGCGTGGTCAAACAGTCAGATCCAGCACCCTTTTTCGAGAATGCTGTTACGGATTGAACCGCTCACCGGAATCGCTCCAGACGCTCTATTCTGGCGGTATGCTACAACCAACGGACAAACCAATTTCAGCAAGGCCGTTTGAAGACGTTTTTAAAACAATCGTGGAGCATGCTAGCGCCCAAATGGTCTATGGAGAGCCGATCTCACTTCAGGGCAAAACCGTCCTTCCTGTTGCCAAAGTCAGATACGGCTTTCGGTGGTGGTGGTGGTGGGAAAAACGGCGACCAGCACGGTGGCGGTGGCGGCGGTGGACTCGTCGCCATGCCTGTCGGTTTTGTCGAGGTCACGGAAACGCAGACCCGATTCGTTCCGATAAGGACGAGCGGGGCCGTCATCGGTGCCCTTGGTATCGGCTTCATTTTCGGATTGGTAGTGTCGAGACGGTGGAGTTGAGTAGAAATGCGACCCGGGAGCCTTCCGTCCACGGACTTCCGATCATCGCTGGCACCCCGGAGACAGGATACCGTGAGTTTTCTTGAGCGAACTGGATGAGCCCTTAGTAATGACTCGGTTCTGAATTCCAGAGGCTCCCTGAGCCAGTTGGCCGCAAGGCCCGAGTAGAATTGAGGAAGCAAAAGAGGGAGGAAGTACGCTTCGGCTCGCTGTTCTGGCTTTCAACGTCAGTTACGTGTTCGCCCAGAGTTCGACCCCTCCTGCGTTCGAGGTGGCGTCGGTCAAGGCCACCGGACGGCCACCCGAATCGAGTACAGCCGGATGGACGGTGAACCACGGAAACTTCACGGCCCGTGCCGCTTGGGTGCGAGGTCTAATTGCATTTGGACACGACGTACGTGCCACACAGGTTCATGGAGGGCCGTCGTGGATTGATACCGAGCAATTCGATGTTATCGCCAAAGCTGGCAGCGCAGACACCAAACTGGATGAGATGAAAGCGATGGTGCGTACGCTGCTAGAGGACCGCTTCAAGCTGGTAGCCCACCGCAATAAACAGGAGTCTCCCATTTACACCGTGGTCATCGGAAAGAAGGGGTCCAAAATGCGGGAGGCTAACGAAGACGAAAGGACCTCGGTAAGCGCTGTCGGCGGGCGCCTCGTTTGCACCAGGGTAAACATGCTCGGACTCGTCATCACTCTGGCGAATAGGCTGGGGGCTCCTGTGGAGGACGAAACCGGGCTCACCGGATTCTACGATTTCACGCTGGAGTGGAGAGATCCTCTTTCCTCGACCTCCGATGCCCAGCAGTCTGCCAGTTCTCCACCAGATATATTTCGAGCCGTAGAAGACCAACTCGGGCTGAAGTTGACGGCAACGAGGGGTTTGGTCGATATTCTTGTCATCGACCACATCGAGAAGCCCACTGAGAACTAACCGGGACTTCGGGGAGCGCCCAGTCTCGAAATTCCGCTCCCGTGGCATTCCACGGGTCGGTCATAGAACCTGTCGGGGCGGGAACCATTTAGCGAAAATACTGTGGAAACACGTTTTTCGATTTTCTGCAACGTCCGGTCATGCCTGGATCATTACTACAATCGAATGAACCGATGAAGAAGAAGCGTTCTCCGATCCTTCCATTCCCTATAGGTCCCCAACGCGAACGCTCGGACTCCACGTGGCACAACAGAGCCGGAATCGAGATTGAACTTTACGCCCGGTCGCTTCAGCGGTCAGCGAAGGTGCTCCTCGGAAATCTCGACCGCAGCGAAGATGCAAAGACGGCGTGGGATGTCGGCCCGATAATGATGCTCTACCGGGAGGCCGTAGAGCTACAGATGAAATTCCTGGTCGAGGAGGGAGGCCGGTTCCTTTCGTCGCCCACCGATCAGCTCACCCTCGCCAAGACGAGATCGATTCGATGGCTCGGTCAGATCGTTTGCCAAGTCGTCCGGGCCGTTCAATGGGAGCCAGAATTCAGGTGCGAGGGCGTGTCGAATCTCGTCGCATTCAGCGCCTTGATTGCAGAACTGGACGATATGGAGCCGGTCGCAGCGGCGATGTATTCCGACAAGACAAAGCACGGGTTCGGCGACGTGCCACCGCAGTTGAAAAAGGCGAAAGTGCTCGAAGTCGTGCCGAAGCTGGACGCCTTACTCGATCTGCTGTCAGCAACGGCCGATGGACTTGCGGCGGCAGCGCAATTCATGAAACTCGATGAAGACAGCCAGGGTGAAGAAACGATCCAGTAAACGCCTGTCTGAACCGTTCATTTCTGAACGCTGTCGGCTTTCGCTGGTTACCCCTGCGACCTGTAGAATGCCCAGAAGAAACAGGTCATGGCGACCCCCGCAAAGAAGTAGACCACGCACGGCACGAGCGCCATCACCGGAACAATGCCACGGGACACGCCGACAATCGTGTCCCCAAAATGCACGGCCACAAGGATAGTCACCAAGAGCATTCCGATGAAAGCCAGGAGGCTTGCGATCTTGAGGGTCATGGTCGCCAGTATGACGGGTGCACTGCGATCTAGGCAACCTGGGTTAGTGGCGTCGGCGAGGTTGCGCCTTCATGAGGCCCCGACAAAATGCCAGACCTGCTTACTCTCCGCAATAGAGTAGGAGGTCGGCGAAGTCGGGTTGCCTCCCCATCAGCTCAACTTCCTGTCTAAACTCGACCAGGATTTGTCACGGCGAACGACTCGAGATTTAATCTAACTCCACCCGATCACCTCGGCCATGAAGATAGGTCACAACGTTGTTGAGGATTTTTTCCCTCTCCTCTTTGTCGATCAGCCCACCGTTGCTGTCGCCCCACGCGACGATCCACGATACCGCGATCGAATAACCATCGACCAGCATCTCACTGGCTATCGTCATCAGGCGCCCGTTCTCCAGGTAGACAAGAGAACCGCGATCTCGGGCCATCACCTTGACCCATTTCCCCATAAAGCCCGTCGAATCCAGCGCAGCATATCACCTTCATGTTGCGGCACAGTTGGCAAGGGTGAAAGAGTCAAATCCTAATGCTGTAACGAGTTGTACTGAAATCGGCAGGGCGGCGACTATAAGTTATTGAAAATAAATTGGTGGAGGCGGCGGGAATTGAACCCGCGTCCGAGAAAGCCCGCCATGACAAGACTACGTGCGTAGTCGATTCGTATTTTTCGATCCCAGCCTAAG
>Ga0105240_10015069_pt1 | contig 10523 bp, 19 predicted proteins | sample KBSC54metaG_FD_80426 | JGI IMG/M metagenome (GOLD analysis project Ga0105240, IMG submission 80426) | Corn rhizosphere microbial communities from Kellogg Biological Station, Michigan, USA - KBS C5-4 metaG | ecosystem: Host-associated > Plants > Roots > Rhizosphere > Soil | place: Michigan, USA...
GCGGCGCCCTGCTCGATTACGAGAAAAGTCTGTTTCCGGGGGTGCCGAACTCTTTCACGGTCGATCCGTATGTGACGCTGCCGTTCCTGTTCGGGTCCGGCCTGCAGGTTTACACCACCATTGCGTTGACACGGCAGAGCCCCAACCACGAAGTGGGCGTTCGACTGGTTTTGTGAAGATGTCCGCTTTGCGCCCTCGTCGTGGATGGGCAGGCTGAGGCTCGGAAGGCCAGATTTCGCTTTGCGCGTTCTGGATGGAGTGTTCACTTTTGAACATCACTCCTGGGGTTGACGCTGTAGGGTTCCCTCCCCGAATTCAAGAGTGGGTATGAACAGCCAGGATCGGCGCATGGCGTATTTGGCGAAGGCCAAGGATGCTCAGCAGCAGGCGGAGCGTTTTATGGATCGGGACCAAAAGGAGAGTTGGCTGCGAATTGCCCAAGGCTACCTCATCCTGGCCCGCGGCCAAGAGGCCGTCAGGTAACACTTTCCTATGTCCCTTCTAGACCGGCGGCGAGAACTTCCCCGGATATAGTATGAAACGTCCGGGTTTTACGCCGTCAAACGCTGGGTGTCCTGCGATGTTCTTTTTCTGCCTCACGTGAGAGTGGCGCTAGCCTTCTGGCTCTTGCTCGGCCTTATGTTGGCAATATCGCCTGCTGTCGCCCTAGCTCCGACGCCTGCGGGGGTCTGGCTTCACGCGAACCAGCGCATCCAGATCGAGATCGCGCCCTGTGATGATCGCTTATGCGCAAAAATAGTCTGGTTCAGGTGGCCGAACGATGCCCAAGGCCAGCCGCTCGTCGATCTGAAAAACCATGATCCAGCGCTTCGGAACCGCCCACTCCTTGGGCTAAACGTTCTCAACGGCCTTCGCCGAACCGACGAAAATACCTGGGCGGAGGGTAAGATCTATAATCCCGATGATGGCGTAAATTATCAGGCACGCATGTCGATCGCGAACGACGGCAATTTGCGCATACGCGCCTATCTGCTCGTGCCGATGATCGGTCATACACTTATCTAGACCCGGGTGCGCTGAGGCACACCTCCGCCAGATCAGAGCTTTCCCAGGACCACCAAGATCACGACGATAATAAGTATCAAGCCGAGGCCGCCGCCGCCGTAATAGCCCGTACCGTAGAAGCGGCCGCCGCCCAGGCCGCTGAAACCGCCGAGCAGCGCTATGATCAAGATGACCAGCAAAATAGTTCCGAGAGACATGCCTTTACCTCCGATGAACGTCCGCGCTGGCCGCATTACGGTGCTCAGCCCCGCTGCCCAGCAAACGGTCAAACTCCCGTTTGGCGATCCTGTAACATTCGCAAGCGCGACGCTGCAGGCCACGGCGGTCCCTGATCGTGACGATGCCTCGCACATAATTGATTAATCCCGCGCGTTGCAGCGAGCCGGCTGCCGCTGTGACCCCCGTTCGCTGGACACCGAGCATCATTGCCAAGAACTCTTGTGTCAGCAAAAATTCGTCCGAGCCCATGCGGTCATGCGTCATGAGAAGCCAGCGACAGCAACGCTGCTCGAGAGAATGAAACTGGTTACAGGCCGCCGATTGCGCCACCTGGTTGAAGAAAGCGTGGGCGTAATGAAGCATCACTCTGCGCATTGAGGCGCTGCGCGCGAGTTCACTGCGGAACTTTGACGCCGTCATCCGCACGCTTGTACCCGGCACCTGGACATATACGGCTGTAGGCGATCTTTCGTCCTGAAAAATCAATGGCAGTCCCACGATGCCTTCATTCCCGATCGTGCCGACTTCAGCCGCATCACCGTTCGCCATTGTGTTCACCAGCGAGCCCACGCCGGTCTCGATGAAATAGACAAAGTCGATGCGCGTGTTTCCCCGGTACAGCGATTGCCTATATTTCAGCGCAATATATTCGAGGTGGGGCCGAAGCCGCTCGTAATCAGTGCGCGACAACAATCCGAGCAGCCGATTGGCGAGAGGCGCCGAACCGCGCCGCCGCACCTTCATTTTACCGCCGCCGGGTTTGGTAATTTTACCAGTTGGCCGGAGGATGTTGGCCGGTTGGGGCTTGTTCATCCCGGACTCGACAGGCTCGCGCGCCCCTGGAATAGTTCCCTGGACCTGACCAACTGGCTCACCAGTGCGTCCGGGCCGCGCTGATAGACGACAACAGTATGGTCCGACTGCTCGCGATATGGGGCGATATCCGCCGTCGCCACTCGAAATGCCTGATCGAACCTCACAATGCTCGCCTTCGTCAGAGGAAGGGAGCGCGCAACCATTTCGGAAGGTCGCTTGTCTCTCAGCCGGCCCTTTGGACCGATGAGAAAGGATGATCCCCCCGCCAATGGGAGTCAATCTAAGTCACCCATCTTTCTATGGCGCCCAGTGAGGCCGTGATGGGCACCATGGCTTCAAGCCTCAATGTCTGGTATCAGACACAGTTGACCGACCGCAGGGAGTCAGCGCCAAGCAATCTAACAGTCCCTTGGCCCTCACTAAGGCGACGAGGCAATGGACGAGTTCCACTACAAGGATTGGCGCATCGAGGTTCTCATCGACAGGAATCAGGTCTCATGACCGATCTGGAAAAACCTGCCAGGGATAAACCCAGTCGGACGGCGGCATTCAATCCTGCATCTTTCCTTGCCCAACCCGGTAACGGGCGCAGCACCATCAACTATCGCAAGAATGGCATTGTCTTTTCGCAAGGCGATCGCGCTGACGCTGTTTTCTATGTCCACAAGGGCAAACTCAAAGTCACAGTGGTTTCGGAGCGGGGCAAGGAAGCGGTCGCTTCCATCGTTAGCCCGGGCGAATTTTTTGGTGAGGCCTGCATGGCTGGGCAACTCCAACGCCTTGTGACCATTTCGGCCATGACCGATGCCGTCGTAGTGCGGATCGAAAAAGCCGCAATGGTCCGCCTTATCCAGGAACACTTCGCCTTTTCGCAGATCTTCATGACCCATATCCTGAACCGTACCATCCGGGTCGAGGCCGATCTGATTGACCAGCTGTTCAATTCCAGCGAGCGGCGGCTGGCGCGACTTCTTCTGCTGCTGGCAAATTATGGCAAAGAGGGAAAGCCCGAGCCGATCATCGCCAAGATCAGCCAGGAAACCCTGGCCGAGATGATAGGCACCACACGATCGCGCGTCAGCTTTTTCATGAACCGGTTCCGGAAGATGGGCTTTATCAGCTATAACGGCCACATTGAGGTTCACAAGTCCTTGCTGAACCTTGTTCTTCACGAACAGCCCCATATCAAGACATGAGCGCGTGGCTAGCCCGCAGGCGTGCGCGGTGAGCAATCCGGCACAGTATCCACTATGCGACTCTCATAAAATATCTTCGCTCTCATAGGCGAAACATGTCTGTAGAACGCTCGTTCGCTCATCCATTTTCCGGGTCTCGTCTCGCATTCATGCGCCTATGGCATCCTGTCATTACCCAGCCTGGGTTCGACCGGCATCAGCAAGACAGCCTGGTGGATGAGCTGCGCGCCGCGCTGGCGCGAGAATCCAATCTGCTTCATGAAAAGGAGCTCCTGCTTCGCGAACAGGAGTTACGCCGCGCGGAATCCGATCATCGCCTGCTTAATGGCCTTCAGATGGTCGTCAGCCTACTGTCTCTACAAAGCCGATCGGCCACCACACCGGACGTGGCCAAGCAGTTGTTGGTGGCGGCCCACCGCGTCGGCGCCATCGAGCGGGTTCACCGGCGGCTCCATTTCCACGATGGCACGAAGATCGTGGAGTTGAAGAAATATTTGCAGGAGCTTTGCGAGGACACCTCTGGCCTAACGGACAGTGGCGGCTTGCGGCGATTGGAGCTCCTGGTAGAGGGCTGTGAAATCGCCATTGCCAGCGCCACGGCCATTTCGTTGGGCTTCATTGCCAACGAACTGATCACCAATGCCGTCAAGCACGGTAGAGGACGCATCATCGTCTGCTTGGATACCCATCCCGCCAAAGGTTACGCCTTGTCGGTCAGTAACGATGGCCCCCCGCTTCCGGACGGATTTGATCCTACCGCATGCAAGGGGTTGGGGATGAAGCTTATCCAATCCCTGGTTCGCACGATCGGCGGCGATTTCAGCTTCAGCCGAGGAACCGACCACCAGGGCGCCCAGTTTGTGGTCCTGTTCTCGTGACGCCCGGTCAAGCTTAAGGATTATCGGCCAGTGGCACTACGCCATCCTTTGACTGCAATGCCGACTCTCGCGCGGCCGGACGAAGATGGTCGGAAATATCGGTGTTTATAGGCTCGCTCTTCTCCGGCCGTCCAATCAGGTTCGGAGCGAGAATTGCAGCAGGGGGAATCATGGCGGTACCGACTGCCGGAACGCGCTTGTGCAGCATCATTGAATATCCTGTTCGGACAACTCTTAAGGAAGAGAACTATGCCGCGGTAGTACGGCTTCCCTGCTTGGGCTGAGCAAGTGACGTCTCAGCCTCAGCCGCGCCGGCCGTCAACATCTCCAACTGCCGGTTTAGCATGTGTGCTGCGGATGTATGCCAGAAAAGCCAGTAACGCAGGCCTGCACGACGCATTTCACCAAGCGTCAGCGCAGCCAACGACGGCTGGATGAATCCGGTTAGCGCGCTGCCTAGTTTGTCCAGGTTCAGACTCAGATCAGCCGTGTTGAGTTTGGGGTGCACGGAAGACCGGGACTGTGCGTGAGTTGTCATGGGTTTTGCCTTTGGTTGTGGTAGGGAACGCGTGCGGCACGTGAAAGCCCATTTCTTGGTGTCGCTTTATCCTTCCGCAAATCTTGGTGTCCAATGCCGGCCGTTGCCACCCTTTTTCAGCATACCCTGCGGTCCCCTGGAAGCACTTGCAGCCGATATCGACCTAAGAGTGGGCTTTCGGCGAGCCAGAACGTTCCCTAGTCGGAAAAGGACAAAACTCATGACACGTATCGAGCGCAGGCTTGCCGCCCCGGTGTCAGACCTGAAAGGGATGTTTCCCCGCCGCGAACGCAAGATGGCAGTTTCTGGGGCCATGCGGAGATCGACCGGATCGAAGAGACTGCTCGGAACCTTGCATCTGCCAACCATTGTGTGGCCGCGCTGATGGGCAAGACACTGCTTGGCCTCTCTATTCCGGTCCTGGCTTGCGTTTTTGGAAGTGCGGCCGCGCCCGTTCCGAAGCCTGACGCTCAGGGTTGGAACGGCTCGGGTTGGTACCTCACCAACACGACATATCCTGGAAAAGGGTCGGACAACGAGCCGGCCTTTATATTGTTTGGAGGTCCTTACTCGTTGCAAAACGGCTGCCTTGAGATTTACGACCGGCTTTATTCCCCGATCGGCGTATGCCGGTTCCTGAACCTCAAACCTGCCGCTTTTGCCGGCTGACCAGGGCCGTCGCGGAACCCAATCTCATTGGGCCGTGCCCCCCTTCTCCACCGTTGACGCGATAGCTTTCCAAGGCCTGCCGCATCTCTATGATCAATCCGATACAGATTTTGTGTCGGAGAGGGATCACTCTTTTGCCTTAAATGGCATGAGAGCGCGATGCACAGACACGCCTGCATCTTGGATCGGGTACCAACCATGATGAAGGTGATGCAAGAAACACGGCGAGCGGCCTCGACCCACAAGCGAGACATCGCCCGTTTTCAACGAATGATCAAAGCCGAGACGGAAGAGGATAACTATAAGATTTTGACACGGCTGCTCGCGACCGAGTGCGCGAAGGCAAAACATTAATGGCGCTTCCATTGACCGTCGCGGTGTGGGTGAAATCTTTCCAATCCACCTACGCGCCCACTTTAACGACGCAGCAATTTGTGGTGGCGCATCGTCCCGCTATCAGCGGTTTTCCCAAATGGAAGCGCGCCTTTGATATAGTTGTCGCCTTGTTCCTGCTTGTCTTCTTCTCCCCGCTTCTCTTCGCCATCGCGGCTCTGGTCGCGATGGATGGCGGTCCGATCATCCATCGACACCAACGTGCGGGCATGAACGCGCGACCGTTTGACCTGCTGAAATTTCGCGTGGTGCACCATAATGCCGAGCAAAGGCTCCAAGAACTGCCCAAACGAGGCAAAAGCTCAGGGAAATGTCAGAAGCTTGGTGATGACCGAAGGAGCACTCGCATAGGGACGTTTCTGTACAGATCCGGTCTGGACGAGCTTCCACAGCTCGTCAATGTCTTGATGGGATCAATGAGCATCGTGGGGCCACGGCCAATTGCGGAGTCTGAAACCGTTCGATACGGGCATTACATTCGTCACTATTATCAATCCCGTCCCGGCATCACGGGACTTTCACAGGTAAGTGGGTGCGCCGAGGGTTCTTACAGACGCCGTGTTGCTTTCGACACATTCTACGCACGAAAATTTGGCCGCATCGGTCTAGACCTAAAGGTCATTGCGCTGACTCTTTCTGTTGTCTTTCTCGGCCAAGAAGCCCGCTAACGGCTGTGGTGGAGACCGCTGACGTTGGATAGACCCGGGACAAGAAAGGCATTTGATCCCCTCTGGCTGCAACGGCCATTGGGGTCCTCTCTGCTTCGATGATCGCTAAGGTGCGCGCGGCGAGCGGGCTATACACCGACAAGGAAGCCAAACAAGGACGCGCCCGTCCTGATAGGTCCAGCCAAGCTGCGGTTTACTGGACTATCCTGGCTATTGAAGGAAAAACTAGCCCGGCAAAGGGGCGCCGGGCTAGTATGCATATGGGGGCTGTCGAAGGGACTGGGAGCGCCCACTGCCTGCCACCAATGAGCCGACCCTCAAGCAGGTTCTGCTCAATAGTGACCAGTTTTCTTATTTCTTTCGTTGTGTGCTTGAGGGAGTTTCGTCGCTAAGCGAACGCAAGCTGTCTCTTATCTGACTGGTTCAAAGAGGTGTTCCCTCCAGACACGATCCCCCAACGGACGCCACATCATGGCGAGATGAGTGTGGGGCCTTTTGAGGGCCACGAGCGTTCTATTCACGATGAGCACGCCTTGGAGCGTTTATAACCTATTCGGCTCCAACTCGGACAACCCACAGATGTGGCCGCGATCGAACCACCGGCTGGTCTCAGTGAAAAGATGCAGATGGACATGAGGGACGCCCTTTCGGCCTGGGAAAATGAAGGGGGAGCATGGGGTTGGCTCCAAGGTGCCGACGTCCTCTCCCGAACGACCCCGAATGGCGATGAAATCTTGACACACCTCGGGAGCGCCGTTGTGGCTCACTGGGACGAACTTCCGCAGCACTTCAAACAAGCCCTCTTTCGGGATTTATCCGCCATAGGGCCGGGCCAGAAAAGCCTGAAGGAAAGAATCGCAAGATATCTACATGTTAACGGCGGACCCGTGCCAAGCGAGTAGGATCCGGTCCCCGCAAGTCGCGGAGCGACGTTGCGTGCGCGAGAGAGTGACTTTGCGGTTTCACAAAGTGATGATGTATCCGATCATGCGGTGGGTCATGCTCGACCTGACAAGTGGAAGGCCGCGCCGGATGCTGCCAGCGCACCCCCGGGCGAACAATTGCGAAGCCGAGCGCATACCGACATCCATGCTTCTAGAAGCATTTTTGGCGTCCGCTCCTCCCGGCCATGTGACCTTAGGATGGCTATTCGCGAACCTGCGCCAACGATCCTTCGGGTTGGTCATGCTGCTTCTTGGATTGATAGCAGTTTTGCCAGGCGTCTGCATAATTTCAGCTGGGATTCTTATCGCCCTTAGCATCCAAATGCTCATGGGACGGGAGATTCCTGTGCTGCCGCGTTTTATGACATCCCGGCCGCTGCCTCGTGGTCGTTTTGTGGCTCTGACCGGACGCATGATCCCGATCGTAAGAGGTTTGGAACGGTTCATTCGGCCACGGTGGCAAACGCCGGTAGCTGCTACCCGGCGAACAGTTGGCGTTGCACTATTTCTAATGGCGACAACACTCTTTGTTCCTATACCGCTCAGCAATATCGTTCCGGGCGTTATGACAATGTTGATTGCGCTGGCCTACCTTGAAGAGGATGGCTTGTGGCTAAGCCTTACGATAGCCGCGTCACTATTAGCGTTCGGGATGACGCTGGCGGCAGCATGGGGCGCTACGCGGGGCATCGTCTTTCTGTCCCGTATTTAAGATTGCCAGTTTCACCCATCCGGTCTCCCTCTGCTGCGTCAGAGTAGAAGTCGATCTCCGGACCAGAGACCAGCCGCCAGAACTTGCGAAGCGCCCTTGCGGGCGCCCAGTTTGAATGGGAAGTATCGGTTCTGGCCCCATTCATTGCTGTCCACGGGTATTCCGGCTGCCCGAAGGTCAGCGCGCCGATGCCTTTCTCATGCGGATTCTCGATTGCTGGCACGCCGATTCTATGATGCATGGGCTAGGCTGAGCAACGACGGGCGGGCTTCATTTGCTTGTCTCCGATGGAGTGTTCACTTTTGACCATCTCTCCGGCAGCCGTCGTTCTAGCGTGGTGTCTCCGGAATCCCGAGCGTGTCGTGTGAATAGCCAAGATCGGCGCGAGGCATACCCGCCTGACCTTCAGGCCACCTGGGCTGGCGCACCACAGTTTGGGGAGTTCGGCTATGGATAATCGCCCCACCGCCATTGAACGCGCCTTCACGCTGGCTGCTAGTGGTCAGGTGAACAACCTCCACGAAATCAGAGACGCACTAAAGGCGGAAGGCTTTACCGTAGGTGGCCACCTCTACGGCCCGACAATACAGAGGCAGCTTGGTAAGATGATCGCAGCGGCCAAGGCGAAACCCTGAAGTTGCGTGAGCGCTATCAACTTGAGAGGTTTATCAAATCTCGTCGCGTTCGACCGTCTTCGTCTCTGAACGGCGATCTTTTCACGCGAGGGGCGGCCTTCGGGCCGCCCTTTTTCGCCCAGCAACCGTTGTATCGACAGCGGTGCTTCTAACCCGAGATGCTCTAAAATCGTATGCAAGCCCTTCTGACCTTCTATTTTGTGAACCGAACCTACTCCTCAACCATCTCGTCGTATGATGTTGCGCGTTAACATAATTATTTCCGCTGGAAGGATGCGGTGTGGCCGGTCAGTCGAAATCTTTGCCCGAGCGTGTTGTTTTTGTTGGTACAGGCGACTTCCTGAAAACCGTCCGAACGCGCATTCATGAAACGCCTAATGCGCGTGTTACCGGCGTTGATCCGAGGCTCCTGCGCAAGGCCACACTTATCGCGATCTGGTTCCTGGGCTCATTCGCATTATTGCTCAGTGTTCATTCTATTTGGTTGCAGCTTGGACTTTGCTTTTCCTACGGACTGGCGGCTAGTGCTGTCGGTTTCAACATTTTCCATGATGCCAACCATGGTGCAATTTCAGCAAACCGTCGCCACAATCTCATAATAGCAATTCTCGCATCTGCCGTTCTGGGCGCGAGTCGCTATTTCTGGAACTACAAGCATAATGTCTTACATCACCGCCTCACCAATGTTCATACTTGGGATGACGATTTAGAGACGCGCGGTTTCATGAGGCTGACGCCACAACAGGATTGGAAGTGGCGCTATTACGGTCAACATTTGTTCGTCTTCATATTATATGCCGTCAACGCCATCGAGTTAGTCTTCGTGAAAGACTTCATTCAATTTTTTACGCTGCGCATCAATCCATACAAATCGATTCCGGCGATGTCGATCACCGAGAAAGTGGAGTTCTGGACGGCCAAAGTCTTTTATCTTCTCGTTTTCGTAGGGCTTCCATTCGCCATTCTGCCTGCGGTGCGAGTGATAGAGGGGCTTCTCATTTACGAGCTCACCCTGGGCCTCTCTCTCGGATTAGTATTCAGCATGGCCCACCAAGTGGAATGCGTGCAGTTCCCCTCTCCGCATGGAGCGCCGCCCACCATGGATGAGGACTTTGGTGCGCATCAGATGCGAACGACGGCTAACTTTGCTACACTAAATCGTGGATGGAACTGGTTCAGTGGTGGCCTAAATCACCAAATTGAGCATCATCTTTTTCCGTCCATGAGCCATACCCGCTATGTAGATATCGCACCCATGGTTCGCGATGCGGCGCAGGAATTCGGACTACCCTATAATCATTTCGAGACCTATGGAGCGGCCTTGCGAAGCCACTATCGCCATCTGCGGCGGTTAGGAGCGCGGCCACTCGGCTAATCTCTAGAGTACGCGAAGGCGCGTCATTGCGAAATTACTCGAGGCTAGAGAGCCGCGTCTCGGAAACGACCGAGCCCGGTATGTTTGGTTCGACTGCCTTTGCGCGCTTATTATCGCCTGCCTGAACCGCTCCAGCCAGCAGCGATATCAGTGCCTTCTCCACGCCTTTTAATACTGCAGCACAGACTATGTCCCGCGTGGAACCTTTACCTCATGAGCAAGTTACCAACGGTAACAGGGAGAAACTCATGAAATTTGTCAGGCATCTTGGGCTCGCATGCGTATTGGCTGCCGCGAGCGCATCGGCGGCCTATGCCGACGATTGCAGTGGGAGAGACCACACAGCGGGTACCGTCATCGGCGCCGCCGGAGGAGCTGCAATAGGCGGGGCTGCCTCTCACAATGCGGGAGGAGCTATTGCCGGCGCGGTTGTCGGCGGCCTCGCGGGCAACGC